>Ga0209166_10000661_pt1 | contig 34641 bp, 24 predicted proteins | sample Coa_R1_3_FD_187151 | JGI IMG/M metagenome (GOLD analysis project Ga0209166, IMG submission 187151) | Surface soil microbial communities from Centralia Pennsylvania, which are recovering from an underground coalmine fire - Coalmine... | ecosystem: Environmental > Terrestrial > Soil >...
ACATGGCCGGAACTCGCCGCCCTGCACGCAGTAGGGACAGCGGATAATCTCTTGCGACATTCCTTAGACTCGCTCCTTCATTGTGACTCTCTTCTTCTTTGTCTTGGGCGCCAGTGGCCAACCTTAGGCCTGGGCCTCGGTGTGATCTGGCGGGGGGAACACGGGCGGGAATCCCTGGGGTTGTGCGAACTCCAAAAAATACCTACGCCGCAAGTTGTCAATGTAGTGCATGGCTGGCTTGGTGAAAATGGCCCGAATGTCTAGGCGGGATGGCCCGATAGTGACGATGGGAGGGGGCTGGGAGTCGCAGCGGGGGGGCAACGATTGCGGGAGGTTTACAGGAGGTTCAGGGCGGAGCGGTTTTCGCGCTTTACCTGGTCGAGAGTGCATTGGCGGGGGGATTTTTCGGGGCGCCAACGCAGGAACTTGGTCCCGTGGCGGAAGCGGCCTCCGGTGAAATGATCGAACTGGACTTCAACGACGAGCTTCGGATCGAGGGGCTGCCATTCGGTGGAGCGTTTCGTGCTCCAGCGGCTGGGGCCTCCGGGAGCTTTGCCGGTGAATCCCGGAGGCTTGATCAGTTTCTTTAGCTTTTTGGTGAGATCTGGGCGGTCTTTTTGATGGATGGACGAGGTGAAGCCGACATGATCGAGCTTGCCTTCGTCGTTGTAGAGACCTAAAAGCAGAGAGCCGACCAGCGGCTTGCCTTCGAGATAGCGGAAGCCTCCAACAACGCAGTCGGCGGTGCGCTCTTTTTTGATCTTCTGCATGCCGGTGCGCTCGCCGGATTGGTAGGGCAGGTCGCGGCGCTTAGCAACGACGCCATCGAGGGCGACTCCCATGTGAAACCATTTTTTCGCGACGGATAAGTCTTCGGTGACGGGAGAGAGGCGGATGGATTCGTTGTTCTTGAAATATTTTTGGGCGAACTGCTCGAGCTGCTGGCGGCGGGTTTTGAGGGGAAGGTCGACCAGAGATTTACCGCGATCGTCCACCAGGAGATCGAAGACGATGAGAACGGAGGGAGTGGCTTCGCTGAGTTTCTTGATGCGGCTGGCGGCGGGATGAATGCGCATCAGCAGGGCGTCGAAGGAGAGTTGTCCGTCTTGGGGGATGACGATCTCACCATCGAGGACGAATTTTTTGGCGGCGAGGGCGGAGAGATTGGCGGCGAGTTCGGGGAAATAGCGGGTGAGCGGCTTGGCGGCCTTGGACATGAGGTCGACGCGGGATTGATCGCGGAAGGCGAGGCAGCGGAAGCCGTCCCACTTGGGCTCGTATTGCCAGTCAGGGCCGAGGGGGAGGTCGGTGGCGGGAAGAGCCTCCATGGGGGCGTAGGTGGTTTTCAGGGGTAGAGACATTGGCTGAGATTGGATGCGGAGTGGGAGCAGTGATTTGGTTTCGGATAAAGGGGGCATGGCGCTACGGTTTGCGAAAAAGCCCCACGTCTCGCGCAAAAGACGCGCGAGACATGGGGCACCCAGTTCTTGATATCTAAGCGGCCAGGCGACGGCCGATATTTTTGACACGCTGGGCGATTGACGGCCTGGCGACTGGGACGCTTCCCTCCCAGGGTTCGTCGACTCCCATCAGGGCGAGCGCACCGCCGGCGAGGGCGAGATTCTTGGCGAAATTGGTCAGGTTGTTCATTCGCTCATTGGGGTCCTCGTTGCGCCAGAAGTCATGCATGATGGGGGAAACGCCGGCCAGGAATCCGAGAATGGCCATGGCTCCCCATTTGGGCTTGACGCCGAGCAACATGCTGGTGCCGCCGATGATGAGGGGGATGGCGGACGCGGTTACGGCAGCTTCGGGAGCAGGTACTCCCTTAGATGCGGTGTAGTTCGCCATGTCCTTGCGCTGGCGAAGGTGGTTGATGCCGTTATAGAGGAAGAATCCGCCGAAGAGAATTCGACCGATCAGGAAAGGAGCTTTCATGGGCGTATCCCTCGAGTTGAATTCGCGCAAATTTGGCGCGTAGATGGCCAGTGGGAAGCGGCGCTCACCTCCGAGCGAGAATTGAAATTAGTCCGCGTACGTTCCGGTGGAACGGCGGGGCATTTGAGACGAACCCAAACCAGCCCAGGCCGCGACATCGTCCCATTTATCTTTGACGTCGGAGGCTTTCTCGCGAATGACATCGCGCGCCTCTTCGCCGGAAACGGGAGCGAAGAGCATGCCAATGCCGAGGCCGATGCCGATCCCGGTCAGGAGCGTAGAAAAATGGGAGCGGCCGCGGCGAGGGGCGAGATTGGCGGAAACTTTTTGTCTGAGGTGCTGGGCGTCGCTGGCGTCCTCGCGTTCGCTGAGCAGGTGGTTCATGGATGCCCATACGGTGGCATCCGTAGCAAGAAGGCCGAGTTTCAGGAAGAATCGGACCCAATTGGTTCCTGTATGCCGTCTATTCAATGCACGCATAGCAACTTCTTTCCGCGCAATAGAATGCGCTGGGTTCATAAGAACATCTATATCCGGGGTGAATAGGTGCTGCTATCCGTCGACTCGTGTATTGGAGTTGTGAAAGGGCTGTATGGGATGGCTTCACCACGGAGACACGGAGGCACGGAGAACATTGCGGGAGGAAAGTTACCTCAGGAGCGGTGTGCGTTCGGTCGCACGAAGGAGTGATTGGGATCACCAAGGGTGCGCTGGCGATTCGTTTCAAACGAGTTAGGCAGGACGATGCATGAGTCGGGGTGCGGTTTGCGAGGCTGATAGTTGATTCTTATTAATGATTCGGAGCCGGGACATTCATAGAATGCGCAACATTGCTTATGGACGTCGAAACTCTGAGCGCGGGGTCGCGCAAGTACACTGCGACGCGTGGGCGCGTTGCGGCACTTGCGGTATTGGTGATCCTGCTCAGCGTGTCTAGTGCGTCGTCGCGGGCGGGGACAGTGGAGCATCCGGGAGTTTTGCCGAGGGAGGTGGAGTGCTCATCGTGTCATGCCTCTAAGATCAGCGGGAAGTCGGTGCATTCGGTGATGACCGCGACGTGCAGCGTGTGTCATGTGACGACGACCAAGGGGGACATGACCTTGATGAGCCTATCGATGCCGAAGGAAAAAATCTGTTCTGCGTGCCATGAGGAAGCGGCGGCGCTGCGCCAGCATGTGCCTGCCGTGAAAGGGACGTGCGTGGAGTGTCATGATGCGCACAGCAGCGAGCGGAAGATGTTGCTGCGGGTGGCGGATCGGACATCTGTTTCTGGGCTGAACCGCAAGTAAAGGATCCTTGGCGGCTTCATTCAACGACTTCCCATCTGTTCTTGTCCGTTAAATAAGTCAAAGTCCCCACCCTGTCGCAAAGTACGCGACAAGGGTGAGGCAGCCCCTGTCCATTCTTCCTTTTTTTCTTTACCTCACAATTCTTGCTTTCACTTTTTTATGCAAAAGATTTTGGCGCGGGATGATCGGCGGGGGATGCAGTGGCGTCTTTGGTAGCAATGGGTGTGAAGGTAAAGAGAGTGTGCGGAACTTAGGTTGTAAAAGTCACGATAACAGCGAGGAGAAGCGGACGGAAGCCACCAGAAACACATAGGGCCGAAAAGCCTCCCAGCGATCGGAACGGAAAGCGAGCGGAGATCCGTATCGCGAGAGATCAGATGCGAGGCGGAATTTGGCGGGTTGGCGGGTGAGGGATGGAGCCTGGCTTGGTTCAGGGTTGTTGCACGCTGGGGTACAGGGATTCGGGTAAAAATATTTGGACATTTGTACTGGGGAGGACGGCGGCCGACAGAAACAAAACAAATGGGAGGCTAACCTTTTGCCACGGATTGCATCCAAACGGGCGCTCCGGAGAAACTAGCTTGCAAAAACGCACAATGGATTTCTACAAAATCTCGACGTGGATACTAGGCGGGGCGCTGCTTTCAGGCAGCGCTTTTTGCCAAGAAGAATCATTTGCAGCCCTGCCCTCGCTACCTGAACCGCAGGCGGCGGTGCCTACATTCACGGCATTGAATTTTGACGTGTCTGCGTTTCCTGCAGGGACGTTCCAGCAGGATGCGAGCGGTAGTCCGGCGGTGGGTCAGCACAGTGGAATAGCGGCTGCGCCGGCGGATTCGGAACACCATGGGCTTATCATGCGATCGATCAAGCGCGGGCTGGAAGATCAGAAAGGGTTGTATGAAGCGCCCTTCAAGCCCTCCAATTTCAAGTGGGACCTGCCGGTGCTGGCGGGAACCGCGCTGTTTCTGATCGAAGACCGGCATATCGAAAACAATCTGCCGGGGGGACATTACCAGCTCTATCAGGACACCTCGAACATTGCGATCGGAGGACTCTCGGCGACCTTGGCGGGAGTCTGGTTGTATGGGATCAAGACCGAGCATCATCATGCGCGGGAAACGGGATTCCTGGAACTTGAAACGCTGGCGGACACGTTTCTGATTTACACGCCGATGCAGTTCATTGCGGGAAGGCAGCGCCCGGGAGAAGGAAACGGGCACGGAGATTTTTTCAAACATCGAGCCATTAACACGTCGTTTCCAGGAGGGCATGCGATGTTCTCGTGGGCAATGGCAACGGTCGTGGCACATGAGTATTCGCAAAAATGGGTGCAGGTGCTGTCGTATACTGCCGCTTTCGCGGTCACGGCGAGCCGGTTCCTGGCGCGGGATCACTGGGCGTCGGACATGTGGGTGGGGACGGCGCTCGGGATAGGAATCGGAACGTGGGTCTACCACGCGCATTGTGATCCGAGCCTGAGCGAGTCGTGCGAGCACGATACGCATTTTATCTTTTGAGTGAAGCAGTAACGGGCGTTTACAAGCGAAGCTCTAAGTCTCCATTCAGAGCTTCCTTTTCTATCTTTAAGAGTCAAAGACCCGCCCTCTCGCATAGAACGCGAGAAGGGTGGGCACCCCTTCCGTACAATTGCGCGAGTTGTGCTTGAGATTTCTTTTAACCGCAGAGATCGCTGAGAAAGCTCGCTGAGAGCGCGGAGAAATGCTCGCGATTTGCGGCGTAAGGCCGGACAACTAAAAACAAAATACGACATGGGTGCGCCTCGCAGTGGCGGCGAGGACGCCGCCACGACAGCCGCCGGGACGGCGGCGCTACGGTGTCGGAGACATTTGTTATGAGTTTTGGAGTCTTGGTCGGCGATTGTGCTTGACGCTGGCATGAGGGCTGAGTAAAAGGGCTTGTTTGTTGGATACGATCGTCGTGAAGGAGTTCTGATGAAACGCGTGATGCGCATTTTTCTTGGATTGACGATGTCGGTGTTGGCCGCCGCATTTGCGATGGCGCAGACAGATGGGGCGCCACTGGCTTATCCGAAAGCGAAGACCGTGGATCAGGTGGACGATTATCACGGGGTCAAGGTGGCCGATCCGTACCGCTGGCTGGAAGATACTGATTCCGCCGATACGAAGGCGTGGGTGGAAGAGGAAAACAAGGTCACGTTCGGGTATCTGGATGAGATTCCGTATCGCGGTGCAATTCGGGAACGTCTGCTGAAGCTTTGGAACTACGAGCGCTTTACTTCGCCGGAGCAGGAGGGCGGGCGGTATTTCTATCAGCACAATAACGGGCTGCAGAATCAGAATGTGCTGCTAGTGGCGGAGTCGTTGAACGCGGAACCGCGAGTGCTGCTGGATCCGAATACGCTGTCGTCGGATGGAACGGTAGCGCTGGCGGGGACGGCAATTACCGATGACGGCAAACTGATGGCGTATGGGACGGCGACCTCGGGATCGGATTGGATGGAATGGCATGTGCGCGATGTGGGGACGGGAAAAGATCTGCCCGATCTGATCAAGTGGGTGAAATTCTCGGGAGCGTCGTGGACAAAGGACGGGAAGGGATTTTTCTATAGCCGGTACGATGAGCCGAAAGGAGCGGGGCTGCGGGATGCGAATTATTTTCAGAAGCTCTATTACCACAAGGTGGGGACGGAGCAGGCGGAAGACAAGCTGATCTATGAGCGCCCGGATAATAAGGAGTTGGGATTCAGCGGGGCGGTCACGGATGACGGGCACTATCTGGTGATTACGGTGTGGCAGGGGACGTCGCCCAAGAATCGGCTCTATTACCAAGATCTGACACAGGCAGATGCGCCGGTGGTGAAACTGCTGGATGATTTCGATGCGCGGTATAACTTCGTGGACAATGATGGTCCGGTGTTCTGGATTCAGACCGATGTGGAAGCACCGCGGGGGAAGTTGATTGCGATTGATACGCGGCATCCCGAGCGGGCGAACTGGAAGACAGTGGTTCCGCAAGGGCCGGACAAACTGGAAGGCGTAGGGCTGGTGGACGATGTTTTCCTGCTGAGTTATTTGAAGGATGCGCGGACCGAAGTTCGAGTCTATGACTTGAAGGGAAAGTTCGTGCGCAATGTGGACTTGCCGGGGATCGGGACGGCCACGGGATTTGGCGGCAAGCGGAAGGACAAGGAGACGTTTTACGGGTTCACCAGTTTCATTTCGCCGACCACGATTTATCGCTACGAGCCGGCGGCGGGAAAGAGTTCAGTGTTCCGGAAGCCGAAGGTGGATTTCGATCCGACGCAGTATGAGACCAAGCAGGTGTTCTACAACAGCAAGGATGGGACGCGGGTGCCGATGTTCATCACCGCGAAGAAGGGATTGAAGCTGGACGGGCAGAATCCGACGTTGCTGTACGCCTATGGGGGATTCGATATTTCGTTGTCGCCTTTCTTTTCGGTTCCGAATCTGGTGTGGCTGGAGATGGGAGGAATTTACGCTCAGCCGAACCTGCGGGGCGGCGGCGAATACGGGGAAGACTGGCACCTGGCCGGTACGCATGCGAAGAAGCAGAACGTGTTCGATGATTTCTTTGCCGCGGCGCAGTGGCTGATTGCGAATAAATATACGTCGACACCGAAGCTGGCCATCCGCGGGGCGAGCAATGGCGGGCTGCTGATGGGGGCCTCGTTGACGCAGCATCCCGAGTTATGGGGAGCGGCTTTGCCGGAGGTTGGAGTGATGGACATGCTGCGGTTTCAGAAATTTACGATTGGGTGGGCGTGGACGTCGGATTATGGGTCTTCGGACAATCCTGAGGACTTCAAGGCTTTGTACGCGTATTCGCCATTGCATAACTTGAAGCCGGGGACGAAGTATCCGCCGACAATGATTTCAACCGCGGACCATGACGATCGGGTGGTGCCGGGACACAGCTTCAAATTTGCGGCGACGATGCAGGCGGACCAGGCGGGGACGGCTCCGGTGCTGATCCGGATTGAGACGAAGGCGGGGCACGGCGGGGGGAAACCGATTTCGAAAATTATCGATGAAACGGCGGATGAGTGGGCGTTTGTGGCGCATAACTTGGGGATGGACGTTCGGCTGCAGTAGACAAAAGCCAAAATCATAACCACGAAGGACACTAAGGTACACGAAGGAAATTCACAGACGATCTTGAATAGAAAGCGGCGGGAAGGGTTAGGGGGCCAATTCCCGGTCAATTCTCGATCCTTACGCGACCCTAAAGGGCCGCTCTTCGACGAAGCCCTCTTCTTAGAAAAACGATTCTTTGCCCGATGTGGGAAGGCGGGGAATTGAACCTACGTTATGGGTTTGACCCGACCCATCCAACGTGTTATAAATGCCCGTTTTGCTCAGGAATGCCGGAGCTGGAGCCTTGTTTCTCTAGTCTCTTATTTACGGGGCGTTGAAGTCGAATCCTGGCGCAAAATCCGACGCGGCCAAGCTCAACCCGCCTTTCAGGTCTTGCGGTGGAAGCGTGTTCGGAAATTCCAAAAAACACGTTTGTAATTCCTAAAAACCGTTTCGAATTCGGAGGACTCATTATGCGTACCTGGCTCGCCACTGCTGCGCTCGTTGGCCGCAGCGTGGCCATGAAAATTTCGGCTGTAGCTGCGCTGCTTACCGTCGGCGCGGCAACAGCTTTCGGGCAACCGGCCAGCGGAGCTGGCGGAGAAGCTTCGCTCAAGTTACCTGATCTCTCGCAGGTCAGCTTCTTCAACGGGGCGATCGATGGGCACAGACTGCTGCTGATCGGAATCCTGTTCTGCCTGGGCGGACTGGTCTTCGGCATGTGGATCTACATGCGGCTGAAGAACCTGCCAGTACACCGGGCGATGTTAGAGATTTCGGAGCTGATTTACGAGACTTGCAAGACGTACCTGATCACGCAAGGCAAATTCATCCTGCTGCTATGGGTCTTTGTAGCCGTCATCATCGGAGCATATTTCGGATGGCTGGCACCGGTACCGGATAAGCCGGTCTCGTTGACGCTGCCCATCATCCTGGCGTTCAGCCTGCTCGGAATTGCGGGTAGCTACGGCGTGGCGTGGTTCGGGATTCGGGTAAACACGTTTGCCAACTCGCGGACGGCGTTTGCTTCCCTGCCCGGCAAACCGTATCCGGTGTACCAGATTCCGCTCGAGGCGGGCATGAGCATCGGCATGATGCTGATCTCGGTAGAACTGCTGATCATGCTGTTTATTCTGCTGTTCGTGCCGGGGGATTATGCCGGGGCGTGTTTCATTGGATTCGCCATCGGTGAATCACTGGGCGCGGCGGCGCTGCGTATTGCGGGCGGGATCTTTACCAAGATCGCCGACATCGGGTCGGACCTGATGAAGATCGTGTTCAAGATCAAGGAAGATGACGCGCGGAATCCGGGCGTGATTGCCGATTGCACGGGGGACAATGCCGGCGATTCTGTCGGGCCTTCGGCGGACGGCTTCGAGACATATGGCGTGACGGGCGTGGCGCTGATCGCGTTCATCCTGCTGGGCGTGAAGGATCCGGCGGTGCAGGTACAGTTGCTGGTGTGGATTTTCGTGATGCGCGTGATGATGCTGGTGTCGAGTTCGTTTTCGTACTTCCTGAATGGGGCGATTGCCAAGGCTAAATACGGCTCGGCGAACGAGATGAATTTCGAGGCGCCCCTGACCTCGCTGGTATGGATCACCTCGATCGTTTCGATCGGGCTGACCTACCTGGTTTCCTACTTCGTGATTCCGAGCCTGGGGGCGGATGGCTCGCAGTGGTGGAAGCTATCCACGATTATTTCGTGCGGCACGCTGGCGGGAGCGTTGATTCCGGAACTGGTGAAGGTATTCACTTCGGTCGACTCGAGCCACGTGAAGGAAGTGGTGACCTCGGCACAGGAGGGTGGAGCGTCGCTGGGGATTCTGTCGGGATTTGTCTCGGGAAATTTTTCAGGATACTACCTGGGATTGTCGATGATGATTTTGATGGCGATTGGGTATTACATGAGCACAATGGGGCTGGCGGCGGCGGCAGGAATGCTGGCGCCGGCAGTGTTCGCGTTTGGACTGGTGGCGTTCGGATTCCTCGGAATGGGGCCAGTGACGATTGCGGTCGACTCGTATGGTCCGGTGACGGACAATGCGCAGTCGGTGTATGAACTTTCGCTGATTGAGGCGGTGCCGAATGTGCAGGGAGAAATCAAGAAAGATTTCAACCTCAACGTAAATTTCGAGCGCGCCAAGCACTTGCTTGAGGCCAACGACGGCGCGGGAAATACGTTCAAGGCAACGGCAAAACCGGTACTGATTGGGACGGCCGTGGTGGGCGCAACCACGATGATTTTTTCTATCATCATGGCGCTGACCAACGGACTGACCGATGCGGCGGGGGTGGCGAAACTGTCGCTGCTCTACGCACCATTCTTCCTGGGACTGATCACGGGCGGGGCGATGATTTACTGGTTTACCGGCGCTTCTACGCAGGCGGTGACAACCGGGGCGTATCGCGCGGTCGAGTTCATCAAGGCCAATATCAAACTCGAAGGCGTGGAGAAGGCTTCGGTACAGGACAGCAAGAAGGTGGTGGCCATCTGCACGCAATATGCGCAGAAGGGGATGTTGAACATCTTCATCGCGGTGTTCTTCGGGACACTGGCGTTCGCCTTTGTGGATCCGTTCTTCTTTGTCGGCTACTTGATCTCGATCGCAATCTTCGGCCTGTATCAGGCGATCTTCATGGCGAACGCCGGGGCTGCCTGGGACAATGCCAAGAAGATTGTCGAAGTCGAACTGAAGCAGAAGGGTACACCGCTGCACGATGCCACGGTCATCGGCGACACAGTGGGCGATCCGTTCAAGGACACGTCGTCGGTGGCGATGAATCCGGTGATTAAATTCACGACGCTGTTCGGATTGCTGGCGGTGGAACTGGCGGTGTCGCTGGCTGCGGACAAGGGTTCGACCCTCACCAATGTGCTGGCAGGGGCGTTCTTCCTAGTGTCGCTGTTCTTCGTGCACAGGTCGTTCTACGGGATGCGGATCAAGCAGGGCGCGGCGTAGAAGGGGTTAAGCAGAGGAGACGGAAGCGGGGGCGGGACGCCCCCGCGACAGCCGGCAGGATGCCGGCGCTACTAACAACAAGACGCCATCCGGCTATCGCTGGATGGCGTTTTTACTTTGTATCGTAGTCGAGCTGCGCTCGACGGGCAGCCGAGGGCGGCTGTTCCCACATGCTGTGCTTAGTAGGATTGCTTCATTTTTGACTTCACGCTTTTGGCGAGTTTCTCGATCTGCTCGGCCTTTTTGATGGCGTCGACGGACATGACGCTCTGGCCGGTTTTCTCGAGATAGTCTTTCAATTCCTGGGTGAGCTCAAACATTTTTTCGGTGTCGCGCTTGATTTCGACCTGACGCTGCAGGTTGGCGGCTTCGGCTTGTTGTTTTTGGACCGCGTCGCCGACGGTGACGGGGACGCTTCCCATGCTTTGGCTCTGCGAGACGGAAGGAGGAAGGTGTATTTGCTGGGCCGAAACGGGTGATGCGACTGCCAACAACGTGCACAGTACAGCGGTCAACAAAGTTGCTCTCAGCATGACGAACCCCATTTTTTTGAGATCCCCAAGATCCCCAGGTCCAACAGTTGTCGGGCATTATGCTCCGAAGAAGTTTGAGAAACAATAGGGGTGACGCTGAAATCCGCGCCAGGCGCGGGAAGGGCGTTGCGAAATTCATCAGTGGCGGGAGCGGAAACGTTAACGGGTTCGGGGGGGCTAACCGCTGAAGGCGCGGAGAAGAACCGTGTGGAGGGGCGATCTAATTCGGGCCCTTCATTTTGTCTTTGACGCTGCGGGCTAATTTTTCAATCTCCTCGGCCCTTCTGATGACATCGACGGAGAGGACGTTTTCGTCGGATTTGTCGACGTAGGCTTTCAGTTCGATGGAGAGCTTGAGGAGTTTATCGGTATCGTTCTTGAGAGCGGCAACCCGCTGCTTGGCAGCTTTTTTGGCCATGTCGTTGGTTAGGCGGGTGCGGGCTTCGTCTTCATCGCTCATGGTTGGATTGTCGGACGTGGTGGCAGGGGGAAGCTGACGAGAGCCAGATGTTTGCGCGAGGGCCGGCATAAGCAGGAGGAGAAAGATGATGAAGATAGAAAATTTGGCTTGCACTGGGACCTCCGAGAGCAGGGTCGCATTGCTCTGAGGAAAATTATACGTCCGGTGAAGACGGAAGAAGCCAACCACCGAGGGCAGTGAGGGACACAGAGAAAGGCCAGATACAATCCGCGGTGGCAGCGAGGCCGCCGCCGCTACAGCCGCCGAGACGGCGGCGCTACGGGAGTAAAAACAAAATTAGAGGGCGCTCATGTTGGCCAGGAATTCGCTGTTCGATCTGGTCTTGCTCAGTTTGTCGATCAGCAATTCCATAGCTTCTACCGGGGAGAGCGGGTTGAGAACCTTACGGAGAACCCAGATGCGCGACAGATCTTCTTTCGGGATCAGGAGTTCTTCTTTTCTGGTGCCGGAGCGCTGAATATCGATGGCGGGGAAAACGCGCTTGTCGACAAGTTTGCGCTCGAGGATGATTTCGCTGTTGCCGGTGCCTTTGAATTCTTCGAAGATCACGTCGTCCATGCGCGAGCCAGTATCGATCAGCGCGGTGGCGATGATGGTCAGCGAGCCGCCTTCTTCGATGTTGCGGGCGGATCCGAAGAAACGCTTAGGGCGCTGCAATGCGTTGGAGTCGACGCCGCCGGAGAGCACTTTGCCTGAGGGTGGAACGATCGTGTTATAAGCGCGGGCAAGGCGCGTGATGGAATCAAGCAAGATCACGACATCGCGCTTGTGCTCGACTAATCTCTTGGCTTTTTCGATTACCATTTCAGCAACCTGCACGTGGCGGGCGGCCGGTTCGTCGAAGGTCGAGGAAATGACTTCGCCCTTCACGGATCGCTGCATGTCGGTGACTTCTTCGGGGCGTTCGTCGATCAGGAGAACCATCAGCACAACTTCGGGATGATTGGCGGTAATCGAGTTGGCGACGTTCTGCAGCAGCATGGTCTTGCCGGCGCGCGGAGGCGAAACGATCAGGCCGCGCTGGCCTTTGCCCAGAGGGGTAAGCAAGTCCATGACGCGGGCGCTGGAGTTTTCGCGGGTGGTCTCGAGTTTGACGCGCTCCTGGGGATAGAGAGGCGTCAGGTTGTCGAACAGGATCTTGTTGCGGGCTTCGTCGGGAGATTCGAAATTGACGGCTTCAATCTTGACCAGCGCGAAATATTTCTCCCCTTCGTGAGGGGGGCGCACCTGACCGCTGATGGTGTCACCGGTCTTGAGGTCGAATTTGCGGATCTGGGACGGGGAGACGTAGATGTCGTCGGGGCCTGGAAGGTAGTTGTAATCGGGAGAGCGGAGGAAGCCGTAGCCGTCGGGCAGAATTTCGAGGACGCCCTCGGCAAAGATGTGGCCTTCTTTTTCGCTCTGCGCCTGCAGGATTTTGAAAATGAGGTCCTGCTTGCGCATACCGCTGGCACCGGGCAGATCCAAGGTCCTTGCGATCTTGGTCAGTTCGGTGATGTTTTTTTCTTTCAGTTCAGCAATGGTCATGATTCACCTGAACCCGTGCACTAGAGCGTATTCGGTAGTGTCAGCGGGAGATTTTTTTGAGGAGGGGACTCAGGAAAGATTAATACTACGCCAGGCAGGAAGGCGGGGCTGGGTTAAGCAGCCCGCCGTTGTGCCTCGGCAACGTTCTCTGGTTCCGACAAAACTTCTTGCCGCTCCGAGTCAGCGATCCGGTCCAGCACGCCGTTCATCGTTTCCTGGATTCTGGTGCTGGGCCGATGGAACTTCCGCGTGGCCTTGGAGGCAAGCTGACACAGCATATAACGATTCCGAAGAGTCTGTAAAGCGTCAAACACACGATCAGAGCGCATGTTTTATGTATCTCCTTACCTTATGATTGTGGCCTTTCGCCTTGTCCTTCCCTCCACGGGAGGGTGACCGGTAACCCAGAGACCGATCTAAGTCACTGATTCCGAGTAGGTTATAAAGGATTAAGCGTAAAAACTCACTCTTTGTGATAGATGCGTGACAGGGTGCCGAAGATGCTTGATTTTGCGGGTTAAGCTTCGCAGGCGCCTGAATCGGAAAAAGCGCGGCAAATCCGGATGTTCCCTGGAACTGGATAATGTAGCGACAATATGAAAGGAGGTCAAGTATTAATTTCGGGGCCGGAAACCGGGGGCACCAACACGGGATTAAGGCACTAGGAGCCGCGGCGTTCGCGCACAAGCTGGGGCTGGCCGACGACCGTGGCGGCCGTGGCAAGATTAGCCACACGCAGCCCGTGTTCCTGGATGGCGAGCTGCAATTCATGAACGGTGGCCACCCATTCCGGTCCCTTCTCGTAGAGGGCTCGGGCACACAATTCGCGGATGCGATCCTCGAGACGGCGCGCGGGCATAACAGGCGGCATAGGACGAGTAGGCATCCCTAAGATGGCATAAGTTCTGAGAGTGTTGGATACACTACACACTGTAGGCAGCATAATTTTTCTTAAGGCTAGGTTAATTCTACGTTTCCGGAATTTGTGGAAAATCGCCTAACCTGAATGGAATGAAAAGGGTCCCGGAAGCAAGGACAGCCCGAAACGGCAGGTTCAAGGAAGTGGAAGCAAAGAAAAAGAATAGAGCTGTTTCTGGGAGGTGCAGCGTATGGCTGGGGTAAGGATGGATGCGTGGTTGTGGGCAGCGCGGTTTTTCAAGACGCGGACGCTGGCGAAGAAGGCGTGCGATTTGGGCCGGATTGTGGCCAACGGTCATGACGCGAAGGCGGCCCGGGAAGTGCGGGTCAGGGATATGCTGCGGATCTCGAACCCGGGTGGTGATTTTGAGGTTGAGGTGTTGGAGTTGAGCGATGTGCGAGGTCCGGCTTCCGTGGCGCAGACGCTGTATCGAGAGACAGAGGCCAGTCGCGAGGCGCGCGCGAAGGCTGCGGCGGAGAGAAAAGCGATGCGGCAATTCGAGGTTCTGCCGCCAGGCAGGCCGTCGAAGCGGGACCGGAAAAGGATTATCCAGTTTCGGGGACGCGGATGAGAGAGCGAGGATCCGGCAGCGGTGGTGGCGGATCAGAACTTAATTTCAAGAAGTTCGGTCGTTTCCCTCGAAGCTGGTTCAAATTTCCAGTTCTTGGCAGCCGCGACGGCGGACTCGGCTAAGAGCGGGTGACCGCCGATATATTCCACCTTCCGGACAGAGCCCTGGGGAGTGACCCAGACACGGAGCCGAACAATTCCATGCAGGGACATTTGAAGGGCGATCGCGGGGTACTCAGGATTCGGGTGTTCAAGGAGTTTGCGGGCGGGCGGAGCGGCTGCGAAGAGGCCGCCTGATAGAAGAGATGCCAAGAACACGATCTGTAGAGAGCGCTTCAAAAGTTTAGCCTCAAAGCCAACTGGATCAGCCTCGGGTCGCGAGCGCGACTGACTTGGCCGAAGGTTGGCCCGTCAGTGATATTGCCGTCGGGGTTGAAGAATTGGGTGTGGTTCATGACGTTGAAGATTTCGGTGCGAAATTCCAGGGTCGTGGATTCACGCACGACGAATGTCTTATGCAAACCGAGATCGAGATTGGCAATGCCCGGGCCACAACAAATTGTGCGGGGTGCGTTGCCGATTTGGCCGAGGGAAGCGTCAACGAAAGAAGCAGGATCGAAGAAATAGCCGCCGGAATTTTGCGGGTGGAGACGGCGGAAGGGTGCGATCTGGTCAGGCTCTCCGACGGTTTCAAAATTGAAGCTGTTCATCAATTCCTGATCACTGGCCGAAGTCAGGCGAATTGGGAACCCTGATTGAAGTGTGAAGATACCGGCAACCGCCCATCCGCTGAAAAGCTGGCGGCTCCAGTTGGTAACAGCAGGAGACGGGATCGTCCAGTATTCACTGAAGACCAGGCGTTGGCGCGCGTCGTAAAGCGAGAGTGAGCGGGAGCGCGCGGGATCGAGGGGATTGATGGACTCCTCAAAGGTGGAAGCATTGTCGAGGGATTTGCTCCAGGTATATGAGGCGAGGAACTGGAGCCCATGAGAGAAGCGCTTGCTGAGTAAAGACTGCAGCGAGTTGTAGGAAGAGTTCGCTATGGGTTGGGTGGAAAAGATGCTGGCAAACACCGGGATGCCGTCGAGTGGGCAACCGGCTCCGGTGGTTGGCTCGCAAAAGGGGGAGGAGTATTTGCGCAATCCGACGAGGGTGATCGGATTGGCGTTCGGTCCGGTGACGCTCGCTACCGAGCCATAAGGAAGATGGAGAGTGACACCGGGAGGTATGGCGTTTGCGGGCACCTGGAAGGCGGAATCCGCTTCAAAGGGGCCGCAGGACTGGCCGGGAATCTGATTCAGGTCAAGACAGGTTTGCGCGGTTCCGTAGTTCTGATCAAGAGTTGCGGTCAGGCGATGTCCCTGGCTGCCGACGTAGCCGAATTGCAGAAGGATATCGTGCGCCACTTGCCGCTGCAAGGTGAGGTGATAGTGCTCGGAATACTGGCTGCGGAGCTGCGGGGGCAGAGTGCCGTAGAGAGTGATGGGGCGGAACAGAGCAAAGTCCACCGGCGATCCGGGAGCGGGATCGAGGAAGCCATGAAATGGATTGGGAGTGACGGAGCCATCCTGCCCCATGAATGGCGTGTTGAAGAAAATGTTGCTGATGCCGCTGCTGCCGCCAAAGGGAGGCTGGGCGGCGAGGTTCTCTCCAAACATCAGCTCTTCATTGCTGTCGTAAAACATGCCCCAGCCGGCCCGAATGCTGGTGCGTCCGGGACCGCCGGACAGGGCAGAGAGCCAGCCAGTACTCCAATCGGGAGACCAGGTGAGTCCAAGGCGCGGGGCAAAGGAATGCAGGTGATTGCGAGTGAGACCGCCAGGGATGCCGCGGTCACCGGGCATCACTAATCCCAAGGGAAAAACGGCCCGCGCGGGACCAGTGGGAGAACAATCCGTAGTGCCATACATGGCGGCCACTGGATCCGATGGACTCAGGACACAGGGGTAAATGCCCGTGGTCTGGCCGGGGCGGAAGACCTGGATTCTGCGACTCGCATCGGCCATGGGAGTGTTCCACTCCCAGCGAAGTCCGTAGGTGAGCATCATGTTGGAGCGGAGTTTCCAGGCATCTTGGGCAAAGGGAGCGAATTGCGTGCTGCGCACATCCACGGCGTTGGCGGAACCTTCAGAGAAATAGTCCGGCAGGCCGAGGAGGTAATTGGGGATGAGAGAACTGAAGCCGACATCGTTCGATCCGCCGCCGTAGAAAGAGAACTGACCGCTGACGTCATAAAAATAGAGTTGGTGGAGGCGCTGATTGCGCCATTCGCCGCCGAACTTAAAGGTGTGATTGCCGACGATCCTGCTGAAGGTGTCGGCGGCCTGGTAGACATTTCCGGTCTGGGAGAAGTTTCCACTGGAGTTATTGCCAAAGGCGAAGCCGCCGGAGAGACTGACCAGGGGAACACCTTCGTATTTCGCTCCATAGCCGGGATTGATGCCGAGGGAAGGATTGGAGGGGTCGGAGAAACATTGGCTTAAGGCCACGACCGAGCAGGAATCCTGCACGAGATTGGTGTGTGCGGGAGCCAGCAACTGGCCCTGTCCCGGGCGGTAGTACACGAATCGGGATTCGTTAATGGTTTTGGCGGCGATCGTCCAGGCATGGGAAAGGTTCAATTGCTGGAAGCGATCACGGGTGTGGTATCCAAAGCCGGGCAGGTTGGCGCCGCTGGCAAGGAAAGTATCGAAAGGCTGATTATCGTAGCCGTCTTCGCCGTAATAGTAGAGGCTCAACTGCTGCTGGCCCGTGAGATTGTGATCGAGGCGGAAGGTCACCTGGTCACGACGCTGAGCGGCATTGGGAGTAGCGAGAAAAATGTTGTCCCCGCGGTTGGGCAGCGGAACGAACTGGTTCAGCAGGTCGGCGGCGGTGGCATCGAAGCAGGATGGAGGAATGACATTGGCGGGGAAGATGGAAGCATAGGACGCACCGGGGGCAATCGTGACACCTCCATTTGCGGAAACCGCGGCGGAGCAGCCGGGACGGAGGTTGAGGGCCTGAGCAACGGCGGAATCCTGAAGAACTCCGGCAAAGGGCGGTCCGGCGGAGAAGTCTCCAGAGCGTTCCTGAGAAGTAGGCACGATGACCGGGTTCGAGGAGATGCCCTGGATGGTGCGGCGTCCTTCGTAAGAGGCAAAGAAGAATGTCCTGTCTCGGCGGAGTGGGCCGCCGAGAGTGGCGCCAAACTCATTCTGCTTGAAATCGGCGACGGCCGGATCGAAATATCCTTTTGAGTTCAGGACATTGTTGCGCAGGAACTCAAACACGCTGCCGTGGAGGGCGCTGCCGCCAGACCTGGTGATGACGTTGAGCACGGATCCGGAGTTGCGGCCGGAGGTGGCGTCGTAATTGTGGGAGAGGACGCGGAACTCGCTGATCGAATCGGGAGACGGCTCGATGGAGGGAAAGTTAATCATCTCATCGCCGGAGACGCCGCCGTTGACGCTGGAGTTGTTGGAGCGGGTGCGTCCGCCGCTGACCGAGACCACGCCGGGCAGATCGCTGCCGTAAAACAGATCGGCGCCCACAGTGCTCTGCACTCCAGGCTGTAACTGCAAGAGTTCGAAGGTATCGCGGGACTTGAGGGGAAGTTTGACGACCTCTCCCTCTCCCATGACGACGCCGAGTTGGGCGTTTTCGGATTCGACGAGGGATCCACCGGAGGAGCGGTTCGAGCTGACGGCACCGTTCTGGCCGAGCGTAATCTCGAAGCTAACCGCCCGGCCAATGCTGGCCCTTACACCTTGCGCGGAATAGGCGGAATAGCCGTCGGCTTTCACCTCAAGCAAATAGGTGCCCACCGGCAACGAAGGAAATTCGAAGTCGCCGGCGTCGTTAGTAGTAGCGGCGCGCATGAGTGAGGTATCTTGCGCCGAGATGATGACGAACGCACTCACGACAGGATGGTGAGTGGGATCAAAGACCCGGCCTCGAATTTCAGAGGTGTTCTGCGCCGCCAGGAAAAGCGATCCCAGCATAGCGCATGTCGCCAGACACTTCCCTACATAGTTGAACATTGCTTGCCGATCTGCACAGGTCTCAACTCACACCATCGGGGGAAGTCCGCACTGTCTTTAAGAATAGTGACTGGGGAAAGTTCCGAAAGATTACCGGAGTCATCTTGATGCTCGGCTTTACATGGCTGCTAGCGCCGGAGACTCGAAGTTCTCTTTTCTAAACCGGCGTTCATTGGAAATCGCTAATTGGACGTCACTGCGGGGTTGGGTGCGGAGCCGGAACGCCTCCGCGACAGCCGGCAAGATGCCGGCGCTACAGCGAACTGTACAGGGCTGTGTGATTTAGATCACAGCTACCCGAAGGGGCGCCTCTTACCTTTAACAAGGGCCCAGTTTCAGCATGCGAGGGAGATTTCTATGTCTGTGGCATCGGCGGCTACGCGCGTTTTGAACGCCCAACTTGAGCAGAAGATTATGAGCGCCGAGGAGGCAGCGGCGCTGATCCGGTCGGGGGATCAGATTGGGATGAGCGGATTCACCGGGTCGGGGTATCCGAAGGCGGTGCCGATTGAACTGGCGCATCGCATTGCCGACGCGCACTTTCGCGGGCAGAAATTTCAGGTGAGTGTGTTTACCGGGGCTTCGACCGGACCGGAGTTGGATGGGGCGCTGGCCATGGCGGGAGGAATTCATCTGCGGCTGCCGTACCAGTCGGATCCGGAGACGCGGAAGAGGATCAATGCAGGCGAGATGGATTACATGGACATCCACCTCAGCCATGTGGCGCAGTTTGTGGAGTATGGATTTCTGGGCAAGTTGGATGTGGCGCTGATCGAGGTAACCGCAATTCTGGAAGATGGGCGAGTGGTGCCGAGTTCGTCGATCGGGAATAACAAGACGTGGGTGGATCAGGCGGAGCGGATCATCCTGGAAGTGAATTCGTGGCAACCGGCGGCGCTGGAGGGAATGCACGACATTTACTACGGGCTGGAGCCGCCTCCGAACCGCAAACCGATTCCGTTAACCCGCACGGGACAAAGGATTGGGACTCCGTATTTAAAGGTGCCGGCGGAGAAGATAGCGGGCATTGTGCTGACGGATTCGCCCGACCGGAATAGTCCGTTCAAGGCGCCCGATGAGGCTTCGAAGCGGATCGCGGGGCACATCCTGGAATTCTTGAGTTGGGAAGTGAAGAAAGGGCGGATGCCGGAGAATCTGCTGCCGCTGCAATCGGGTGTGGGCAACATCGCGAATGCGGTTCTGTTCGGGCTGGAGGAAGGACCGTTTGAGGGACTGACTTCGTACACGGAAGTGATTCAGGACGGAATGATCCGGCTGCTGAAGTCGGGCAAGCTGACGTGCGCTTCGGCGACGGCATTCTCGCTGAGTCCGGAGATGCTAAATGAAGTAAACGCTGACATGGCGAGTTATCGCGAACGAATCGTGCTGCGGCCCCAGGAGATCTCAAACAATCCGGGGATCATCCGGCGGCTGGGCGTGATCGCGATGAATGGGATGATCGAGGCCGATATCTATGGCAACGTGAACTCGACACACGTGATGGGATCGCGGATTCAGAACGGAATTGGCGGCTCGGGGGACTTTGCGCGGAATGGATATTTGTCGATCTTCATGGCGCCGTCATCGGCGAAGAAGGGGACGATCTCGACGATTGTGCCGATGGTGTCGCATGTGGATCATACCGAGCACGACGTGCAGGTGGTGGTGACGGAGCAGGGCCTGGCGGATCTGCGCGGCTTGTCGCCGCGACAGAGAGCAAAGCTGATCATTGAGAAGTGCGCGTCGCCGGAATACAAGCCGCTTCTGGCGGATTATCTGGCGCGGTCGGAGCAGTTGTCGTATGGGAAGCACACGCCGCATCTGCTGACCGAATCTTTGGGCTGGCACAATCGCTACCTGCGGAGCGGGAACATGCGGGTGCGGGAGGAAAGCTAGTGATCAGTGATCAGTACTCGGTACGCAGTACTCAGTAACTCAGGGATCAGGGATCAGGGATCGGTGCTCCGTACTCAGGTTTCAGGTCTCAATCTTGGTGCAGAATGAGTAGAGTCTTTGGACTCTAAATGCCCGGCGGTTACGGCTCGAAATCCACAGGTACGCTGTTTTCCCTATTGACAGTGATTGATCTTGGGAGGAGCATTCATGCGTTTTATTAAACGCTTTCAATAGGAGAAGCCCGATGCGATCAAGCCTCGATGCTTGCGGATCGAATCGCCCCTACTCTCTTCTCTTCAATCTCACTTCCCTTTTTGTATTTTGCGTGCTGACGGGTGCGGCAATAGGACAGACCGCTTTTGTCCGGGTCAATCAGGTGGGATATGTTTCGGGCGCATCCAAGCGCGCGTACCTGATGGCGTCAGGAGCGGAAACTGGCGCGACATTTACAGTGAAGAATTCCAGCGGGTCGGCCGTGTTTGGACCTGCGGCAATCGGCGCGAATCTGGGGTCGTGGAGCAATGCCTATCCGGACATCTACGCGTTGGACTTCGACAGCTTCACGACGGCGGGCACGTACACGATAAGCGTGAGCGGACCGATTGCGGCAGCATCGCCGAGTTTCAAAGTCGATACGGCTGCGAATGTTTTTAGCGGCGCGCTGTCGAACAGCCTCTTCTTTTATCAGAACGAGCGCGATGGGCCGAACTTCATCGGCACGGCGCTGCGCACGGCGGCCGGGCACCTGAACGATCAGAGTGCGAAGGTGTATGTGACGCCCAACGTCAATAACAACGGGCGGTTCTCTGGAGATCTCACACCGGCCACGCTGAACGGAACGCAGCCGGTGATCAATGGCGACGGGGGCTGGTGGGATGCCGGCGATTACATGAAGTTCGTCATGACCCACAGCTACACGGTAGCCATGATGCTGGTCGGGGTTCGGGATTTTCCCAGCCAGATGGGCGGCAGCGGCGTGACACAGAACAGTCTGCACTGGCCGGACGAGGCGAAATTCGGGCTCGACTGGCTGCAGGAAATGTGGGACGACACCAATCAAATCCTCTATTACCAGATGGCGATTGGGAACGGCAACGCTCAGACCATCAGCGATCACGATATCTGGCGGCTGCCGCAGGCCGACGATACTTACGGCGGGTGCACCTCGCTGTACCGGTATATTTGCCATCGGCCGGTGTTCGTCAATCCAGCGGCGCTGAGCGGATCGGCCATCAACACTGGGGCGCCGATCAGTCCGAATCTGGCGGGCCGGCTGGCAGCGGACTTCGCACTTTGCTATCACATTTATCAGACCAGCAATCCCACTTACGCCAACCAGTGCCTGAGTTCTGCCGAGCACATCTTTGATCGGGCGAACACGGCTCCCAGCGGCAATCTACTCACGGCCATTCCCTTCAGCTTCTACCCGGAAACGGAGTGGCGCGACGATCTGGAATTGGGCGCGACCGAACTTTACTTCGCTGTGCAGGGATGCGGCACGAGTTGTCCGGTGAATCTGCATCCGGCTTCGTACTACCTGCAGCAAGCGGCACAGTGGGCCAATGCCTACATCACCGGGCCCAACGATGCTGCCGACACGCTGAATCTTTATGACGTGAGCGGGCTGGCGCACTTCGAGCTGTGGCGGGCATTGCTGCTGGCGGGCAATCCGAACGGCACAGGTCTGGCGACGAACCAGACGGCGCTGGTCGCCGATCTGGTGAAGCAGCTGAACAAGGCCATCACCCAGAGCGGAACGGATCCGTTCGGCTTCGGATTCCCGTGGGCGGCTTATGACACCACGTCGCACGGCGGCGGCCTTTCCGTGATGGCGGCGGAGTGCAACTACCTGGCCACGCAAGGCGCGAACTGCACGCTGAGTAACAGCACGTCACCGGCAACCTATGCCAACCGGCAACTGGCGAACGTATTGGGAACGAACGCGTGGGGAACTTCGCTGATCGTGAACAATGGCAGCACGTTCCCATTGTGCATGCAGCATCAGGTCACGAATCTGGTGCCGACTCCGCCGAACGGTCCGCCATTCCTGTCGGGAGCCGCCGTGGAAGGACCGAATTCGACGGCCACTAAGGGGACGCTGAGCGGGATGGTGACGTGTCCACCGAATGGCGTCGATGTCTTCGCACAATTCAACAGCAAGGCTGTGTACAAGGATTTCGTGCAGTCGTATTCGACCGTTGAACCGGCGATTGATCTGACGGCTTCGTCGTTCCTGGCTTTCTCGTGGCAGATGGCCGGAGCACCGTCAGGCACGCCTTAACCGCTGTCTGAAGGGAGCGCGGAGAATCGCCGCGCTTCCCTTCCCTTTCTCGTTATTGTCCGCAATGTGGGATTGCGAAATTTCAAAATCACCATCCTCGCGAGAAGGGTGGTGAACCCACCTTAAAAGGAGAGCCTATGACTCGGAAAACTTCAGTGCTGCTCTGTGCCGCAATGGCAGGTCTGTGCCTGATCGGACTGCCGGGGATGACGTCCACCGCAAACGCGCAAACGCCGATTACCGTATATGGCGCGTGGCATTGCTATTCGGACGCGTGCAGTTGGGCCTCAGTACCGAACATGACAACTTTCGATACCGATAACCGGTGGATGATCGATCGCAACCTCGACAGCACGTATCATCCGTCGGTGAATGTAGTCGTGCTGAGTTTTGTGGACCCGGTGAAGTTAATGAACCTGACCAATGACTCGACTACGGTAAATGGAATTCCAATCGGGATGAATACCGCGGTGGTGAATTACTTCCAGAGCCGAGGCGTGCGGGTGATGATGTCGATCGGGGGGGCCAGCTTCACGTCGCATTGGAATAAGGCGCTATCCAGTAACCCGACGCAGCTGGGGATCAATGCCGCGAACGCCGCCAAGCAGTTCAATGTGGGGATGGAAATTGATTACGAGAACAGCAGCCAACCGAATCTGACTGGATTGCAGCAGTTTGTGAGCGCCTACCGATCGGTCGTGGCTTACGACGCCACGGGCGCAAATTATGCCGCGCGGCTGACCATTGATTTGGGAGACGGGGACACCTACCTGACGAAGTTAGCGAACTACGCGGTAACCAATTGGCTGCAAACCAGCGCGCCGGTGCTCGATTATGCGAATGCTATGGTAGCGTCGCAGAAAACGAGCGTTGCCACACTCGAGTCAGGCTGGCAGCAGCACGTGGATGGGCTGTCGGGGTCGGTGCCGCCGCAGGCTCCGGCGAAGCTGACGGGAAGCTTGTGGCTGGTTGGCGGCCAACCGAATTGCGACAATTTCAGCAACTCGGATCAGAACACCGCTTTCAGTTTCGTGGAGAATCTTGCTCCGGCGGGCGCGGGATCGACGACCGGGATGCTCGGCTATATGTTCTGGGCGGCGGGGTGCCAAGGGAATGGTACCGGGTGTACTTTCCCGCCGAATACTTGCGAGAACGGGATGGGAGGCGCGGCGACCGCGTTCAATATTCCGATTCCGATGCCGGCGCTGAGACAGAATTAAGTTAAGGTCATGATGATCGGACGCATTCGTTCGAGGCTGCTCGCTTCGCTCGCGGGACGGACGCATGCGTCCGTCCCTACGTGGTTATCGGGGCCAGAGCCAGCCGAAGGTTCCGGCGGTTAACAGCGCGTAGATCAGACCGTCAATCACTTCTTTTATGGTGAAGCCCCAGGTCTGTCCTTTCCAGATGGCATTGCTGAGGGTTCCCAGGCCGTAACCCAGGAATGCCGCGGTACCCACAATACGAAATACAGCGAGGTAGTAGGTGCCGGACGCAATGGTGTGCGCGGCGAGATACGCCACGAAAAATCCGATGATCAGGCAATAGCCGAACCACAGCCCGAGGAATTTCGGCATGACCGGAGGGCCGCTGGGAAAGATGGTCATCATGCCGACCGGTCCCTGACTGTATTTCTCGATCACGGCGGGGGACTTCATCTCTTTGTGCGTGGTGTAGGGAAAGATATAGAGTCCGCGCTTGAGGCCTGCGGAGCGGAGGGCGGGGATTACACGGTCTTCATCGGGCAACTGGCGATAGTCGCCGTGGTGATAGGGCAGCAACATATGCATGATAGAGCTGGCTACGAACACGATGACCGCCGAGAGTACGATGGGTAGCCAAAGGGCAGAGAGTGGAGTCACGAGGCGCCTCCTGGGACGAGAGGTTGAGTCATCGGGAGGCTATTCTTATGGAATGCAATCGTCAAGAGATTTGCGCAAGATCGGCCACGGATCTCGCGGATTCACACGGATAATGCTTTACTTTGTTGTTGTTTATTCCTATGAATCTATGTGAATCCGTTCAGGAAGAGTTCCCATGTGACCCCGGTTGCATCTAAGACGCCATGACATCGGAACGAGATTTATCCGGCACCCAAGTCAGTTCTGAAAATCGAACGGAAGAATCAATTCCATTGAGAGAGTGGCTGGAGCAACTGGTCGCTCGCAACGGGAGTGACCTGCTGCTGGTGCCACAGGCTAGGGCGGCGATTCGGGTGGAGGGAGTTCTGTCGGCGATCGGGGACAGGCCTCTCACTGGGGAAGAAATTGAAGCGGCGGTGATGCCAGCGCTGGCGGCTCACGCCCGCGAGGAATATCAGCAGTACGGGATTGCAGACTCTTCGTATCGCGTGCAGGGGCTGGGGCGGTTTCGGATCAACCTGCATCGCGAGCGTGGGCGCGCGGCGGCGACGGTGCGGGCCCTGCCGTCGAAGGTGCCGGCGCTCGAGGAGTTGCGTTTGCCGCCGGGAGTTGGAGCGCTGGCGCGGTTGCAGCGCGGGCTAGTGATCATTGGTGGAGCGACGGGTTCCGGGAAAACTACGACGCTGGCCGCGCTGGTGAACGACATCAACCAGCAGGATGCGCGGCATATCGTGACCATTGAAGATCCGATCGAGTACGAACACACGCACAATCGCAGCGTGATCGAGCAGGTAGAGATCGGGATTGATGCACCGGACTTCCCTACCGCGTTGCGGGCGGCGATGCGGCAGGCGCCGGACGTGATCGTGGTAGGCGAGATGCGCGATCCGGAGACGGCACGGATTGCACTGTCGGCGGCGGAGACGGGCCACCTGGTATTTACGACATTGCACACGACGGATGCGGCATCGACGGTGTCGCGGATTGCCGATTCTTTTCCGCAGGAGCGGCAGCACTCGGTGCGGGCGGAGATGGCCATGGCGTTGGCGGCGATGCTGACGCAGACGCTCATTCCCGGCCGCAAGGGAGGGCGGGTGCCCGCGGCGGAGTTACTGATGGTGAGTTATGGGGCGCGGCAGCATATCCGAAAAAATGCGCTGCAGCATTTGCACCAGGAGATCACGATCACGCGCAAGCAGGGGTCGTTCACGATGGAAGAGTCGCTGGCGCAGCTCGTGTTTCAACAAGAACTCACGCGCGAGGATGCGATGACACGGGCGATCCACGCAGATGATTTGGACACGATGCTGAAGGCTAAGGGGTTCTAGAATTCCGGGCATTTGAGAAGTTTGGGTCGTCGGGTTGGTCGATTCCGGGACGGTGACATCGAATGTTTCAGGACGTCAAGTTCACTCTTCGGACCTGGGCGAGGCGTCCATGGCACACGGTATTTGCCGTCGCCGCTCTCGCGATCGGCATCGGCGCGAACACCGGCGTGTTTAGCGTGGTCAACGCCTTGCTGCTACGTTCTCTTCCGTTTCGCGACGCAGACCGCCTGGCTCTGATCCATCAATTCATTCCGCCACACGATAGTGCGAACGAGTTTCACGAGTGGCGGCGACACAGTGCGTATCTTACGGATGCTGCGCTTTTTGAGGAATTCGACGCGAACCTTGGCGGAACGCGCGTCGGGAGCCGTGCTCACGTTGCGCAGACTTCATGGAATTTCTTCTCGGTGCTGGGGGTGCAGCCGGTGCTCGGATCGGGGTTCGCCCCAGACCAGGACGTGAACGGAACGGGGTGGGGATTGCCCGGACGGAATGCTGTGGCCGTGATCGGGTACGGACTCTGGCAACAGCTGTTTGGAGGTGATCCGAAAATTCTTGGCGCCACGATCCGACTTGATGGAATTCCGCTTACGGTGATCGGGGTCGCGCCGCCGGGATTCGATTATCCCGGCAAGGCTGTTCTCTGGAAGCCGGCGGCGTTTAGCGCGGGAAACAATGGCTGGGGAACTATCGCGCGGCTGAGACCGGGGATTACGTGGTCCCAAGCGCGTGCTGCGTTTACTGTAGAGTCCGAGCGCCTGTTGCCGAAACTTGAAGGCGACAATTCCAACCTGCATCCGAGCATGACGTCGCTTCAGGACGGGCTTGCCGGCCGGGTGAAGAAGGCGTCTTTGATGTTTATGGGCGCAGTGCTGCTGGTGCTGTTGATCGCGTGCACGAATGTTGCGAATCTCTCGATCGCCCGCACCATCGATCGAGCTGCGGAGTTCTCCATACGCTCCGCGCTGGGAGCGAATCGAGCTCGGCTAGCGCGACAGTTAATCACTGAGTGCCTGCTTCTTTCGTTCGTTGCCACCCTGACGGGATTGGCTATCGCATACTGGACAACGTCTCTCGCCGCCAAGGTTGAGCCGCCGCCGCTCGGCGCACAATCTTATTCGATTCTGGATGGACGCGTTTTGGCTTTCACTGTGATCGTGTCTGTACTTATGGCAGTGGCATTGGGCGTCGTACCTTCGCTGTATGCGGGCCGCATCCATGCTTTCGGTTCGCGCAGTACAAGCAGGCCCCGCAGCTCGCGAGTGCTTCGCCAAAGCCTTGTAGCCGCGCAGGTCATGCTCACCATGATTTTGCTCGCAGCATCCGTGGGCCTGGGACGCGCATTCGTCCACTTGATGAGCATCGACCGCGGTTATGACGTGCAAGGAATCGTCACGGCGGGCGTCGCGTTGGACGGCACGACGCACCAGATGGATAAGCGGCAGCTCCCTTATTTTGAGGAAGTGCTGGATCGGATACGCAGCCTGCCGGGAGTTCGGTCCGCGAGTGCGACTGAATTCCTTCCTCTCTATGCGTCTGCGTTTGTCGGAGGGCCATTCGGATTGGATGGGCGTTCCGCGCAAAGAAATTCCACGTTGGTCCCGGTTTTGTCGGGATATTTTCAGACGATGGGCGGAAGGATTCTGTACGGCCGGGAATTTACGGAAGCCGAAGTCCGTTCGGGCGCCAGGGTCGCTGTCGTCAATGAGCGCTTCGCTGCGGGATTTGGCGCGCCGCGGGATGCCGTTGGGCATCTGCTCACGAACGGGGACGACACCTGGAAGATTGTTGGCGTTGTGAAAGGAATGGAGTACGAAACTGATCCGACGCTGGCGAATGGGAATCAGGTGTTCATTCCGTCGGAGACTCCCGGCAGTTTCTTCTCTACATTCGTGGTGCGCGTCAATGGCCGTGCGGAAGATTATCTGGCGGCGATCCGCGACGCAATTCAGTCGGTGGACCCGCAAGTTCCTGTGTTCGGTGTTAAGACCATGGAGCAGCGACTGGACGAGGTCTTCGGCGGCCCGAGATTCTATCGAACCGCCGTTTGGATTTTCGCGGGATTCGCGCTGCTGCTGGCGGTGATTGGTATTTACGGCATTATTTTTTATGCGGTCGTCGAGAGAACGCAAGAGATGGGTGTGCGTATGGCTCTCGGCAGAACTCCGTTGCAACTTCGGGGCACATTGTTGCGGCAAGGTTTGTTGATGGTCGTTGCCGGAGCCATTCCTGGAATAGCCGGAGCAGAGGTCACCGGGCGTTTTCTGGAAAGCCTGATCGATGGAGCCAGGCCAGTTGGGCTGACAACGTCCGTCAGCTTGGTATTGCTCTTCGGTCTGGTAGCGGCGGCGAGTATCTGGTCGGCCACGCGGCGCATCGCCAGCCTGGATATTATTGCTGTCTTGCGTAGCGAATAGCCCACAGAAAATCAAAATCCCCATCTTCTCGCCAAGAACACGAGAAGGGTGGGCACCCACCTCAGTGAGAAATTATGCCCAGTAAGTGCGATCCAGGCTGCGGTACTGGATTGCCTCGGCGATGTGCTTGGGCTCGAGGTTCGGTGAGTCTTCCAGGTCGGCAATCGTGCGGGCCACTTTCAGGATGCGGTCGTGGGCGCGGGCGCTGAGGCCTTGCTGGGTCATGGCGCGTTCCAGCAGGCGTTCGCAGTCGGCGGAGAGTTCGCAGAAAGTGCGGATGTGGCGGGAACCCATCTGGGCGTTGCAGTAGATCTTTTGGCGCGAGGTGGCGAAACGGTCCAACTGCTTCTGGCGTGCGTGAATCACGCGGTCGCGGATCTTGGCTGAGTTCTCCGGTTCGTTGGTGGATCGCATTTCTTTATAGTTCACGGCCGGGACATCGATGTGGATGTCGATGCGGTCCATGAGGGGACCGGAAATTTTTGAGATGTAGCGCTGGATCATCGGAGGAGTGCACTGGCATTCGCGAGTGCGGTCGTTATGGAAGCCGCAGGGGCAGGGATTCATGGCGGCAGCCAGCATGAAGCGCGCGGGAAAGGTGAGCGACATGGAGGCGCGGGCGATGCTCACCGTGCCGTCTTCGAGAGGCTGGCGGAGGACTTCGAGGACGTTGCGCGGAAATTCGGGCAATTCATCGAGAAAGAGCAAGCCGTTGTGGGCGAGCGAGACTTCGCCGGGGCGCGGGATCACGCCGCCGCCGATCAGCCCGGCGTCGGAAATCGTGTGGTGCGGAGCACGGTAAGGTCGGGTGCCGACCAGGCCTGTGCCTTGGTCGAGGACACCGGCAACGCTGTGAATCTTGGTGGTCTCAAGCGCTTCTTCGAAGGTGAATGGAGGCAAGATCGTGGGCATACGCTTGGCGAGCATCGTCTTGCCGGAACCGGGCGGGCCGATCATGAGGATGTTGTGGCCTCCGGCGCAGGCGATCTCGATGGCACGCTTGGCGGTCTGCTGGCCGCGGACATCTTTGAAGTCGACGTAGAACTGCTGCGCTTCGCGGAGGAGCGAGTCTCCATCGGCCTTCATTGGCATGATGCCGTTGCCGGAGTTCACAAAGTGGATGACGTCGAGGAGTGAGCGTACTGGGTAGACGTCGACGCCGCCCACCATCGCGGCCTCTTTGGCGTTGGCTTCAGGGACGATCATGCGGGAAATTTTCCGGCCGCGGGCCTCGAGGGCGATGGGAAGAGCGCCGCGGACTCCGCGAACGCCGCCGTCGAGGGATAGTTCGCCTACGAAGAGGCAGTCGGGGATTTCCTTCTGAATCAGGCCGCCGTAGGCTCCGACGATGCCGAGGGCCATGGGGAGATCGAAGCCGGAACCTTCTTTCTTGATGTCTGCCGGAGCGAGATTGATGGTGATCTGCGTGGGTGGGATGTCGTAGCCGCAGTTCTTGAGCGCGGCGCGGACGCGGTCGCGGGATTCGCGGACGGCGGCATCGGGCAGACCGACCGTGTGGAAGTGGTCCTGATCGCACTTGATGCCCGAGCAGTCGACCTCCACCTGGATGATGCTGGCATCGATGCCGTAGACTGCGGCGCTGAGAGTTTTATAGAGCATGGGGCGATCGCGGGACATTCCCATTTCTCGGGAAAAAAACGCGGGTAGAAATGGGGCACCCGGTACGGATTCCTGACAAAGGTCCTAATCTGCCAGATACACGTTACGATTTCGGGAATCGTGCAGGCTGTGACGGATGTCACCAAAGACCTGTGGAAAAATGGAATAGTTTCAGGCCAATAGCGGCAGACCGCCGGTGGCCCGTTTGACGCGACAAAAGGGCAAACGTTCATGGTCCTTCTGTACCAAGATGTCCAACTTATCTGGTTGTCCGGCATAGGCTTAACCAATTAGGATGGCTTTTCAGTTAACACCTGACTTCTCATGACCCCGGACCTTAATAACGCTCCGCAGGCTTCGCGCCCGACCGGGAATCTGGACCAGGAGGAGTCCCAACTTTGGCGATGGGCGCTGGGGTTCATGATCTTGCTGGCGGTGGCGCTGGCGGCTTTGCTGTGGGAGCGTCTGGAAAATATTCCCTATCATCTGCGATTGATTCCGCTCGGCTTGCTGCTGTTATCGGTGCTGTTTGCGGTGTATGCAGCCGGGCGGCGGCGCGAGGTCAACGAATTGAAGGGCGCGCTGCGGGGGTTGCAGGAGCATGTAGGCGCGGCTCCCTCGGAGGAACAACTTGACCAGCTCAGCCAGGTCATCATGCGCTCGCAGCGCAATTTTAAGGAGCTGATCGACTCGTTTGATGACCCGGCATGCGCGCTATCGCTGGATGGCACAGTGCGGACGGTCAACAAGCGCATCAGCGAGTTGACTGGGCTGCCCTACTCCCAGCTGGTCGGACAAAAGATCTTCGATTTGATCGACGAACCGTCCCGTGAAGATGCCGAACGGAGCCTGGGGCGCTTCATGGAGAAAAAGCGCTGGGCGGGAACGCTGCAGCTGCGGCTGAAGGACAGCACGCGCCTGCTGTACTTCGATTGCGTGATCAATGGAATTGTAAAGGGCGATGAGGTCGTGGGCGCGAGTGTGCTTGGGCGCGATGTGACCGAGCAACGCGAGAAAGAATTGCGCTTTACGGAATTGTTCGAAACGCTGCAGGAGGGCGTGTACTTCAGCACGCCGGACGGCCAGTTGCTGGACGCGAACCCGGCGCTGGTCAGCATGCTGGGATATCAGGAGAAAAAAGATCTATTGCTGGCGGACCCTGCGGCTTTGAATTTCGATTCGGCGACGCCGGTGCTGGGGCGGGCAGTAGACGATCGCGGAGGAATCAGGACGCGGGAGATCCGGTTGCGAAGGAAGGATGGGAAGCCGGCGGTGTTTCTGGATTCGTCGCGGGCAGTGTGGGATCCGGCGGGGAATATCATCCGGTATCAAGGGACGTTGGTCGACATCACCGAGAAACGCAGCATGGAGCGGCAGTTGGCGCAGGAGGAAGAGTTCCGGCGGCGGCTGCTGGAGAGTTTCCCGGACCTGATTCTGGTGGTGGACCTGGGAGAGCGATACACGTTTGCCAGCGCGCGAGCGCGTGACCTGCTGGGCTTTGAGCCGCAGGACATGATCGGGAAGAAGATCACGGATTTGGAGGATCATTCACCGGAACTGGCCGCGCTGTATCGCGACGTAGTTTCGGGCAAGCAGGTGTTCGGCTCTGCGGAATACAGCGCACGGCATCGAAGCGGCAACTGGCGCACGATGCGCGCTTCGGGCAGCCAGCTGGTAGATGCCGAGGGGAAGATCAGCGGCGTGATCATGTCGGTGCGCGATATTACCATCGAGCGCAAGCTGGAGCAGCAGGTGGTACAGAGCGAGCGCCTGGCGGCGATGGGAGCGATGATTGGCGGGGTGGCGCATGAGCTCAATAATCCGCTAACCAGCATCCTGGGGGTGAGCGAACTGCTGCAGGATACCGAGACCAACGAAGTCACCCGGAAGCAACTGGCCATGCTGCAGCAGCAGGCGCGGCGGGCGGCGGAGATCGTGCAAAATCTGACGTACTTTGCGCGGCCTCCGGCGCCGGGCAAGAGCAAGATCAATCTGGCCGAATTGGTGGAACGCACGTTGAACCTTCATGCCTACTCGCTGCGCAAGAACAACATCACAGTCGACTTTCTGAAAGAACCGGGAGTGCCTTATGCGCTGGGCGATCCACATCAGCTGATGCAGGTTTTTCTGAACCTGATTGTCAATGCGGAGCAGGCCATTCGTGAGGCGCGGGAGAAGGGCACGTTGCGGATTCGCCTGGGCAAGGGAGAAGGTTCCGTCTGGGTCAGTTTCCACGACGACGGGCCGGGCATTCCGAAGGAAAACCTGGCCAGCATCTTCGATCCGTTCTACACCACGAAGCGGCCGGGGCGCGGCACTGGGCTGGGACTCAGCATCTGCAAGTCGGTGATGAAGGAGCACAAGGGCAGTGTTGAGGCGACGAATGCTCCGGATGGCGGGGCGGTATTTACACTGACGCTGCCGACAGGAAGCTAGAGTCTCACTCTCAACCACAGAGGGCACAGAGGAACACAGAAGACCTCTACGGAATCTTTTCGGCTGTGTAGGTCATAGTGCCGCCCCGCTGCTTGTCTGACGATTCCACTTTCATGGTTTTGCCGTCCTGAGACACGCTCATGCGGATGATGGTCAGGATTTTGCCATCGTTCTTGTCCACCTCCTCCATAGTGAAGTCATCGATGAGCTTCAGGGAGACGGTCGCATGACGGTCGCCGCCGATCGGGTAGTCCTTACCGTCGAACTTCACGTCATAGCTTTGCCGACCATTCAGAATGTTCAGGCCGCCAGGGATGGAACGATACGTGGTCAAGGTCCCAGCTTCCGTCGCATTCTTAATGGTTCGCATTTGCCACTTGCCTGAGAGCGCGTGAGCGCCGGCCGGAGCGTCACCGACCCGAATGAATCCTGCCTTGCCCGTGACCGAGTCTGATGCGCCCGTATTAGTGAACTCTTCGAGCATGGTTGTTCCATCCGGCGATACGGTCTCACTGGATCGGGCCACGACCTTGCCATTTTTCTTAAAGATGAACTCGACAGACTTCTCGTCGAGTATCCGTGCGGACATGGTGTCGTAGTAAGCATCGTGACCCAACACCTTTTGGTCGCTGCCATCGCTTTTAACATCGACAGGCGGAACACAACTCAAGCAGCGATACCTGGCTTGGTCGACCAGATACTCTTCAGGGGTGCCTGAGAACTGCAGAGTATCCATCTTCATGAGCCAGGTTCCGTCGAACCGAGTCTGGCCGAGTAGAGGAGAGGTTGTCAGGAGCAGGAGTACGGCAAGACGTTTGGGCATGGTGCCTCGCGGGGGGGACAACTTTGCCCCGATGAACGTTGGATGCATGACGGCGCGCTTCGCGATGGCCGGGACGGACGAATGCGTCCGACCCTACGCGGTTCGTTATCGCTCGACCGCCATCGCTACCGCGTTGCCTCCACCCAGGCAGAGAGCGGCGATGCCGCGGTGCACGTCGCGTCGAATCATCTCGTAGATCAGAGTGACCAGGACGCGGGCGCCGCTGGCACCGATGGGGTGGCCGATGGCAACTGCTCCACCGTTCACGTTGACCTTATCGGGATTCAGACCGAGTTCGCGCATGACGCCGAGGGCTTGAACCGAGAAAGCCTCATTCAATTCGTAGAGGTCGACGTCTTCATTCTTCCAGCCGGTTTTCTCCCAAATCTGGCGAACTGCACCGACGGGGGCCATCATGACCCATTTGGGCTCGACGCCGCTGGTGGCCTGCGCCACGATGCGAACCATGGGCTTGGCGCCGAGTTCCCTGGCACGCTGCGCGCTGGTCACGACAACGGCGGCTGCGCCGTCATTCACTCCGGGAGCATTCCCGGCGGTCACGGTGCCATCTTTTTTAAAGGCGGGCTTCAGGGCTCGCAGAACTTCAATGGTAGTGTCTTCGCGAGGGCTTTCGTCCTTTTCGAAAAAGGTAGAAGGCGCGCCTTTCTTCTTCGCGGGGATTTCGACTGGAACGATCTGCGCTTTAAAGCGGCACTCTTTGATGGCGGAGACGGCCTTGCGATGCGAATTGACGGCAAACTCGTCCTGCTCCTCGCGCGTGATGCCGTATTTTTCCGCGACGTTTTCGCCGGTGATACCCATGTGGTAGTCGTTGTAGATATCCCAGAGTCCGTCATGAACCATGGAGTCGACGATCTGCGCGTTGCCGAGCCGGTATCCCTTGCGCGCTTGCGGAAGAAGATAGGGAGCGTTGGTCATGGACTCCATGCCGCCGGCGACGACGATGGAACTGTTGCCGGTCTGCACCGCTTGCGCGGCGAGAGCGACAGATTTTAATCCCGAGCCGCAGACCTTGTTGATTGTCATGGCACCTGTCGCGGGAGAGAGTCCGCCGAAGATTGCGGCCTGACGCGCGGGATTCTGGCCTAGTCCGGCGGAGACGACGTTGCCCATGATGCACTCGTCAACTTGCGCGGGATCGATGCCGACGCGCTTGACGGCTTCGCGCACCACGATGGCTCCGAGCTGCGGCGCCCTGAAATCGGAGAGGCTTCCCTGGAATTTTCCAACTGGAGTGCGGCAGCCGGAGAGAATGACGGCGTCATCAAAAGAGGCCATGAAATCGGGCTCCTGCGAAGAATTTCGCTGGCTTCATTATAGATGCATCAGAGCCAGAATTGTTTCCCGGTCAGAAAGCGAACGCTTGTGAGTATGATGAGGTGAGAGGACATTTCATCTCGCGACAGACCTCTGCCATGACGAGTCGTGAGGCGCTATACAGGAAATTTCTAAGATCCAACGAGCGCACTGGGAAAAATTTTGGTTGACATTTGGCAAAGAAGTTTCTCTTCCGTGACTTTGGTGTCACAACTTGCGCGAATTGCTCATCATTTTTTTCTTGACTTCATTTTTCATTAACTCTATACATCAACTAGTTGCAGTAGAAGACCACTGCGACATTTTCCATGAAAAATGG
>Ga0209166_10000662_pt1 | contig 34614 bp, 40 predicted proteins | sample Coa_R1_3_FD_187151 | JGI IMG/M metagenome (GOLD analysis project Ga0209166, IMG submission 187151) | Surface soil microbial communities from Centralia Pennsylvania, which are recovering from an underground coalmine fire - Coalmine... | ecosystem: Environmental > Terrestrial > Soil >...
GAGGCAGTTCGAAAAAGTCCAGGGGAACCTGGGCTCCGACCACAATAAATGATATTGTGGGATCATGACCACCGCAACCGATCCGAGCGGTCTCCGCTGTCTGCTGCAGCAGGAGGCCGCTTCGGCATGGGGACTGCACTGGATGCTCAGGGGGATGGTACCGCATCCCGAAGAGCGCGGGTACCGGGAAGACGCCGGCGGAGGCTCGATCGGCGGCAGCCGGCCGCCCTGGAACGCCCAGGTGGCCAACCAGGTCATGGAGTTCCATCGTCTCGTCAGGGACCTGGAGATGCACATGACCGATGAGCTCAGGAAGGTGGCCAGGTACCCCGGGGTGATGCGACAGACCGTCGTCGTCCGGAGCCTGCGTGGGGGCAGTGACGAGAACACGCGCCTGGCACTCAAGCACGTGGTGGAGCTGGGCTTCTCTCCCATCGGTGATCTCACGGTACGCCACGCCATCAAGGAGGTCACGGGCTGGACGGGCCGCGCTCGTCTCACCCTCGACCCCAGCAATGGGGTCAAGCGGGTCCCCAGGGAGCCGGGCAGGCCAGAGCCGCGTTGTCCGTGGTGTGGCTATCAGACCCTTCGATGGCTTCCCGTTCGGGCCATCATCACCTGCGTGAACCCGGTCTGCAGCGATGCGACGGGGAATCGTCCCATGGGCCAGCTCGGTTTCGACGACGTCACCCTGGAGCCCTATCTCAACTGGCGAGACGAGCCACCGACCGCTGGCCCCTATCAGGAAGAGGGGTCGGCATGACCGAAAAGATCGATCCGAAGTTCCTCCTCAGTCTGACCGGCCTCACGCCGGATGACCTGAAGGAGCTGCACGAGACCAACCGCCCCAAGCAGGTCGTCCGTGCCACCACCAAGCGAGGCTGGTCGAGCGCCGGCCTGCCGGTGATCTACGGTGAGGATGACCGCTTCTGGACGGTCAACGAGGCCATCGCCCAGCTGGGCAAGCCCATCCTCAGCGCCGGTCAGCTTCGATCCCTGATCCGTCTGCACGGCCTGCAGCCGTGTGGCAAGAAGCGGACCACCAAGATCGGCACCTCGGGCCGCTACTCCAGGGTCTACAAGGCCGAAGAGCTGATCAAGCTCCACGACACTCTCACGATCAAGTAGGAGAATCCATGAACGGCATCATCAACGCACTCAAGGGCCTCGTTCACAAGGCCGGCGGTGACCCGTCCAAGGTCGTCACCGACGAGGTGCAGACCGTGATCAACGAGGTCGTGCAGCACCTCTCCTCCAGCATCACGTCCCTGTTCACCGCCCACCTGGTGGACGTCAAGGACGCGCTGAAGACGGACGCGCTCCACCTGGAGACCCTGCTCAAGGAGGGCCTGCAGAAGATCGAGGACGCCCACAAGGCGGCTGCCGAGAAGCCCGCAACCGCCCCCGAGACCGCCCCGCCGGCCGAGGGTGCTGCCCCGCAGGCCGGTGCGTAATGGGTGACTCTCACGCCCACGGGAACCGCGCCCAGCGTCGGGCGGCCGGCCAGCGAGGTGGGGACATCGCCGCGATCGTGAACGCGCCGAGGCCCCACCACAGCTGGCCGCACCGCGGCAAGCCGGGAACGGCCGGAAACCAGAAGCGCCGCCGCAAGGCCGCTGAGCGAGACATGTTCTGGCGGAAGTGGGCGGCGGACCGTCACAGTGAGCTCTGCGAGGAGCTCGACAACGAGCAGGAGCTGAGGCAGATGGAGGCCGAGCTCGGCGCAGCCATCCACCTCCGCTAGGCACGACGAAGGCCCCCGCCATCAGCGGGGGTCTTTCGCTTGCCTTGAACCCGACGAGAAAAATTTTTGCTGGCCAGCTGGTTATGGTGATCACTATGGGATACATTGATCCAGAGGGCGAGGTGTGTCCCCATCGCGGAGGTGAGACGATGAGCGACGGAATCGATGGCGAGGTCATCTTCCACCCCAACTTCAACCAGGACGGCCCGATGATGGTGCCGGCCCCCAAGAACCCCGACCGGATCAAGAAGTGGGGCCCCGACCGCGACGCTCAGGCGGCCAGGATGAAGGCCCTGGGCTACACCCTTCCGGAGATCTGCGAGGCGCTGGAGCTGGGTCCGGACACCCGCCGCGCCGGCGCGGCCATCCGCCGGGCGCTGACCAACATGGTCCGGTTCGCCCAGGACGAGATGCGGGTCATGGAGCTGATGAGCCTGGAGGAGCTGGAGGCTCAGGCCTGGCGCACCCTCCGGAACGCCCACGTGATCGTCTCCAACGGCCACATCGTTCACGACGAGACCGGCATGCCCCTCCAGGACGACCGCTACATCCTCGAGATGATCGACCGCGTCGTCCGCATCAAGGAGCGCCGGGCCAAGATGATGGGCCTGGACGCTCCCAGCCGCGCTGAGGTCATCTCCATCGACAGCATCGACAGCGAGATCGCCAAGCTGGAGGCGGAGATCGAGCGCGCCAAGCCGGGCAAGAAGCCGGCCGACCCGCCCAAGCAGATCGAAGGCGGCCAGGAGGAGTAGTGGCGGACAGCCTGCTTGAGGTCAAGCTCGAGCGCCTGGCCTACCTTCGCAAGCTGCAGAAGGAGGCCGACCGCTTCAAGACGGGCGTGGCGAAGTACTACAACGACCCGGTGGCCTTCGCCCACGACTGCATCGACTGGGGCAACTCCGGCGGCCTCACCGAGTACCAGCTTGACATCACCACGCTGCTGCAGAAGCACCACCGCGTCGCCGTTCGTGGCCCCCACGGCCTGGGTAAGTCGACGATCAGCGCCTTCACCATCCTCTGGTTCGCGCTTACCAGGGACGCCTGTGGCGTCGACTGGAAGGCGGTCTACACCGCCGGCGCCTGGCGGCAGCTGATCAACTATCTCAGCCCCGAGATCCACAAGTGGTCCAGCCGGATCAAGTGGGAGAAGGTCCGCGACCGGCCGTTCTCCAACGCTGAGCAGCTCAACCTGGCCCTCCGGCTCCAGTACGGCAGCGCCTTCGCGGCCGCAGCCAGCAACCCCGCTCTCATCGAGGGCGCGCACGCCGACAGCCTGCTGTTCATCTACGATGAGTCCAAGTCGATCAACGCCGGCACCTTCGACGCCTGTGAGGGTGCCTTCTCCGGTACCGGCGAGACGTTCGCGATGGCGCTGTCGACCCCGGGACCGCCGTCCGGCCGCTTCTACGACATCCACTCCAGGAAGCCGGGCTACGAGGACTGGCACCCGCGCCACGTGACGCTGGAAGAGGCCATGAAGGCCGGCCGGATCAGCGAGAAGTGGGCGGAGCAGCGCAAGCTGCAGTGGGGCGAGCAGTCGGCGCTGTACCAGAACCGCGTTCTCGGCGAGTTCTACGCCGGCGACGAGGACAGCGTGGTGCCGCTCAGCTGGGTGGAGGCCGCCGTCGAGCGCTGGCACGAGTGGGAGAACCAGGGTCGGCCCGACCCGGGCAAGCCCAGGACCATCGGCGTCGACGTCGCTCGTGAGGGCTCGGACAAGACCTCCCTGGCCACCAGGGACGGCAACGTGCTCATCGAGGTCAAGTCGTACAGCAAGAACGACACCATGACCACCGCTGGCAACGTCAAGGGCATCCTGGACGATGACCCGGAGCGCACCGCCATCATCGACGTCATCGGCATCGGCGCCGGCGTGTACGACCGCCTCCGGGAGCAGGGCTGCAAGGTCCAGGCGTTCAACGCCGCCGCTGGCAGCGGCAAGCGAGACCGCTCCAACGAGATGGGCTTCCAGAACACTCGCGCGGCCGCCTGGTGGAACATGCGAGAGCTGCTCGACCCCGCCTTCGGCTCCGACATCTGCCTGCCACCGGATGATGACCTGCTCTCCGACCTTACCTCCCCGAAGGCTGGCGAGGTTCTCTCCGGTGGCAAGATCCGCATCGAGTCCAAGAAGGACATCAAGAAGCGGCTCGGTCGCTCCACCGACAAGGGTGACGCGGTCGTCCAGGCGTTCTGGACCGAGAAGGGCACCTGGCACGATGCCTACGGCACCATCACGTGCTCCGGCTGCAAGCGAGGGTACCTGCTCGTGGCCAACGGCACCCGTCGGTCCAACTGCCCGTTCTGTGGCACCAGCGCCATCGCCCCAATCGAACCAGGGATGGAGGAGGAAGAGTGACGGTCCCCGTCCCGCAGATCCCTCTGCCGCTCCCCTGGGTCACCTTCTCCAACCCCGGCAGTCAGTGGTCGTACTCGTTCCAGGTTCAGAATGATGACGGCACCCTGATGAACATCATCGGGAAGACCTTCGAGCTGGTCATCCGCACCGATCAGCGCACCAGCGGCACGCCGGCGGCCACGATCAACAGCACCAGCTCCACCGCCTCGGGAACGATCACGGTGAACACTGCAACGAGCACCGTGGTGGCGACGCTCAACCCGGTCGCCACCAGCGCGCTCGTCGCCAACACGACCTACTCGCTGACCCTGTGGATGGATCCCGGCCTGTCGGACGCCACCGCGCTGGTCAACGGCTTCATGACGGTGAGGCCGGTGACGGCGGCATGAGACAGCGACCCAACTACCGCGAGATCCTCTCCAGCGCCGAGAAGGCCGCCGCCAAGGAGATCTTCGAGGGTGAGCTGGAGAACCGCTCAGCCTGCGTCTACTGCGCCGGCATCCACGCTCACGTGGCCAAGCTGGACGCCTACTGGCAGCCCTGTCCGAGGATCCGCCGCATCGAGCGGCATCCTGACGGCAGCATCCTGGTCCTGGAGTTCTGGCCGAACGGGGACTGGGAGCAGGAAGTGATCTTTCCGGACGACGTCTATGAGGACGAGGAGGTGGAGGAGTAATGGCCAACGTCATTGTCTCCTCCAACGGCCTCCAGGGCCAGCGTGGCTTCAGCTGGCTGAGTGGAGCCGGCGCGCCGACCGCCAACCAGGTCGGCTCCATCGACGGTGACTTCTATCTGGACACCACCAACGTCGGCTTCTACTACGGCCCGCGTTCCGGTGGCCTCTGGGGCACCCCGCACCCGTTCGGCAACAGCCTGAACGGTGTGCCGCTGATCAACATCACGGCCACCACCGACCCGGGCGTCAGCAACGACAACACCCAGGGGTACTCGGTCGGTTCCACCTGGGTGAACATCACCGCCGGCCGGGTGTTCTTCGCCATCAGCGTGGCCACCGGCGCGGCGGCCTGGGTGGTGCTCCCCACCCGTGGCTACCTGAGGCAGACGCCGACCACCACGTACAACATGACGGTTCTGGACCGCTACGTGTTTGCGAACGCCGTCTCAGTCGGCTTCGCGGTGAACCTGATCAGCTCCGCCACGGCCCCGAATGACGTCACGATCAAGAAGATCGACGCCACCGCCAACCCGGTCACCGTCACTCCTCAGGCCGGCCAGACGATCGACGGGGCAGCCACGTACCTGCTGACGAGCCCCAACCAGTCGATCACCCTCGTCCCGAACGGGAGCGTCTGGTATGTCATATAGCCCGATCACACAGTTCGCGGCGCTCTCCACCGGTGTTCTGACCGGTGGGACGATGACGATCGGCACGCTGCCCAACACGTTCAACGTCACCCAGACCAGCGCGTACATCGTGGATTGGCTCACCAATCCTGGTCATCCCTCCTACGTGCCAGTCACCATTCCAGCGCAGACGGTCACCATCTCGGGCGCTGCGGCCAACCGGGTTGTGAACTGGTGGGTGTCGGACATCAACGGCAACATCACCTCGCTCGCGACGCGCCCTACCGACGCTCAGCGCCGCACCTCGATCCAGCTCGGGATCACCGGCTCAACGCCGCCATCCGGCAACATCTTCTCGCTTCAGGAACTGCCGGTCATTCTCCAGCAGAAGCAGTCCCAGTTCTACGACCTGATGTACAACGTGGGGCCGTTCTCCGCAACCGGGAACCTGATCTCCGGGAACGCCAACCTGACGTTCAGCAAGAGCGTGGGAACGTTTTTCGCGGCCTCGTTCGGATGGGGCAACGAGAATGGCGCCACGCCGCTCGACCCGCACGTGGTGACGGCCCCAGCCGAGAACCCGGCGCAGTTCCTGTACGCGCTTCAGACGATCAACTCGGAGACGACGACCCCGACCAGCGCCTTCGATCCGCTCAACTACGACGTGAACGGCGTGAAGACGTTGATTCCGGGTGGCACCGGCACCTCGGTGATCCACCGGGTGTGGCTGTTCGGCTCCGGCACGGTCGCGGACCAGATGATCGTGCAGTACGGGCAGACGATCTACGGTTCCCTGTCCGCCGCTCAGGCGGCGATCGGCAGCTCGGACCCGTTCATTCCGAACCCGGACTTCGTGGGCATTGGCGCCGTGTGCGCGTACATCGCTGCCACCAAGTCCTGCACAGCACTGAACAACACCGGCTCGGCGGTCATCGCCCAGGCGTCCAAGTTCCCCCAGTTCTAGGAGGACCCATGGCTGCTGTCTTCGCCACGTCCACGGGCTCCGGGACGCCGACGACGCTGCTGGTCAGTACCGCCGCCAGCGTCCCACTGCCGGTCAACACCAGTACGAACCTGTTCCAGGGCGCCACGACGACGATCGTTGGAACCGGTCACACGGTGGCGATCATCGGGCGCACGGTGGCTGATCTCCCGCTCTATGTGCAGGTGGACATCAGCATCGACGGAACCAGCGTGTACAACGACCACGCCGGCCAGCAGATCGTGGTGAAGCAGGTGCTCACCGCCGCTTCACACACGATCACGTTCACGGCGACGGCATTCAACCAAGCGTGCAACATCTCAGCGGCCGGCCTCATGATCCTCGACCTCGGCCTGTAGCCCACGGGCCGCCGCGCATCACCTGGAGAATCGATGCGCACCACCCCCATCAAGAGGCTCACCTCTCTCATCGCCGTCACCGCTCTCGCCGGTGTCGGCCTTACCCTCGCCACGTCCACGGCCGCCCACGCCGACACCATCAGCTCCTGCACCGGTCAGGTGCTCGCCAGCTGGAACCCCGGCCTCACCAATACCGCTCAGAACGAGCTCGTCTACGTGTACGGAGACTATCTCGCCTGTGTGGTCAACGGCACCGCTGAGCAGGTCACGACCCACCTCACCAACGTGAGCTACAGCAACGTTTCCTGCACGTCGCTCGCCACGAGCGGCAGCGGGGACCTGACGATCTACTACCCGGATGGCAGCACCAGCCACGCGTCGGTGTCCACCACCATCAGCCTCAACCTGCTCGGTGAGGTGGTCCAGGTCGCCAGCGGGACCATCGACACCGGCAGCTACGTCGGCAGCACCGTCACCGAGACGAACGTACTCGCCAATCTCAGCACCACCGCCTGCGCCAGCAGCAATGGTGTCCAGGGTGAATCCGGTGAGTCCGTTCTCGTCATGACGTGATAATGTAACAGCTCACCAGGAAGGGGGTGGCCGGAGATGCCACGCGGGTCGATTATCGGCGGTGCCAGGAACATCCCCGGCGGCGCCCGGCCCACCCCCGGCCCGCAGAACATCTACGCCGGCAACGTCTCACCGCTGCAGTCTCAGCTGGAGAGCGGCGGGGCCGGCTGGGCACAGGCGTACCAGTCATACCTGCCGCGCTCGTCCAGGGACTTCACCGAGGGCGCCTTCGGGCCGCTGAGCCCGATCATCCCGACGCCGATCGACGCGCCGCCGCCCGGCTCAGAGTTCGCTGAGCCACGCACCCACGAGTACCAGGTCGGCTGGAACCTTCCGGTTGGCCAGCCTGGCACCGAGGGCATCAAGCTGGCGGACTTCAACACCCTTCGCACCCTGGCGGACCTGTACTCGGTGGCCCGTGCGGCCATCCAGCTCCGCAAGGCGGAGATCCGCGGCATCGAGTGGGACGTGCTGCCCACCGTCGACGCGGCCAAGTCGATGCGCAACAGCCACGGCAAGATGAAGGACTTCGGCAGCCGCCGTGCGGAGGCCGTTCGCTTCTTCCGCCGGCCTGACCCGGACTACTTCAGCTGGGACAGCTGGATCGACTCCGTCATGGAGGAGATCCTCGTCTTCGACGCGCTGTCGCTGCTCATGCGGCCGAAGTGGCTGAAGGGCCACGGCAAGGGCCTCCTTGGCAGTGACCTGGACAGCCTGAGCCTGATCAGCGGCCAGACCATCCGGCCACTGTTCGACCTCCACGGTGCCAGGCCGCGTCCGCCGGCCCCCGCGTACCAGCAGTATCTCTACGGCGTGCCTCGTTGTGACATCATGACGATGATCGACGAGCGCGACATCGAGAGTGGCAACCTGCGCGGCACGGAGATGGGCAAGTTCGACGTCGAGCAGCTGCTGTACCTGCCGATGGTGAACCGTCGCTGGACGCCGTACGGCTTCCCGCCCATCGAGCGTGCGCTGGTGCCGGTCATGTCCGGCCTGCAAAAGCAGGGCTTCCAGCTGGACTACTTCCGTGAGGGCACGGTCCCGGCCGTCTACATCTCCCCTGGTGGCGCCAACGTCAACATGACGCCGAACCAGATCCGGGAGCTGCAGGACGCGCTGAACGCCATCGCGGGCGACCCGGCGTTCCACCACAAGATCATCGTTCTGCCGGCCGACTCGAAGGTGCACCCTCAGCGTCAGGCCGACCTGGCCGACGCCTTCGACGAGGTCGTCATGTCGCAGGTCTGCATGGCCTTCGACGTGCAGCCGATGGAGCTGGGCATCATGCCCAAGGTCTCCACCACGGTCACGCCGGGTGCCGCTCACCAGATGGGCAAGGCCACCCAGGGAATCCAGGAGCGCAAGGCGACCAAGCCGACGCTCATGTTCCTGGCGACGATCATGAACCGCATCCTCCAGGGCGTCTGTGGCCAGCCCGACATGCGGTTCGTCTTCGAGGGCCTGGAGGAGAAGGAGGACGAGGAGACCAAGACCAAGATGCTGGTCATGCAGGTCTCGTCTTCTCTCCGCTCCATCGACGAGGCCCGTCAGGAGCTGAACCTTCAGCCCTGGGGTCTCCCGGAGACCACCGACCCCGGCTGGGCCACGCCCGGCAACGGCTGGATTCCGCTGGCGCAGGCCGTTCAGGCTCACGCCACCGGCTCTCAGGTCGGTCCGGAGTTCGAGCTGCCGGCCGGCACCGCGCCGGCTCAGCAGACGGGTGCCATGACACCGCCGCCGGGCACCGCCCCAGCTGGTGGCGTCGCTGGCGCTCCCGCCAAGCCTGCCGCACCTGCGGCTGGGGCCGCGAAGCCGGCCGCCGGCGCGGCAAAGCCGGCGGCCAAGCCGGCGGCGAAGCCCGCCGCCAAGCCGGCCGCTGGCGCCCAAGCCAAGCCCAGCACTCCGGGTGAGTCCGCCGCCCAGGGAGCCACCGCCAAGAAGCCGGCCGCCAAGCCGGCCACCAAGGCGGAGGAGCCGACGATCGTTCGTCAGCTGGTTGACGTGGAGCGCACCAAGGCCATCCTCTCTGAGATGGACGCCCTCGGGCGCCATCTCAAGAAGGGTCGGCAGCTGGACAGCTGGGAGACCCGGCACATCACCCGGCTGGAGCTGGGGATGGTCAGCCACCAGCTGGCGCTCGGGCTCGACCCGGTGGAGGCGGTGAAGGCGGTCGCTCAGCGGCGTCTGGTCAACATGGATGGCCAGATCTACTGGGAGGACTACGTCCCGATCAGCAACGCCCAGGGCGGTGGCGGTCGGGTGCCGACGCCTCACGATGAGGACGGCAAGGAGTACCAGAACCCGGTCGACCGTCCCTTCGATGATGGCCGTCTTCCTCCGGGTGGCAAGGCCGACTCCACGCCACCGCGCTGGGAGCCGAACCTGAACCACCCCGGTACCGGCAGCTCCACGCAGAAGAGCCACGAGTTCGGTCCAGGTGCGGCGGCGTATCAGCAGATGCTTCACAACTACCCGCCGGACGCCATCTCCTGGATGCACGACGCGGAGTGGATGGGCCCCACCCACGTGCCATTGAGCAAGATCGACTTCGACTCGGTCCAGCACTGGGCGGCGCATCACCAGATGCACCGGGTTCAGCACTTCGCTGACGAGATCGCGGCCGGTCACGACGTCAAGCCGGCCATCGTGGTCAAGGGTGGCAACGACGACCGGTACAAGGTCGTCGATGGGCACCACCGCACCCTGGCCTACCAGCATCTCGGTCTGCCGGTTCAGGCCTACGTCGGCCTGGTCGGTGATGACGACCGTTGGATGGAGACCCACAGCTCGCAGTTCCACCAGGGCGACGACCCTGAGAACAAGCGGCACAAGGTCACCCAGGAGTCGGTTGACTACCGGGAGTCCAGCGTTCCCGGCAAGAGCTGCGCCACGTGTTCCATGTTCAGGGCACCCCACGGGTGCACCCTGGTCAAGGGCACCATCTACAGCGATGACGTCTGTGATGAGTGGTACCCAGCGAAGGAGAACGGCTGATGTCCAACAACGTCGAGCACGACCTTCTCGTCACCATCGAGCGGGCGCTGAACGCGCTCAGTCGCCACGGCGCCCGCCCGATCGTCAAGTACGGTGCCGTCATGACCGACCACGGCTACGTCCTGCCGAACCAGGACGGTACCTGGGAGGCCAAGCTGAAGCTGAGCGGCGGGCCGGCCGTCGCCACTGAACTGGGGACCACGTGAACACCTACAGCGTCACGTACTACATCCCTGGCACTCAGACCACCGCCCCCACGCCGGTGACCACCACCGTCCAGGCGGCGGAGGTTCTACGGCAGGACGGCTTCCTGATCTTCATCGACGCCACCCCGAACCAAGACCAGATGCTCGTGGTGCCCGTCGCCCTGAACCCGGTGGTAACCCTGACCACCCTGGGATCTACTTCATAGCTCTCAGATACTCAATGGCCGCTTGAAGTCTCGTCACGTCATCTCGAAACATACCGAGAGCGGCGTTGCAACTGAAGCAAAGCAATCCTCGAACCGCGCCAGTCGAGTGATCGTGGTCAACAGAGAGTCGCACGCCAGATGGCCCAGATGTTGTCGCTATCTTGCATATGGCGCATGTTCCACCTTGACGATCAAGCATCTCAAGGTACTCCACACCAGTGATCCCGTAGTGAGACACCGCCTTGTGCAGCATCTTCTCTCGACTAGGTGCCCTGCACTCCTTGCAGTGACTCACATAATGACCTGGTCGCTTGGTCCGTTTGTTAAAGGCGGATACCGGCAGCTCCCTGGCGCACTTACTGCACACCTTGTGCGTGGCGTCGGGGTCGATGCCATAGCGACGAGGTTGATGCTCGGGATCTCCATACCTGTACCAACGCTTGTAGTGCATGTCACACATGCCAGCCACATCTGCGTTACCCTGGCAATCAGTGATCTTGCATTCAGGATTGGTCACGCGGTCTCCATCAGAGGCTGTTACCAATTGAGAACAGGGTACCAGACACTGGCACGACCGGCCAACACAGCCCGTGCTACGAAAAAGACAATGGAGCTATATGGCTGCGACGCTTGGCGCACCTGCGTCCGTGGACAGCGGGCTTGTGCACATGAGCTTCCCCATCGAGAAGACCGAGACCACAGCCGATGGTGACCTGATCGTCTACGGCAAGGCCACCGACGGCTCTGTGGACTCCGACGAGCAGATCGTCGACCCCACGTTCTCCGGCAAGGCGATCCAGGAGTGGCTCGCCACCGGCGGCAACGTCCGCGTCCAGCACAACGCTCAGCGTGACCCGGCTGGCGTCGGCATCGAGGCCAACACCGGCCCCGACGGTGAGACCTGGGTCAAGTCCCTGGTCGTGGAGCCGGGTGCCAAGACCCTGGTCAAGGCCGGCGCGCTGCGTGCCTACTCCGTGGGCATCGCTCGACCGAAGATCGTCCGCGACAACGTGGCCAGGGGTGGCCGCATCGTCGACGGCATCATCGTCGAGATCAGCCTGGTCGACCGGCCAGCCAACAAGAACTGCGGCATCCAGTTGGTGAAGTCCGCGAGCGACGGCACCCCGGAGCTCAGCGGCAAGGTCACCTTCCACGAGAGCCTTGTGGAGAGCAAGAGCGCGGGCCTGATCGACATGGACGAGCTGGCTCGTCGGGTCGTGGAGAAGAACGCTCAGACCACCATCACCAAGACCGTCGGCAAGACCGGCAACGCCTTCAGCCCGGCCGACCTGGCCAAGCTCCTGGAGCACCGCGAGGCCGCCGAGAAGCGCCAGATGGACCCGAACGTCGGCGGTGGGGTGGATCGGGACAAGATCCCGGCCGCTGACTTCGCTGGCCGTGACCGCAGCTTCCCGATCGTGACGCCGGGTGACGTCAGTGACGCCGCCAGCTCGATCGGCCGCGCGGGCAGCAGCAACTACAGCTCCGACGAGCTGCGTCGCCGCATCACCAGCATCGCTCGTCGCAAGGGCCCGTCCTTCGTGTCGGAGCTTCCCGAGTCCTGGAAGGCGGATCTCGCCATGGAGCTGATCGCCAAGGGCGACGTCAGCCCGGATGACGACATGGACGAGGCCGACGAGGGCGACGCTCCCGAGAAGCCGGCCAAGAAGGCTGGCAAGCCGGCCTTCAGCGGCGCCGCCAAGCCGTTCGGCTCCAAGGACGGCGAGGACGACGAGAAGGACGGCGACGCGAAGGACGCCAAGAAGGCGTTCGACGACAGCGAGGACGAGCACGTCCCCAAGGACGACGAGGCCAAGCCGGACACCACCAAGTCTGGTGGCAAGACCTGCCCCGGCTGCAAGGCCGGCTACGACGCGGACTCCAAGCTCCGTCGCTGCACCGAGTGCAACCGCAAGCTGCCGATGGCTCCCAAGAGCGGCAAGGCTGAGGTCGAGAAGAAGGCCAAGGTCATGTGCGCCGGCTGCGGTGCCAACGTGGACGCGAAGCACAGCTTCTGCCCGGAGTGCGGCAAGAGCCTCTCCGGTGCCAAGCCGTCCACCATGAAGAACCACAAGTTCACCTGTCTGACCTGCGGCAACGAGCCGCTGGACAAGGGTGAGAAGTTCTGCCCCAAGTGTGGCACTCAGAACCCGGGATACCTTCCGATGGCCGATGCGCAGCTGAAGATCGAGAAGGGCAAGCCGGTTCCCGGTGCTGGCGTCGTCGGCGCTGGTGCCTCTGACATCGAGCCGGTGCCCGCCCACCGTGAGCCGGACGGCGAGGCGATCGAAGAGTTCGAGCACAGCGCTGGTCTTCCGACCGTTCCGGACGCCAGCGTCAAGACCGTCGACTCGGCTGAGTTCGAGGCGGTCAGGGCTGAGGCGTTCAAGAGCATCGGCGTCGCCTACGAGGTGGGTGCGCTCCACGACGCGCTCTGCTCCGCCTTCTGCCCGGGTGACGTCGTCAAGACCCACCCGAGCTACCGCCTGGAGAACCTGGACGTCAACGTCTGGGCTCAGGAGGCGCTGAAGGCCGCCGCGACCGCCCCGCTCGAGGAGGCCGGCAAGGCCACCCAGATCTGGCAGCACGCGGAGACCATCAAGTCCAGCGAGCCGGGCATGATCTCGGACATCCGTCAGGAGCTCCACAAGGAGTACACGGACGGCGCCAAGGGTCCGGGCTCCTTCCCGACGCCGACGGAGATCAACCCGACCAGCTACCGCCGTGGGCTGCTCACCGGTGATCACGCCGCGCCGTCGCCGGGCCACGACGGCCCGAACACGCACGCGGTGCCGACCAGTCACATCTGCGCGGATGACTTCACCCGTGGCCCGCTGACGGCCGGCCAGGCCGCCGACAGCCCGTCCAACAAGGGTCAGGACATCGTTGCCGCGCCGTCGGTTCCCGGCGAGCCGACCAGGGTGTACTACACCACCGGCATGCGGGACAAGGCCAAGTCGGCGATGGCGGCCATGCACGACCACATCGCCCAGACGTTCCCGGACCTGTGCCCGAACGTCAACAACGTGAACCACGACGGTGCGGCCTCCAGCCGTCCGGTCCCGGTTCCGGTGCACGGTGCGCTGAAGTCTGAGACCGTCGAGGTGGAGGTCAAGGCCGCTGAGCCGGTCGCCACCGACACCACCATGGCCGAGGCGGCGAAGGCGGCCAAGAAGGCGCTCAAGAGCCTGAACCAGGCGCGTAAGTCTCTGGGTCTCGCTCCGTTCACCACTGACGTTCTCGTCGACGGGCAGTCGCTCGACGCGGCCGTCCAGAAGGCCGCGGCGGTGCCGCAGGTCCAGAAGGACGAGACGCTGACGATGCTCACCGGCCTTCAGCAGCAGCTGGACGCCATCTGCAAGCGTCTCGACGACCAGAACACCGTCACCACCAAGCTTCAGGCGGATGTCGAGCAGCTCGGCAACCTGCCTGACCCCGCGGTCGCCGCCTGGAAGGGCGCGGCCGTCACGTCTAACCCCAGCACCGACAACATCCACAAGACGGCCGGCCTCCCGGTGGGAGCCGCAACCGTTGCTGAGGCCGCGGAGCGGCAGAAGCTCGCGATGATCAGTGCCCTCCAGATGCAGATCCGGAACAGCTCGGACCCGGCTGAGCGTGAGGCTTGCTGGAACCAGCTCGTCAAGATGACCGGCTACGCGGTCTAACGCTCGCCAACTACCTCAGGAAGGCCATCATGGCTGACATTCTCGGCTCCGAGGTCGCCCCGACCGCAGAGTCTCCGCTGAAGGACGCGGCCGCATCCGCGAACCGTTACAAGAGCACCGGCGACATGCTCTCTGCGCGCATGCCGTTCATGGTCAAGGGCGCCGGCTACGCCGGCACCGGCAACACGCCGCTCTCGGACCAGATGCAGATCACGACCAAGGCCCACCAGGCCACCCTGGACCTCCGCACGGAGACCCACCGTGGCTACGCGGACCGCGCCAGCGTCGTGAAGAGCCTCAACCCGTCGTTCCTGGACAACTTCGGCTACCTCAAGGCCGCGCTGTCCATGCCGACCCTGGGTGAGCAGATCTCGCAGGTCTTTGGTGGCGCGGCCGCCCCTGACCTGGCCCGTAGCTTCACCGCCGGCAACCTGGGCATCGGCACCGTCAGCGGTCTCGTGCCGTTCGACCTGCTGGCGCCGTCCCGGCTGATCTACCCGATGTACACGGTGTTCCGCAACAAGCTGCCGCGTCCGGCCGGCCAGGGCACCAGCCGCATCGAGCGCGTGTTCACCGGCATCTCCGGCACCCAGACGGGTGGTCAGAGCGTCCTGGACATCGCGATCAGCGAGCTCGTCCAGAACAACGGCTCTCTGTCCAGCTCCACCTGGCCGCTGAACATCCCGGGCACCGGCTCTCAGACCGAGGTCCAGCTCAACGTCCCGTACCGCTTCTTCGGCCTCACCGAGTCCCTGAGCTGGCTGGCTCAGTTCGCGGGCCAGGGCTTCGAGGACATCTCCGCGCTCGCCAACCTCATCCTCCTCCAGGAGATGATGCTGGGCGAGGAGTACATGATGATCGCGGGCACCAGCACCACGCTGGCCGCGCCGACCGTCGTGTCGCTCACCGCGCGCACCGCCGGTTCCAACGAGACCACGGTTGGCGCCAACGCCAACTTCACCGTCTTCGTCACCGCGACGAACTACTACGGTGAGACCGTCTCGGTCCAGAGCTCCACCATCGCCACCTCCTCTGGCCAGGTCGTCGACCTCGTCATCGGCCCCTCCGCCGGTGCGCTGTCGTACAACGTGTACGTCAGCACCAACGGCTCCCCGGCCGTCGCGAACGCCTTCCGTGTCGCGACCGGCGTCGGTGGCGTCAAGTTCACCGTCCAGGGCACCCTCCCGGGCTCCGGTGCGACCCCGCCGACCACGGACACCTCCACGGGTAAGAACACCCGCATGGAGGGCATCATCCCGACCCTGGCCGGCAAGTCCGCCTCGGGCGGCATCTACCCGTCCGGGTGGCAGGGTGGCTACTACAACGGCGCCGTCGGCACCCACCTCAGCTACAACGTGATCTACACCGCGCTGCAGCAGCTGTGGGACGGCAACACCGGCTCCAACAACCCGGGTGCGTTCCGCGCCGACCCGGCTGAGATCGTCGGTGAGGGTGGCGACATCATGCGCCTCTCCAACGACGTCATCAGCCAGGGTGCGGCCACGAACTACCGCCTGTTCCTGGACCAGAGCGAGGTCCCCGGCGTTCGCGTCGGTGCCGCGGTCTCCGAGTTCCAGAACCCGATCACCCGCTCCGTCCTGAAGATGGTCGTCCACCCGTGGCTGACCCAGGGTACCGCGGCTCTGATGACCTACCAGCTCCCGCAGACGTGGTCCAACGTGGCCAACGCCTGGGAGATGACCACGGTCCAGGACTACGTGTCCATCGCGTGGCCGGTCATCGACGCGACCTTCCGGTACTCCATCTTCCTGTACGGCGCCATGGTTGCTCACGCGCCGCAGTACAGCGGCCTGCTCCAGGGCCTCCAGGTCTCGGACACCACGCCGTTCAGCTAATCGACAGCGGCCCCTCCGCCTGGAGGGGCCGCCGTACCGAAAGGATAGGGCAACATGCCCATCTTCGCTAACTCGGCGGCGACCCAGGCCACGGCCTCCGTGGGCAACACCGCCACTCAGATCTTCAACGTCAGCGCCTCCGGCATCCCGGCCGGCGCCGTCATCGGTGACCTCATCGTGGAGAACACCGGCTCGGTCACGATGTTCGTCGGCCAGTCCGCCGTCACCGCCGTCACCGGTCTTCGTGTGCCGGCTGGTGGCAGCGTCACGCTCACCGGTTTCGCCGCCACCCAGGCTGTGACCACCGGTAACGTCTACGGTATCACCGCCAGCGGCACCACGAGCGCGCTCGTCGGGCCGGCCACGGTCGAGTACTTCGTCTAAGCACCTTCGTGGGGCCGTCGCAAGGCGGCCCCACACCTCGAACAAAGGAAGGTAGCCATGCCTGTTGGCGGCTCCGACTTCGGCACCCTGCCCCCGGCAGGTACGCGCCTCGATCTCGCGAACGTCTGGGCGGACGGCCAGTGGCAGTTCCGTCCCGGTAGCTCGGTCGCGTTCTCGAGTGGTGCTTCTCTTCCCGCGCTGACCACCGCGCCGACCGCACCGACCGGTGGTGCGATCCTGTACTCCAGCAGTGGCGGCGTCCTCTCGTTCGTCAGCTCCACCGGTCAGACCGCCGTCGTCGGCGGTGTGACGCAGTCGCAGACCAGCACGGTCACGGTTGCGAACAGCAACACCGCCACCTCGCTCCAGTCGTACACCGTTCCCGCCAACGACCCGGCGGCCGGCGCGATCTACAACATCTACGGCTACGGCGTCTACAGCGACACCGGCACGCCGACGCTGACCTTCACCCTGTACTGGGGTGGCGTCGGTGGCACGTCGCTGGCCACCTTCACCAGTGCCGCTCTCGGCTCTGGTGTCACCAACGTCCCGTTCGTGTACGAGGCCACGCTGACGTTCCGGTCCACCACCTCGGCGGTCGCCAACCTCAACATGAACCTGGGCACCACGGCTGCCGGCGCGTCCGCGAGCTACGTGGCGACCCCGTCCGCCCCGACGACCGGTCTCACCACGACCGCCGCCTCGGCGCTGACGGTCGGCGTCACCTGGTCCGCCGCCTCCGCCTCCAACACCATCTCCCTGCTCGGCGGCTTTGTGGAGCGAGTGGCGTAATGATCACTCCCATCCCGGGCAGCGTGACCAACAGCGCTGCCAAGCTGTGCACCGTGCCGCCTGGGGTGGGCTCGGTGACCATCACGGTGGCCGCAGCCAACACCACGATCGTGTACATCGGCGTGGTCAGCACCACCACCGCGACCAACGGGGCAGCGATCGTTGGTGGCTCCAGCGTCACGATTCCGATGTACCCTGGCTCCAAGGGTACCGACCTGTACGCGATCGCAAACGTGGCCGGCCCCACCCCCGTCGGTGTTTTCATCTCTACCGCTCAGTAGGAGACGCGATGCCCAAGGTTCAGCTCCCCCCTGGCTGCTATGGCTTCGACTGCAAGGACGGCACCAAGTACACCGCCAGGAAGCCTGGTGGAACGATCGAGGTGTCGGACCAGCACGCCAAGTCGATCAACGAGGGTCAGTTCGGTGACACCGGCCTGGTCTCCGCCAAGGGGGCGCTGTCCTTCGGAACCAGGAAGGGCCGGCTCTGCCCGTCCTGCAACACCATCTGGAACGTGTGGACCAAGGTCTGCCACAAGTGCGACGTCGAGACCACCGAGGTCTAGGCCACACCGATCGAAAGAGGTTGCGATGACCGTTTACGCCCGCAGTGACATCGCTGCGGTTTCCATTTCCCCCGCGCATGGCGGTTGTGGCCAGAGTCACAGTCGACCGGCACCCGGTGGAGACCCGGTCCCGATCTGGGGCCTGACCTGCCACGGCGGGTGTGAGGACGTGCTCCGTGCTGACAGCATGTGGTCGAGCACCCACACCACCATCCCGGAGACCCCCGACGAGGTCCTCCACCGCGAGGACATGGAGCGTCGCGGCGCCCTGGAGCAGCAGGAGTCGACGGCCAAGGCTCTCATGGAGCTGGCCAAGCTCGGCACCCTGCCCGAGGTGCTCGCCACGATGCTCAAGCACACCATGACCGGCGGCCAGCTGGAGAGGGCGCCCATCGTCCAGCTGTGCATGAACGGTCACCAGAACCAGGAGGACGCTCGCTTCTGCTACCAGTGCGGGGCGAACATGTCCGAGGGGGTCAAGACGGACCGTGGGAAGGCTCTCACGCCTGCTGAGAGCCCCGTCGACGTCATCAAGGGTGTTCCTACCCCGGAGGACGAGAGCGTGCCCGAGGACAACCTCGAGAGCCTTCCGATCGGCACCCTGCGTGCCATGGTGAAGGAGCGTGGTCACTCGACGGCCGGCACCAAGAACACTCTCATCGCGCTTCTGCGCAGCTAAACGACACCACGGGGACGCGATGCGCGGACGGAAGACCTGCCGGCTCTGTGCCACCCGCAAGAGCGTCCCCGTGGGCGTCTGCGCCAATTGCAACGACCAGATGTGCGGCAAGCACATCACCTGGCACCTGAATGAATGGTGGTGCTCCAAGTGCGTGAGGAAGGAGGGGTCAGATGGCGTCGCCGCTCGTGACACCCGGGATGATCACTAACGCGCCCACCGGCGTCTCCTGGGACATCATCCCCTTCCCACAGGCCACCTCCGCCGCCATGTTGGCGGAGCAGTACAACATGTGCTGGCGCGCCACTCAGATCGTCGACGGCTACATCAACCAGGTGTTCCGTGCCACGATCGACACCGAGTACCGCAACGGCCCCGGTGACTATCGGATCAACATCAACCAGTACACCGGCACCACCAGGTGGATCCTGAGCCGGTGGCCGGTGCTGCAGGTCCTGGCCGCGCAGGTCAGCAACATGTCGGCCTTCCCTCGGCAGTGGACCCAGGTGCCGGCCAACATGGTTGAGGTCGACAACCCGGTCATCGGGCTGTACAACTCCACCGTTCCTGGCGGCTCCGGTGGCGCGGGTGGTCAGTCGATCACCATCGCTCCCGGCTTCGGCACCTGGGCGGCCGGCCGTCAGGGTCTGCGGTTCTCCGCCACCTACATCAACGGCTGGCCTCACGCCGGCCTGACCGCGAACGCCACCGCTGGCGCCACCACGCTGACCGTGGACGACGTCACCGGCTTCGCCGGCGTTACCGCGATGATCTACGACGGCATCTTCACCGAGTCCATCTCGGTGGTCTCTGTCACGGCCAACACCAACCTCACCCTGCCGAATGGTGGCGGCACCGCTCCGGCCGGTCCAGGCACGTTGACCCTGAGCACTCCACTGCTCTTCAACCACGCCGGCAGCAACCCCGCCTCCGTCTTGGTTTCCACCGTTCCGAGCGATGTGCTCTGGGCCACGATCCTGGTCTGTGCGTCCCAGGCGCTGGAGGCTGGCATCACCTCGATCTCCATCCAGAATCTGCCCGGCTCTCTCACCGAGGGTGGCCACGGTGTCGCGGATCTGAAGGTGGAGTATGAGGTCCTTCTCGAGCCGTACAAGCGCGTGATCTAGGAGGCACACCGTGACCCGATCTCGCTTCCGCCGACACTCCAGCCGGCACCACGCTCGCAGGGCCAAGCACAGCGCCAAGGACAAGCACGTCGGCGCCCGCAGCCCCCGCTTCAAGGTCGTCAACCCGCCCCACAACATCTGGTAGGCCACGGTGCCGACGAACAGCATCCAGCAGTACGTCAAGGGGTTGCTGGATGGCCTCCCCCTGACCGGTCAGAACCAGCCGCTGAAGGCTTACGTCGCACCGCCGCAGTACGAGAACCTGAACGCTCCCACCGTCTTCGTCTGGGGCGCCAGGATGCGCGGCAAGCGGCAGACCGCCCCGCGTGTCAACAACGCTGTGATCAACGGCATGGCCGGCTACAAGGAGCTGACGTGGGACGTTGAGGCGTACGTCATGTACGAGACCGTCCCCAAGAACCCACTGACCAGCACCATCGACCAGGAGTTCCCGCTCATCCTGGACTCGGTCATGACCCGGCTCTGGACCACCACGATGCCGATCGTGATCACCGATCCCACCACCCAGCTCACCAGCCAGGTGCTGTCGATCGGTGAAGAGTTCGAGCTCGACCAGCCACCGCCTCGGGCGCCGGCCACGCTCCGGCTGCAGCTCTATCTGGCCAAGCTGACCTTCGTGATCAAGGAGGCGGTCCAGGCGTGAGCATCACCATCGAGCGAAACTGGAAGGGCAGCCCGATCAAGTACACCCAGTGGATGCCGATGGCACGCCGCTGGGCGAAGGACGTCACTCCGTTCACCCAGGAGATGGTCCGAGAGCACGCCCCGGTCTATCACGGCTACAGCCTCCGCGAGAGTGGCAAGCTGAAGCGCTCGATCGAGGCGACGGCACAGATCACCAACACCGCCGTCACGATCGAGGTCATCACCGGCGTCCCGTACGCGGAGTACGTCATGGCCGGCGTCGCCCCGCACATCATCGTCCCTCGTAAGGCGAAGATGCTGCGGTGGAACGGACCCAACGGTGAGGTGTTCGCCAGGATGGTGAACCACCCTGGGCAGAAGGCGAATGACTTCGTCAGGCGGGCCATGCTGGAGGTTGAGCCTCTCGCCATGGAGCTGTTCGCTGCTTACTACCGAGAGAGCTTCATCATCACCAAGGAGTAGGCCGGCATGCGGCTTCGCTACAAGGGGGTTCTCCCCATCACCTTCCTGCTGGAGAACATCGGAACGGTGGAGCCCGACGCTGAGTTCGACGTCAGCGATGAGCTTGCTCCCGCCTTCCTGTCCCGCAAGGACATCGAGCAGGTCAAGGTCACCAAGACCAGGAGGGCCAAGGACCCGGTGACGGAGCCGACAGCCACTGACCACATCGAGGCGGCGGCAGCGCCCACCGCTGAGACCGAGCCGACCCTCTAAGGAGGTCTGTGGCATTCCCCACCATTCTCGAGAAGTACGGCAGCCTCAGCGCGACCGGGTTCGCCAAGGAGACGACCTTCGGCACCCCGGTCGCCGCGACGACCTTCCTGCCGATGGCCTCCAACACCATGGAGGAGGACCCGGGTTGGTTCGCGCCGCACCTGATGCAGGGCCTGCGCGACCTTCAGGTCTACAACCTCTACGGTGAGGCGAAGTTCAACGGCACCATCAACGGGCCGATCTTCCCCGCCAATGCGATCTCCACGCTGTCCGCCGCCATCGGCGCCGACAACCTGGTCGGCTACGGCATCTTCGGCACCTACGTCACGCCGACGAGCACCACGCTCAACGGCTCTACCGTCGTCGGTGCCACCACGATCACCGTCACCTCCGGCACCGGCTTCGTCATCGGCCAGCAGGTGATCATCGACACCGGTGGCATCCAGGAGGTCCGACGTATCACCAACGTCGTGACCAACACGATCACCCTCCAGGACGCGCTGGTCTACGCGCACACCAGCGGCGTGGCCGTCGTCACCGGTGGCACCACCACCCTGTCGGCACCGAGCATCGCCACCGCGACCACCGTCACGGTCACCTCCGCCACCGGTATCGTTGCTGGCACGATCATCCAGATCGACGTCAACAGCGTGGCCGGCACCCTGACGTCCGAGGTTCGCAAGGTCACCCTGGTCAGCACCAACACGCTGACCCTGGACCAGGCACTGGTGTACGCTCACGCCTCGGCAGCGGTCGTCACGATCGTTCAGGCGCCGTTCACTCACACCATCAACCAGCAGAACACTCTGCCGTCACTGACGGTGGAGAAGAACGCGGGCTCGTTCCAGAGCCTCCAGTTCGCCGGCTGCCGCGTCAACAAGTACGAGGTCAAGGCACCGACGGGCAACGCCGCCGTCGACGTCTCGATGGAGCTGATGGGCCAGTCGGTCGCGGTTCTCAACACCCCGACGGCGATCTCCGTCAGCACCGACGTCCCGTACGTCTTCGCTGAGGCCAACCTGCTGGCCTTCGGCACGCTGCGCACCGACGTTCACAACGTCACGGTCTCCATCGAGAACGGCGTCAAGGAGACCTACACCTACTCCAACTTCCACGGGCCGTCGTTCCTGACGCCCGTCACCCTGCACGTCATGGGTGCGATGGACGTGGTGTGGTCCAGCTTCAACGACGCCACCTACGGTGACTTCAACCGTCTCATCAACGGCACCATCGGCACCCTGATCTTCACCCTGGTTCACCCGTCCAGCGGTGGCACGATCACGTTCACCATGCCGCAGGTCGTCATCGCCAAGTACGCTCAGGACATCAAGATGGAAGACGTCATCCTGACGAACCTGACCTACGAGGCCAGCCGGCCGCTCAGCGGTCTCCAGCAGTACACCATCCAGGCACAGGTCGCGAACGCGGTCTACCTGCCCTACTAACTGAAAGAGGCTGCGATGGGCTTCCTCTCCGCTTACTCCGGCACCGTCATCCTCCGTCTCGACGACAACCCGCAGGGCTACTGGGTAGAGCTCAAGCGCTACCTGAGCCAGGGCGAGAAGGAGAAGGCCGACACAGCTCTCATCAACGGCAAGCTGGTCCCCGGCTCCAAGGGCAACCAGCAGTTCGAGATGGAGCCGAACATCGGCAAGTACCGCCAGCTGATCGTCGAGGCGTCGATCGTCTCCTGGAACCTGGACGACGACAACGGTCACGTGTGGCCGGTCGACCTGCAGCACGTCCGTCGTCTGCCGGCTGAGGTCTTCGACAAGATCTACCTGGCGATCGACGGTGAGGACCCGGAGCCCACCCCCGAGGAGCGGCGTCAGTTTCCTGATGAGCGCGTCGGGGGCGATCCGGATGGGCGGGGATGGCCCTCCATCGCTTAACACCTACGTCATCCTGAGCGAGTTCTGGAAGCGACTCGGCATGACCAGGGATGACATCAGGAAGATGCCGGCCAGGGAGTTCAAGGACTTCCTGACCTACATCGAGTTGATCATGCAGCAGGAGCAGGCGCAACAGAGGAGGCAGGCCAGTGGCGGGCGCTAGGGAAGCGTTTACCATCATGGCGATCATCCGCGCGGTGGATGAGGCCTCCAAGATCATTGAGAAGATCAACGCCTCGTTCGACTCTCTCGGTGCCGCCGCCGACCGTGCGGCTGAGCAGGCCAAGGCGGCCGGCAGCGTCATCGATGAGAGCCTGTTGCAGACGGCATCAGGTGCGGATGCGTTGGCCATGGCCTGCATGCGCATGCGCGCCGCCGAGCAGGGCGTGGTGGCGGCCACCGACGAGCAAGCCGCCGCCGAGGACAATCTCAAGAACATCATGGCCGCCTCGGTCACCACCGACAAGGCCAAGGCCGACGCGCTGGAGCGTCTTCAGATCGCCACCGACAACGTCACCAAGGCCCAGGCGGTCGAGGCGGCGGAGGTTGAGCGGTACAACACCATCCAGCGGACCCTGACGGCCCAGCGTCTGGGTGCCATCGGTGCCACCAGCAAGCTCACCGACGTCTCTGCCAAGTACGCCAGCACCGTTGATGGCCTCTGGAACGTGTCCAAGTACGCGACGATCGGCGTGGCCGCCATCGGTTATGAGTCCGTCAAGACGGCGATGTCGTTCCAGCAGTCCATGACCATGATCCGTACCCAGGCTCACGACACCACCGACAACATCAAGGACATGGGCAACGAGCTCATCGCGTTGGCTCCCAAGGTCGGCATTGGTCCGAACGAGCTGGCTCAGTCCCTGTACCACGTCGCGTCTGCTGGCATCTTTGGCAAGCAGGCCCTTGACGCGGTTCGTCAGGCTGCGATGGGTACTCAGATCGGTGCGGGTAACCTGGAGTCCACGACCCAGGCGATGATCGCCGTCATGAGCTCTGGTATCGGCGTCATGGGTGGCATGGGCAATGCGATGGCGTCGCTGAACGCCATCGTTGGTACCGGTGACATGCGTATGAGCCAGCTCACCGCAGCCATGGGTACCGGCATCCTGCCAGCCGCCAAGTCGGCTGGTCTCACCCTGACAGATGTCGGTGCGGCCCTGGCGACTTTGACCGACAACGCCACTCCCGCCAACGAGGCTGCCACCCGACTGAAGACCACGTTCAGCATGATGGCCGGCCCATCTCAGCAGGCACAGAAGGCGCTGCGGCTGATCGGCATGACCGGCACCCAGATGGCTGATGACATGAGGAAGCCGAACGGCCTGCTGGTCGCCCTTCAGGACCTGAAGGATCACCTCAACAAGCCGATCACAGGTAATCAGTTCACCGGCAGCGTCAAGGGCACAACCACCAGTCTCGAGAACCTCGGACTCTCCGCCATCAAGTCCGGTGACCTCATCGGCAAGATGGGTATCGGTGGTGCCCAGGCCGTCATCCAGCTGACCAAGTTCGGCCTCACCGTTCAGCAGGCCATCGCCTTGGTCGGCAAGCTCGGCCCGAACGCCGCTCAGCAGGGCATCATCCTCTCCAAGGCGTTCGGTGGCGGCCGCACCTCGGCCAGCATCCTGACGCTGCTCGGTGAGATGGACAAGCTCAAGGCCAAGTACCCGGCCATCACCCAGGGTGCCAAGGAGTTCGGCAGCGACTGGGAGCAGACCACCAAGACGGCCGTCTTCCAGGGGAAGTCGGTCAAGGCATCGATCGAGGCCATGGGCACCGCCCTGGGCACGGCGCTTCTGCCGATGGTGCAGAAGCTCCTGGGCTACATCCTTCAGATCCTCGGTCCGATGGTGCAGTGGGTGACCACCCACCAGAAGCTGGCCGCGCAGATCCTGATGGTCGTCGGTGCCATCGGCATGTTCATCGGCTATCTCAAGATGGCCATGGGCATCGCCAAGGGCTTCACCGCCGTCATGGCACTGCTCGACATCGAGATGGACGCCAACCCGATCGGCCTGGTGATCGCCGCCATCGGGCTCCTGGTCATCGGCTTCATCTATCTCTGGACCCACGTCAAGGGCTTCCGTGACTTCTTCATCGGCGCCTGGAACGTGATCAAGACCGTGACCATGGCCGTGGTTCATGCTCTGGTCGACGTGTGGAAGTTCATGGTGTCCGTGTTCAACGTGGTCTGGGGCGCGCTCAAGGTCGCCTTCAACGCGTTGGTCAGCGCGGTCAAGACGGTCTGGGATGCTCTGGTCACCGCCTGGGACGCCATCGTCAGTGTCACCACCGCGGTCTGGGACGGCATCACCGGCTTCTTCAAGAAGTGGTGGCCACTCCTTCTGCTGATCTTCGCCACGCCCATTGCGCTGCTGATCGGCCTCTGGAATCACTGTCACACCGCCATCGAGAACACCGCCAGGACGGTGTGGAACGCCATCAAGGGCTTCTTCAGCACGGTCTGGAACTTCCTGGTCGCTGCCGCCAAGTTCGCCTGGAACATGATCAAGCTTTTGATCATCAAGCCGGTCCAGGACGTGTGGAACTTCATCCAGCCGGCCATCCACGGGTTGATGAGCTTCCTCAGCACCATGTGGAACATGGGCGTCAACGACGTCAAGGCGATCTGGGCGTTCCTCTACAAGTGGCTGGTCAAGCCGTTCGAGGACGCGTGGAACTACTTCAACGGGTTCTTGGACAAGTTCACTCAGATCGGCGTCGACATCATCAACGGCATCGTGAGTGGTCTGCAGAGCGCCTGGAACTGGCTGTCGAGCACCATCAGCAACATCGCCAACGGCGCACTGAAGATCGCCAAGAACATCCTCGGCATCGGCTCTCCGTCGAAGAGGTTCGCTGACGAGGTCGGTAAGTGGATCCCTCACGGCATCGCCAAGGGCATCCAGGATCACGCTCACGTGGTTCACGCGGCGGTGTCCAAGCTGACCAAGGGTCTGCCGGGTGCGGCGATCAACATGGCCAGTGAGCTCGGCACGATCCAAAGCAAGGTTCAGATCTCTCCACTCACCAACACCGGCATCGGCGCTGGCGCCGGCGCCGCTCAGGGGCCGGCCGTCCTGATCGACATGCGCGGATCTCAGCTCATGAGCGACAAGGACTACGACGTGCTGGCTGACCGTCTCGGCCGTCGTCTTGCCACCCGGATCCTGCCGGCTGGCGGCGTTCGAATCAGGATGTGAGGTAGCTCATGCCGATGCCGGCCAGTCCGAACCTCACCTTCACGGTCACCCCACCGAACAGTGGCTCCACCGACTACACCGCCAACCTGGTGTGGGGTGGGGCTGCCAACCAGATGACGATCAACCAGAACTTCGGCCGCCAGGGGGACACCGCCAACTTCCCCCTGGTGGACGAGTTCACCAACACCCCGAACTTCCACATCCCGGTGATGAGCCAGGTCAAGCTGGTTGATCACACCGCGAACAAGACCCTCTTCGCCGGGGTGTGCAACAACCCCACCCTGGTGGTGGAGAGCCCGAACAAGAACGAGTGGAACCTCCAGTGCACGGACTATGCGTACTACGCGGACAACGCCATCGTGCACGGCACCTTCATCGGGTTGACGGCGGACCAGATCGTGGTCGCTCTCACCAAGCAGGCGAACTGTGGCATCACCGCCAAGACCATCGCCAACGGTGGGTTCGTCGCGCCCGGACCGGTGCTGCCCGCGTTCGTGCAGAACTACGACACCTTGTCGAACGTATGGCGGAAGCTGGCACAGCAGGCCGGCCAGGTGACGCCGTACGGCTGGTACGTCGACGAGAACCGTAACCTCCACTTCTACGACGCCACCACGGCGATCAGCAGCGGGGTGACGTTCACAACCAGCCCCACGACGGCCGGCCTGGGGTCCACCACCCAGGGTCACTTTCTCTACGAGAGCTTCAACTACGAGTGGGACGGCACCAGCATCAGGAACCGTATCCTGGTTCAGGGTGCCAACCAGACGATCTACTTCGGCTCCACCACCAAGAACAAGCCCACCGACACCTGGGTCGGCAACGGCAGCCAGACCTCGTTCGCGCTCAGGTACACCGTCACCGGCTCACCTCAGCTGAGCCTGGGTGGCAAGTTCGTCAGCGTGACGGTGGTCAACGCTGGCGCGCAGTCCACCGACAAGTACCGCGTCCAGCAGAACGCGGTGGGTGGCTGGTTCTTGGTCTTCGCCAGCCCACCGTCCAACGGCACGGTGATCAAAATCTGGTACGACTACCTGATCCCGATCGTGGCTCAGGCCAACGATCACCCCAGCCAGGTGCAGTACAACGGACCGAATGGCGGGGTGTTCACCGAGTACATCCTGGACACCTCACTGTCCACGGTGCCGATGGCCTTCAACCGGGCACAGCGAGAGCGCCAGGAGTACGCCTTCGCCGCAGAGCGGATCACCTTCAACACAGACGAGTCATTCTTCGGCTGGGTTCGTGCTGGTGAAACGTGTAAGATCACTAACGCGCTCATCCCCGACGCCGGGAACAACTACAACCTGGGCATCACCAACGCCACGTTCATCGTGACGGGCAACAGCGTCCAGTTCGTGGAGCAGGGTGGCTACCGTCAGTCGCAGATCACCGCCGTTCGACTGTAGGAGGTACCGTGCCTGGTGTGTTTCGGCCGTACACCCTGGTCGACGTTCTCGGAACGATCAACGGTCAGTCCACCCAGCAGACCGGTGACATCATCAACGGCCTCGGCAGCTTTGCGGAGACGGACGAGCAGGCCACGGTGACCGACAAGGCGGTGGCCACTGCCCAGCTCAACCCGACCTGGGACAACGGAACGTGGGGAACACTCATATGGAACTGAGGCCGGCCAGCGGGATCGGGTTCCACGGACATCTGTCCATCACCAGCGTCGACAGTGACTGGTTCTATGACCAGGACCGCACCGACGCGTTGACCATGATGAACCCACCCGACTCGGTGATCAGTGACCGCATGGAGGGTGACAACGTGGTGACCACGAACGGCACCACCGTTCTGGTCAACTCCATCATCTGGTCCGGGATCCAGGACCAGGCGTCCAACCTGGGCGTCACCACTCCCACCTACCTGACCCCGCTCTGGGGCGCGGTCGGCAGCGGGGCCGGCACGGTAAGCGCCAGCGACACCCTGCTCTTCTCCGAGCTGGGGCGAGTGACGGTGGGCGCTGGCGCCTCGGTGCCGGCCACCCCGACGCTGCCGGCTCAGTTCACGTGGCTGTTCTACTTCCCCAACCCCACCACCACCTGGACGATCACTGAGGCTGGGGTCTTCGCCAACGGCACGAGCAGCAACGCCACGGTGGCCACGGCTGGCACCCTGATGGACCACTGGGCCTTCACCCCCACGGTGACCGTCCCCACCACCGACACCGCGATCCTTCAGGCCACCTTCATTCTGACCGGGATGTGATCGATGAGCGTCGTCCCCACCTGGCTGGCCGCCGTTGCCAAGCAGCGGGGTGACGCTGGCCTTGTCAATCAGTTCCTGGTCAACCACTCCACCAACCTGGTGTGGAGCAACGGGGTCATCCAGGACGGTCAGCAGACCGGCACCGGCACCTACATCGACACTCTCAACCAGTGGCTGGCCATCTCCACCACCACCGGAGCGAGCCAGACGGTTCTCGGCTCAGTGTCCATCCAGGTGTCGACGTTCGGTGGCTCACCGACCCTGCCACTGATCCCATCTCTGACGGTCAGCCTGTACGCGGACGCGGCCGGCCTGCCCACCGGCTCTGCCCTGGCCTCCGCCACGGTCTCCAGCAACTACGTCTACAGCGCCCCGTTCTGGGTGTCGATCCCACTGACGGCCACGGTCACCCCCTCGACCGTCTACCACTACGTGATCGCCATCACCGGAACGGCCAACCACTACTTTCTACTGCAGAAGTCGAACCAGCTCACCGGTGCCGCAACGTCACCTGACGGCGTCACCTGGACGTCCTCGACCTTCGGATTGATGTACCGAACGTATGATGCGAGCGCTGGTGGTCAGCTCAACTCCGTGACTGAAGACAGTGGCAACCTGCTGATCAACTACACCTACAACGCGCTGAGTCAGATCACCGGCTACACGCAGTTCACCCTGGCACAGGATGGCACGTTCCTGCAGACCAGCGGTACGATCACCTATACGAATGGCCTGCCGACGGGAGTGAGCTGACATGCCGTACCTGGTGGGCTACGTCACGCCCCAGGACTTTGGGGCCGTTGGCAACAACGTGGCTGACGACACCACCGCCGTTCAGAGCGCGATCAACGCGGTCTCTGCGAGCGGTGGCACCCTGTTCATCCCGATGGGGACGTACAAGCTTTCCAGCGCGCTCACCGGTCTGGCCGGCTGCAGCATCCTCGGTGCCGGTCCCGGCATCAGCATCCTGAACCAGACGTCCACCACGGCAAACGGCATCACGTACAACCCGGCGTCCACTCTCCAGTACCTGTCGATCTCTAACCTGACGATCCAGGGACCGAGCTCCGGCTCCGGGGTTGGTTTGCTGCTGGAGTCCAACAGTGGGGCGGGCACCGTTCTGTCGGTGTCCGTCAACAACGTGCTGATCTACAACTTCGGCAGCCACGGTCTTCAGCTCAACAACGGGACCGCCTCTGAGATCAACGCGTGCAACGTCACCAACGTCGGTGGCCACTGCTACTTCATCAACGGTGGCACCGGCAACGTGGTGTCGAGCTGCTACGCGGGTGGTGGCACGACCACCCAGCAGGGGTACCAGGTCACCAACGCCTCTTACGTCGCGATCGATGGCTGCAAGGCGTTCGCCACCGCCGGAGGTTACCAGGTCACCGGTGGCTCCGCCTGTCAGCTTACGAGCTGTGGAGCTGACACGATCGTCGCGGCCAACGGTCAGGACGGCTCCAGCTTCAAGATCAACGGTGGCACCGTCCACGCGATCTCCAGCTGCTACAGCAACGTCAACAGGGCGAAGGCGTTCTACATCACCGGCTCCGCCGTCGCAGCCAGCCTGTACGGTGTGCAGGAGTTCGCCCCTGGGGCCGGCGTGACGGCCGGCATCCAGGTCGACTCCGGCTCCACCGCTCTGGCAGCTGAGTGGAGCACCGTCACCGCCAACACCTTCATCGGTGGCACCACCACTCAGATCCAGGGTGGCCAGGTAACGGCGATCGGTCCGTTCACAGTTCAGCCCACGGCGGCCGGCAACACCGTTCTCTCGTCCAACGTCAACGCCACCGACGCCTTCGACCGCCTTCGTATTCTCGGCTCCGGTCAGATCGCGATAGGCCCCGGCACCGCCACCCGCGACGTGTTCCTCACTCGCGCAGCGCTTGGCATCATGTCCGTCCAGCCCACCCTTCTGGTCGGCTCTCAGACGGCGCTGGGTGACAACGGTGTGGGTGAGATCCAGCTCGCCGACGCCACCACCAAGCCGACGTCCTCGCCCACCGCCGGCACAACGATCTTCTCGCAGTCCGGCAGCGCGCTGCCGCTGGTGGCCTTCACTCCCAACGGCCTCAAGCAGTCGCTGATCGACGCGGTGTTCGTGCTCACCGGCTCTAACACCACCTTCACCCTGGCTGCTCAGACGGCGACGACGATCGCCCTCGCGGTGGAGTCCTCGGCAACGTACATCATGGAGTCGGTGGAGATCATCTCCAACACCACCGGCAACACCACGTTCTCGTGGACCGGTCCAACCGGTGCAACCATGCAGTGGAACGACACAACGGCCAGCCTGGACTACACCTCCACGATCGGTGGCCTCGGTTTCGTCTGGCCGTCCAACGCCGGCACCCGCATGGTCATCCACAAGGGCTACCTGGTCACCTCCTCAACGGCTGGAACTCTGACCCTGACCATCGGGGTAAGTGCCGGCACTACCACGCTGTTCACCGGTTCCTACCTCAAGCTGACCAGGGTGAAGTAGATGACCGGTGCCGTCGCTCAGTATCTGGCCGCCGCTGCCGGCCAGCCTCCGCTGGCTCAGCAGATCAACCAGTTCTTCAGCAATCACCCGACCACGTACATCTGGGCCGGCAACCTGCAGGCGAACCAGAGTACCGCTGGCACCGGCTCCACGACCAGCAACGGTCTCTACATCGCTCAGTCGTTTGCCACTGCCGCCAGCCAGACGACCATCGGCTATATCGGCGTCGACATGCAGGTCACCGTCAGCAGCGGCTCCGTCCTGGGGCCGCTGACCATCGGGATCTACGCCAACGCCGCCGGCGCTCCCACTGGCTCCGCTCTGGTCAGTAACACCTTCACGGTGGAGTACTGCTTCTCTCAGGGCACCTTCACGTACGTTCCCATGTACGTCAGTGGCCTCACTCCCAGCACCACGTACTGGATCGTGACCAATCCGCAGGGTACCGGCGTCGGTGGCGCCGACTACCCGTGGATGAAGTCCAACCAGGCATCGGGAACCTCCACGAGTACCAACGGCACCACCTGGACCGCACAGACGTACGGCTCCATGTACCAGGTGTACGATCAGGCAGCGACCGGCAACATCACCTTCATCTATGAGGATGGTGGCGCTCGCCAAACCTACCTGGGCTTCAATGCCAGCGGTCAGATCACCCGCTTTGACGAGTACACCACTCTTCAGGGTGGCGGATACCTGCAGAGCACAAGGGCCTTGACCTACAGCAACGGCTTTCTTCTGGCGGTGACGTAGTGACCTTCACGGGTGATGTTCTCAACGCCGCCTGGGCCTCATTCTATCTCAACCACCCGGTCTTCCAGGTGACCCAGAACGTCGCTCAGACCTACACCACCGGCGTTACGACCACCGTCAACTGGACCAACCTCCAGTTCGACAACTACACCGGTGGCAGTCTGGTGAACAACAACTACGTCATCCAAATTCCGGGTTGGTACCGTTGCTCGGTGCTTTATCATTTCACCGGCAACACCGCTGGTGTTCGCTACGTTGATGCCGTCAAGAATGGCGTCGCTCAGATCTTCTTCGCCAACCGCACTGGCATGGCCGGCGTTTCCTCGTGTGGCATGGATGGTCTGATCCAGTGCGTTGCTGGTGACGTCATCTCGATCGAGGCTCAGCAGAACAGCGGCGGCAACCTGGCCTCATTCATCAGTGCCAGCTACGTCCCATCTTGGACGTTGGAGTGGATCAGGAGCTGACGTGCCAGAGGGTCTGACGCTGTTCAACCAGCTCGATATCCAATTCCATAACACAAAGCCGCTGTTCCAGGTGAAGCAAACGGTGACCCAGTCGGTGACAAACAACACGGTCACCACCGTGGCGTTCGACACCGTGGTCTATGACAGCCACAGCGGCTTCAACAACATCACCGACACCTACACGGTGCAGGTGGCCGGCTGGTACTGGGTGTCGGTGCTGCTGGAGTACCAGACCAACAGCACCGGCATTCGCACCGTCAGGGTGAACCAGAACGGCACCGGCAGCAGTCTGCTCATTCACACCATGACCCCGAACGCCGCTGGCAACTCCGCTGGCTGCTACATGACGGGGCCGATCAAGTGTGCGATCGGTGACACCATCAAGATCGAGACGGTGCAAACGAGTGGCGGTGCCCTGGGAACTCAGGTGACGGGTGGCTACATCAACAGCTTCTCGTTGGATTGGATGCACCGATGAGCAGCCTGCTGGCACTGGCCACCGCCGCACAGATGGCGTTTGTTTCCAACCCACCGATGCTTCTGGTGAGTCAGACCGTCGCTCAGTCGGTCCCCAACAGCACGTTCACGACGATCACTCTCACCAACGTGATCTACGACAACTACAGCGGCTACAACACCGGCACCAGCCAGTACACCTTCCCGGTGAGTGGTTGGTACCGGGTCTCGTACACGGTTCAGTGGTCTGCCAACGCCACGCCGGCTCGCTTCGGTGGCACCGCCAACGGTGGCAGCGTCAACATGAACAACACCACCACCGCCAACGATCTGCCCACCGCGTCCGGTGTCACCAGCTCGGTGTCCATCAGTAGCGTCATCTCGGTCAACCAGGGGCTGACGGTGATCGACGTGCTCGGTGACCAGAACAGTGGTGCGGCATTGAACACCCAGGTGGGTACCTCTAACCTGACGGGCTACAACAGCTACCTCAGTGTACGCTGGATCAACCAGCTGACCCCGAACTAGGAGACCGCCATCGCCGTCAACCTCCCGGCCCCCGGTCAGGCGGCCATCAACGGGCTCCCCGGTAACACTGACGCGGTGAATGAGTCCGCGCAGATCAACCAGCTGCTGAGCACCGGCTCCATGAACGCGGTCTACCACTACGGTGCGTTCCTGGCGGCCACCGACGCCGGCAACCATCTGACCTTCGTTGACGGCGACAACACCATCGACTACAGCCAGCCGTTCGTGGCCAGCGGCACGAGCATGAGCCGCATCAAGCTGCCGCTTCAGGCCAATGGCAACGGAGCCGACGTGTTGATCAGCCTGTACCCGGACAACGGCAGTGGCAGTCCCAACACCTCGTCTGCGCCCCTGGCCGCGACCAGGCTGACGGCCGCCTATCTCGACCAGGTGTCGGCTCCCAACGGCCTGGAGAACGCCACCTCACCGCTGCAGACCACCCAGAACGCCACCTACTTCTGCACCGGCGGCGTCAACGTCAACAGCACCTGGTCCGGTGGTGGCAACTTCGTCGGCAACTCCTACGCCTACGACAATGGGTGGGCCATCTGGACCGGCGGCTCAGCGACCGGTACCACCAACTTCACCCTGGTCAACACCTCGCAGTATGTGGGCGGCACCGCCCCCATGAGCCCACCGATCAACCAGCCAGCGCTGACGTACTCGTCCAACTCCGGTGCGCTGGCTGTGGTCGGCACCGTTCTCGTGCAGACCGGCGGCTTGAGCACCCAGGCAACCAACACCGCTCAGACGACGGTCAACGCCGCCTCGTGGAACTCCGCGACCGGCGTCATCGGCTCCTGGTCTCTCCAGCAGCCACTGCCCGTCGCGCTGTGGGACCACGGAACGGCCGGCAACGCCGCCACCAGCAGCGTGTACGTCGTTGGTGGACTGCTCAGCGGTGGCACCACTCCTCAAACCAGCGTCTATTGGGCGTCGGTGCAGTCGAGTGGCCAGCTCACCCAGTGGAACACCGCCACCCCGCTGCCTACCGGGCTCGCTCTGCCGTTTGTGGCGTGCATCGCCGGCTGGCTCGTCGTTTGTGGCGGTCAGCTCAGCATCGGCAGCAACACCGGTTCCGGCTTCATGTACTACGCCAAGATCAACAGTGACGGTTCCTTGAGCTCTTGGCAAAATGGCTCCAGCATGGTCTACGGCATGACCCCACTGAGCCAGGGACAGAACCAGTGCACTCTCAGCAACGCGCTCTGTCTCATGGGCGGCAGCGATGGTTCCGGCACCAGCAGCAACAAGATGCAGGTGCTGACGGTTACCGCCGCTGACGGGCCGGCCACCGCCTGGACGGCCGCCGTTCTCGACTTCACGTATGAGTCGGCCTGGATACCGGTGTCTCTCGGAACCGGTGGCCAGTGGGCGGCAGTTGCGCTGTTCCCCGGTACTGGTGGTATTCAAGGCATCACTCGT
>Ga0209166_10000664_pt1 | contig 34586 bp, 30 predicted proteins | sample Coa_R1_3_FD_187151 | JGI IMG/M metagenome (GOLD analysis project Ga0209166, IMG submission 187151) | Surface soil microbial communities from Centralia Pennsylvania, which are recovering from an underground coalmine fire - Coalmine... | ecosystem: Environmental > Terrestrial > Soil >...
GAACAGGACCGGCAGGCGGCCTCGCGCTCGCTGCTTTCGCTTCACTGTGTGCTGTTTTCAGCGAAATCAATTAATTCGGTTCCTACAGGAATTCAGACTTTTTCAACACCCTCCGATGATATCGGGATCGCGCCAGGCGACCATCAGTGATCGCGATCACCGATGGCGCTACTCCGTACAGCCACCCTTGGAACCGATAGAACGGACTGGAACGGACCGCCGTATGTCGAAGCTGCCCCGTGAAGCTGAAGCGCGCACTGTCGGTCGCCGCGTAAGGCGCTGGGTGGGACGCGGCCGGGCGGTCAAGACCGAGGAGACGTACGACCTGGTTGTCATCGGCGGCGGTACCGCGGGCGAAACGGCCGCCCGCGTGGCGAAGCGGAAGCTGGACCGCGTGGCGCTGGTCGAGCGCGAGCGCCTTGGCGGGGACTGTTTGTGGTACGGCTGCGTGCCGACCAAGGCGATGCTGGCCTCGGCGAAAGCGGCACGAATCGTGCACCAGTGCAGCGATTTTGGCATCGCAGCCGTAGACGCCCGGCTCGACTTCGCGGCGGTGATGGCGCGCAAGGACCGCATCGTCGCGCGGATTGAGCAGACCGAGTTGCCCGAGACGTTCCGTCGCGAGGGGATCGACGTGTTGCTGGGGCCTGCGCGGTTCCGCACCACCCACAAGCTGGAGATCGGCGATCAGCCAGTCACGGCGGACCGCTTCGTGATCGCCACGGGCTCGCGGCCCGCTGTCCCGCCGATCGAGGGGTTGAATACCGCGGGCTACCTCACCAACGTCGACGCAGTCAAGCTCCAGAACCTGCCACAGTCACTTGTTGTGCTGGGTGGTGGACCGATCGGCTGCGAGTTCGCGCAGATGTTCCGGCGCTTCGGCGTGGCGGTGACGGTCGTAGAGATGGAAGACCGCCTGCTACCGCGCGAAGACGAGGAGATCAGTGGCCTGCTCGCCGCCTCGCTGGTCGCCGAGGGGATCGCGTTGCGCCTCGGCCAACGGGTGACGCGCGTGGAGCGAACCACCGAGGGGCGGCGGCTGCACCTCGCACAGCAGAACGGACCGCCCGAAACGGTCACGGCGGAACAGGTGCTGGTCGCGACCGGGCGCACGCCGCGCACCGACCTGAACCTCGAAGCCGCGGGCGTCGCCTATAACAAAGGCGGCATCAAGACGGATCGGCGGCTGCGCACCACCGCACAGCACATCTGGGCGGCGGGCGATGTGGTCGGGCCGTACCTCTTCACCCACGTCGCCGCCTATCACGGAGATATCGCCGGCACGAACGCGGCGGGCGGCCGCAAGAAGGTTAGCTACCGAGCCCTGCCCTGGGCGACCTTTACCGACCCGGAGGTGGCGCGGGCAGGGCTGACAGAGGCCGAGGCACGGCAGCACTACGGCGACCGGGTCACGGTCGTGCGCTGGCCGCTGGCGGCGGTGGACCGGGCGCTCTGCGAGGGCGAGCCCGCGGGCCTGATCAAGCTGGTACTCACGCCGGGCATCTGGTTCGGCCTCGTCGGAGGTGAGCTGGTCGGGGCGCATATCATCGGCACTCAGGCGGCCGAGTGGTTACACCAGCTCCTGCTCGTCATGCGCGCCCGGCTGCCCGCCGGGCTCGCGGTCTGGCCCGTGCATGTCTACCCAACGCTCGCGCTGGGCGTGCAGCAGGCGCTCGGGCAGCTCTTCAAGTACTCCGGGCCCCCCACAGGCGTCCAGGTTCCTGCGGCGGGCGGTGACCAGGAGCGCGCGGTACACGGCGTGGTGCGGCCATAGGCAGAGACATCAGCCGCGATGAGGCGGCCCTCGCCATCGGGGGCCGGATGCACACCACGTCGTGGGGCTCGATCGGCCGGCACGCAGAGCGACCATGGAGCGGCAGCCTCAAACCACCTGCACCTGGATGGTGTGCAGCCCCGTGGCGCCGGTGCTGTATGACAACTTCTTCTGCGCCGTTTGGGGCGTGCCCGCCCCGTCGGTCGCTCGCACCTGCAACGTGTAGTCACCGGCGGACGGGGGAATCCAGCGGTACGACCACAGCACCCAGGTGAACGGGGAGAGCGGCGGCTTGAGCGAGGCCGGCGACCAGCTCCCGCCGGCGTCGGCGCTGACCTCAACACGCAGGACGCCCCGATCGCCGGTGAAGGCGATGCCGCCGAGCAGCACGGGCACGCCGGCTGGCACCTGCTCGGGGCGTGTATCGAAGCGCGCCATCGTCTCGACACCTCGATCCGGTTTCCAGCCCGAACGCTCCCAGGTTCCGGTAGGCGCCTGCGCTGCCAGCTCGATCCGGTTGAGCCACTTCGGATTCTTCATGCCGTACAGGCCGGTCGTGAGCAGGCGCAGCGGGAAGCCGTGCTTGTCGGCGATGGGGCTGCCGTTCATGTGGTAGGCGAGCAACGTGTGCGGCTGCCGCGCGGCGTCCAGCGGCAGGCTCTCCTTGTAGTTGTCCGCCGATGTGAACACCACCCAGGCAGCCTCGTCCTGCACACCCACCTGATCAAGGAGCATGGCCAGCGGCACGCCGGTCCAGCGCGTATTGCTGATCAGGTTGCCGCCCACGAGATTGCTGATGCATTCGAGCGTCGTGAACTGGTCAGAGGCGGGCAAGCCGAGAAGGTCCTGGTACGAGAAGCGGCGGGTCTGGTTCACCATGCCGGCGACGTCGAGCGCCCAGCCGTCGGCGCGCACCACCGGATCGACCAGGTTCTTGGTCACGACATAGAACTGGTCGTTGGGCGTGATCTCCAGCGAGATGCCGTTCGGCGCCGTGAAGACCGGCGCTGGCGTGGCAGACGCCGGCGGCCGCGTGGCGGCGGCGATGGGCGAGGCGGCCGCGGGCGTTGCGGGCGCGGTGTCCACGGGAGCGAGCGCGGCGCTTGCCGGCGCCGCCGACCGCGCTGCAGCTTGCGGCGCTTGAGCGCCGGAACTCGTTGCCCGGACCGTGGGTGTGCCATGCTCGCCCAGCTGTTGCACGATCCGCCAGAGGGTCGCCCCGGCGAAGGCTGCCGCGCCGCCGGCCATGCACACCGCGATCACGTGGCGACGCGAGACGCTGCGCCGCAGTTCCGTGTCCCCGCTGCCCTGGGCTAACGGTCGGGGCGCCAGCAGGCGACGAAAGCCGACGAGCACCAGCCCGTACAGAACGAACGCGGCCAACGACCAGGCGGCCGAGCGCACGCCTTCGCGCACGGTCACGCCCAGCGGCCCCACGCCGAGCGCGGGCAGCGCCAGCAGCTCCGTCGCCAGCCAGAACGCGGCGCCAACGATCAGACCGTGCAGCGCAACCAGACCCGGATCCCGGCGAACCCGCCGGCGATCCGCGACGACACCCACCAGCACGCCGAGCAGCACGCCGGCGGCCGTTTGCCCGGCCACCCAGCCGACCAGTAGGAACGGCTTGGCTGCGAACTGCAGGTGATCGATCAGGGAGCCGACCAGCTGACCGGGCAAGATCTCGAGTAACCGATCCTGAACGACCTCGGGCAGCGACGGCACCCCGGTCAGCAGCCTCAGCCCGAGCATCGCGCCGCTGAGCGTAAGCCCAGCCACCAGTCCGGACAACGCCCAGAGCCAGAGACTGCCGGCAGACGGCGCCGTGGCGCGGCTCCCTGCCGCGTACGGGCCAGGCGCCGAATGCTCGCCCATCCCACGCCTATCCACCGACGAGAACGGTGCCTTTCATCCAGCTGTGGAAGGTGCAATGGTAGGGAAACGTGCCCGCTTTTGCGAACGTAAACGACCAGGCGTCACCGCGCTGAATGGCGCCGGAGTCGAACGACGTGCCGTCGTCGGCCGTCACTGTGTGGGTGGAGATGCCGGTGTTCGTCCAGGTGACGGTGGCGCCGGCAGTCACCGTGATTGGACGCGGTGCGAAGGTCCAGGTCGTGGGATCGGACTGGCCGCGACTGTCCTTCGGCTCCACGATCTGGGCCGGGAATGCTGCGCGTGCCGCGGCCTGCGCCGTCGCGGTCGGTGCAGGGGTGGCGGAGGCCGTCGCCGGTCGGACGGTGATGGCGCTCGCCGCCGCGGTGGCCGTCCCCGCCGGGGCAGCCGTCGTGGCGGCGGGTGAGGCGGCCGCGGCCACCGTCGCAGGTTGGGGCTGCACGGTGGCCGCGGCTCTGGTCGGCGCCTGCGGCCCGTTCGAGCCGCAGCCGGCAACGAGCGCCGCGATCCCGAGCACGGCGCCGCCGAGCCACGCCCGGCGGCAAGACGCCGCCATGAGCCGGCGATCGCCCCACATCCGCATCCTCCTCCACCCTCACTCGCCCTGGAAGGCGCCAACCGTGCCGGGCAGCGCGCTCGATCATCGATCGATGAGAGGCGGATCGATGAGAGGCGGCGCCGCGGGCTGCCCACACCCGCCGCGCCGCACTCTCCGCCTCCGTTTCAGGAGCGCAGCCGGCGGCCGAGCACAAGCGCCGCCCCGGCGGCCGCGAGCAGGATGCCCGCGATCCCGGTCAGCAGCATCGCCGTGCCCAGCGGGCGCGGCCGATCGAGGTTGCCGCCGGAGCCGGTGGCGGGCATGGCACGCACCGCGGCCTGCCCGGCGGCAGCGGGCGCGGCGGCCGGCGCTGCCGGGTGTCCGCTGCCGGGCGATCCCTGCAGGTTGACGGTGATCATCGCGGGCTCGGGGCCTTCGATCGCGGTGTGATCGTCGTTGACCAGCTCGACGGTCAGCGTGTGCGGACCGTTCGCCCAGGCGCTCAGATCGACGGGCACCGTGTCGGCGCAGGGCATCGCGATCATGCCCGCCATGCTCATCATGCCGCCCTGCGCCATGCCGGCCATGTCGAGATCGACGAACACGTGATAGTGGCCGTAGCCCACCACGTTGCCTTTACCCTCAAGCGTGCACGACGCCTTGAAGTTTTGCGATTGGATCTTGAGGTCGAACTTCGGCCCCACCGTCGCCTTGTCGGCCGGCGCGGTGATCGCGACCGAGGGCTTGCCCGCGCCCGTCACGGCGGCGGGCAGGGGCCGCGCCTGCGCCGGCTCATAGTCGAAGTCCACGGTGGTCGGTTCGCCGACGTCGTCGTGGGTGTTCCCGGCCAGCACGACGATGAGCTGGTGCTTGCCCGGTTTGAGGCCATCGCCGGAGATGGTGAAACTCGGCTCGCAGTAGAAGTTCGTCAGCACGGCCATGGTCATGCCGTCGATCATGGCGTGGATGTGGCCCGCCCCCGCCTCGTCGGGCAGGCCCACGTCGGCGCATTGCACCTTGTAGTTGGCAACGGATGTAGCGACCTTGATGTCGTTGTCGGTGATCTTCTGGCCCGCGGTGGGCGAGGTGACCTTGATGCTCGGCGCGGCCTGCGCCGCGACGGTGCGGGGTCGTGCGCTGCCGCCGAGCATCATCAGCACGACTCCGCTCACCAGGATGGCGCCGATCGACCGTTTCATTGGGCCGGCCCTCCTTCTTCGCTGCCCTTCGCCGCGGCGGCGGTGGCTGGCCCTCGTTATCGACCACCCGTGTGCAGAGGTCGGTGACGGCGATCACCGTGCGCCGCGCAAGCCAGCCAGCGAGTGTGAGGCTCGTCACGCGCAGGCATGAACGATCGCTCGCCGTGCCCTGCCGCACAACGGCGCGACATCAGAGCCGCACGAGCAGTACGCCGATGACGACGGCCACCACGATGCCGAGCAGCAATGCCGCGGCATTCGGCATGTCCGCAAGCAGCAAGACGACGTTGACGCCGATGCCCAGAAGCACCAGCCAGACCAGCGCCAGCGGACTGGTGACGCAGACGCATGGCCTGGCTCCCCCACGCCATCGCACGCTAGGCGCGCAACGCAGAGCGACAGGAGCCGCTCGCCATGTTGCTCACGGGCTCACGCATCGACCGCCAATCCCAGTTCACCACCAGGCCGTAATACGTAACGTCTGGGGTCACGGGCAAGGAGAGGCTGTTACCCGTCACCCAGTCGTTCTGGGCCGTATCGACCTCGCGGAAGCTGCCGATGCTGAGCCGCGCCCGCTGCGTCGAGACCTGGACGTGGTAGTTTTCAACCTCCGGCAGCGCGGACCAGCTCCAGGTGAGGGTGCGGCCATCTGCACCGCACACCGGCGGGTACATCGTCACGAAGGCGCCGATCGGCAGCGGCTCAATGGCGTCGCGCTGCCGTCCAGGCTCAACGCCTGCCGGTGAGGGCTCGATCTGACAGGGAGCCTTCGCGATCGGCCTGCCTCCGATCGGAACGGCGACGATGCTCCAGGCAGCGAGCAGTCCGGCGACGGGCACGGTGATGGGCTTCCTGACCCGTGGCGGCGATGGACCATGATGCGTTGCGCGCTGCATGCGCGTGCCTCCTCTGCAGGCACGGCGCGTTTCGCCGCGGCAGAAGGGCGCCGGCACGACCTCGCCGCACGAGCCGCCCACCCGGGGCTGTTCATCCCGGCCGATCCCGATCGGCACCGCTCCGGACCCGAAGACCGTGACGACGATCACCGGTCCGAACAATTTGGCTCGGCGGGCGCCGGTTGTGTGAACTTCGTCACGCCGGCATCTCTCCGCCATGCCCGAGGGGCCACGCGCCCGCGCTGAGAACCATGCGCGGCGCAGCGTGACTCCGATCACTGAACGGAGGGCGAGTCGTGGGTATGCCTGACGTGCAGAGTCAAGGGGATGCGCGATGATTGGCTGCTCGCGCCCCGACCACACACCGGCCCGCCTCAGGCTCGGAGCGTTTGCCCTTCTCGCAATGCTGGTGCTGGCTGCCGGCTGCGACGGAGCCGTGCGGCACGCTGCCAACGCACGCCCTGCCACGCCCGCGACTCGCGCGACGCAAACCGCAAGTTCGGCGCCGGCCGCGGCGCCCAATGAGCCGGTCCACTTCAGCAAGGCCGGGTGGAAGACGGACTTCACGCGTCACAGCGTGGACCTGCGGGAGATCGATTCAGGCGGTCCGTCGCGAGACGGCATCCCGCCGCTGGACAAGCCGTCGTTCCGGCCCGTGCCCGACGGCGACGGCTTTCTCACGGCCGTGGAGCCGGTCATCGCCTTTGAGCATAACGGCGACGCCCGCGCCTATCCCCTGCAGATCTTGATCTGGCACGAGATCGTCAACGACACGGTCGGCGGCCTCCCCGTCACCGTCACCTTCTGCCCGCTCTGCAACACCGCGATCGTTTTCGACCGCACGCTCGACGGCCGCGTGCTCGACTTCGGCACCACCGGCAACCTGCTTGACTCGGATCTGGTGATGTACGACCGGCAAACCGAGTCCTGGTGGCAGCAGTTCGCCGGCGAGGCAATCGTCGGCGAACTCACCGGTAAGCAGCTGACCTACCTGCCGGCCGCGGTCGTCTCCTGGGCGCAGTTCAAGGAGCGCTACCCGCGGGGCGCGGTGCTTTCGCGTGACACGGGCTACGATCGACCGTACGGCGAGAATCCGTACGCCGGCTACGACAACGCGGCGGACCCGCCCTTCCTCTACAACGGCAGCATCGACAAGCGCCTGCTGCCGAAGGAGCACGTCGTGACCGTGGCGATCAACGATGAGGCGGTCGCATACCCGTTCCGTGTCCTGCAGAAGGCCCAGGTGGTGAACGACACGGTCGACAACGAGCCGATCGTGATCTTCTGGCAGAAAGGCACAACGTCGGCGCTCGATGCTGAACAGATCGCGAAGTCGGTGGACATCGGCAGCGCCACGGCGTTCAGCGCGCTGCTCGACGGCCGGCGCTTAACCTTCCAGGCGGTGAACGGCGGCTTCACGGATGCGGAGAGCGGCAGCCAGTGGAGTGTGCTGGGCCGCGCCACCGCCGGGCCGCTGCAGGGTCGCCAGTTGCCGGCCATCGTGCACGGCACACCCTTCTGGTTCGCCGCCGCCGTCGCCTATCCGAAGATTCGAGTGTACGCCCCGTAGCCGACCGGCATGCGGCGGGCGTGTAGCACGGGGCCACGGGGCGCGATTGCAAGCGGCGACCCGCGCAGCGCAGGATAGCTCGTTAACCGTCAGCCGTGCCAGCGCCGCAAGAATCGCCCTCGATGTGATCTTGCCGTGGGAGGCGCTCCAGACCGCTCGTCCTCCGCGAAAGAGGATGAGCTGCGGCGATGCGTGCTTGATCCCGGTGACCCGCGCGACCGCGCGACCCAGCTCGCTCTTTGCAGCCACATCGATGCGCGCAACCGCAACGCTGCTCTCCATAACCTGTGCCGCGGCGAAGTTGCTGATCGGGCAGTACGGATCGTCCAGGAACAGGAAGAGCGGACCGTGCGCCGAGACGCGCACGAGTTCAGCAAGGTCTTCCTCGCTGGCGACCACACTGAACCCAGCGGCCCTCGTTCTCGACGAAGCGCTCATCATGCGTCCTCCCGCACTCTCCCGCGCCACTCATCCGGTCGCTGTCCGCGTGACCTGACCCCTGCACGACCAACGTTCTGGTCTTCTCGCACTGGCCGGCGGTGATCGCGATCACGGATCGCCCCTGGTACCTGAGCACAATGGCGACAGCAGGTATTCGCGCCAGTGCGGTTGCCGGAGCTGCCACGGAGACGTACGGTACCGCGGAGCGTGTCCCAGAAGCGCAGGGGAACGAGATGGGAACGGTGTGTTGGCCGGCGATGCGTCGACCACGTTGCGGATCGTGGCGGGCGAGCCGCACCGTCGTGCCCATCGCCGCCGTCCTGATCGGTATCTTCGCCGCCTGCGGATCGGCCGGTAGCAGGGTCGCGCGGACGGCCGAACCACCCGCCGCGCCGGCGAGCGCACCGGCCGTCGCGTCCGTGCCGGCACCGCAGGCAACGCGGCGAGCCGCCAGCTTTTCCCTTGTTGCCTATCAGGACCAGGCCACGCTCGGCGGCGACCAGCTGGACTTCAGCCGGCTGCTGGGACAGGGCAAGCCGGTGGTCCTCAACTTCTGGGCCGGTCTCTGCCCGCCGTGCCGGCAAGAGATGCCCGGCTTCCAACGTGCGTACGATGCGCTCAACGGCGCCGTCACCCTCGTGGGTGTCGATTTCGGGCCGTTCACCGGGCTGGGCAGCCACGACGACGCTCGCCGGCTGCTCCAGCAGCTCAACATCCGCTACCCGGCCGGCTACGCACTGACCGCGGAGGTGCTGCGCGCGTTCGACGCGCGCAGCATGCCGACAACCGTGCTGTTCGATGCACATGGCCGCGTGGCCACGCGGCACGCCGGCTACTACGCCGAGGACCAGTTGCGCGCCGACATCCAGCGACTGCTGGCCGCAGCCGGCCAGTAGGTCGGCGCGAGCGGGGGTTGCTGTGCGGCATGAGCTGGCGGAGGACCGTGCAGGGCCGCAACAGCCGTGGCGGTTCGGGCGCCGTCTGCTCCCGATCGGCTTCCCCGCGGCGGCGTTGGCTGCCGCTGTGATCGGCGCCCTGCTGACTGACGCACATACCGGCGGTGTCACGGGCGGCGTCGAGCGCCTCTCGTCCTCCAGCGGCGGCTACCTTACCAGCCTCAGCAACCTGCTCCCACTCGGCTACGCCTTCGGCGCCGGCATGGTCTCTGCGGTGCATCCGTGCGGCTTCCCGATGCTGCCCGCGTACCTTGGCTTCTATCTCGGCGAAAGTGAAGATGGCCCGGCGCGGCCAACGCGCATTCGGCCGCGCCTGGCCCGTGCACTGCTAGTGAGCGCCAGCGTCACCGCCGGGTTCGTGTTGCTGTTTGCGGGTACAGGGCTGCTGATCAGCGGCGGGGCGCAGGCGCTCTCGACGGCGTTCCCCTGGATCGGTCTCGCCGTCGGCCTCGCGCTCGTCGGGGCCGGCGCCTGGATGCTGAGCGGTCGGGCCATCTACAGCGCGCTCGGCGCCCGCACGGCCGCTCGCATAGGAGGAACCGGTCAAGCGAACGTGCGTGGCTACTTCCTCTTCGGGGTGAGCTACGGTGTCGCCTCGCTTAGCTGCACCTTGCCGATCGTTCTGGCCGCGGCAGGCGGCAGCCTCGCCGTGTCGAACCTGCCCAGCGCCTTCGCGCAGTTCGTGCTCTACGGCCTGGGCATGGGCGCCGTCATCGCCGCCCTGACGCTGAGCACCGCGGCATGCCAGGCGGCATCGCCGCCGCCGCTACCCGGCAGTCGCGCGGCCGCCGCCGTCCTTAGCGGCCCATGTGCGAATTCCGCACACCTTCTGGAATATCCTTGTCAACTCCCTGCGTCACCGCCATACTGCCGTCATGCACCTCTCCGACTCCGACATAGGCCAGAACATCCAGCGCGCCCGCTACCAGCGCGGCCTCACCCAGGCGGAGCTCGCCACCGCCGTCGGCCTCGACCGCACCGCCATCAGCCGCATCGAGGCCGGCGCCCGCAGCCTCGCCGCCACCGAGCTGGCCCGCGTCGCCGCCGCCCTCGATGCCGCCGTCCCCGACCTCCTGCAACCGGCTCCGGTGCGGCCGCACGCCCCCAGCCTGGCACGCATGCTCATGCGCGCGGCCGCCGTCACCGCCAACGATGAACCGCAGCTCGCCTGGTTCGCCGACCTGATCGAGCAGGCAAGCCCGGCCGCCGCCGCTGCGGCACTCTCCGCGCTTCCCCCGCGCCTGCACCATCTGCCCGCCGCCGCCGCCGGCGAGTTGGCGGCCCGCTGGGCGCGCCGGCGCATGGCACTCGGCCCGCTCGCCCCGCTGCACGGCCTCTCCGGCGCCCTCGCCCGGCTCGGCATCCCCGTCGTCCTCGCCCGCTTTCCCAGCGCCTCGCGCCTCGCCGGCTGCGCCCTCACCCTGCCCGGCGGGCTGTCCGCCGTGCTGGTCAACGCCAATCATCCCCCCGCGCGTCGGCGCTTCACCGTCGCGCACGAGCTGGCGCACCTCCTCTTCGACACCGAGAGCCTGGTCAGCGCCTGCGACGCGGGCGAGATCCGTCCCGGCCCGCGCTCGCGCCCCGAACAGCGCGCCGATGCCTTCGCCGCCGCGTTTCTGCTCCCCAGGCACACGCTCACCCCGCTGGCCGCGCCGCCGCTCGACCTGGAACCCCTGCACGCCCTCGAGGCTGCCTACGGCGTCAGCCATGCGGCAGCCGTCCACCGGCTGCACGAGCTGCGCCTGCTCAGCGACGAACAGGCGCGCGTGCTGCGCACGCTCGGCCGGCGCCCCCGGCCAACCCGCCCTCAGGGGCCACCTGCACGCACCGCAGACACGGCGCCGAAGGCCACGGCGCCGCCCTTCCGCCTCGCCGGCGAGTCGCTCGCGCGCCTGCTCGGCGATGCCGGCGCCCGCCGCGCCGGCGACCACCACGGCTACGAAGTCGTTGCCGATGCAGAAGTCGTGCCCTGAGCCGGCGCCAGGTCCGTCGAACTTCCAAGCGCGGCGAGGAACTCTGATCGAACCGTTGGAATATTGTCAGAACGTCCCACCTTCTGGGAGGAGGGGTCCCTGTCGGAGCGTAGCGACACAGGGGACACAGTAGAGCCCATAGAGGAAGTGAAGCTATGAGCGCCGCCGACCGCAGTGAGGTCAACCTCTCAGTGTTTTGGGCGAAGCTCCCCCGCGAGCGTGGCGTGGCACCCGCATTCCACCCGCTCATCTGCCATCTGCTCGACGTGGCGGCCGTGGCCGAGCACATCTGGAATAAGACGCTGTCCCCATACGCACAGTACCACCTGGCCGCCGGCCTCGGCATGGACGATCTCGATGCCGCCCGCACCTGGGTTGCCGCCCTTGCTGGCCTGCACGACACGGGCAAAGGCTGCCCCGCCTTCCAGCAGCAGCCCGCGGCAGAGCTGCTGCGCGGCCTGTATGGCGGCGCTCTATTCACGCTGGACGGACCGGAAGCTTTGCCGCCGCGCACGCCCCACGGTGTCGTCACCGCCGTCACGCTCGGCGAAATCCTGCGCGATCAGTGTGGAATTGACGGCAAGGTGAGCCGGCGCCTCGCGCAGGTGGTCGGCGGCCACCACGGCTTCTTTCCTTCAATGAAGGAGCGGAACGAGCTAGGACGCGATCGGGCGAAGGTATTCCCTGTGCGCGTCGGCAACTGTGCCTGGGAGGACGTGCGCGTGGGCGTCGTGCGGCTCATAGGCGATGCGGTCGGGCTCGACAGCCTGCCGGTGCCAAAGCGGCTGGAGGATGCGGCGATCATGGCGCTGGCCGAGATTGCCTGCGTCGCCGACTGGATCGGCTCCAACACGCGATTCTTCCCCTTCCTTGCCGATCCGCCGCCGCCAGCCCCGCCGGTGCTCGATGCGCCTGCCGCCCGCGCATACCTGGATCGTGCCCGCGAGAACGCGCGCCGGGCCCTGCACCGCCTGCACTGGAGCGGCTGGCGCGCGGCCGCGCAACCCATATCGTTCCGTGGGCTCTTTCCGAGCATCGCGCGACCCTGCGACCTCCAGTCCCGCATGGAGGAGCTGGCGGGCACACTCGCCGCTCAACTTCCAGCGCTGGTGATCGTCGAGGCGCCGATGGGAGAAGGGAAGACCGAAGCCGCACTCTATGCCGCCGACCGCTGGGGCGTGGCGCCGGGGCCGAGCGGCGCCTATGTGGCGATGCCGACACAGGCAACGAGCAACCAGATGTTCTCCCGCGTGCGCGAGTTTTTGGAGCGGCGCTTCCGCGGTCAAACGGTGACGCTGCAGTTGCTGCACGGCCACAGCGCCCTCTCCGCCGAGCTGCAGGCGATGCTGCGCGACAACCCCGACGATCTGGTACCCAATGACGTCTGCGACGAGAGTCTGCAAAGCGACGCACAAACGCGCCAGCAGGCCGACGTGATCGCTGGCGAGTGGTTCACCGCCCGCAAGCGCGGCCTGCTGGCGCCCTTCGGCGTCGGCACCGTAGACCAGGCGCTGCTGGCCGTGCTGCCCACGAAGCATCAGTTTGTGCGCCTCGGCGCCCTCGCCGGCAAGGTCGTGATCTTCGACGAGGTGCATGCCTACGACGCCTACATGTCGATCATCCTGGAGTGCCTGCTCACCTGGCTGGCCGCACTCGGCTCGCCCGTGCTGCTGCTCTCGGCCACGCTGCCGCGCTCGCGGCGCGACGCGCTGCTGCGTGCCTACGCACGCGGCCTGCGGCTCGATCTGCCCAAGCCGATCGCGTGCGAGCCGTATCCGCGCCTCTCCTGGATCACGGCGACCGGCGCCGGCTCCGCCCCGATCGCCGCATCGGAGCGCAGCACGCGCAGTCTCAGCGTCGACTTCGTAGACGGTGCGATCCCGGTCGATGGCGGCGAGTTCGCGCTGGGCCGGGCGCTCCAAACGGCGCTGGAACACGGCGGCTGCGCTGCGGTGGTCTCCAACACGGTGCGGCGTGCCCGCGACGTCTACGAGGCGTTACGGCCGTTCTTCCCAGCCAAGGACGCGGGCGACGGCCGCCCCGAACTGGAACTGTTTCACGCCCGCTTCCGCTTTCGCGAGCGCGACGCGCTGGAGAAGCGCACGCTGCTGCGCTTCGGCCGGCCGGAGGGCGAGGTCGAGTTTGAGGACGGGCGCAGGGAGCCGGTGCGGCGTCCTCATCGCGCGGTGCTCGTCGCCACACAGGTGATCGAGCAGAGCCTCGACTTGGACTTCGACCTGATGGTCAGCGACATGGCGCCGGTCGACCTGCTGCTGCAGCGCTCCGGCCGCGAGCACCGGCACCCGCGGCCCTCTCGTCCGCCGGGGCTGGAGACGCCGAAACTCTGGATCTGCCGGCCGCAGGGCGAGCGGGAGGGCGTGCCGGTGTTCGAGGACGGAACGCGCATCATCTACGACGCCCACATCCTGCTGCGCTCCTGGCTGGCGCTGCGAGGGCGCGATCAGATCGCCGTGCCGGGCGATGTCGAGGCGTTGATCGAGGCGGTGTACGGCCGGGGCGAGCCGCCCGCGGAACTGAGCGACGCGCTGCGCCGCGCCTGGACGGCGACACGAGCCGCGTTCGACAAAGACACCGCCGTGGCCGAGTTCGAGGCCGAGCAGGCGCGCATCTGGCCGCCCTTCCATGACGGCAGCGACCTGCTGGACGCGGACCGCCCCGAGCGCAAGGAGGATTCACCCGATCAGCCCGATGCCTTTCAGGCCCGCACGCGCCTGGGTGACTCGCCCATCATGTTCATCGTGCTGCGACCCGATGAATGGGATGAATACTGGCGCTTGCCGAAGGCGCGCACACCGACGATCGAGCAGCTCCGCTACCTGTTGGAGCGCTCGGTGGGGCTCACAAACTGGCGGGTGAAGAGGCACCCCGACGCCTTCGACCTGGTGCCCGGCGCCTCGCGCTCCGCCACGCTTCGCGGCACACGCTTGGCACGGCTGGACGAGAACAACATCGCGATGCCGAATGGGCAGGAATATCGCATCAGGCTGGACGAACGGATGGGGGTCGTCGTGGAAGACGCGAACGGAGGCAGCGAGTGATGCCTGGCTTCAATCTGCTGGAGGAGCCCTGGGTTCCGGTGCTGCTGCCCGACGGTGCGCCGGCCGAGCTGCCGCTAGGCGAGACCCTGCTGCGAGCGCACGAGCTGAGCGAGGTCAGCGACGAGTCGCCCCTGGTCACCGCCTCGCTGCACCGGCTGCTGCTGGCTCTGCTGCACGCGGTGTTCCGCGGCCCGGCCTCGCCCTCCGCCTGGGCCGCGCTCTGGTCCGCCGGCCGCTTCGATCCGGCGACGCTGGGGCGCTACTTCGCGCAGTGGCGGCCACGGTTCGAACTGTTCGATGCCGAGCGGCCGTTCTACCAGCGTACCGACATGGAGACCGTCACCAACGCGTCCTCCGCCCTGCGCCTGGTGCACGACCGCGCGGCCGCAAACAGCAACCGCTTTTGGGACAAGACCGACGACGATGCCGGCCTAACGCCGGCCGCCGCGGCGCGGGCGCTGATCACGACGCAGGGTTACGCCTTCGCGGGCGGCGTCAGCTTCCCGCTGCGCTTCTACGACGCGCCAAACATGCGCGGCTATACGGCGCTGGTGCGCGGCGAGACCCTGTTCCAGACGCTGGCGCTCAACCTGGTGGTCTACAACGCGCAGGAGCCCTTTGCCCGCACCGGCGCGGATCTGCCGGCTTGGGAGCAGGAGACCTTCGCCGTGCCCGACAAGGACGGCACGAAGCCCGCGGGTTACCTCGACCTGCTCACCTTTCAGGCGCGGGCGGTGCGGCTGTTGCGCGACGAAGACGGGCAGGTGCGGCGCTGTCTCTTCCGCATGAACATCGTGCTGGACGATCGCCAGGCGCTCGACCCATTCAAGTCCTACCGCCATGACGAGAAGCTCGGCTGGCGGCCGCGTACGCTGACCCAGGGCCGCGCGGTCTGGCGCGACAGCCATGCCCTCTTCGCGGCGTCTGAGGCAGGCCGCCGGCCGCGGGTGCTTGACTACGTCGCCCAGATCCCCCAAGCGCTGGACGACGAGGGCTGGAAGGGTGCGCTGCCGCCGCAGCAGCCCAACCTCGACGTGCTGGGCCTCTGCTCCGAGCCGGGCAAGGCGATCGTGCACTACTGGCGTCAAGAGCGGCTGCCCATGCCGCTCGCCTATCTGGACGACCGGGCGCTGCAAGACCGGCTGCAGCAGGCGCTGCAGGCCGCCGAAAACGGCTACTCCGCACTCGCGTCGGCGGTGTACACCCTGGCGCGGCTGATCCTGCAGCCGGACGGCCGCAAGGGCGACGAGAAGGCGATCCGCGCCCTGGCGGACAGCATGGGCGCCGACGTGCGCTATTGGCGTGCGCTCGACCTCGCCTTCGACGGCTTCCTGCCCGCGTTGGCCGACGACTGGCAGCCCGTCGGCCCGGCGAAGACCTACGGCGCGCACGCGCTTCCCGCCTGGGGCAAAGAGATACAGCGGGCGGCGCAAACGTCGTTCCGAGCGGCGGCAGATATGCAGGGCGAATCGGCGCGGGCGCTGCGCGCTGCCGCCGAGGCGGAGCAGGGGCTGCGCATGCGGCTGTCCGATCCGCTGCGGCAGCGGCCGCGCGGCGGCGAGCCCGCGAAGCAAACGGAGCCGGCGAGCGCGGGACGCGCTCTTGGAGACAAAGGAGGAGCAGCGTGACTACAGACACGGCGCCGGCACAGCCGCCGGCAGCGGCGCCACGGCTGGACCCGCAGGCGCGGGGACTGATCGAGCAGCTTGTCGCGCTCGTGGGGAAGGAGGACCGCGGCGCCCTGGCGCAGCTCCGGCGCTCCGCGGGCAAGGAGCCCGGCGAGGCGGCGGGCGTCTTTCAGTACGTCGTGCCATACGTGCCCGGGCGGACGCCCCACCGCACCGATGACCGGAGCGATTGGATCGAGACCTGCCGCTACCTCGTGGCAGGGCTGTTCGCACTGCACCCGCCCGCGCTGCTGCCGAACCGCACGGTGGCGCCGATGCCAAGCGACTCGCTGGGCGCCGCCTTCAACCGCATGGCGCCCAGGGGCGCGGGCAACCGCGAGGCGATGGAGCGCCGCTTCTCGCAACTGCTGGTGGCCGACGCTGAAGAGCTGCCCGACCGCCTGCGCCAGGCGATCTCGCTGCTGCGCGCTGCCGATCAAGCGGTGGATTGGCGCTGGCTGCTTGCCGACCTGGAGCGCTGGCGAGCGCGCGACCGCCTGGTGCAGCGCCGCTGGGCGCAGGACTTCTGGCGCCTGCCCGAGCGTGAGCGAGACGAGGACGAACCGACGGCAAACAAGACGCCTGGCGAATGACAGAAAACGGATAACCATAGCGCGGCTGAGCGCCGCCCCTCGAGTGCGGTACGCGCTCTTGAGATGGAGTGGAAACGTGTTCGTAGAGCTGCATATTCTGCAGAACTTCGCCCCCAGCAACCTGAACCGCGACGACACCGGCGCCCCCAAGAGCAGCACCTTCGGCGGCATCTCCCGCGCCCGTATCTCCAGCCAATCGCTCAAGCGCCGCGTGCGCGAATTCGTGAAGGAGTACGGCCTGCTTTCCAAGCAGAACCTGGCCGAGCGCACGCTGCGCCTGGTCGACGCGGTGACGCGGCAGCTGGTCGATTTGGGTCGCGAGGAGCCAGCGGCCCGTGCCGCCGTGATCACGGCGCTGGACAAGCTCGGCTTCAAAACCGAACCGACGGACGGCGACCACACGCAGTACCTGCTCTTTCTTGGCAATGACGAGATCGGGCGGCTGGCCGAGGCGGTGCACGACCACTTCGACGCTCTGACCGCCGCTCAGCCTGCAGCCGAGGCCACCGCCGTGCCCGCGGCCGGTGGCCGGCAGCGCAAGGTGCAGAGCGGCGCCAGGGATGTGCCGGAAGAGGTGCGAAAGGCGCTGGACGCCGTGCTGACTACGGCGAGCTCGGCCGCGGACCTGGCGATGTACGGCCGCATGCTGGCGAACGTGCCGGCGAAGAACATCGACGCTGCCTCGCAGGTGGCGCACGCGATCAGCACGCACCGCGTCAGCCCTGAGTTCGACTACTTCACCGCCGTGGACGACCTGAAGCGGCGGGAGGAGGACGCCGGCGCCGGCATGATCGGCAGCGTCGAGTTCAACTCCGCCTGCTACTACCGCTACAGCAACGTGGACGTTGACCAGCTCGTCCGCAACCTCGACGGCGACGCGGAGCTGGCGCGCCGCGCCCTGCGCGCCTTCATCGAGGCAACGATCCTCGCCATGCCCGACGCGAAGCAGAACAGCTTCGCCGCGCAGAACGCGCCCGGCTTTGTGCTGGCGGTAGTGCGCGACCGCCGGCAGCCCGTCTCGCTGGCCAACGCCTTCGAGGCGCCCGTGCTGCCGCGGGCTGGCGAATCGCTGACCGGCCTCTCTGTCATGCGACTGGCACGCGCTTTCGAGCAGCACGAGCGCATGTACGCCGGCTACAGCGGCCTGGTGGCGCACTGGGCCTGCGGCGCCGCCTTCGAGGAGCCGGAGTATCTGCAGAGCCTCACCCCGGCCGCCGTGCCTTCCGTGCACGATCTGGTCCAGCGCACGAACGCGGCCGCCTTCGCGGAGGGAGCCGTCGCATGACCTCGTTGCTGCTGCGGCTGGACGGCCCCATGCAGGCCTGGGGAATCGCGAGTCGCTTCGGCACACGCGACACCGGCCGCGAACCATCCAAGTCTGGCGTCATCGGCCTGCTCTGTGCGGCGCTGGGCAAGCCGCGCGTCGAGCGGCCGGACGACGGCTTCCCCACCCTGGCCGCACTCTCGCGCCTGCGCATGGGTGTACGTGTGGATCGCGAGGGGATCGTGCAGCGCGACTTTCATACCGTGGGCGGCTCAGCGGGAAGCGGCGGCGCCGACGTGGTTTCATCTCGCTTCTACCTCGCGGACGCGCGCTTTCTCGTATGCCTGGAAGGTGATGATACGGCGCTGCTGCACCGGCTCGATGCGGCGCTGGCACAACCCGTCTGGCAGCTCTGCCTCGGCCGGAAGGCGTTCGCGCCCGCCGCGCCGGTGTGGCTGGCCGGCGGGCTCTCCGAAGCGCAGCTCGTGGAGGCGCTGCGTGGCTACCCGCCGCTGGCCGGTCGGCGCGAGCCTGCCGGGCTGCTGCGATTCGTGATCGAGGATGCCGCGGGCGAGGCGGTGCGCCAGGACGTGCCGCTCTCGTTCAACCCGGCCACCCGGCGTTTCGCCCTGCGCCGGGTGCGGACGGAGTTGCTGGAGCCGGCGGCCGCTGGCGTGGCGGCTGGCGAACAGGAGGAGTAGCTGTGTATCTCTCCAGGCTGCTGCTGAACGCGCGCGACTACCAGGTGCGGTGCGACCTGGCCAACTGCCAGGAACTGCACCGCACCTTGCTCTCGGCCTTTCCGACCGCGGGCGGCAGCCGCGCCGAGGCGGGGCTGCTCTTTCGGCTTGAGGAGGGCGAGCGATCGGCGCCGCTGGTGATCGCGCAGTCGCGCGGCCGGCCGGACTGGGAGCGACTGCGCGTGCGCTCGCCGGCCTACCTGCTCGGCGTTCCCCCGCTCGGCTGGGACTGCAAGGACGTGGCGAGCGCATACGCGTCCGTTCAAACGGGGATGCAGTTGCGCTTCCGGCTGCGGGCCAATCCGACGCGCAAGGTCGATACGAAGAGCGGACCCGACGGAGCGCGCCGCAACGGCCGGCGCACCGTGCTTACGGGTGCGGACCAGAAGCTCGACTGGCTGCGGCGCAAAGCGGAGGCCGGCGGCTTTCGCCTGTGCAGCGTGCACAGCAGCGACGCGGGCGTGCCGGCCGTCGATGTGCGCCCGCAGGACGATGTATTGGGCTGGCGCTCCGCCGGTGAGCAGCGGAATCGGCTGGTGTTCGGCGCCGTCCTCTTCGAAGGCGTACTCGAAGTCACCGACGCCGAGCGCTTCCGCGAAGCGCTGCGCGATGGCATCGGCTCGGGTAAGGCCTACGGCTTCGGTCTGCTCTCTATCGCACCCGCGTAGTGCGCAGCGGTTCAGGGGAACTTGCGATGAAAGACCTGCACACCCTGCCCAAAGTGCGCGACAGCTGGAGCTACCTCTACGTCGAGCACTGCCGCATCGACCAGGAGGCGAAGGCCATCGCCCTGCACGACAAGCACGGTGTCGTGCCCGTGCCCTGCGCTACGCTCACCACCCTCATGCTCGGTCCCGGCACCACGATCACCCACGCCGCCGTGCGGGCGCTCGCCGACAACGGCTGTCTCATCGTCTGGACGGGTGAAGAAGGGGTCCGCCTCTACGCGCAGGGGCTGGGCGAAACACGCTCGGCGCGACGCTTTCTCTGGCAGGCGCGCCTTTGCTCCGATCCGCCCTTGCGCCTGCGTGTCGTGCGCCGGCTCTACGAGATGCGCTTTGCAGAGCCGCTGGATCCCGATCAGACGCTTCAGCAACTGCGCGGGCGCGAAGGCGTCCGCGTGCGCGAGGCGTACGCACGGGCCAGTCGCGAGACCGGCGTGCCCTGGAGTGGCCGTGCCTTCCGGCGGGACAATTGGGGTGCGTCCGATCCGGTGAATCGGGCGCTGTCGGCGGCGAACTCCTGTCTCTACGGCGTCTGCCAGGCGGCGATCCTCTCCGGCGGCTACTCGCCGGCACTGGGCTTCATCCATACCGGCAAGATGCTGAGCTTTGTCTACGACGTCGCCGACCTTTACAAGGCTGATGTTACGATTCCGCTCGCCTTCCAGACAGCCGGCGCGGCGGCAGCCGGGGTCGAGACCTCGGTGCGCAAAGCCTGCCGCGACGCGTTCAAGTCCTCGCGCCTGCTGCAGCGCATCCTGCCCGACATCGACCGTGTCCTCGGCGTCGAGGAAGCGGAGGAGTCTGCATTCGACGCCGACGAAGCATTGCCCGGCGGTCTCTGGGATCCGGAGCAGGGCGAAGTCGCCGGCGGCGTGAACTGGGACGATGAGGGCGCTGCGGCGCCGCCGACGGGTTGAGGTGGGGGCGATGATGGTCTTAATCCTGGAACGGGTGCCGGTGTCCCTGCGCGGCGAGCTGACGCGTTGGCTGCTGGAAGTGCGGGCTGGCGTCTTTGTCGGCGATGTTTCGGCGCTGGTGCGCGAGAAGCTGTGGGAGCTCGTCGAACAGCGCGCGCGTGAGGGCGCCGCCGTGCTGGTGCATAACGCCGACAGCGAGCAAAGCTTTGCCCTGCGCCTGCACGGCGAGCCTTCGCGAGACATCGCCGAGTACGACGGCCTCTACCTCGTCCGCAAGCGGTAAAAGCTCGCGAATTCGAAGCGTGGTCCCCACGCACGTGGGGGTGAACCGCCGGGGGGCCGCCGGCCGGCAGCGGCGCGCGGGTGGTCCCCACGCACGTGGGGGTGAACCGATCGGCGTACATTCCGCGCGATGCACCGTGCCGTGGTCCCCACGCACGTGGGGGTGAACCGAACAAGTGGGTGACGGGCAAAACCCCCTACAAGTGGTCCCCACGCACGTGGGGGTGAACCGCTGAGCGCGTAGCGCGGATTCACCAGGGGAATGTGGTCCCCACGCACGTGGGGGTGAACCGGATCGCGCCAGCATCAACGACCTGATCCTGCGGTGGTCCCCACGCACGTGGGGGTGAACCGTATTTGGCGGCGCTGGGGCGTGACCCGCAAGCGTGGTCCCCACGCACGTGGGGGTGAACCGTTGCCGTCGAAGTCCACCAGCGCGCGGATCTTGTGGTCCCCACGCACGTGGGGGTGAACCGGCCGGCGAGCGCCGCGGCCTTCGCCCCGGCGTGTGGTCCCCACGCACGTGGGGGTGAACCGGCGTTGCTCGTGGCGCACTGTCTGGTCGGCCCGTGGTCCCCACGCACGTGGGGGTGAACCGACCAGTCAGCCGGCCGCGGACACGTTCAAACCGTGGTCCCCACGCACGTGGGGGTGAACCGACCGCGTTCGACCAGGGGCCGGGCAAACTCTGGTGGTCCCCACGCACGTGGGGGTGAACCGTGGGCGTGGATTGCGACGCCGGTGCAGTACGAGTGGTCCCCACGCACGTGGGGGTGAACCGGACACGGCGGCGGCGCAGGATAAAATCACGGTGTGGTCCCCACGCACGTGGGGGTGAACCGCAGCGGCATACGCGCACGTTTCGGCCTGGATCGTGGTCCCCACGCACGTGGGGGTGAACCGGAGTTCCACCATCTGACGGCACGGGGTCTCATGTGGTCCCCACGCACGTGGGGGTGAACCGGCGTCTTCGTGGAACGTCAGATAGGCGCCGCCGTGGTCCCCACGCACGTGGGGGTGAACCGCCGCGGCGGGCGGCACTGGGGGCGCGGGCGCGGTGGTCCCCACGCACGTGGGGGTGAACCGGAGGGCGTCAAGGCGGCCTCGGCGCCGTTCGCGTGGTCCCCACGCACGTGGGGGTGAACCGGTGAAGCGTGGCGGCAGCAACCCGCCGGCGAAGTGGTCCCCACGCACGTGGGGGTGAACCGCGCGGGTAGCCCGGCTTCTGGCCCGCTTTGACGTGGTCCCCACGCACGTGGGGGTGAACCGCGGCCCCGCCGCGCGCGAGCCGCCCCCGGTCGGTGGTCCCCACGCACGTGGGGGTGAACCGCTGGAGCAGCCGATCGTGCTGCGCGCCGCGGGGTGGTCCCCACGCACGTGGGGGTGAACCGCCTTGTCCAATCCTGCGCCAGCGTCGCCAGCAGTGGTCCCCACGCACGTGGGGGTGGACCGGCGCGACTCGGCGGCCGGATTGCCGCGCAGCAGTGGTCCCCACGCACGTGGGGGTGAACCTCGACGCCGCGGCCCTCTCCGAGGGCCTCTTGCGTGGTCCCCACGCACGTGGGGGTGAACCCGTGTCGCCGATCTCACGGTAATTGGCTCTCTCGCCCTCCCGATGACGATGGACTCAGGACTCCCGCAGAGCACCCGCGGGCCGGCACGCTGAGCCGGCAACCCGACCGCCGAAAACGGTACCGCCCCCGATAAGCACGGCCGCTCCCATTCGCGACCCGCTTCATCGAAAACGCGGGAGAGCCAGGATGATTTTGCGAGATGCCGAGCGCGGCGCCCGAACTGCAGCGACAGGATGGACCGTCCTGCGTCCGCCTGGCCCGACGCGGAGACTTGCAACTTTGATTCGTTTCGTTCGTTCAGTCTTTACTGAATGAACCGTTGACCGTACACTCAGATGCATGGAGGGTGGGATGAGCGACGACGACCCCCGCGTGCCGGCCAGCCTGGGTCGCTTCGTCGAGCGGGTGGGGCTGTACTTCGAGGAGTTCGGCCTGCCCCGCATCGCCGGCCGCCTCTTCGGGCTGCTGCTGGTGGCCGACGAACCGCTTTCGCTCGAACAGGCCGCCACCATGCTGCACGTCAGCCGCGCCTCCGTCAGCACCAACGCCCGGCTGGTGGTGAGGAGCGGCCTGGTCGAACGGGTCAGCCTGCCCGGCGACCGCCGCGACTACTACGTGTTCGGCGACCGTAGCTGGGAGGCCTTCATCGAAACCGATATGAAGGCGGCCGTGACGCTGCGCGAGTTCGCCGATGACGCCCTCGCCGGCCTCGGCCCGGCCGAGGCGCCGGCAAAGGCGCGCCTGGAGGCCGTCGCCGGCTTCTTTGACTTCTACAACGCCGAGCTCACCGCGATTCTCGAGCACTGGCGCGCCCGCGCCGCCGGGCAGCAGGCGCGGCAGGCGCCGCCAAACGGGCGACGCGGCCGATCGACACAGCCCGCAACGCGCGTCGACCGCTGAAAGCGTTGGAGAGAACCATGTCGGCGAATTTCGGCAGCAGCCCCGCCGCCGTTGTCAGCACGGAGAAGCCGGGCCTGGACCGCGGCGCCCCACGCCACGCGGCCGCGGCGTCCGAGCCGATCCGCGCGCTCGGCCTCAGCAAGCGCTACGGCGAGACGCTCGCCGTCGACCGGCTCGACCTGCACGTGCAACCCGGCGAGGTCTACGGCTTCCTCGGCCCCAACGGCGCCGGCAAGACCACCACGATCCGCATGCTGCTCGGCCTGCACCGGCCCAGCGCCGGCAGCGCCGCGCTGTTCGGCATCGACGCCTGGCGCGACCCGGTGGCGGCGCACCGCCGCGTCGCCTACGTGGCCGGCGAGCCGACGCTGTGGCCGCAGCTCACCGCGGAGGAGACGTTGGTTTTCCTCGCCCGCATGCACGGCACGGTGGACGGCGCCTACCGCGACCTGCTGGTCAAGCGCTTCGAGCTGGAGCTGAACAAGAAGCTGCGCGCCCTCTCCAAGGGCAACCGCCAGAAGGTGCAGCTGATCGCGGCGCTGGCCACGCGCGCCGACCTGCTGATCCTCGACGAGCCGACCAGCGGCCTCGATCCGCTGATGGAGGTCGCCTTCCGCGAGTCGGTGCGCGAGGCGAAGGCGCGCGGCCAGGCCGTCTTCCTCTCCTCGCACATCCTCAGCGAGGTCGAGGCGCTCTGCGACCGGGTCGGCATTCTGCGCCGCGGCCGGCTGGTGGACGAGGGCACGCTGGACCAGTTGCGCCACCTGAGCACGGAGACGATCGACGTGACCTTCGCCGGGCCGGCGCCGCAGATCGGCCCGCTCGCCGGCGTCACGATCGAGCGCTCCGGTGCGAACACGCTGCGCTGCGCCGTGGGCGGCAGCGTGGCGCCGCTGATCGCCGCGCTCGCCGGCACGAACGTCGTGGCGCTGCATAGCCGCGAACCCTCGCTCGAAGAGATCTTCCTGCACTACTACGGAGGCGTGAGCGATGAGCACTCCGCGTAGGGCGCTCGCCCGGCGCGCCTTCGCCGACGCGCGCGTGCGCCTGCTCAGCTTCGCCCTGATCTTCTTCGCCTACCCGCTGGCCACGATCGCCGGCTACAAGAAGACCTACCCGACGGCCGCGGACCGGCTCAGCTTCGCCCGCAGCTTTGGCGACAACCCCGCCGTGAAGCTGTTCTACGGCACGCCGCACCACCTGGAAACACTCGGCGGCTACGCGAGCTGGCGCGCCGGCGGCATCCTGGCGCTGGGCGCCGCCTTCTTCGGCGCCTTCGCCGCCGTGCGCGCCCTGCGCAGCGAGGAGGAGAGCGGCCGCTTTGAGATCACCGCCAGCGGCGCGATCACCCGCGGCGGCGCCTACGCCGCGCGCCTCGTCGCGATCGGCGCCCTGCTCGCCGCGCTCTGGCTGGCTTGCTGGCTCGGCGTGATGGCGGGCGGGCTGCCGTCGGGCGGCTCGGCCTACCAGGCGCTGGTCGTGATCGGCGTCGCGGCCGTGTATGTCGGCGTCGGCGCGGTTGCGAGCCAGTTGATCCCCACCGGCCGCGGCGCCCTCGAACTGGCCGGCGCCGTGCTCGGCCTCGACTTCCTGCTGCGCGTCGTCGCCGACACGTCCGGACCTCTCGCGCTGCACTGGCTCATGCCCCTCGGCTGGGCGGAGGAGCTGCGCGCCTTCACCGGGGCGCGGCCGGCGGTGCTGCTGCTGCCGCTGCTTGCCGCGACGGCGCTGCTGCTGCTCGCCGGCGCCTGCGAACGCCGCCGTGATATCGGCGTCGCCGTGTTTGCCCCGCACGACACGGTGCGCCGGCCGCGCCTGCGCCTGCTGCACGCACCGGCGGCGCTGGCGCTGCGCGCCCAGTCGCTGAGCCTGGCGGTGTGGGCGGCGGCGGTGGGCGGCATCGGCATCGTGCTGGGCTCCGTGGCCGGCAGTGTCGCCTCGGGGCTCTCAGAAGACCTGCGCAGGCGGCTCGGCAAGTTTGGCGGCGGCAGCTTCGGGGACGCCTCCAGCGTGATCGGCCTCTACTTCCTCTTCTTCGTGCTGTTCATCGCCCTCTTCTGCTGCAGCCAGATCGGCGCCGCGCGCGATGAGGAGGCAGAAGGGCGGCTGGAGACGCTGTTCGCCCTGCCGCAGGGCCGCGTCGCCTGGCTGGCGGGCCGGCTGGGGCTGGCAGTCGCGGGCGCGGCGCTGATCGCGGTTGTCGCCGGCCTGGGCACGGCGATCGGCGGCGCGGCGTCGGGGGCCGATGTCTCGCTTACCACCCTGATCGGCGCCGGGCTCAATACCCTGCCCGCGAGCCTGCTCTTTCTCGGCCTGGGCGCCCTGCTGATCGCCGTGGCGCCGCGCCTTGGCACGGGCGTCGCCTACGGGCTGGTCAGCCTCGCCTTTCTCTGGGAGCTGGTCGGCGGGCTGCTGGGCGTGCCGGGCTGGCTGCTCGGCGTCTCGCCCTTCCACCAGATCGGGCTGGTGCCGGCGCAGGACTTCCGCGCCGGCCCGGCCGCGATCATGCTGGCGATCGGTTGCTGCGCCGCGGCCGTCGCGCTGGTGCGTTTCCGCACCCGCGACCTCGTCGGCGCCTGAGCGCCGCGCCTACACCTGCTGGCCGCGGGCCAGCGCCAGGATGCGATCCATCGCCGCAGCGGGCAGTGCGCCGCGCTCGGCCCAGCGCAACGCGTCCTCGAGCTGGCCGAAGTCGGAGTAGCCGACGAGCGCGGTGGAGATGCCCGGTTGTGTGAGGGCGAAGCGCAGGGCCAGCTCCGGCACGCCCTCGCAGCCGGACTGCAGGGCGAGCGGCTGCAGCGCCTGCGCCCGCGCCAGGTCGGTGGCGTAGTCGCTGCCGCGGGCGAGCGAGCCGCCGGGTGAACCGGCATTGGCGGGCCGCTCCGCCGTGCCGCCGAGCGCCCCGGCCGCCAGCACGCGGATGGCGATCACGCCCAGCCCGGCGCCGGCGCAGCTCTCGAGCAGGCCGGTGAAGTCCTGCCCGCCGCCGCTGGCGCCGGCGTAGGCGCTGCTGGGGTTGAGCAGGTTGAAGTAGGACTGCACCGTTTCCAGCCCGGCGGCGGGCAACTGGCTGAGCGCGGCCACCTCACCCAGTCCCGTGAAGCCGGCGTGGCGCGCCAGCCCGGCCCGCACCGCTTCCTTCAGGCCGGCGGCCACGGGGCCGCGCGCCGTGGCCAGGCTCAACGCGTCGCCGTCCTCCGGTCCCGGCTCGCGCTCGATCACGGGGTTGTGCAGTTGCAGCAGATCGACGTGGTCGCGGCCGAGCCGGCGCAGGCTCTGCTCGATCGAGCGGCGCACGGCCGCCAGCGGCGCGGCCAGGTCGTCGCGCGAGAGCCGTACCTTGGTCCCGATCACCACGCGATCGCCGGCGCCAAGCTCGCCCAGCACGCGGCCCAGGTTTTCTTCGGAGCGGCCGTTGCCGTAGAGCGGCGCCGTGTCGAAGTAGTTGATGCCCGCTTCGATCGCCCGCGCCACGGCGCGGCGTTGCTCGTCCGGATCGCCGCGCACCATCAGCCCGCCCACGGCGCCGCAGCCGTAGCCCAGCGCCGAGACGCGCAGTCCGGTGAGGCCGAGATCGCGCTGCTCCATGCGCCCCCGCACCAGGAAACAGGAACGAGGAACGAGATAGTCGGGGCGTCCGCTGTTTCCCGGTTTCTGTCTCCTGGTTCCTATTTCCTGTTGTCTATTTCCTGGTTCCCGTGGCCCGTTCCCTAGCCCCTGGGCAGGCCCAGGCCGCGGCCGGCGATGATGCCGCGCTGGATCTCGCTCGTGCCGGCGGCGATCGTGGCCGAGACGGCAGACTCGTAGGCGTCGGCCATGCGGCCCTTGAGCTTCGCCCACTTCGAGCCCGGCTTCAGCGAGCCGAACTGCCCCAGCAGCTGAATGCCGGTAAGCGCGATGCGCTGCGACAGCTCGCTGCCGTACAGCTTGGACATGCTCGCCTCGTGGTTCGGGATCTTCCCCTGGGACTGCATCCAGGGGATGCGGTAGGCGAGCTGCGTGCCCACGTTCAGCTCCACGGCGCGGTCGGCCAGCTTCAGGCGCAGGCCGGGATCGCGCCGGGTGGTCTCCGGGTTCTCTTTGGCGAATTCGGCCAGCGTCTCCAGCGTCCGGCGGCCGTTGGCGTAGGCGGCGATGCCGGAGCGCTCGAAGTCCAGCGCCACGGCGACCTGGTACCAGCCGCGGTTCTGCTCGCCGACGAGGTAGTCCTTGGGAATACGCACGTTCTCGAAGAAGACCTCGTTGAAGCCGTGATGGCCGGCGATGTTGATCAGCGGCCGGATCGAGACGCCGGGCGCGTCCATCGGCACGACGAAGGTGCTGATGCCCTTGTGCTTGGGCGCGTCGGGATCGGTGCGCGCCGCCAGCCAGCCCCAGTTGGAGCGGTGGGCGCCGCTGGTCCAGATCTTCTGGCCGTTGATCACGAAATCGTCGCCGTCGGCCACGGCGCGCGTCTGCAGCGCGGCGAGGTCGGAGCCGGCGCCCGGCTCGCTGTAGAGCGTGCACCAGACGTCTTCGCCGCTGGTGATGCGGGGAAGGAAGCGTTGCTTTTGCGCGTCGGTGCCGTAGAGCATGATCGCGGGGCCGACCCAGGCCACGCCCATGCCGCCGCCGCCCGGGGCGGAGCGGTAGGCCATCTCCTCGTTGTAGATCAGCTGTTGCATGTGTGGGGCTTCGAGGCCGCCATACGCCTTCGGCCAGGCCATCGCCAGCCACTGGCTCGCGGCCAGCTTGTGGGTGAAGCCGCGCGAGAACGCCCAGAGCGCGTCGTTCGCCGGGCCGGGCTGCTCGCTGCCGTCGAACCGCGCGTCCCAGCCGGCGGGCAGCTCGCGGTCGAGAAAGCCGCGCACTTCGCCGCGAAACGCCTCTTCGTCCCTGGTGAACTGAAAGTCCATCGTTCTCCGCCTTCGTGTCCGCCGGCCGTGCGCCGGTCGATCCTCTGACGCCCCGCATGGTAGCACGGGGAAGGGTGTAGGGCGTGGGGCGTAGGGCGTAGGTGACAGGTGACAGGTGACAGGTGACAGGAGGTCGGTGACCTTTCACCTCATGGGAGGGTGGAAGCGGGCGCGGGCGCGGCTACGCGTGCCCGTCAGCCGGCGGCGTCAGCAGGCTGCGGGTCAGCGCCTCGAGGTCTTCGAGCACCGTGGCAGGGTCGCCGGCGTCGCGCCAGATGCCGAGGCGCAGCGCCGCCCAGGTGTAGGTGCTGAGCAGCGAGCGGGCCGCGGTTTCCACGGGCACCGGCGCCACCTCGCCGCGCTCCTGGCCGCGGCGCAGATGCCGCACCAGCGTGCCGAACAGGTCCTGCTGATTAGGCTGGCGCACGGTGGGCCGCGAGGTGTCGATCGCCGTCAGCGCCAGCGACATGCGGCGGTTGGCGTCGAGGTATTCCCAGACCTGGCGCAGCAGCAGACAGATGCGGTCGAGCGAGCCGTGCACCCGGCGCAGCTCCTCGGCGCCGCGCGCCGCCGCCGCATCGCGCCGGGCGGAGAGCGCCGTGCGCAGCAGATCTTCTTTGGAGACGAAGTAGCCGTAGAGCGTGCCGAGCCCGATCTCGGCCCGCGTGGCGATGTCCTGCATCGTCGTGGCGGCGTAGCCGGGATCGTCGAACAGGCGCTCGGCCGCGTCGAGAATCGCCGCGCGCGTGCGCTGCTTGCGCACCGCGAGCTTGCCCTGAACGGGATGCTGCTCGTTCTGGTCCATTTCGGCCACGTAACGCTCCCGCCATCACTGCTCACAGGATTGTAGCAAAACTGCGCCGCTCGTCTTGCTGCAACCAGGTCGACCGCCGCGCAATGGCCCGGCGCACAGCCGCGACCGCCGGCAGGCGCGAGCAGGAGTACAGCATTCAAGCACACGAGCAAGAGGAGGCACAACCTTGAACAGTCGGAACAGTCGGAACAGGCGGAACAGGCGGACCATGCGCAGTCTGCTGTATCGCAAGAGCATCGCCGCCGCGGCGACGGTGCTGGGGCTGGTCTCGGTTTCGGCCGCGTTCGCCGGGGGCCCGACCCGGCCGCCGGTGCCGCATCCCGCGCCGGCCGCCATCGATCCCGTCGTTCTCGCCTCCGCGCAGCCGGACCTGACCGCGGTGCGCGACGGCTGCGACTGCACCACGACCTGCGAGGAACAGAGGCAGGGACGAGGGAATAGAAGCGGCCGCGGACGGCTTCGCGTTGTGGCGGGCACGGCGCGGTGCTACGGTGGGGGCGAGGTGTCTTGCTGCTTCGCGGGGGCGTGAGATGGCGCAGCGCAAGGTGATCGATCTGCAAGCGGCGGCGGCGCTGGTGCGCGACGGCGAAACGCTGGCGCTGGGCGGCAACCTGCTGCACCGGGCGCCGAACGCCTTCGCCCGCGAGCTGGCGCGGCAGGGGCGGCGGGGCCTGCACCTGATCAAGACGGCCGGCGCCTACGACGTGGATCTGCTCTGCGCCGCCGGCTGCGCGAGCGCCGTTTCGGCGGGCTTCATCGGCTTCGAGAACGAGTTCGGCCTGGCGCCGAACTATCGCCGCGCCGTGGAGCAGGGCCGCGTGGAGGCGCGCGAGCACGCCTGCTACACCGCGATCATGTCGCTGCGGGCGGCGGCGTTTGGCGTGCCCTTTCTGCCCGTCGCCGGCTTTGCGGGCAGCGATCTGCCCGCAGCGCGCGGCTTCAAGACCGTGACCGATCCGTACAGCGGCGAGCGGATCCTGACCGTGCCGTGCATTCAGCCCGACTGGGCGGTGCTGCACGTGCCGCTGGCCGACGCGCGCGGCAACGCCCGCATCGAGGGCACGGAGTTCGAGGACGTGCTGATGAGCCGCGCGGCCCGCGGCGTGATCGTCACGGCCGAGCGTATCGCCGAGCCGGGCGAGCTGGAGCAGCGGCCGGAATTGCAGAAGGTTCCCGGCTTCCTCGTCACTGCCGTGGCGCTGGCGCCGCGCGGCGCCTGGCCGGGGACGTGCTATCCGCTCTATGACTACGAACCGGATGCCGTGCGCGACTACCTCTCCCGCAGCGGCGACGCCGCCACGCTCGCCGCCTACCTGGAAGAGACCACCGCGCGCGACCATGGGCTGGCGGCGGCGAGCCTCGCCTGAATCCTGCAGCAATGCTCTGCTGGAGCCCCGCGAGCTTCCGTCCGAGTACGGCGAGCGCTTCGCGCTCGTGCTCCCAGCGCGGGCTTACGTTCGGTGAGCATTGGTCCCAGCATGTCGCCGTGCAGGTTTGCCGAGCGACGAAGGGAGGCGATCGGTGAAGTTCGGTATTCGCATGTGTCCCACGGACTACGCGATCGACGTCGTCGACCTCGCCCGCGCCGTCGAGGAGCGCGGCTTCGAGTCGCTCTGGCTGCCGGAGCACACGCACATCCCGCTCGACTCTGAGGGCCCGTTCGCCGGCGGCGCGGTGCCCGATGAGTACAAGCACGCGCTCGACCCCTTCGTCGCGCTCGCCGCGGCCGCGGCGGCAACAACCACGCTCAAGCTCGGCACCGGCGTCTGCCTGGTGATGGAACGCGACCCGATCGAGCTTGCGAAGCAGGTGACAAGCCTCGATCTGCTCTCGCGCGGCCGCTTCCTCTTCGGTATCGGCGGCGGCTGGAACCTGGCCGAGATGCGCAACCACGGCGCCGACCCGGAGCATCGCTGGAAGCTGGTGCGCGAACGGGTGCAGGCCATGCGCCGCATCTGGACGCAGGACGCCGCCGAATTCCACGGGCAGTACGTGAACTTCGACCCGATCTGGAGCTGGCCGAAGCCAGTGCAGAAGCCGCACCCGCCGGTGATCGTCGGCGGCGACGCGCCGGGCACGCTGCGGCGCGTACTCGACTACGGCGACGAGTGGATGCCGATCACGCCGAAGCCGACCGAACGGCTCGCCGTGCGCGTGGCCGAGCTGCAACGGCTCGCCGCCGCGCGCGGGCGCGCGGTGCTTCCGGTAACGGCCTACTGGGCCAGCCCCGAGCCGGGCGACCTCGCCGTCTACGCCGCCGCCGGCGTCTCGCGCTGCGTCTTCAGCGTGCCCGCGGCGCCCGCCGCCGAGGTGCTGCCCCTGCTCGACGGGCTGGCGAAGCGCGTGCTCGCGCTCGCCTGATTGCGCTGCGCTGCTACCGCCGGCGGTAGTAGCCGCCGCCGGTGAACAGGGCAAGAACGAGCGCGACCAGGCAGATGATCAGCAGCCACTTGGCCACGAACAGGCCAAGCCCGCCGAAGATCAGAAAGAGCAGGATCAGGAGGATAAGCAGGGCCAACATCGCGATCGAACCTCCGCTGGTAGCCGCCTCGCCCCCGCTTCGCCGTGCAGTTCGGCGGGCGGCCCGTCCGGCGGAAGCGAGATGGTCATGGCTGCGCGGGTGCGTCGCTTTGCACGGTACGGAGCCGCGGCGGACGCGGCATCCTTCCTTCGGCTCCGCAAACATAATTCTTTATCGCAAATCATCGGCGCGGGCCAGGCGCCACCGGCCCGCGGGCAAGCGCGTCTGCCTGCTTGCTGCCCTGCTTGCGTGGCAGCGCACCAGCATCTAGTATTACTGTACACATTGAGTAATGCATCTTATCCGAGGCAATGAAGCGTGAGGGTGAGACCGTGCGTGAGTATCAAACCGCCGTCACCAGCAAAGGGCAGGCGACCGTGCCCAGCGAGGTCCGGCGCTTGCTGGGATTAAAGCCGCATGACAAGCTCGCGTTCATCGTTGAAGACGGCGGCGTGCGGATCGAGCGTGCGCGCAGCGTCGTGGAGCGGACGGCGGGACTGCTGCGGTCGGACGGGCCGCCGCTGAGTGCTGAAGGGCTGCGGGATCTCGCTGAGCGCGCGATCGCCGACGACGTGCGCGATCGGACACGGGAGTAATGGCCCGACAGTTCGTCGACACGAATATCTTCCTGCGCCATATCCTTCGCGATCACCCGGATCATTCTCCACGTTCTACGGCCTATCTCTTGCGCATCGAGCGGGGGCTCGTGCAGGGGTACTCCACCGATACGGTGGTGTTCGAGACCGTGTTTACGCTCCAGCGCGGCTACGGTCATACCCGCGGCGAGATCCGCGACGCGCTGCTCCCGCTCCTGGAGCTGGCGGGACTCGCCCTGCCGCACAAGCGCATGATGCGACGCGTGTTCGACCTGTACACCGGCAGCAACCTCTCGTTCGCGGATGCCTATCATGCGGTGCTGGCGCTGCAGGTGGGCATCAGCGAGATCGTCTCCTTCGACGGCGGCTTCGACCGCGTGCCCGGCGTCACGCGCGTCGAGCCGTGAGGCGCGGCGGGTGGCCCTCATCCTCTCCCCCGTCCCCTCTCCTTCTCCCAATACTGGGAGAAGGAGAGGGGCGATCCCGGGTTGCAGCGATCCAGAGGGCGTCGGGTTGGCCGGTTATTGTGCATCGCGCCGGTTGGCGCGAGGAGTGCTCGATGTGCGCCGCTGGAAGTGGCCACCGGAGCCACGCCTTCAGCCACCATTCCTCCCGCGTACAAGCTCCCCTCGCCCAGGATTGGGACCGTGAGATTGACCGGGGGTGAGGGCCCGCTGCCCCGCACGCCGCCGATCGGCTAGACTCGACGCGGTTCGACACGGACACGGTTGCCAAACCGGCGCACGGGGGGAACGGCATGGCGGAACAGCAGCGCTGGGGCTTCTCCCTGCCGCTCGAAGGGCTGAGCCTGGCCGAGCAGCGCACGGCGATTCAAGAGGCCGAGCGCATCGGCTATACCGACGCCTGGTCGCTCGAAGTCGACGGCATCGACTGCTTCACGCCGCTGGCCGCAACGGCAGCCTGGAGCGAGGGGCTGACCGTCGGCACGGCGATCGCCAACGTCTACACGCGCACGCCCTCCGTGCTCGCCATGCAGGCCGCGGCGCTCTCTGAGCTTGCGCCCGGCCGCGTTGTGCTCGGCATCGGCTCCTCCTCGCCGGCGATCGTGGACGACTGGGGCGGTCTGCCCTTCTCCGACCCCTACCGCCAGGTGCGCGACGCGACGAAGATCCTGCGCGGCCTGCTGGCGGGCGAGCGCCTCAGCTTCGAGTCCGGCCGCTTCCGCGTGCGCAACTTCCGCCTCTCGCGCCCGCCGGCGCAGTCGGTGCCGATCTACATCGCCGCCCTGCGCGAGGGGATGCTGCGCCTGGCCGGGCGGCTGGGCGACGGCGCGATCATCAACTGGCTCTCGGCCGAAGACGTGAAGAAGGTTGTGCCGATCGCCAAAGCCGCGGCGAAGGAGGCGGGCAAAGACCCGGCGCGCTTCGAGATCGGCTGCCGCATCTTCGTCTGCGTCACGGACGACGCGGCCTACACGCGCCAGCAGGCGAAGCGGCTGATCACGACCTATCTGACCACGCCCGTCTACGCTGCCTTCCACGAGTGGCTGGGGCGCGGCCCGGCGCTGCGCCCGATGCTCGACGCCTGGGCCGCCGGCGACCGGCGCGGCGCCCTGGCCGCGGTGAGCGACGCGCTGCTGGACGAGCTGGTGCTGGTTGGCAGCGCCGCCGCCTGCCGCGAGCGCGTGCAGCAGTACGTGGACGCCGGCGTGACGATCCCGATCCTCTACTTCGCGCCCTTCGCTCCCAGCGGCACGCCCGGCGAGCAGAGCCTCAGGGCATTGCAGGAGCTTCGGCCCTGATCGGCCCGCTCGGCCCTCATCCTCACCCCCTTCCCCTCTCCTTCTCCCAATCCTGGGAGAAGGAGAGGGGCGATCCTGGGGAGGAAGTTCCGTAGCGGCGTCGGGCTAGCGAGGCCGGTTTCGGCAGGCTCGACATAGCAGCCGGTTGCCGCCTGCAAGTCATGCATCTTTCGATGCTGGCGAGGTCGATTACGGCAGGCTCGTCGCAGCAGGGTTAGCCGCAAGCCGGTCGGAACGCTCACGGCTGGATCGTCTCCTTCCCTCCAGGATTGGGGGAAGGAGACAGGAGAGGATGAGGGCCGACCGCCGACCGCCGACCACCCCGCAAATCCGCTATACTCGCCCTGCCAAACCCTATTCCGTCTCATTCTTACCCGTACGGTGCCCGCCAATGACCTCGCCCTACACCCACACCGAGCTCGTTTGGGCCAACAAGCGCACCCACGTGGACCGCATCGCCCTGCCGTTCCAGCGCGTGGAGACGGTGAACGCCCCGCGCGGCGGCGACCTGTTCACGGCGCTGGCGGGCGGCGACGGCCCGCGCAATAAGCTGATCTGGGGCGACAACAAGCTGGTGATGGCCTCGCTGTTGCAGGGCGACGCGGCCGCGGGGATCGAGCCGCTGGCGGGCACGGTCGACCTGATCTACATCGACCCGCCCTTCGACACCGGCGCCGACTTCAGCTTCCGCACGCAGATCGGCGACGAGGAATTGGAGAAGGATCCAAGCATTCTCGAACAACTTGCCTATCGTGATACATGGGGCGGTGGTACAGATACTTATCTCCAAATGATGTACGACAGACTGGTTTTGCTCAAGGATCTGTTGTCGGCAAACGGTAGCATATACGTTCATTGCGATACACGCGTCAACAGTCACCTTCGTCTCACGCTTGATGATGTATTTGGTGCCCAGCACTTTGTCAATCAGGTAACTTGGCGCCGAACAGGTGCTCACAATGATCCCGGCCGCTACGGGATGATAGCGGACACACTCATTTTCTACACAAAGGGCGATGATTACTGCTGGAATCAGCAGT
>Ga0209166_10000665_pt1 | contig 34575 bp, 34 predicted proteins | sample Coa_R1_3_FD_187151 | JGI IMG/M metagenome (GOLD analysis project Ga0209166, IMG submission 187151) | Surface soil microbial communities from Centralia Pennsylvania, which are recovering from an underground coalmine fire - Coalmine... | ecosystem: Environmental > Terrestrial > Soil >...
ACGAGGGTTAGGCAGCGCTCGGCCTGCTCGCGGAGCATTTCTTCTTCGTCGGTGAGTTCCGTCTTGAGGCTGTGAAACTCGTCGGCGATGGCCAGGGCGGCGAGCACCGCGAGTTTCTGCGTGTCCACGATTCCAGTAGCTTCGGCGATAGCGTGCATCTTTTCGTCCACGTACTTGGCAAGCTTTTGGACGTACTTTTCTTCCAATTCTCCGCGGATCGAGTAGACCTGGCCGAAGATTTGGACTTTTACCGGTGCGCTCATGGAGCGGAATTGTAGCGTACAGTGAGGATTTTAAGTTATTAGTTTTAAGTTCTAAGTAAGAAAGAGGTCTTTGTAGCACGGCATGAGTTTGGGGACATTTCGCTTGCGGACTCCACATTATTTTCGTTTCAGGAACTTCTCTCCTCTCCGTTCTTCTACTTAGAACTTACGACTATCAACTGAATACTCTTCTTAGTTGGTGCGGAGCTGGGCGCTGTGGCGGTGTTCGAGAATCGAAATGATCTTGCCGACGAAATGATTGATTTGGCCTTCAGTCAGCGTGGCTTCGCGGCTTTGGAAGGTCACTCGAACAAGCAGCGAATATTTTCCGTCGGGGACATTTTTGCCGCGGAACAAATCGACGGCTTCGATGGAAGTAATTTCCGGAATGTTGAGCGAGCGGATGGATTCCGAAATTTGGGAGAAAGTGATTCCGTCGGCAAGCAACAAAGAAAAATCGCGCTCGACGGCCGGAAAACGCGGGAGCGGTTCATAGCGGCGCGCAGCTTTCGCCGTTTCCATCGCAGTGTAAAGAGGCTCGAGTTCGAGTTCGGCGAGAAAAATGTCCTGGCGCAGCTTCAAGCGATCGGCGACGCGGCGCGCAAGCTGTCCCGCCATCCCAAGGTCCACGTTACCGATGTGCATTCGTCCTCGCTTGGCAGCGTGCAGCCAGTCAGGCCCGCCGTCGTGCCATGTAAATCCGCGAGCGTCGCGGCCATCCGCCAGTTGACCGATTTCGTCAAGAGCGCCTTTCAAATCGGCGAAAGAAAAATCGCGTGGGGAATCGTAGAGTCCTTTTTCACGGGCTTCGCCGGTTGCGCCGAGCGTGAGAACACGCGACTCGGGCTCGTCAGGCTTGCGGCGAGTGAGGTCGTAGCGACTGCCGATTTCAAAGAGGCGGACGTTGCGCTGGCCGTGGTTGAGATTCCATTCGAGAGCAGCGGCCATAGTGACGATGCCGGTGGATTTCAGCACGCTCGCTTCTTCAGAGAGAGGGTTCGCAAGACGCGCGGGAGACGCTCCCGCAGAACGGAAGAGGGCGTCGCGCTCTTCGGCGACATGCGGAATCGTGACAATCTCACAATAGCCGAGGCCGATAAGACGTTCGCGCAGACGCGTTTCCGCTTCGTGATGCAGCAGGCGCGCGGCGCCCTGACGGGCGGCGGGCAAGCGCGGCAGAAACTTGTCGAGCCCATAGATGCGGGCAATTTCCTCGATCAAATCGATTTCGCGCTCGACTTCGGCGCGCCAGGAAGGCTGCGTGCATTCCCATGCGGCGAGCAGCGAGCCTTCCGCGCCGCGATTCTGATCCATGCGGACGGGAGCGAAGCCCAGCGCATTGAGGCTGGCCTCGATTTGTTTGTCGGAAACGTCCGCGCCCATGATGCGGAGAAGCTCCTTGCGAGTGACCTGAATTTTCTTCGGTGCGCTTTTGCCGGGATAGGCGTCCACGACGCCGGCAAGTAGTTCACCACCGGCAAGCTCAAGAATGAGTTCGGCGCTGCGGCGCGAAGCGAGTTCGGCCATTTCCGGGTCGGCGCCGCGGCCAAAACGTGTGGACGCTTCAGTGTGCAGCTTCAGGAAGCGGGCGGCGCGGCGAATGGCCACGGGATCGAACCAGGCGCACTCGATCAAAACATTTTTTGTGGAGAAGGAAATCTCTGTCTCGGCGCCGCCCATGATGCCGCCGATGCCAATGGCGCGCGAGCCATCGCCGTCAGAAATCATGCAGATGCCGGGATCGAACTCGCGCTCGATGCCGTCCAGCGTCCGCATTCTTTCGTTTAGCTTGCTAGCGCGAACAACAATTTTGTGGTCGCGGACTTTGTCGTAATCGAAAGTGTGAAGCGCGTGTCCCAGTTCGAGCATCACGTAATTTGAAATGTCCACGACATTGCTGATGCTGGCAACGCCCGAGGCTTCGAGGCGCTCCTTTAGCCATTTCGGGGAAGGTTGAATTTTCACATTGCGAATGACACGTGCGGTGAAGCGTCCGCAAAGCTCGGGCGTTTGAATTTCGACTTTGATGGCATCGCTGGCTTTGGCGGCGCTTTCCTTGGGTTTTGGCTGAACCGGCTTTAGCGGAAGCTTGTAGACAGCGGCTACTTCGCGTGCAATGCCAAGGTGCCCCAGGCAGTCGGGGCGGTTCGAGCCGACTTCGGCGTCAATGACTGCGCCGTTAGGGCCATTTTCGACGCTGGCGATGTTGGTTCCGGAGAGCGCGAGGCGCGAGGCGAGCTCTTGCGGCGGCGCGGTCACGTCGACGAAGTCTTTCAACCAGTTGTAGACAACCTTCATTGCAATTTCCTTCTAGCGGATCGCCACGCCGGCTATATGCGGCGAAAGAATCGGCACTAGCGTAGGGGCGTGGAAATGCTGAATCATCGTCTTCGAAAATCCAGCCCCCACGATGCTCGTCCAAGTCTCACGGTTGGGATGGCAGCCTACAGCGAAATAGGCTAGAAAGGGCGTAAACCAGTCTTGTAAGCGCCTCATCCACGTCCCGTGCGGAGCGGCCACATGCTCGATAAACACGAACGGTGCTCCGGGCTTGAGCACGCGCCTAATTTCCTTGAGTACTCGCTCAACGTCGTGCACCGAGCAGAGAACCAGAGTGCACACCACGGCATCCACGCTTTGGTCGGGGATCTCGAGCTGTTCTGCGACTCCAGAGCGCATGTCCAGTTGCAGGCCGCGCCGTTCCGCTTCTTTCCTCAAATACGAACGCATATAGGGATTTGGCTCGACGCCAATCCAACGCAGGCCGGGGCCATAATGACCGAGATTCACCCCGGCACCTGGCCCAATTTCGACTACGCTGCCTCGCAGCTCCCCGAGCAAGCTGCGTTTGCGCGCCGCCATCCAGCGCTCATACCTCGCGTTGACCTTTTGGAGCAAGAACGCAAACAGTCGGGCGCGCCATCCGCTGTGAGATGGCAAAGAATGATTCATTGTATCGATGGCACTCATCGGACCCTTAAGAACTCACGGGAACTGGCGCAGGAAGCGCATGTCGTTTTGGAAAAAAGCCTGGATGTCGTCAATGCCGTACTTCAGGATGGCCAGCCGGTCAATACCCATGCCGAAGGCGAAGCCGCTGACTTTTTTGGCGTCGTAATTGACGAAGCCGTAGACCGCGGGATCCACCATGCCCGCTCCAAAAAGTTCGATCCAGCCCGCGCCTTTGCATTTCGAGCAAACTCCTCCGCCCGCGGCTGTGCCGCTACCGCCACAGAAAATGCAGGAGACATCGAATTCGACGGACGGCTCGGTAAACGGGAAATAGCTCGGACGGAAACGCGTTTTCACGCCGGCGCCGAAGAATTGCTTTACGAAATATTCGATGGTGCCGGTGAAATCGCAGAAAGTGATATCTGTGTCCACGGCCAGGCCTTCCACCTGATGGAACATGAAGGAATGCGTGGCGTCGGGATTGTCGCGGCGATAGACCTTGCCGGGAACGATGACGCGCACGGGCGGCTTCCGTTTCTCCATGGTGCGAATCTGCATGGGCGAAGTGTGTGTGCGGAGCAGAAGAGGCGTCGCTGCGCCTTTGGGCAAGTCAATATAAAACGTGTCCATGTCGTCGCGGACAGGATGAAACTCCGGGATATTCAGCGCCTCGAAGTTGTAATAAGGCGTTTCAATTTCGGGGCCTTCCACAATGGAGAAGCCGATGGAGAAGAAGATGTCCTCGACTTCCTGAAGGACTTGTCGGATGAGGTGATGCGAGCCGATGGGGTGGATGACGCCGGGGAGAGAAAGGTCTACGCGCTCGCGCGCGAGGGCGGCTTCTTCGGCGCTTGATTCGATGGACGCGCGACGCGCATCGATTTGAGATTCGACGTGCGCGCGAAGCTCGTTGAGGCAGGCGCCGACAGCGCGCTTCAATTCCGGAGTTGCGGGTTTCAGCCAATTGTCCGTGATTTGTGTCAGGACGCCGGATTTGCGGCCGAGCCAGCTGTCGCGGAAGAGTTTCCATTCGGATTCACTCTGAACGGTCTGGAAATGAGCCTGGAAATGTACACGGACCTTGGCGAAGCGCGACTCGACTTCGTCGGGTTTCGTGACACCCAGGGCAGCGAGCGTTTTGTCCAGACCGACGTCAGTTGTGGGCATAGCAGCGAAATAGATTACACCGTAGGGCACGATATATCGTACCCCTACCAGAAAAAGTTGAGACGCCTTGCCGAGATGGGGCGCAACAGTGCTGCGCCACTACAAGAGCTAGGCCGTTTTCTTCTGCGGCGCTTTCGCGGCGGCTTTGGCTTTTTCCGCGAGTTGCGCGAAGCCAGCGGCGTCTTTGACGGCGATGTCTGCGAGGACTTTGCGATCGAGCGCGACGCCCGCAGCTTTGAGGCCGTGAATGAGCTGACCGTAGGTCAGACCGTTAAGGCGGGCGGCGGCGCCGATGCGTTGAATCCACAAGCGGCGATACTGGCGTTTTTTGTTGCGGCGGTCGCGGAAGGCGTAGCGATCGGCGCGATTGGCCGCTTCCTGAGCGGACTGATAGAGCTTGCTCTTGGTGAGGAAAAAGCCCTTCGTCCTTTTGAGGTACTTCTTGCGCCGAGCCCGGCGCTTCGTCCCGCGTTTTACGCGTGCCATGGGTTTGCTCCTTCGAATTGGCCTGACACATGCGCTTCGCTGCGCAGCGATTTGCTGAGCGGGGCTAAAGCCCCGCCTCTACAAAACTTGCCGCGCTGAAAGCATCGAGCCGGCTACAGATTTTTCGGGAAACAAAACAGGTTGCGAAGACGCGCAGCAAGGCGCGTCGCGCAACGGGTTTGTTTCCGGTGATGCGAGCAGGCATCGCGGGGTGACCGTGTAAAGGTCAGACCGCGTGTCGTCCGCGAGGCGCGGACGATGCCGGGCTACCCTTCGAATTGCTCAGGGTAAAAAGCCCGGCCCCTACAAATCGCCCCGGCAATGCCGGAGCCGTTCGGCCGGCAGGCACCCGTGAAGCGCTGCCTGGCACGAGTTCGAAATTCGAGATCCGAAACTGGAAATTCGAAAAACGAAAGTCGAAAAAACTGGAGGCGGCGTAGGCCGCCTCGGCAAATCCTTAGCTCTTTAGCCGTAGGGCAGCATCTGCTTGATCCTGGCCATGTCCTGCGCGCTAACGGTGGTCAGCTTCTTCAGCTTGCGCATGCGGCCCGAGGCCTTAAGGCCGGTAAAGTGGCGCTTGGCCGTATGGCCGCGCAAAATCTTGCCGGTCGCGGTGACCTTGAAGCGCTTGCGCGCGCCGCGATGCGTCTTCAGCTTCATTTTCGGTTTTGAGGCGTTGCGTGGCATTGCGAAAATCCTCTCGTTAATTTTGAAACAACTGGCACCGACTCCGCCGCTGCATCGTTAGGTGCCAACTGGAGCGCAACATGCTGCGCCCCTACAAAATCAAATCCGCGCGATGAAACGCGCGGTTACTGCGACTGCTGCGCGCCAGAAGCCGCTTGACCCGCGGGCCTGGAAACCCCAGCGCCTTTCTTGGGCGCCAGCAGCGCCACCAGGACGTTGCCTTCCATGCGCGGCATGGTTTCAATCTGCCCCTGATCCCCAATTTCCGTGAGCAGGCGGTCCATCTTGGCTCGACCCACTTCCTGGTGCGCCATTTCGCGGCCCCGATGAAAAATCATGGCGCGCACTTTGTGGCCTTCGCCCAGGAAGCGGATAATCTGATTCTTGCGAACCTGATAATCGTGCTCCGCGGTGTTGGGCCGAAACTTGACTTCCTTCAATTGCGAAGCGCGGCTGCTCTTGCGCTGTTCGTGGGCCTTCTTGTTCAGCTGGTACTGATATTTTCCGTAGTCGGTGATTTTACAGACCGGCGGGTCGGCGGTGGGCGAGATTTCCACCAGATCGAGCCCCCGTTCCCGCGCGACTTTCATTGCCTCAAAAGGCTGCATCACGCCGAGTTGCCCACCGTCTTCGTCAATCACCCGGATTTCGCGCGCCCGGATGCGATCGTTTACGCGCGTGCGGTCACTTGGCCGGAAGTTGCGTTCAGCGATAAATCCCCCTCAAGAGCGATAGGCACCTGCTTTCCCCGGATTAACCAGGAGCCGGCCCCCAAATGCACAAGTACCAGTCCACGGATGAGACGGCATCCGGGACGGGTTACAAAGTATAGCATGGCGGATGCGTTGCACCGCAATAGGGCGCGGAGGTCAGGATGTTAACTTCAGTCCCTTCCCAGCGCACCTTATGACCGCGCGGATTTGAGATTCGGCAGCCTTGGAGATCGCCACGCCGAGCCCGAGTTGGTCCGCCGTTTTTGCGAGTGGATCGGGATCTGGAGTAAGAAGTTCAAAACTTTCCAGATGGCAGCCTCGCGGGGCGTCAACGGACGGGTGCCTGGTGTCGGCACTCCATTCAATGAAAAACGGCAGCAGGCCGCCGTGGTCGTCTTTGAGGCGGAGCGCCTTCCAGTGAAGGACTTTGCCGTCCGGGCGCTGGCGCGAGCCAGGCTGCGGACCTTCGAACTCGATTCCCTTCTCGTGCAGACGCGAAGCGAATTGGTCCAAATCGTCGCGATGGGCTGCCCAACCTATGAGACGGGGTTCTTTGAGTTTGCTGATAACGGAGTATTGCTGCACGCCGGATTGTTTGGGATCGGGCGCGATGATTTCGAGATAGCGCCGAGGGTTTAACTCTTCGCCGCGTGGCTCACCCAATGAAATGAGAGCGTTTTGGGTGCCGCGTCCAGGATGGACGCCTCCGAATGCCGCCGGGATTCCAGTATGCTTCTCGACAAAGGCGATTCCACGGTCGAGATCACTGCAGCCGAGAAGAATGTGATCGAGCGACACAGGAAAGCTTCCGACATTGGCCTCAGCTCCCCAAACGGGAGGCGTGATGGCCACCCCTGCGGTGAAGGCGAGAAAAGTTCGGCGTGAGATGTTCTCCATTTTGCTTCACTCCCTTTTCATCAAAGACTACAGGTTTGAGAGCCGATTGTGCAGTGTGATGTGACTGGACTTCGTTGCATCACTATGGCGCAGGCTTTCGAGCGCGAATGTAGGCGCGGCGGCTCTGGTACTCCACTTCTGGAGCGTAGGGGTCGCGCTCCAGCGAGTCTTCAATAGCAAACCCGGCGAAACCGAGATAGCGCTCGACCTCTTTCCTCGCGTAGAAAACCACATCGAGCGAAACCTGGTGGCCCCAGAGATTCTCTTCGCGCAAAACTTCCAGGCCGATGTGAAACGCGAGAAAGAGGAGGCCGCCCGGCTTGAGCGCGCGGAACATTTCGCGAAAGGCCTGGAGGATGTCCGTCTTTGGAATGTGAATGATGGAATAGAAAGCCACGATGGCGGTCCAAGCGCCGTCTTCGACTTCGAGCGCCAACATGTTGCCTTGCTGGAATTCGATGGCCGGATTCAATTTGCGCGCTTGTTCCAGCATGCCTGGCGAAAGGTCAATGCCGAAAATGTCCACACCCCGATCGTGCAAATAACGAGCCACGTGGCCCGGGCCGCAGCCTAGTTCGCACACACGGCCAGCCCCCTTTGCGCGCACTGCGAACTCATCGAGAAGCATGCGGTCAAGCGGCTTGTGCTGGAGTTCACCGGCGATTCTGGCGGTGTATTCTTCAGCGATACGGTCGTAGCTGGTTTGGCATTCCGAAAGCTTTTGAGGATCCATGGGCACCCGTGAGAGCGGAGCAAACGCCGGAGATTATCTCAGATTTTCGTTTAAAGGCTCAGGGTAGCGGATTTCAGACCGCGCTTGCAGAGATAGGCGTGCCAGAAGAGGCGGGCGGCGACGGCGCGCCAGGGTTTCCAAGGCGCGCTGAGGGCTTCGAGTTTTTCCGGCGACGGTCGTTTGCGGAGGCGCTTCACTTCCTGAACTGCCGTAGCGAGAGCAAGGTCGCCGATGGGCCAGATGTCCGGACGACGAAGCGCGCTCAGGAGATAAATGTCAGCAGTCCAGCGGCCGATACCCTTGAACGCAACGAGCATTTTGTGCGCGGAATCGTCGGGCAGGTCGTAAAGATAACGCAAGTCGAAGTGACGTTCCGCAAGAGACTCGGCGAGCAGGCGAGTGTAAAGCGTTTTCTGGCGGCTAAAGCCGATGCCCAGCAATTCGGCGTCATTCAACTTCAAGAATCGTTTGGGAGTCAACGGTTTCACGGCGGCTTGGAGACGATCGAACGCCGCTTTCGCAGACGCCAGCGAAACTTGCTGTTCGAGAATAATGTAAACCAGCGTGGGAAACCCCGGTTCGCGCACCCAGAGCGCCGGCCGGCCGTAGGTCTTCACGACATGAGCCAAGTGTTCGTCGCGCTGTGAAAGGAGACGAACGCTCTGAGAGAAGACTTCCTCGTTCAAAGTGGTGTGATGATTTTGCATGGCCGGAAGGCAGCGAAGTCCAATAACAATTCAGCTTATGGCGCGGGAAGCGACTTCGCGCTGAAAGGTTTCGACGACTTCGGCGAGGGGCTTGGGGCCAAGGTCGCCTTTGGAGCGATGGCGGACCGAGACCGTGCCGGCTTCGGCCTCTTTCGCGCCGACGACGAGCATGTAGGGAATTTTCTGCAACTGCGCATCGCGAATTTTGGCGGGCAGTTTTTCGTTGCGGTCGTCGAGGTGGACGCGCAGGTTGTGGCGCTTGAGCGTTTCGGAAACATGCTTGGCGTAGTCGGCGACTTTTTCGCTTACGGGGCAGATTTCCACTTGCACCGGCGCGAGCCACAGTGGAAACGCTCCTGCATAGTGTTCGATGAGGATGCCGAAGAAGCGCTCGACAGAGCCAAGCAGCGCGCGGTGGACCATCAGCGGTTGATGCTTGGCGCCATCTTCCGCAACATACTGCAGGCCGAAGCGCGCGGGTAAGTTGAAATCAAACTGCACGGTGGTGAGCTGCCAGGGACGGCCGATGGCATCGATCAACTTGATGTCGATTTTCGGGCCGTAGAATGCGCCTTCGCCGACCACCCTTTTATAGGGGATGTTCATGCGCTTCATCGTTTCGGCAAGACCTGCGCTAGCGCGCTGCCAGTCTTCGGGCTTGCCTTGGTAATTTTCCGGATGCGCCGAATCCCAATCGGAAAGTTCTACTTCGAATTTCTCGAATCCGAAATTCTTCATCACGGCCAGGGCAAAATGGATGCAGGCTTCGACTTCGGATTCGATTTGCGATGGCATGCAGAAAATGTGCGCGTCGTCTTGCGTGAAGCCACGGACACGCAGCAACCCATGCAGCACGCCGCTGCGCTCGTAGCGATAAACAGTCCCAAGCTCGGCCAACCGCACAGGCAGATCGCGGTAGCTGTGCAGCTTGGACTTGTAAATCAAAATATGGCCCGGGCAATTCATGGGCTTGAGCTGGTAATCAGCCTTTTCCACTTCGACCGGACCAAACATGCTGTCTTTGTAAAAACCGGTGTGGCCGCTGGTTTTCCAGAGGTCGAGCCGCATGATGTGCGGTGTGTAAACCAGATCGTAGCCGCGCCTCAGAAGCTCGTCGCGCAGCCAGTCTTCGACAATTTTCCGAATCAGGCCACCCTTGGGATGCCAGAAAATCAGGCCTGGACCCGCTTCTTCTTCGATGCTGAACAGATCCAGTTCTGCACCGAGCTTGCGATGGTCACGGCGCTTGGCTTCTTCCAGCCGATGGAGATGCTCGTCCAGTTCCTTCTGCGTGAAAAACGCAACCGCGTAAATGCGTTGAAGCTGCGGATTGCCTTCCTGGCCCTTCCAATAAGCGCCCGCAACGTTCATCAACTTGAAGGCCTGAATGCGCCTGGTGGACGGGATGTGCGGGCCGCGGCAAAAATCAATGAATTTGCCGGTGGTATAAAATGAAACCATCGGCTCAGCAGCTTTTTCTTCCACCAGCTCGCACTTAAAAACCTGATTGGACTTTTTGTAAAGATCGAGCGCTTCCGGCTTCGGAATCAGCTTGCGCTCGTTCGGCAAATCTTGCGCCGCCAGCTCGTGCATTTTTTTTTCGATTTTGGCGAGGTCTTCCTGAGTAAAAGGCTCGTCGCGCAGGAATTCGTAAAAAAATCCTGTGTCCACCGGCGGCCCGATGCCTAGCTTCACGTTGGGATACAGGTCCATGACCGCAGCGGCAAGAAGATGCGCTGCGGAATGGCGGAAGACGAAAAGCGCATCAGGATCTTTTTCCGTAAGAATCTGCAGCTTCACGTCGCGTTCCAGCGGTCGGCGCAAATCAACTAGTTCGCCGTCGCCGTCGTTTGGCTGAGTCACCCGGGCGACAAGCGCCGCGTCCGCAAGGCGCGGAGAAATGCTGCGCGCGATGTCCGCCGGCGTAGTGCCCTTGGGGACATCTTTGACGCTGCCGTCCGGCAATGTGATGTGAATCTGCTCCATGGCGCCTTCACGCAAAGGAAGAAACACTAAGCTTATCGGCGGCGTTAACCGAGGTCAAGACGAAGAGAAAATTGGCAATGAGGCAGTTTAGCGGCCAAAGAGACTGGTGCTTGCCGGCGGCTCTGAGGCTTGCTGGCTGCGTATGCGCCTGCGCAACAGAAAAATTGACGTGATCGCAAGCGGAAAGAAGATTGCGATGCTCAAGAGCCACGTTATCGCAACCATTTCAAAGCCGGTGAAATTCCAAGCGAGCACAAACCACTTAAAATACTGGCTGAAGTCGAGGCGACGAACAGCGTTGTACGTCACGATCATGTAAGCGACCGTCCACGCGACGAAATAAGACGCAATGACGGCGAGACCGTAGCGTATAGGCGCTCTCATGATTCGAACGTCCAGCGGCCGCCGGCCATGGTGCGTTCCACCGGAATGGTGACGAGCGTTGAAGGATTTTCTTTCAGCGGGTCGCGACCGAGGACAACCAAGTCCGCGAGCTTGCCAACTTCAATCGAGCCTTTGAGGTTTTCTTCGTAAGAGGCATAAGCGCCGTTCAACGTGCCGACTCGAATGGCTTCTTCCACAGTAATGCGCTGCTTCGGCCCCCACACGTTGCCTTTCATGTCCGTGCGCGTAACTTCCGATTGCAGCGCCATCATCGGAGCAAATTCTCCTGGAGGATAGTCGGACGCTTGCGTGGGGCGAATGCCGGCGTCAATGAAACTGCGCAGCGCAAACATGTGATTCAGCCGCTCGGCGCCGTAATAGCGCATCTTCTCGCCATGATAGTAAACGTATGTTGAAAACGGCGTGGGGATGGCGCCGAGGGCTTTTATGCGCGCGACGAGATTGTCGTTCACCACCGTGCAATGTTCCAAGCGAAAGCGCGGATCGCGCCGCGGACTTTCCTTTTGCAGCCGCTCATAAACCCGCAGCGTGGTATCGATGGCCACGTCTCCATTGGCGTGCGTGCCGATCTGCCAGCCGGCCAGGTGCCCTTTGCGAGCATTCGTATAGAGCTCTTCCTCGGTCGAGACCAGAATGCCATAGTCGTTGGGGCGTCCCTCGTAAGGTGTAGAAAGACGGGCAGTGCGCTCGGAAATCGAGCCATCGCAAATGAATTTGAATGCGCCGAGGCGCACCCATTCATCGCCAAGACCAGTTCGATTCCCCGCCGCTATCATGGCCTCGGCATAGTAAAAACTGATAAAGCAATAAACACGATGAAGGAGGTCACCGGACTCGCGAGCGTCCTGATAAGCACGAAGGTCCTCGGGCGATCCCTGTGCATCCGTCGCGGAAGTGATTCCCGTGCGGGCCATCATTTTGGAAATAAGCTTTACGCCCTCACGATGATCGTCGCGCGTAAAATTTTGCGGAATAGCATTCTCGAACAGTTCGTTAGCGTTTTCTGCGACGCGGCCGGACGGTTTTCCTGTGGACGCGTCGCGATCGATTTTGCCTCCGGGCGGATCGGGAGTTTTCTCATCAATACCGGCTTTTCGAAAAGCGAGTGAATTCGAATAAGTCGTGTGGCCGCCGCGATGCTGGATGTGAACAGGATGGTCAGGAACGGCGGCATCCAGATCCGCAACCGTGAGTGGCCGGCCTTCTTCTGTCTTGGTGTCGTCGTACTTGAAGCCGAGAACCCATTCTCCCGGAGGCGTCTTCGCAGCGCGCTCGCGTAACGCGGCTTGAATCGCGGAGATCGAGCGCAGGTCGCAGTCCACCATGCGGAGGTGCATCAGGCCAGCTTCCGCTGGGTGCGAATGCGCGTCGATGAAACCCGGTGTGACGGTTTTCCCGCCAAGATCTATTTTCTTGGTTGCAGCACTCGCGAGATTCAGCACATCTGCGTCATTGCCCACGGCAAGAAACCTGTCGCGCACGATCGCCACAGCCTGCGCCCGCGGCTCCTTGTCGTTCACGGTCAGAAAATTCCCGTTATAGAGAATGAGATCGGGCTTTTCCTGCTCCAGCGCAAACAGCGACAACGCAGCGAGTGCGCCGAGAAATTCCCGGCGCGAAGTTCCATCGTTCATCGGCGATCCTTTTAAAGCACGAGCAATGCAGCGGATGCTACGACGGAGCCGCGCTTACGTCAACGCGTCAAATCATAATGAGGAGAGAATCAAAGGCCGCGGAGGAGTTTGTAAAGTTCATTCGCCGCGTCGAAGTCAGCTTCGAGCTCGCGAGAGCCCAGGCGCTCGCGAAGGTCGTCAAGGCGGCGTGCGAGAAGATCGAGCGCGGCGGAGAGCACCTCCTGATTGGTGAGCACGATATCGCGCCAGGTGGAATATGAGCTTCCTGCAAGCCGAAGGGAATCGCGCAAGCCCGGACCGGCCAACGTGATCGGCAGGCCGTTTTCGTCAAGTCGGTCGTAGAGAAAACCGGCAAGAGCGACCGCTGCGAGTTGCGGAAGATGAGACGCAAGGCCAACGGCGTAATCGTGCTGCGTCGCACCGAGCCAGAGTGGTCGCGCGCCGATCTTTTCGAGGATTTTCACAAAAGCGGAGACTCGAGGATCTTCCTGACCCGCCGATGCGCCGATGAGCGCGTAAGTGTTGCCGCGAAAAAGGTCGGCGTCGGCGTGCTTGACACCGGAGAGTTCCTTCCCCGCCATAGGGTGCCCACCAAGAAAGAGCGGGCCTTCGCCCGCGGGAAAAACTTCTTCCGCAGCCTGCGTGACGCGTACTTTGGTACTGCACGCATCCGTGACTAGCGCATGGGCAGGAGCGTGGCGCGCGATTTCAGGAAGGAGATCAATGGTGGCGGCAATGGGCAGAGCAATATAAATCAAATCGGCATCTTGCAGCGCCGGGGCGAGTTCGCCGGAAAAGGATTTATCAATGGCCGCGCGAGATTGCGCTTCGCGTGTGATTTCAGAACGATCCCAGCCGGAAACGCAAAGGTCGGTAGTGAATTTGCGAAGAGCCAGGCCAAACGACCCGCCAATCATGCCGGTGCCGAGAATCGTGACCCGCGAGATGAGGTGGCTTGACGGCATAGGTCAAGCGACACGGCGACCGATGGCGGGAGCGATAATGCGCAACTCGGCCATCAGTTGCGTAAACGTGGACGGCTCGAGCGACTGCGCGCCATCGGAAAGCGCACGGTCGGGATCGTTGTGAACTTCAATGATTAAGCCGTCCGCTCCGGCAGCAACCGCGGCGCGAGCCATGGGCGGAACCTTGTCACGGCGGCCGGTGGCGTGCGACGGATCTCCAATGATGGGCAGGTGCGAAAGTTTTTTGATGACCGGGATAGCGGCGAGATCGAACGTGTTGCGCGTGTAAGTTTCGAAGGTGCGAATACCACGCTCACACAAAACGACATTGTAGTTGCCACCGGAAAGAATGTACTCGGCGCTGAGCAGCAGTTCCTCCATGGTCGCGGAAAGGCCGCGCTTCAAGAGTACGGGCTTGCGAATTTCACCAAGCGCGCGCAGCAAATAATAATTCTGCATGTTGCGCGCGCCCACCTGGAACATGTCCACATACTGCAACATCATCGGTATCTGTGAAAGGTCCATGACTTCGCTGACGGTGCGAAGGTGGAACCGGTCCGCGGCTTCGCGCATAAGCTTCAATCCCGGCTCGCCCATTCCTTGAAAGGCATACGGTGACGTGCGCGGCTTGAACGCGCCAGCGCGCAAGATTTTTGCGCCCGCCTTCGCAACGCTCTCGGCTACCGAGAAAATCTGTTCGCGCGATTCGACGGAGCAGGGACCGGCCGCCACAACTACTTCTGCGCCGCCGATTCTGACACCTTCCCCCAGATCAACGATGGTGCCTTCCGGCCGGAATTGCCTACTGGCTAGCTTAAACGGCTGCGTAATGCGCATGACTTCGCGCACGCCCTCGAGCAGTTCGAAGTCTCGATGATCAAAATCTCGGTGCACGCCAACCGCGCCAAGAACCGTGTGCGATTCACCTGTTGAGCGATGCACATTGAAACCACTGGCGACCAGCCGGGCGATGACATGCTGGATTTGGGCTTCCGTCGCCCCCTCTTGCATCACAATGACCATAAGGGTTTCTTTTTCCTCTCAAATCAATTCAATTCATAGCGAAAAGCAAAGGCGCTGGGTTGAAGGCCAGCCTCTACAAACTCAGACTGAAAAAGCCCTTCATTCATTCCCTTCCTTGCCGCCCGAACCATCGCGATGCATGGCGTCTCGCTCGGCCGCGCGCGCCTCATCGATAATGCGCTCGAACAAACGGCGAATCGCCGCGTCCGTCAGCGGCCCGGTATTGTTGCTCTCCGCGTTGGCCAGCACTTCGTTTTCGCGTTCCGGCTGATACAGCGGAATCTTGGCCGCTTGCTTGAGTTTTCCGATTTCCAGAGCGCACTGCGAACGTTCGTTCAGAAGCTTTACCAGCTTCTTGTCGATTTCGTCGATGCGGTGGCGCCAATCGGCGAGATTCATGGCGTTGCCCCGGCATAATTGGGAATTGCAGGCCATCGGCGTGGAAGATTCATGGCGCCACCTCGCGTCGGGAAAGACCGTGGCGCGCAGCCTCTTTCAAAGACCTGACTTTTTCAGCCAGCGCAGAGGCGGCGGAATCGATGGCACTTGCGGATGCGCCCGATTTCGTAGCGTTCTCGATTTCGGCAACTAGCGCGGACCCAACGACCGCCGCGTCCGCAAGTCCGCCAAGAACCGAAACGTGGCCGGGAAGCGAAATGCCAAAGCCTACCGCAATTGGGAGCTCTGTGACCGCGCGTGCGCGGCGCACAAGTGCGGGAAGATCGTCGGGTAGAGCGTCCTTGGCACCCGTAACCCCGGTGCGCGATATCAAGTAAAGAAATCCGGACGAGCAAGCGGCTATTTTTGCCAGGCGCTCATCGGTGGATGTTGGCGCGCCAAGAAAAACCGTATCGAGGTGGTGAGATGCAAGAATGCGGCGATAGTCTTCCGATTCTTCGGGAGTGAGATCCGTCGCGAGAACGCCATCCGCACCCGCAGTTTCTGCCGCCGACGCAAATTTTTCCAACCCCATCTGCAGGATAGGATTGTAGTAGCTGAACAGCACCAGAGGCACTTGCGAAGCTTGGCGAATCCGGCGGACCAGCTCAAGTATTTTGGCAAGTGTCGTCCCGGATTTCAGAGCGCGCTCAGACGCCCGCTGAATCGTCGGCCCGTCCGCCAAAGGATCGCTAAACGGTACGCCCAGCTCAATCACATCGGCGCCCGCTTCGGCGAGAGCAAGCACAAATCTCAGCGTCGCGTCCAGCGAAGGGTCACCCGCCGTGATATACGCGACGATGCCCAGTTCGCCCGCGTCGCGCAGCGCAGCAAATCGTTCTTGGATTCTCGTCTTCAATTTCAGCCTTCGCAGGAAGTGTTCGCGCGGCTCTTAAACAATCAATAATGCCACGTACATGCGTTGACGTCCTTCGCCTCTTCCCATCTGCCCGCGTTCTTCACCAGGAGATGATAGGCGCCCCATCCGCAAAGGTTGCCGCAGAGGTAGTTTTCGTAGGCGATGGCGTGAGTGTGGTTGGCATCGAACCCAACTGGCGATATGTAGAAAGTCCCAGTAGAAATCTTCTTCGAATTATCTGTTCCCGTTGCAGGCGGCTGTCTGACGCCGGTACCGGTAATTCGCGTTTCGCCTGCAAGCTCATATGGCATCCTCAGGGTGAACTTTTTCCTGAGCACCAGAGCTCTTCCGGCCAGTCGCTCGTAGTCATTCGCGGCATCGCGGAATTCCTCGGGGATTTTCATACATTCCTCCAAGGAATGTGCGCCATTCACGGACTCTACGTGCGTCACCATGTTGATTCGTACCGTCGCCGCGTGGGTTTCCTGGCTTGCGCTGCCGAGCAGCATGGACAGCACTGCGTACCCTTCCGCGTCGTCGTAACCCCCTGCATTTGCCGGAATATGGTTCTGGACTCTCTCATGCGTGCTACAGCCACAAAGTATGAGGCTCGCTATCAGCGCGCTGGGAAGGGCGATTTTCATGGCCGTCTGCGTCTGAAAATAGTACACCAACCTTTTCGATTTCTCGCGTGTTCATAGCGCGGTTAAAGAAGGCGGGAATACGTATCCATGTCCTTGTCGCCGCGGCCTGAGATGTTAAGGATAACCAGGTCGCCCTTGGTGAGTTTCGGAAGGCGCTCAACGAGGCCCGCGATGGCGTGTGCCGACTCGAGCGCTGGAATGATACCTTCGGTCCGCGCAAGCAACCGAGCGGCGTCGAGCGCCGCTTGATCGGACACGGCGGAATATTCGGCGCGTCTCTGGTCCGCAAGCCAGGCGTGCTCCGGTCCAATCGCCGGATAATCGAGCCCCGCCGAAATCGAATGCGTCCTGGCGATTTGCCCGTCTTCGTTTTGCAAAACGTAAGTGTACGTGCCTTGAAGAACCCCCGGCCGCGCGCCTGTAAACCCCTGATGGGCCGCAAGGCGCGCCGCGTGTTCCCCAAGCTGACCACCGCGTCCGCCCGCCTCGATGCCAATCATCTTGACATCCGGATCACGCAGGAACTGGTGGAACAGCCCGATGGAATTCGAGCCGCCGCCAACGCAAGCAAACAGATGCGTGGGCAAACGCTTTTCTGCAGCGAGGATTTGTTCTCGCGCCTCGCGGCCAATCACTGAGTGAAAATCGCGAACCATTGTCGGATACGGATGCGCGCCAAGGACGGAACCAAGCAAATAGTGTGTGGTCCGCACGTTGGTGACCCAGTCGCGCATCGCCTCGTTAATGGCATCCTTCAGCGTTCGGCTGCCGGAATCGACCGCAACAACTTGCGTCCCGAGCATGCGCATCCGTGCCACATTCAGCGCCTGACGCGCCATGTCTTCCGTGCCCATGTAAACAACGCATTCCAGCCCCATATGCGCAGCGACCGTGGCCGAAGCCACACCATGCTGCCCCGCACCTGTTTCGGCAATGATGCGCGGTTTGCCCATCTTCACGGCAAGAAGTCCCTGACCGATAGCGTTGTTGATTTTGTGCGCGCCGGTATGGAGTAAATCTTCGCGCTTCAAGTAAATCCGAGGCCCGCCCAATCTCTCCGTCAGCCGCGAAGCGAATTGCAGCCGCGTGGGACGCCCCGCAAAATTCTTCAGCAAATTCTGGAATTGCCCTTGAAACGAGACATCCGACTTTGCCGCTTCATAGGCCCGCTCGAGTTCGAACAGCGGCACCATGAGCGTCTCCGGAACGTACCGTCCCCCGTAGGGTCCGAAGCGTCCCGGCGCAGTTGTAGATGATTGCAGCAAAGTGCTCATGGAGAGCTTATTGTCTCATAGAGTCAAAGGCAGAACAGCGCCCAGGCGGGGTTTAAGACTCTTGAACTGGGAGAGAATAGAGGATAAACCAATGTGTGTGCGATGGTTAGTTGCAGGTACGCTTGCATTGATGTCGGCAGGACCGGTGGGTTTGCCACAGTCCACATATGTTCGCACGGATTTTTGCGAAATCTTACGCAATCCCGAAAAATATACCGACAAGGAAGTGACGGTCCGTGCCACATATGAATATTGGTTCGAGGTGTCTGCGTTGTACTGCCTGGGCTGCATGGATAAAGGAAGGGTATGGCTTGAGTTCTCAGAGGATTTGGACGATGAGTCCGAGAGGATTCTGAAGCGGGGTCCGGGTGCGGGAATCGAGAACCTCACAATCACGGGGACGTTCGAGCAGGGCATTCCTACGGTCACCTGAACGGCTACAGGTATCAGTTTGAAGCGCGAAGAGTGCGGGATTTGGTGGTACTGGTGAAAGGGTTAAAACCCATCGAAAAGGTTAGGGCCATCGAAAAGAAGTGGGCTTGCGGGGGAGAGAATCCCAAGTAGTCACTCGATAGGAAGCTACTTTTCAGCACTCCTCGCTCCCTTATAGTTTTCGTTCCGCTCGCCGCACTTCCTTGATGAATTCGCGCAGCAACCCGTGATCTTTCTTCCCCGGACTCGATTCCACCCCGCTGGCCACGTCAATGCCGTACGGGCGCACAATGCGAACCGCCGCGGCCACATTCTCCACCTTCAGCCCACCCGCCAAAATAATACGGTGCTTCAACGACGCGCGCCGCGCCACATCCCAATCCGTCGGCCGGCCTGTACCACCATATTGGTCGGTGTGTGCTGCGTCAAACAAGAAGGCAAAGGCGCGCGAATACTCATCGAGGGTCGTAATCGGGAACTCAGCTTCGACGCGGAAGGCTTTGATCACGGGCACGATGGGGGCGATTTCCGCAACGGTCTCGGCGGATTCATCTCCATGCAGTTGCACAACATCCAATGCAAGCGAACTTCGCAAAGCGATGACATCGGCCGGCAGTCGGTTCACGAAGATGCCCACTGCTTTCACTTTCTTGGGCAGTTTCGCCCGGATTTCAGCCGCCTGATCCTCGGGGATATGCCGCGGGCTCTTCGGATAAAAATTAAAGCCGAGCAGATTTGCGCCTGCCTCGATGGCTGCCTGCGCATCGGCGGCGCTGGTAATCCCACAAATTTTTACGCGAACCATCGCCAACTATTTCCCCTGAGCCGAGACTCCACCCAGCAGTTCTGCAAGCACGGCCGCGGGATCGGAAGATACCATCAGCCGAGTCCCTACCAGAAAGGCGTCAAACCCCGCCGCCCGAAGCTTCGCCAATTCCCCATGAGTACGGATGCCTGACTCGCTGACGGCGATACATTCCTCGGGTATCGCATCAATTAGCTCAAGAGACGTGTCCGTACGAACCTCCAGCGTTTTCAGATTGCGGTTATTCACGCCGATGATTCGCGCTTCCACCGCAAGCGCCCGGTCCAATTCCTCTCGCGTATGAACCTCCACGATCGGCTCCATCCCGAGTTCCCTGCCCAGAACCAGCAGCTCTTTCAACAGGCCATCCGGCAGCGTGGCGACAATCAAGAGAAAACTGTCCGCGTCATTCGCGCGCGCTTCCCACACTTGCCACGGATCAAAAATAAAGTCCTTGCGCAGAACGGGAAGTTGCACGCTTTTTCGCGCGTCCCGAAGATTCTTCAACGAGCTTCGAAAGAATTCCGGTTCGGTCAGAACGGAGAGCGCGGCTGCTCCGGCACCCTCAAGGGATTGTGCCAGCGCAACAGCGTCGAACGGCTCTCGCAAAACACCCCGGCTCGGTGAAGCCGGCTTCAGCTCGGCCATTACATTAATGCCCGGCCCCGAAAGCGCCCCCGCAAAATCGCGCAGTGGTGAAGCCGCCTGGACGCCATACCTAAGCGCCGTTTCCGGCAGAACTTTTTTTCGGTGTTCCACTTCGGCCCGCCGCGCTTCCAGAATGCGGTCGAGCACGGTTCCACCGTTGGCATGAGCACACATAGGGGTAACTTTTGTATGCTAGAGAGTGAGACAAAGAGAGTCAAATTATAAGCAATCGGAGATTAGAGGAATTCATGAGTAAGACAGCGGGATATGTGGAAACCTACAGCGCCTTGCTGACAGAAATCGCTGAGGAAGCCGAAGTCATCGCGATGCGCTATTTCCGCTCCAATGGACTCCATGTAGAGCGAAAAGGCGACGGCACGGCAGTAACCCAAGCCGACCGCGCCGTGGAAGAGATGGCGCGCAGCAAAGTGGTGAAGAGCGGGCTCGCGATGGACGTGCTGGGCGAAGAAATGGGAGGTGCCAACCCAAAGTCAGCCGCCAATACTCAGCGGCCGCGAATGATTATTGACCCCATCGACGGCACGGAAGAGTTTTCGCGCGGCATTCCAACCTTTGGGACGCTCATAGCCATCGAGGAGGGCGGCGAAATCGTCGCCGCCATGGTCAGCGCGCCAGGTTTGCGCTCGCGCTGGTGGGCTTATCGAGGTGAAGGGGCGTACCGCGACGGCAAACGACTCCACGTCTCCAATGTGGACAAGCTCAAGGACTCCATGGTTTTCACGACCGGCACGGGGCCCAGCAAAAACGCCGCCGACCAGGCAAAAATCCGAAGCCTGCTCGACGCCTCGCGCAACAGCCGCTCGTTCGGTGGATTCTGGCAACACATGTTAGTCGCCGAAGGCGCGATCGAGGCCGCTCTGGATTGGACCTCGAAGCCCTGGGACCTCGCGCCCTTGGGAATCATCGTTGAAGAAGCAGGCGGCCGCTCCACGAACGCCCGAGGCGAGCGCACCATTTACACCGGCCAACTCATCAGTACCAATGGAAAAATCCACGACGAAGTTCTCAAGCTCCTCCAGTGAGAACCCCATGGTTCGCATCAAGCGAGTTTACGAACCAGCAGCAAAGGAAGATGGCTACCGTGTGCTCGTCGATCGCTTGTGGCCCCGCGGCATGAAAAAGGAAGCCGCGAAAATTGATTTGTGGATGAAAGAGATTGCGCCCAGCGATCAACTGCGTAAATCGTTCCACCACGATGAGGTGAAGTGGCCCGGCTTTCAGAAGAAATATCAAGCCGAACTGAGAACCAAAAAAGAGTGGCTCGCGCAGTTAGAAAAGCTGGAGAAGGAACACGGCACACTGACGCTCCTCTTTGGCGCACGCGACCCCGAGCACAATCAAGCCGCCATTATTGCCGAAGCCTTAAAAAAGAATTAACCGAGGAATTGTTCCGACCCATCAGCACCTTCCAGAGCCTTTCCGGAATCACTCTCCAAATTGGATGTTTCTCTTCGCTTCCTTTATTGCTTAAACTCGCTTCTCTAAAATGTCTTCTGGTCTTCCGCGGAGGTTTCTCGATGGACATTCGCGCACAAGTTCAAAAAGCCGAGCAATTCCGCAAGCTGCACCAAGGTCCCCGGCTGCTCTTCCTCCCAAACGCCTGGGACGTGGTTAGCGCCCGAATCCTGGAGGAGTGCGGCCATCCCGCGATTGCCACCAGCAGCGCTGCAGTTGCTTTTTCCCTCGGCTATCCCGACGGCCAGCGCATCTCGCGCGACGAAATGCTGGAAGTCGCCGGACGAATCGCCCGAGCCGTGGAAATCCCCGTCACCGCCGACCTGGAAGCAGGCTATGGCACAACCGTTAAAGACATGGTTGAAACGGTGAAAGCCGCCATCACCGCCGGCGTCGTTGGAATGAACCTCGAAGACGTCACCGGCGATGACGAGAGCTCGTTCGTCGACTTGTCTTTACAGGTGGAAAAAATCCGCGCCATCTGCGAAACCGCAAAATCCTTGGGCGTTCCCTTTGTGCTGAACGCGCGCACCGATATTTACTTGATGCCCATTGGCCCGGAGTCGACTCGGTTCGAGCGCACCGTCGAGCGTCTTCGCGCTTACCGCGACGCCGGCGCCTCTTGCCTTTTCGCCCCCTGTCTCTACGATCGCGAAACGATCGCCAAGCTGGTGAAAGCCGTCGAGGCGCCAGTCAACATCCTGGCCAATCCTGCCTGCCCTCCCATCGCCGAACTCGAAAGAATTGGCGTGGCCCGCGTAAGCGCCGGTTCCGGCATCATGCGCGCCGCTCTGGGCCTGGTTCGCAGGATTGGCAAGGACATGCTGGAATCCCGGTCTTGCGAGACGATGTTCGCCGGAGCCATTCCCCACGCTGAATTGAATCGCTTGATGCAGCGTCGCGCTAATGAGGCCAATGCCTGAGACGTCTTCTCCGCTCTGCGTTTTGCACGAAGAAATTGTCGCCTGCCGCAAATGCCCGCGTCTCGTGAAATATCGCGAGAAGGTTGCGCGCGAAAAACGCCGCGCCTATCGCGAATGGGAGTATTGGGGCAAGCCTGTTCCGGGTTTCGGCGACGCCCAAGCCCAATTGTTGATTCTTGGGCTCGCTCCCGCGGCGCATGGCGCGAATCGCACCGGCCGCATGTTCACAGGCGACCGCTCCGGCGATTTTCTCTACGCCGCCCTGCACAAAGCGGGGTTCGCGAATCAGCCTGCTTCCCTTCGCCGCGACGACGGCCTGCAACTCAAAAACGCCTACATCTCGGCGACGTGCCGCTGCGCTCCTCCTGACAATAAACCGCATCCGCGTGAAATCCTGAATTGCCGCGGTTATCTCGAACGCGAGTTGGAGATCCTCAAGCCAAAAGCAATCCTTGCCTTGGGCAAAATCGCCTGGGACGCCTACCTCGACATTCTCAAGCAGCGCGGGATGATCGCTTCTCGCGCGAGCTTCAAATTCGCTCACGGCGCCGAAACGGAAGTCGCGTCCGGAACACCGCGCCTCTTCGGCGTTTATCACCCGAGCCAGCAAAACACGCAAACCGGCCGCGTTACTCCCGCCATGTACGCCAAAGTCCTCCGCCGTGTCCGCCAATTCCTCGAAGAGTAGCCACCTTTCGTATTTAGCCAAAATCCGCAGTGTCGCCCGAGCCTTTCACTTGACGATGGGTATTTCCGACAGTGAAACAGACTCGTTCGGTCGTAAGCAGGAGTCCCCCCTAAATGCGAGTATTTCCAGCCAGTTACGACGCCTGAGAACAATGCACTTCTGGCGCACCAACTGCATTAACCAGCCAGACGGAGAAATATCCCATTGGAGGGAAAACATGAACCGTCCAGTAGTCCGATCTTTCTTCACCATCGCGCCAATCCTTGCCGTAGCTCTGGGAGGCGGAATTGCCTTGCGCGCGCAGGAGCCTCCGCAAGAACCAACCAAAGAAGTCAACGCGCAAGCTCCCGATCTTCGCCACCGCGCCGACGGCGAGCGTCACGGCCTGCCGCTGGAGACTTTTGCCGTCACTCCTGGCACCAAATTCCTGGTCAGTCTGCAAGAGGACTTGAGCACCAAGGGCACGCAAGAGAACTCCGGGTTCAAGGTGAAGACGCTCGAGCCCCTCGAAGCTGGCAGCGGCTTCTATCTTCCTTCAGGCGCCGAAATCGTCGGCCACATCAGCCGCGTCGAATCCGCAGGAGTCGCAGGCCGCGCCAAGCTCTGGCTGACCTTTGACGAAATTCACACCAAATTCGGCAACCTGCCCATCGTTGCCGAAGTCGCGGGCGTCCCCGGCGATCACAGCGTAAAGCCCGTGCCGGAAAAGGAAGGCTTGATTCAAGGCCGCTCCAGCACGCAGCAGGATGCGGCCGCCGCCGCAGCGGCGGGCGCAGCTATCGGCGCCGTGAAAGGCGTGAAAGAAAAAGACAAAAAAGAAGCCGCCGAAGGCGCCGCCCTCGGCGCCATCACCGCCTATCTCATGGAATCCGGCCGCGGCCACGAACTCAATCTCCCCAAAGGCGCCAAACTCGAGCTCGAACTCGAGCGCGTCTTGTATCTGGTCAAGGAGTGAGTCATCGTATTCACATGAGTCGGTGCTGGAAACGACAAAGGCATAGCTAGACTATTTCGTTGAACGCGTACGACCGGCGCCAAGCGAGGGTTGCTCCGTTTGTTCTTTGTTTAGTGCGCAACCCCGCAGTCACCTGGACATGCCCGGCTTGGCATCCTCCTTGGGGCTTGCTAGAGTCCAAGAGTCAAGCAAAAATACTCTTGGAACGATTCGACACTCGAAAGCCTGCGAGAGGCTGAAATTCATGGCGGAAGAAACCCGCGCGGCCGTCAGGGCCGTGGAAACTCTGGAGCGCAAAGACCGCATCCTCATCGTCGAGGACGAGGACAACGCGCGCAAGGGCTACGAGCAACTGCTCCAGCGCTGGGGCTATGACGTTTTGGGCGTCGCCTCCGCGGAAGAAGTTCTCGCTAAATTCGCAGGCTACCAGCCGGACACGCTCATCGCCGACGTCGAGCTTCCCGGCATGAACGGCCTGGACCTCTTGAAGCAACTCGGCCCGGACCTCCAAGGCGTGCCGGCGATTATCATCACCGGCAAAGGCAGCGAAGAGCGCGCCGTCGCCGCGATCGAAGCGGGCGCGTTCTGGTACATCGAAAAACCTCTAAAAGGCCCGGTGCTGCGCGCGCTGCTCGATCGCGCTCTCAGCAAAGCCCGCGATTCGCGCAACCTGGCGGTGCTGCAGCGCCAACTCCGCGAAACCGGCCGCCTGGGCGATTTAGTCGGCGCCACCAAGCCGATGCAGGACGTCATGCGCATAGTCGAAATGGCCGCCCCCAGTTCCGCTTCCGTTTTAATCACCGGAGAAACGGGATCGGGCAAAGAGATTGTTGCCCGCACGGTTCACCGGCTCTCTCCGCGCGCCGGCGGCCCTTTCGTCGCCATCAACTGCTCGGCGATTCCCGAATCCCTGATGGAAAGCGAAATCTTCGGCCACGAGCGCGGTGCTTTCACCGGCGCGGCCGAGCGCCGCATCGGCTGCTTTGAATTGGCCGACGGCGGCACGCTCCTGCTCGACGAAATCGGCGAAATGCCTGCGCCCACGCAAGCCAAACTCCTGCGTGTTCTCGAAGACCGCAAAGTCCGCCGCCTCGGCAGCAAAACCGAAACTCCCATCGACGTTCGCGTCGTCGCCGCGACCAATAAAGATCCCGAGCAAGCCGTCGGCAACGGCCAGTTGCGCCAGGACCTCTACTTCCGCCTGAACGTCTTTCACATTCACCTGCCGCCGCTCCGTGAGCACAAAGACGATATTCCTCTTCTTGTCGAGCACATCTTGCGCGACGTCAACACCAAGCACGGCAAGCACGTCCGCGGCATCGGCGCCGAGGTGTTGGACATCTTCATGGGCCACACCTGGCCCGGCAATATCCGCGAATTGCGCAACGCCCTCGAACGCGCCGCCATCATGTGCGACAAAGACCTCATCACCCGCGCCTGCCTCCCGCCGGAATTCGGTAAGATTGCCGCGAAAGGGCCGAGCGATCTCTCGACCATCAAGTTTCCCGTTGGCACCACCGTGGACGCTATGGAGCGCGAACTCATCCTGCAAACGCTCGGCGCCACGGGCAACAACAAAACGCGCGCCGCAGAACTCCTCGGCATCAGCCTGAAGACCCTCCACAACAAACTCAAGGAATACGGCACGGACCGCCCCGAATCGGAGTAGCGTTTGGCAGGCTTGCCAGGACTCCGAGTTCCATAATGGGAAGAGTTGCCCCCCCCACCCCGGCAGTTTTTTGAAGAGTGTGAAAACAAAAGGGTTAGAGGATACGGAACTTGGAAGAATATACGGAAGATTGTAGGAAGGCTGAAAGTTGAAGGTTGAAAGTTGAATAGGAAGCGCGGAGAGCGGGGGGAGGGGGGAGCAAGTGTGGCAAAGAAAGGACTTACGGGAGGGTGGTTTTGGAAGTGTGGCAAGCAAAGGAGTTAGGTAGGGATTTCTCGGATGTGTGGCAAATGCAGGGGTTAGAGGATCGAGCGTAGATGTGGAGAGCAGTCGGGGACGGAAGGGTTCTGGAGACAGAGTTGTGCGCCCTTCGAGACTCCCTTCGCGGCTCCCCTCGAAGCTCCCTTCGAGGCACGGGGCAAGCAGGGTGAACAGGGTAAAGCGGCGAGAAACCATTCAGAATACTATCACGGAATTACGATTCTGTCAATACCTCAATAAGTGACTGAGGGGAAAGAAGTTACGGAAGGGTGCGAGGGGTAGAAAAGTTCCAAGTCGAAAGAGAAGAGTAAGTCGTTTGGGTGCTGGAGGTTAGCGGTTAGAAATAGACAAGAGGATCTGGAGCGGGACAATGAAGTCGAAGAGCGGCCCACCCTTTCAAAACCTGCAAGGGGTAGGCCACCCCGGAAGGCGTGGGTTAACGGGTGACCCGCCCGCCCGGAGATTTTTAGCTGTGCGTTGCCAGCGCCACGTTTTGTGGTCGTAGAATGCGGGTGCGACAGAAAATGCAAGAGCGCTTCATTAAATTGCTCCGGGTCCTGCAGCATGGCGAAATGGCTTGCATTTGGGAGAATCAGTTCGCCGGCACCAGGAATGAGCGCGGCCATGTGATCGGTGTCCTCGCGCTTGATGGCTTCGTCGCGGTCACCGTCCACAATCCAAGTCGGCACCTTGATGCTGCGTAACTGGTCATCTGTGAAATGAGGTTCGGTATCCTCCATCTTGCCCAATTGTTCAGAGAACGCTTTAAGCTGATTTGGCGCGGGTGAGAACTTTTGGTATTCAACTTTGTTTCGGCGGGAGTATTCCGAAAAAGCTGGCTGCTTCTGAATGTCGTCCTTGATGGCGGAAGGGTCCGAATTGGCGCCAAACGCAAACAATCCCGTAAGGCGTTCTGGATGATGAATCGCAATGTCTAGTCCAATAATTCCGCCATCACTCCAACCCACTAGCGCGGCCTTGGGGATGTGCAGCGCATCCATGAGAGCCAACACATCGGAGGCCATTAAATGAAAGCTTAGGGGCGGTTCACTATTCCAAGTGGTGCGGCCTTGGCCTCGGCTATCGAGAACGATCACCTTATAGTGGGGGGCCAACGCAGGGACTTGGAGTCCCCAATAATCTGAATTTCCAAACGCGCCGTGGACAAGTATCACGGGCTCTCCGTGACCGAAGACTGCATACCAGATGCGAATTCCATTGGCCGCCACCGTGCCGCTTTCGTCCGGCTTAGGCAACTCGGGAGTGGGGGGCAGCTGCTCCCACTGTTGTGCCCGTGCTCGCAAAGGCGCAGCCGCCGTGAATAGAACAATGACGAGCCTGAGATAGAGTCGCAACGCATGGTGTATCGCCATCGCTCACCCCTAGGCACAGCTGTCAAGCGGACTTCTTATAGCACGTAGCTTCTGAAAATGCAGCCAATCTAATCGGCGGATGAGCTGGGACGATTTTCGCGCAAGATCGTTACCATTTCTCAAATTCGAGGATGATGAGTCCTGGTAAACGCGCTTACCGGAGATGTGGGTTCGTGTAGGGGAGATTCTGAGTAAGCAGGAGCGCGATGCAGAAGTCTGGTTCGCTATTTCTGCCACATGCAAAAGCCACCTAGGAAGGCGTTTTTGTTGCTGCCGAGCCGCGTGCTGGGAGGCAGGTTCTTCAATTTCTTACTATTTCCGCCACCTAGCACTACATAATCGGCTTCTAGCGCGGTCTTAAGTTTCTTCACAATTGTGGCCACATGCTTGCGCCACTTTTTCTTGCCGGATCGTTCTAGCCCGCGCAAGCCAAGGTAGTCTTCGTAGGTTTTGCCGTTTTTATAGGTAAGGTGTGCCAACTCCATGGGCTGGAGCATTCCGTCTACGATCATGGCCGACCCGAGGCCGGTGCCCAATCCGAGAAACAACATGCGGCCGCCTTTATAACTGCCAAGCGCTTGCATGGCAGCATCGTTGATGATCCTGACTGGACAGCCAAAGGCTTTGCGGAAGTTAAATCCCATCCAGCCGCCGCCCAGGTTGTGAGGCTCGCGAAGTGGGTGCTGATTAATGACGGGGCCGGGAAAGCCTAGCGATATACAATCGAACTTCCAGTCCCGAACCGACTTCTTGACCAGGCGGACCATCTTGCGCGGGGTCATGGTGGGGCCAGATGGGTATTTTCGAGGCTCCTTCTGCCCGGTAGCCAGCATCTTGACGTTTGTGCCGCCTACGTCGATGACAAGGACTCTTGGAGTTTTTGCTGCTGGTGCAGCTTTCATCCCTGCTCCTTCGATGCGTAGCTGAATCGACTGCGGTATCGCTCTTGAGAACAATGTAATTCTAGGATGAACTGGCCGTGCAGCGGAGGAAAATTCGAGGCGTTTGCCGTGAGTGGTGATGGCAGATCAGGCTCGCTGCCGCTGCCGGATCAACGAGTGGCGTGCGAGGGTCTGAGAAGATCTGCAATCGAGCGAGTCTTCTTTGAAGATGCCTGATTAGCGCTTACCGGAGAAGTAGCCGCACTCGCGGTGTCCCCAAGTGAACAGATATTTCTCTTCGTGACCTGCAAGTTATGTCTGCAAGGAAATTCCGTTTGAGGTGAGCAATGAGGCGAACTGTGTTCCTGGCAGCAGCGAGCCTGGCATACGTGCTGGGCGTGAGCGCGCAACAACATAACATCGACACTCAGAAGTCCACCTTAACAATCCACGTCGGCAAGACAGGCGTATTCTCAGGGCTGGGACACGAGCACGAAGTGCGCGCGCCGATTCGCAGCGGTACGGCGGACACGGGCTCGCATCCTGCAGTTGAAATCCATGTGGATGCGCGAGCGTTGCGGGTAATCGGCAGGGACGAACCCGAGAAAGATCGAGCGGAAGTGCAGAAGACTATGCTTGGGCCTGAAGTGCTCGATAGCGAGCGTCATCAGGAGATCGTGTTCAAGTCCACAGACGCGGAGCCGGCCGGGCAGGGGCAGTGGACGCTGCGCGGGAATCTGACGCTGCGCGGGCAGACGCGGCCGGTCACGGTGCAGGTGACGCTGAAGGATGGCCGTTATACCGGCGCGGCCACTGTGAAACAGACGGACTTCGGGATCAAGCCTCCCGGAAAAGCGGGCGTCCGAGCCAAGGACGAAGTCAAAATTGCGTTCGATGTGTGGTTGGCGTCGTAACACGCGAGGCGGGTAAATACGACAGCTCGAGGACTGATGGCTACTGGCGGCCGGTGTGAAGACGTGCCCGCGGCAGATGTCCGGTTACGCGTGCCGGTTCAACCGGTCGATGCAACACCATCCAATGCGTTGATTCGACTATGCTTCCCCGGGAGAAGCGATTCTGTTTGGGTGTACTCGTCAACACCTAGCTAGGGTAGTGTTCCGGCTGATCTAATCCTGTAAGCGATTTAGCCTTTGTTTTCAATGCAAATCCGGTTCTACCTAAGTGTTGCGTTGACCCATTGACACCACCCGACTTACCGGGACTTAGCCACTGCTGCCGGGGTCGCTCCAATTATGCGACGGATGTGTCCCCTCCCCTTGCAGGTTTCGATCTAGCGCGAATCGCGAGGGTATCTCGTCCTGTTTCTAACGGGAAAGCAAAGCCTCAGAGTTGCTAGGTGAATCGAGGTAATGGGGTCCTGGTGTACGAAAAGAGACAGACAGCAGGAGTTCCCATGCCATAAGTTTGCGTGGAGATTAGGGAATTGCATAGGCACCGAGGTGAATTATGCTGTTGGCCCTGGTTCTTCTTCTTTTCTCCTTTCCTCAGACTGGGGTTGTGGAGAAAGCCGAGGCGGAGCGTCCGGTGAGGGTCTCCACTGCTTCGGCGAAAGATTCTTCCTCTTCGAGCGCACTCCCGTCGGTTCCCCACCCTAAGATAAAGACCGACGCGGAAATCGCAGACACCATAGTTCCGACCTCTCTTCTCAACATGATCGCTCAACCACTCCCAATTCGCGCAATGGAACCCGATTCGCCGGCGGAACCGATTGTGCCGGGCAATTCGCCGCTGGCACTGAAACCCGCAAATACTGACAGCTACGAAACACCCCGGCGGAAGAAGATCTGGTATACGCTGACGTTCGCATCTTCCGGTGCCGCGGCCTTTGACGCTTGGTCCACCCGGCACGCGATCACGGGGGGATATGGCACCGAGGCGAATCCGGTACTGCGGCCGTTTGCGCATTCCGGCGCAATGTATGCGGCCACACAGATCAGCTCGCTAGCGATGGACTACATTGGGCACCGCATGATGGCGAGCCGGCACCCTTTGTTGCGCCGGATGTGGTGGCTGCCGCAGTCGGTGGGGACAGGATTCTCGCTGGCGGCAGGTATACACAACGTTGGCGTTGCGCCCACGTTAAGTCATCATTTCTGATTCGCCTAGCCGAATTCCCTCTGCGAAGAAACGCGCACTCACACTTGAAGCCATGAACCAACTTCCCGCCAATTCTCGTCACGCGCTTCTTCTTTCGGACAGTCTCTGGCTTTCTGATAAAAGCGGGTTATGGGCGGTTGTTTGCGTACTCTCCAGAAAACAAGTCGTTTTGTTTTCTTCGCCGCTTACAGCGCCTGGTTGCCCTCTTCTCGGGAGCAATCCACATGCCTGGTAAACGCGGTAACCGGAGACTTGAGTACTAGCGCTCTCTTCCTCCGGTCAGGTCCTCACGTGATGTCACGCGGAACCGGGGGGACACAGACGGAACGTTTTCCAATTTTCGGAAGTTCACTCCTCGCTGCTCTCAAAGTAAAATAGGGGCGCGTAAGATTAGGTAAGGTACGAAGGAATACGGCGGCGCTTGGGCCGAAACGGAGTAGACTCACCTCATGCAGCTGCGGCTGCGCACGAAATTCACGTTAGTGATGACCAGCCTTGTGCTGCTCGTCGTGGCCGTGTTATCGGTGGTGTTTGCCGCGCAGCTTCTCGACCAGTTGATTGAAGAAACCGACAAGCGCGCGAGTGACCTTTCAAAGCAGGTCTTCAACCAGGTCGAAAATGCGTTGACGGAAGCCAAACAGTTGAACTTGCGGCCGGACTCGGACTCTCCCAAGGATATCCATGACTATGTCCGCCATGCCTTTGAAATCAGCGAAGGATTGCAAACACAGTTCAAAGCCGCCAAGGAAAATCCGCTGATTTATGAAGTCTCCATCACCGACGCCGACGGCATGGTGCTGGCCTCGAGCGACCCGAACCTGCCGGGAGCTTTTCTGGCGCACAGGACGCCCATCTCTCAGTTCGAGGCTCGCAGTTTTCTGCACCAGGTAGGGGTTCTCCTTCGCGCCCTAAGAGGAGCCAGCAAGGGCCCCCAATTATTCGAAGTCGAATATCCGTTTCGGCTTATCAATGGAGACAAGCCCTTCAACGGAGGCAAACCCTTCGGGGAAGTGCGCGTGGTGGTGGACTCGGCCCTGCTCCTGAAGGAGATACAATCGAGCCTTCGCACCGCCGAAGTGGTTGTGCTGGCGGCCCTGGCGCTCTCCGCGTTGCTCGCGGCCCTGGTCAGCCGCATCACACTGGCGCCCTTGAGCGATATCACCGCGCAACTGGACCGCATCTCCACCGGGCAATTCGACACGCTCTTCCCGGCAGGAAAGACCCCGGAAACCAGCAGCGACGAGTTCGGCCTCATGAGCCGCAAAATCACCCAGGTCGGCCAGCAGCTCCGCGGGGTGCACGAAATTTTCAGCACCATGCGCGAGAACATGAATTCGGTTATGGCCGGCCTCGAAGACGGCCTGCTTCTTTTTACCCGCGATGCGCGCGCCGTGATGGTGAGTCCCGCCGCGGAGAAATTCCTTGGCGCTCCTGCCGGCGAATTCCTGGGCCGCCGCATCACCGACATTTTTCCTCCCGGGCATCCGCTGCGGGACGCGCTGCGCATCGAGGGCGACGAACTCAGTGAAATCACCGCGGACGCCGAACTCGAAACCAGCGAGGGCCCCAAGCGCGTCAATGTCAGCGTGCAAGCCATCCAGGAAGGCGGCGAACGCATGGGCGCGCTGGTCACGCTGCGCGATCTTGATTCCCTGGAAAGCATTGACACGCAGCTCAAAGTCAGCGAACGCCTCGCCGCGCTCGGCAACATCACCGCCGGCGTCGCGCACGAAGTAAAAAATCCGCTCAACTCCATGCGCCTGTGGCTCGAAAACCTGAAAGAATCGTTGTCCTTCAACGGCAGCAGCGGCCCAGCGCGGAGAACTCTCGATAAAGAAGCCGGCCACCGCGCGGGAAGATACGCCCAGCAAGACGACGATGGAATCGACCAGGATGCTGCCTGGCAGGCCGTGCAAGTGCTCGATAAAGAAATCGACAGGCTGGACCAGGTAGTCAAGCGCTTTCTCGATTTCACCCGCCCGATGGACGTTCGCCTGGAGGCCACGCAGCTCGCCGACCTGCTGAAAGAAGTCCTGGAAATCGCCAAACCCCAGTTAGAAAAGGCGAACATCCTCCTCGCTACGCTCTTGCCGATTGACGTGCCCGAAGTTTATGTTGATCGAGCTTTGCTGAAACAAGCGGTGCTGAATCTGGTTCTGAACGCGGCGGAAGCGATGCCGACCGGAGGACAATTGCGGCTGGTGCTGAGCCGGCGCGGCGAAATGGCGGAAATCACCGTGGGCGACACCGGTAAAGGCATTCCGCCGGAAAATCAGCAAAAGATTTTTCAGTTGTTTTTCACGACAAGGCCGGGAGGCAGCGGAATCGGACTGGCCAGCACGTTTCGAATTGTGCAGCTTCACAACGGTTCGATAGACTTTACATCGGAGGTTGGCCGGGGAACCACGTTCCGGATCGAACTGCCACTCGCGGCCTAGAATCGCCCAAAAATCCATGGTTGACCCAGCTCAGCTTCGTGCTCGTTCCCGGCACTCGCCGGCCCGTCGCAGCGCACCGTTACTTGTTTCGCTGACTTCCTTCTCGCTAGCGTTTTTGTCGAGCGGATGCATCGGCTTCTTCCACCGGCGTCCGAAAATTCCCTGGACCACTGCCGTGCAAGTACGTCCGACTTTACAGACGCATGCGGGTGGCGGTGATGGCGGCGATTTGGACGCTCCGGAAATTGGGCTCGACTCTGCCCTGTTCGCCGCCGTGATGGTTCCCATCCGCAGCGTGCCTCCGCGGCCGAAAGTGGCCCCACCACCCGCGCCCGCAGCGAACGCTCCTTCAGCGGACGCGGAAAAGCCCGAAGCCCCCACGATCGCCGCGCAACTTTCCAAGGAAGAATTTGCCGCTGCTCAACAGGAGACTACTCAGAGCCTGGACATCGCGGAGAAGAACCTTGCGTCCACGGGCAACAAACGATTGAACCCCGCGCAAAAGGATTTGGTCTCCAAAATCAAAGGTTTCCTCAAAGACGCGCGCGAAGCCGCGCAAGCCGGCGACTGGGCCCGCGCGCGCAACCTCGCCAAAAAAGCCCAAGTCCTCTCTGAAGAACTCGTCCGCTCCGTTTGAAGCCGCCTCTGAATTTTTCTTCCGTCGCAGCACCGGCAGTGGCACATGACTTCTACAAGTGCGCTAAGATGGCGGCATGAGTGCGGTGAGCACGAACAGCAAAACCAGTAAAAGATGCGACGTGGCGATCGCGGGCGGAGGCGTGATTGGCGGCGCGATTGCCCTGGAGCTGGCGCGCGCGGGTTTGCGCGTTTGCGTGTTCGACCGGCAGAAGCCGGGGCAGGAAGCTTCGTGGGCCAGCGCGGGAATCATTTCACCGGCGCCGGAAAATCCCGGGATGATCGCTACGGTGGAGCTGGCGAAGCGCAGCGCGGCGCTGTATCCGGAGTTCGTCGCGCAAGTGGAGGAAATCTCCGGGCAGAGCACCGGCTTCCGCCGCAAGGGAACGCTCGAAGCGCTTTTTTCTGGCGACGCGAAGGAAGAGCTCAGCACGATTATTGCGCTGCATCATGGCCTGGGGCTGAAGGCGGAGCCGCTCAACGCCGCTGATGCGCGCGAACTCGAGCCGGCGCTTAGCGACGAAGTGGAAGCCGCGGTGCTTCGGCCGGACGAAGCGTCGATTGACAACCGCTTGCTGACGGCAGCGGTTTTTGAGGCGGCGCAGCGCAGCGGAGCGGAAATTTTTCCCGCAAGCCGCGTGACCGGCATTTGCCGCGAGGGCGCGCGATGCCGGGGGCTGCTGCTTGAAAACGAAAAAGTCGAAGCGCAGTGGACGGTCATTGCCGCGGGCTGCTTCTCGGGAATGATTGAAGGAGTTTCTGCGTACGCGCCGGTGAAGCCCGCGAAAGGGCAAATGATTGCATTGCGGGCCGACGATCTGGAAATCGAACGCGTGCTGTGGTCGGAGAAAATTTACCTCGTGCCGCGAAATGATGGAAGGATTCTTGCCGGCGCGACGGTCGAGTACGTAGGTTTCGACAAGCGGGTGACGGCGGGCGCCATCGAGAAAATTCTTGCGGCAGCCATCGAGCTGGTTCCCGGATTGAAGGACGCGCGCATCGAGGAAACCTGGGCCGGCTTGCGGCCGGATTCGGCGGACCATCTTCCGATTCTCGGGCCGACGGATGTGGAAGGCCTGGTGATGGCCACGGGACATTTTCGCAGCGGCATTTTGCTCACGCCGGTGACCGCGCGCCTCGTCCGCGAGTGGATCACGGAGCAAAAAGTCAGCGTGGACTGGGAGCGGTTTAGCCCAATGCGGTTTCAAAGCGAAGCGGCGAGGACTGCAATTAAGTAAGGTTTCCTGGCGTCTGACCGGCACTTACTGTGGCCGGTCGCGGTCGTCGGGGCGGCGCACCGGAGGCTGGACTACGGGCTGGAACTGGCCGAGGTTGGTGAACTGAATCTGGCTGCCGTCGAGGACGAGCTGGCGCTCCAGGACGACGTCCATCGTGGAGCCACGGGGCAGTTCGGCTTCAGGACCTCGCGTCAGCAAAAC
>Ga0209166_10000667_pt1 | contig 34482 bp, 34 predicted proteins | sample Coa_R1_3_FD_187151 | JGI IMG/M metagenome (GOLD analysis project Ga0209166, IMG submission 187151) | Surface soil microbial communities from Centralia Pennsylvania, which are recovering from an underground coalmine fire - Coalmine... | ecosystem: Environmental > Terrestrial > Soil >...
TTACTGTATTGTGGTGGCGCATGGCGGGATCTTCCTTGTGTGTCTCGAACATTTGGCGATGCTCAAGACCGCAGAAGAATCCACGCCATGCGCCATGTCCACCAAAATTAAACCGGACAGCCGTGGGCTTGACCCGGCCATCCATCAAAAAAGCATCTTGCGAAGGTGATGGATGCGCGGGTCAAGCCCGCGCATGACGATTAGTTGTAGGGTGGGCAAAGCGAAGCGTGCCCACCAGTCAGAACCGACGGAAATGAGAAAGGCGGTGGGCACGGCGCAAGTGCGCCTTTGCCCACCCTACGATCTTCTCGTCACAAGCCCGCGCGTGACAATTGAAATGTGTGGAGGCCGCCCGCGCCCCTCAATAATTATTATTCTTCAACAGCCGCTCGATGTAGTCGAGCTCGACCTTCGGCCGCGACGGATCGGCGAGGCGCTTGCGCAGCTCTTCGAGGATGCGGCGGACCTTCTGCACGTCGATCTCGCCAGGGATCATCTTCGAGAGCTCGTCATATTCATGCGAGCGCAACGGCCTCCCTAAGGGATCGGTGCCGTTGGGTCCGGCCTGCTGCCGTCCCATCCGCTCGCCCTGGCCCTGGCCGTCCTGATCGCCCTGCTGCATGGCTTCCGCGAGCTTCTGGGCGCCTTTGCGCAGCGCTTCGAGCGCCTTGCCCTGCGCGTCCACCGCGCCGTCGGCATTGCCCTCACCGAGCTTGCTGCCGGCATCACCCATGGCGCTGTCGGCCTCACCCAGGCCGTTCTCGCCATCGTCACCCTTATCGGCACCCTGCTGATCCTGATCGCCCTTCTGGCCCGGGCCCATGCCCCGGCCGGCGAGGTCCTGCTGCAGCTTCTGCAGCCGGTCGCGCAGGCTCTGCTGGTCCTGCTGCAGGTCGCTCATGCTCTGGTCGCCCTGCTGCCGCTTGCCGCGCATGCGATCGCGCCGCGAATCCTGACCCTGCTTGAAGGTCTTGTCGCGCAGTTGCTGCTGCTTGCGGATCATGTCGTTCAGCTCGTTGAACATCTGATCCATGTCGCTGTCGCCGGGCTGCTGCTGCGCCATCTGCAGATTTTCAAGCATCTCCTGGAGCTGCTCCAGCAAGGCCTGCGCACCTTCCTTGTCGCCCTGGCGCGACAGCCGCTCCATGCGTTCGATCAGGTTGTCGAGATCCTGCTGGCGCAGGATCTTGGTGTTCTGATCGAGCGGACGGGCGAGCTGCTGCGGATTGTTGCGGAACTGCTGGGCGAGCTCGCGCAGATAATTGTCCAGCGCCGCGCGCAGGTCCTGGGTCAGCTTCTTGATCTCCTCCTCGCTGGCGCCGCGTTCCAGCGCCTGCTTCAAGGCGTCCTGTGCCGCGCGCAACGCCTTGTCGACGTCGCTGATGTTGCCGTCCTCGATGGTGACCGCGAGCCCCCAGAGGCTAGCGACCACGCTGCGCAGATCATCGTCGGTGCGGGCGGCCGCGAGCTGGTGCGTGACGTTGTGGAGGCCGAGATACTGGCCGGCCTCCGGCGTGAACATCTCCGGCGCGATCATCAGCGCATCGAGCGCGGTGGAAACCTCGGAGCTCTTGTTGGCGTCGAGCGCGAGGATGCGGCGCTGCTCGATCAGCGCGCGCGCCAACGGCTTGGTGAACAGCCGCTCCGGCAGGCGCATGTTGAAAGCCTCGCTCTTGCCCTCGTTGCCTGCCTCGTCCTTCGCCGTCAGCGTCAGCGTGACATCGGCCCCGGCGTAGGGATCTTCGCTGAGGTCCTTCACGGTCTGGCCGATGCCGTTGCGGGTTCGCGCGTTCGGCAGCACCAGCGGAAATTTTGGCGGCGTGAACAGCGGGCGCGTCGACGGCCCGTTTTGCGCGGCATCAGCCGGGTGCGCCGTGAACTGGGCGTGCGCTTCGGTCACGCCGTAATCATCCTCGATCTTGTAGGCCAACTGCAGCGAGCCGCGCGCCTGCCGCTGCGGCTCCTTGGCGAGCGAGATCGTCGGCGGACGGTCGGGGACAGCGCTGAACTTCCATTGCGGCTGACCGCTTGGTGCGCGCACATGCACGGTGCCGTCGCCTGCAATGGTGAAGTGCTTCTCGTTGGTGCCCTTGGGAGCCTGCTCGGCCGGCGCGGTCTCGGTGACCCCGCCGCCTGCAATCACATCGAGCGTGCCGCCGCTCGAGCGCACGATCAGCGTCGAACCCACAGGAACCGGCAACTGGCCCGAGACCGGCAGCACGGCAGCTTCCTTGTTCGCGGCCGAGAGGATGATTGGCGGCTTGCCGGTATAGGCCGGCGGGTTCACCCAGGCATCGACGCGGATGGTGGTCGGGGTCAGCACGCCTTCCCAATCGAAGGCGGAGGCGACGCGCAGCATGCGCTCGTCGCCGGCGGCAACATACGCAGCAACCAGCATGACCGCGACGAGGCCGCGCAGTGCCCAGGGATCGTACAGCCGCAGCCGCGGCGACGGCAGGCCGGCGCGAATGCGTTTCAGCGAGGCCAGCGTGCGCTCGCGCTGCGCCTGCCATAGCGCCAGCGCGACCGGATCCTGCGTGGAGAGCGTGTCGGTGAGCGTGGTCGCCGGGCGATGGGCGATACCGGAGCCGCGATCAAGCCGGCTCAACCCCTGGTCGCGGCTCGGCCAGCGAAACCACACCAGCGGCAGCACCGCGGCCAATGCCAGCAGCACGAACAGCACAAGCCCGATTGCGCGCGCGATCGCAGGCACCGCGAGCCACAGGCCGGCCCACGACACCACCAGGAACAGTCCGATCACGGTCAGGAGTCGCGCCAGGTGCGGCCAGGCGCGTTCCCACGCGATTGCATATTTGGCCCGCTGCAGGGCCTGCGTCAGCTTCAACCGGGCGAGGGCTTCCGTCGTGCGCTGCGGCTCGGTCGGGTCAGGGGTCACGCCGTTCATCGAGTCTCCAGTAACCGCAAATCACCCTAACACAATGGCGTCAGCGAGGCATCCGTTCCAGCACGGTATACCGCCCGTTTTGCGCATGACACGAAGGCGTGACCGGGCGCAGCCGATACCGTAAGTTCCGCCCGCCATTCCACAGGAAAGCGACCCGTCGTCGTCCCGGGCAAGCCAACGGGTCCGCGCAAAGCGCGGCCCGATGACAGACTCAGCGCGACCCGGGACCCATAACCACAGGCGGTCGTGTTGCGGAGACCCGGAGTGCCGACCTGGCGCAACAACAGTCGCCTGTGGCCATGGGTCCCCGCTTTCGCGGGGACGACATCGAGTGTGTGGCGCGCGACTTCGCCGACAACAGACGAACGGAAGGAATAAATATGGACATCGGATTTATCGGGCTTGGCAAGATGGGCCTGCCCATGGCGCGCCGACTGATCGAGGTGAAACATCAGCTGATCGTATTCGACACCCGCCAGGAGGCGATCGACCAATTGGTGAAACTCGGGGCGCAAGCCGCAACCTCGCCGAAGGATGTCGCCGACCGCACCGAGACAGTGATGGCGAGCCTGCCCTCGCTCAAGGCTTCGCTGGAGGTTGCGACCGGCAAGGACGGCGTGATCGAGGGCAAAAAGGTCAAGCGCTTCGTCGATCTCTCGACCGTCGGCTCGCAAATGGCGGTGAAGATCCACGACATCCTGCAAAAGCGCAACATCGTGCAGATCGACAGCCCCGTCTCCGGCGGCGTCACCGGCGCCGAGAAGGGGACGCTGGCGGTGATGGTGTCAGGCCCGAAGGCGGATTACGAGGCCGTCAAGCCGGCGCTCGATGTCATCGGCAAGGTGTTTTTGATCTCGACCAAGCCGGGTGCGGGCCAGACCATGAAGCTTGCGAATAATTTCCTGTCGGCCACCGCGATGGTCGCAACCTCGGAAGCTGTCGTGATGGGCGTGAAATCCGGCCTCGATCCGAAGGTGATGATCGACGTGATCAACGCGGGCTCGGGCATGAACACCGCAAGCCGCGACAAGTTTCCGCGCTCGGTCTTGCCGCGCAGTTTCGATTTCGGCTTCGCTACCGGGTTGATGGTGAAAGACGTGCGACTCGCGGTCGAGGAGATGCGCTCGCTCGGGCTATCGATGGAAGTCGCGGAAGCCGTCGGGCGCCTGTGGGAAGCCGTGATCCGCGACCAGGGACCGGAGTCCGATTTCACCGCCGCAATCAAGCCGATCGAGAAAGCCGCCGGCGTCGTGGTCGGCGGCAAGGGCGGCGTGATGGGGAAATAACGTTAGGCCATTCTTTTTCCGCTGTCGTCCCGGGCAAGCGAGCATAGCGAGCGCGACCCGGGACCCATAACCACAAGAAGTTGTGGTTTCGCCAGCTCTTGCCTCGTCATTGCGAGGAGCCAACGGGTCCGCGCGAACGCGCGGCCCGATGACAGGCTCCGCGACGAAGCAATCCACACCGCTACCGCTGCGGCAGTATGGATTGCTTCGCTTCGCTCGCAATGACGACAACGTCGCCCTGGGGTTATGGGTCCCCGCTTTCGCGGGGACGACACCGGTTAGGTGGCCACGACGGTGGCCATCACAACCACGGCGCGGGCTTGTCCATCGCAATCAGCGCGTCGACGTCGAGGCGCGGGCGCACGACCGCGTATTGATCGTCCCTGACCAGCACTTCCGGGACCAGTGGCCGCGTGTTGTAGGTGCCGGCTTGCACCGCACCATAGGCGCCGGCGGTCATGATGGCGAGGAGATCGCCCGCCTTCGGCTCCGGCAACGTGAGGTCGAGCGCGAGATAATCGCCGGTCTCGCAGACCGGGCCGACCACGTCGGCGACGATGGTGCGCGCGTCCTTGCCGGCCTGCCTCACCGGCAGGATGTCGTGATGGGCTTCATAGAGCGTCGGCCGGATCAGGTCGTTCATCGCCGCATCAATGATGACGAAGTTCTTGCCGTCACCCTGCTTCACATAGATCACCTGGCTGACGAGGATGCCGGCATTGCCGACGATCATCCGCCCCGGCTCGAACATCAGCGTGCAGCCGAGATTATGCGTGACGCGCTTGACCATCACGGCATAGGCGTCGGGCGCGGGCGGCGCCTCGCGATCCATGTAGTAGGGAATGCCGAGGCCGCCGCCGAAATCGATATGCGCAATGTCGTGGCCGTCGGTGCGCAAGGTCTGCACAAACTCGGCGAGGATGCGAAAGGCGGTTTCCATCCGCGCCAGATCGGTGATCTGGCTGCCGATATGCATATCGGTACCGATCACCTTGATGCCCGGCAGTTTTGCGGCGCGGGCATAGACCTCACGGGCGTGCACGATCGGAATGCCGAACTTGTTCTCGGACTTGCCGGTCGAAATCTTGGCGTGGGTGCCCGCATCGACGTCCGGGTTGACGCGCACCGAGATGCGCGCAACGCGGCCGGTCTCGACCGCAAGCCTCGAGAGCAGCTCGAGTTCGGGCTCGGATTCGACATTGATACAGAAGATGTCGGCGGCGAGCGCGGCACGCAGCTCAGCCTCGGTCTTGCCGACGCCGGAGAACAGGATTTTTTGCGCCGGAAAGCCGGCGGCGAGCGCCCGCTTCAATTCACCGCCCGACACGACATCGGCGCCGGCCCCAAGCTTCGCCAGCGTGCGCAGCACCGACTGGTTGGAGTTGGCCTTCATGGCGTAACACACCATGACCTTCTCGCCGGCGAAGGCCTCGCTGAAGACGCGGTAATGCCGCTCCAGCGTCGCTGTGGAGTAGCAATAGAAGGGAGTGCCGACCGCCTGCGCCAGATCAGACAGGTTGACCGCCTCGGCGTGCAGCACGCCGTTGCGATAGTCGAAGTGGTTCATGGCGGGGCCGGATGTCTTATTTGGTGTCGGGTCGATTATCGAGGAGCGGGTCGAGGATGAACGACCGCTTGGCGCCTTTGGGCGCGGTCGGCGGCGCATCGGTGCCGTAGCTCGAATTGAACACGCTCGGCTGCTTCGCCGCCTCGCCCTCGGTATCGGTCGGCGCGACGGCGGGATTCGCTCCGCTGGCCGATGGCGGCAAATCGAGTCCACCCTTGCGGCCGCAGCCGGCAAGCGACAACGCGACCACGCTCAAGAGAATGACGGCCCACGCGGAAGCGGTCGGACGCAAGTGATTGTTCACGACGAAATCCCCAAATCGGGCCGCACCATACAAAGAATGCCCTGCCATGGCGAGAGCAACATGACCGTGAAATTGCAGCGAAATTCGTATCCGCAACCTTATTTTCGCTGCTTTTCGAGACGCTTTGCCCACCCTTTCGCCTGCGTGGCCACGTTCCTGGGCGCCGTGCCGCCAAAGCTGGTGCGGCTTTTGACGGAAGCCTCGACCGAAAGCACCTTCAGCGCATCGGCTGTCATCTTCGGCTCGATTTCCTGCATCGCCTTCAGCGGCAATTCATGCAGCGCGACGCCCTGCTTTGCGGCCAGCGCGACGATGCGCCCGGTGACGTGGTGGGCGTCGCGGAACGGCATTTTGAGCGTCCGCACCAACCAGTCGGCGAGATCGGTCGCGGTGGCGTAGCCGTCGCCGGCAGCCGCCTTCATCCGCGCCTCGTCCGGCACGAGATCGGAGACCATGCCGGTCATGGCGCGGATTGCGAGCGACAGCGCGGCAAACGCCTCCAATGCGCCCTGCTTGTCCTCCTGCATGTCCTTTTGATAGGCGAGCGGCAGGCCCTTCATCACGATCAGCAGCGCGGTCAGCGCCCCGATCACCCGGCCCGTCTTGGCGCGCACGAGCTCTGCCGCATCCGGATTGCGCTTCTGCGGCATGATGGAGGAGCCGGTGGTAAACTTGTCGCTTAACCGCACGAGGCCGACCAGCGGCGAGGTCCAGACCACGATCTCTTCCGCTAAGCGCGACAGATGGACGGCGCAAATCGCCGCCGCCGACAACGTCTCCAGCACGAAGTCGCGGTCGGAGACCGCGTCGAGCGAATTGGCCATCGGGCGGTCGAAGCCGAGTGCTTTCGCGGTGGCGTTGCGATCGATCGGAAACGACGTGCCGGCGAGCGCGGCGGCGCCGAGCGGCGATTCGTTCAGCCGCTTGCGCGCATCGGCAAAGCGGCCGCGGTCGCGCGCGGCCATCTCGACATAGGCTAGCAGATGATGGCCGAAGGTGACGGGCTGCGCGGTCTGCAGGTGAGTGAAACCCGGCATCACGGTCGCGGCATGCTCGGTCGCGCGTGCCACAAGCGCGCGCTGGAAATCGGCCAGCGCGGCATCGGTTTGATCGATGGTGTCGCGGACATAGAGGCGGAAGTCGGTCGCGATCTGGTCGTTGCGCGAGCGCGCGGTGTGCAGCCGTCCCGCGGCCGGCCCGATCAGCTCGGAAAGCCTGGACTCGACGTTCATATGGATATCTTCGAGCGCGCGCTTGAAGTCGAACGCGCCCTTGCTGATCTCACCGAGGATCGTATCGAGGCCCTTGCCGATGTTTTTGGCGTCGGAAGCCGTGATGATGCCCTGCTCGGCCAGCATCGCCGCATGCGCCTTGGAAGCCGCGATGTCCTGGGCATAGAGGTGCCGATCCACGTCGATGGAGACGTTGATCTCCTCCATGATCGCATCCGGGCGCTCGGAAAACCGGCCGCCCCACATCTGGTTGCTCATCGCTGTCCCGTCGTTCACATCCGCGCGCGCAAGCGCCGCGCACCCTTTGCCGGCTCCGCCCGGCGTAATATAGGCCCCTCCATAACCGTATCTGGACCAGGATGACAAACGATATGCCCGAACCCCCCTTACCGCGCCCGACCGCCACGCGGCGGATTCCGATCGTCGTCGGTGCGGTCGTGATCGGTGGGCTGATCGGCTATGCCGGCGTGGCCGGGCTTGGCGGGCTGAATACGGGCGGCGATCCCGCGTGCCGGGCGGCGGTCGATACCGCCAAGCGCATCGCGCCGCTGGCGCATGGCGAGGTCGCCGCGCTGACCATGGCCTCGAAGCCCTTGAAGCTGCCGGATCTCGCCTTCGCGGACGCCGACGGCAAGCCGAAGAAGCTGTCGGATTGGCACGGCAAGACCGTGCTGGTGAACCTCTGGGCCACGTGGTGCGTGCCTTGCCGCCGGGAAATGCCGGCGCTGGATCGGCTGCAAACCAGGCTCGAGGGCCCCAATTTTGAGGTGGTGGCGATCAATATCGACACCCGCGACCCCGAAAAGCCGAAGAACTTCCTGAAACAGGCCAACCTGACCCGGCTGGGTTATTATAACGACGAGAAAGCCAAGGTTTTCCAGGATCTTAAGTCGATCGGCCGGGCGCTGGGGATGCCGACCTCGGTGCTGGTGGACGGCCAGGGCTGTGAGATCGCGACCATCGCGGGACCGGCCGAATGGGATAGCGACGACGCCGTGAAGCTGATCGAGGCCGCCGTGAAGCCGTCCGCGGCCGGATTTTAGTCTTTGATTGTCATTCCGGGGCGCGCGTCAGCGCGAACCCGGAATCTCGAGATTCCGGGTCTGATCCTTCGGACCATCCCGGAATGACAACGGAGCCAAGTTAAGCCGAAATATTCAGGTTGCTGCCGATACCGGGGCCGACATTGCCGAGTGAAAGCGTCTGCTGGGCGGCGCCAAGCAGGGTTTCGACCGCTGATTTCTGGGCATTGAGGTCGGATTTCAGCGCCGAGGTCGCGACCTGCGACTGCAGTGCCGCCGTCTGATTCATCAGCACCGCCGCCACCAAGCTCATATCCATACGCGAGCACCCCGAAGGTCCTGCGAGGCACCCTAGGGGAGGAAGGTTAACGAGGGGTATTGCAGATGAAAGTCCTCAACATTCTCGTCCGGCGCTGTTTGCCGCTCGACCGGTTCGACGCCGCGGTCAGCTTCCATGAAGAGCTGATCGGCCAGAAGGCCCGACTCCGTTTCGATTACCCGGCCTACCAGCTCAAGCTCGCGCAGGTGGCTTCCATTCTGTTCATTGCCGGCACGGAAGAAAGCCTCGCTCCGTTCGTCGACACCCACGCGACCTTCATGGTCGATGATCTGCAAGCCTACGCGAACCACCTGCCGACGATCGGCGTCGAAATTCTGAGGCCACCGAAGGTCGTGCCGACCGGCTGGAACATGCTCGCGCGGCATCCGGACGGGTCGCTGATCGAATACGTCGAGCACCGGGATAAGCACCCCGCCGATCAGCTTCCTGATGTTCCCTATCCCGAACGAAGGATTGGCAGCTGACCCCTACCGGGTCGGCACCGGCTTGGGGCCGCGGTAGTCGTAAAAGCCGCGCTGGGTTTTGCGCCCGAGCCATCCGGCCTCGACATATTTCACGAGCAACGGGCACGGCCGGTACTTCGAGTCGGCCAGGCCCTCATGCAGCACCTGCATGATCGACAGGCAGGTGTCGAGGCCTATGAAATCGGCAAGCTCGAGCGGCCCCATCGGATGATGGGCCCCGAGCTTCATCGCCGCGTCGATCGCCTCGACATTACCGACACCCTCATAGAGCGTGTAGATCGCCTCGTTGATCATGGGCAGCAGGATGCGGTTGACGATAAAGGCCGGGAAATCCTCCGACACCGCGATCTGCTTGCCGAGCTTGCCGACGAACTCTTTCGCCGCCTCGAAGGTGGAATCGTCGGTGGCAATGCCGCGGATCAGCTCCACGAGTTCCATCAGCGGAACCGGATTCATGAAGTGAATGCCGATGAAGCGTTCGGGACGGTCGGTGGTGGCGGCAAGGCGCGTGATCGAGATCGACGAGGTGTTGGAGGCGACCAGCGCCTCGGGCTTCAGCACGGCGCAGAGATCGTGGAAGATCTTGCGCTTGACCTCTTCCTTCTCGGTCGCGGTCTCGATGACGAGGTCGCAATCGGAAAGCCCATCCAGCGTCTCGCTCAATGCGATGTGGCCCAGCGCCCCGGCCTTCGCGTCCTCGGTGATGACCTTCTTGGCGACCTGCCGCGACAGATTGCCGTTGATGGTTGCCATGCCGGATTTCAGGCGGTCGGCGGCGACATCGTTGAGGACCACGTCGAAGCCCGCCAATGCCGCAACATGCGCGATGCCGTTGCCCATCTGGCCCGAGCCGATCACGCCGATCTTCTTGATCATCGCCATTCTGTCATCCACCGGAACGGCGCGCATATCGCGCCTGCCCTTCAGTCCTTTTGACGCGTTTTCGCGCGAAAAGGTACCCCCTTCGCCCGAAAACGCTCCGAATATAGCAAGAAATACCGGCCGGGAGTGCCCCATCCGGCCGGTGTCTGGTCCTCACTTTCCGAGCTTGCCGAGCGCTTCCGTCAGTTCGGGAACCGCCTGATAGAGATCGGCGACAAGGCCATAATCGGCGACCTGGAAGATCGGCGCGTCCTCATCCTTGTTGATCGCGACGATCACCTTGGAGTCCTTCATGCCGGCGAGATGCTGGATCGCACCGGAAATGCCGATCGCGACATAGAGCTCGGGCGCCACCACCTTGCCGGTCTGCCCGACCTGCCAGTCGTTCGGCGCGTAGCCCGCGTCGACCGCGGCGCGCGAGGCACCGACACCGGCTCCCAGCTTGTCGGCGAGCGGCTCGATATATTTGGCAAAGTTCTCGCGGCTCTGCATGGCGCGACCGCCGGAGACGATGATCTTGGCCGAGGTGAGCTCCGGACGGTCGCTTTTCGCAACCTCCTCGCCGACGAAACTGGAGAGGCCGGGATCGGCGGCAGATGCCGCACTCTCGATCGGCGCAGCGGGAGAACCCGCAGGCGTCGCCGCAAAGGTCGAGGTGCGCACCGTGATCACCTTTCTGGCGTCCTTCGACTTCACGGTCTGGATCGCGTTGCCGGCGTAGATCGGCCGCTCGTAGGTGTCGGGCGCGATCACCTTGATGATCTCCGAGACCTGCATGACGTCAAGCAGGGCCGCAACGCGCGGCATCACGTTCTTGAAGCGCGAAGTCGCCGGCGCGACGAAGGCGTCATAGGACGGTGCGAGCGCCACGATCAGCGCGGCCAGCGGCTCCGCAAGATCGTGCTCGTAAGCAGCACCCTCGGCGACCAGCACCTTCTTCACACCGTCCAGCTTCGCGGCCGCTTCGGCGGCAGCCTTGGTGCCCTGGCTGCCGCCGGCGACCAGGACATGCACGTCGGCGCCCAATTCCTTGGCAGCCGTCAGCGCCTTGTTGGTGACGTCCTTCAGGGTTTCGTGGTCGTGTTCGGCAATCAACAGCGTCGTCATTTTCAGAGAACCCCGGCTTCGTTCTTCAGCTTGGAGACCAATTCGGCGACGTCCTTGACCTTGACGCCGCCCTTGCGGCCGGGCGGTTCGGATGTCTTCAGCACTTCCAGATGCGGCGCGAGATCGACGCCGGTGTCGGCGGCGGTCTTCTCCGCAATCGGCTTCTTCTTCGCCTTCATGATGTTGGGAAGGGACGCATAGCGCGGCTCGTTCAGGCGAAGATCGGTGGTGACGATCGCCGGCCCCTTCAGCTTCACAGTCTGCAGGCCGCCATCGACTTCACGCGTGACCTTGAAATCGGAGCCATCGACCTCGAGCTTGGAGGCGAACGTCGCCTGCGACCAGCCGAGCAGCGCGGCCAGCATCTGACCGGTCTGGTTGCTATCGTCATCGATCGCCTGCTTACCCAGAATAATGAGACCGGGCTTTTCCTCGTCGGCCACGGCTTTCAGGATCTTCGCGACCGCCAACGGTTCGACATTGCCGTCGGCCTTCACGAGAATCCCACGGTCGGCACCCATGGCGAGCCCCGTGCGAATGGTCTCCGAGGCCTGCGCGGGCCCGATCGAGACCACCACGACCTCGGTTGCCTTGCCGGCTTCTTTCAGCCGCAACGCTTCCTCGACGGCGATTTCGTCAAACGGATTCATCGACATCTTGACGTTGGCGAGTTCTACGCCCGTCCCGTCGCTCTTGACGCGGACCTTGACGTTGTAGTCGACGACCCGCTTTACCGGCACCAGAACCTTCATCGATCCTCTTTCGCTTGAATTTGGGGGATTTGACTGCTTCGGCGCGGAACCTAGAGCGCCGGCCCACCCCGGTCAACGCGCGCCGAGGCCAAAAATTGGCCCCGCGGGCCAATCTTTGGCGGTTCACCCTAGCGGTTCTGGCCGGGCACCCAGAGCACGTCGTCGGCGCCATTATGGTTGGCCGCGCGGCTGGCGACGAACAAGAAGTCTGACAGACGATTCATGTATTGGATCGCCGCGTCGCTAACGGGCTCTTCCGGCTTGGCCGCGAGTTCCACCATCATCCGTTCCGCTCGGCGGCATACGGTGCGGGCCAGATGGAGGTACGCGGCGGCAGGCGTTCCGCCAGGCAAAACAAACGACGTCAGGGGCGACAGCTTTTCATTGAGCTTGTCGATGTGGTGCTCCAGTCGTTCGACCTGGCTCGACAAGACCCTCAAGCGTTCCGCCTTGCCTTCGCGTTGGGGTACGGCAAGGTCGGCGCCGAGATCGAACAGATCGTTCTGGATCATACCGAGCATGGCGTCGAGCTCGCGTGCGTCGTCAAGATGCACGCGCGCGACGCCGATCGCCGCATTGGTCTCGTCGACGGTCCCGTAAGCGGCGACGCGCAGATCATATTTCGGGCGGCGCTCGCCCGAGCCGAGCGCGGTGGTGCCGTCATCGCCGGTTCGCGTATAGATGCGATTGAGCACGACCATGTGTCCCTCCGCTCACTCTTTGGTTTGCGCATGATCCCTCGGGTCAAGCCCGAGGGCATGCTTTTCGGAAGACCGCTGCACACTTTTCCGGATCATGCGCTAGTGCGCCATCGCCCAGACCGCGAGCATGGTGATGCAGATTGCAATGAATTGCAGCAGCACGCGCAGCCGCATCAGCTGCTGCGACCGATTGGGCGAACCGCCCCGCATCATGTTGACAAGACCCATCAGCAGCACCAGCGCGACAGCGGCAAGCGCAATGGGGAGGATGAATTTGCTCAGGAAGGTACCCATGGCGCTACATAACACCGCACGCCGAGCTACGCCATCCGGGCCTGCCGTTTTGCGCCGACGATCTGGCCTTTTATATCATATTGTCAGATGCTAACCGGGTCGCATCCGTCGCTCGCGCAAGGTGAAATGTGAAGCCGATCCGCTACCTCTTTCACGTCAGCCTCGATGCGTTCTACACCTTCCTTGCCGACGACGGCTGGGCGATCGCGAGCCATATCGCCCTGTCGACATTGATGGCGCTGTTTCCATTCCTCATCGTGCTCACCTCGCTCGCCGGCTTTTTCGGCTCGAAGGAGCTCGCCGACCAGGCGGCTGCGCTGATATTGCAGACCTGGCCGCGGCAGGTCGCGGACACCATCTCGGGGCAAATCCACGAGGTACTGACCACGACCCGTACCGACGCGCTGACCGCAGGCCTTGTGCTTGCGGTCTATTTCGCTTCCAACGGCGTCGAGGCGCTGAGGGTTGCGCTCAACCGCGCCTATGCCGTGGTCGAGCCGAGGCGCTGGTACTGGCTGAGGCTGGAGTCGATCGGCTATACGCTGGTTGCCGCTTTCACGGCGCTGGCGATGGCATTCCTGATCGTGCTCGGCCCGCTGATCATCGAGGGGGTGCGGCGCTATCTTCCGGTGGTCGTGGAAGCCAATGAGAGCTTTCTCCATGTCGGGCGTTACAGCATCACCATCGTGGCGCTGATCGTGGCGCTGTTCATCCTGCACAAGTGGGTGCCGGCGGGTCGGCGCAGCTTCGTGCAGATCCTGCCCGGCATCGTCTTCACCATGGTGGCCTCGCTGATCTCGGGCATGATGTTCGGCCAGTATCTCGCCCGCTTCGCCGACCGCTACGTCACCATGTATGCGGGGCTCGCCTCGGTCATCATCGCGCTGGTGTTTTTGTATTTCATCGCCGCAATCTTCGTCTTTGGCGGCGAGCTCAACGCCGCGATCATCAAGTCGCGGCTGCCGCGCGGCGTGTCGCTTCAAGCAGCGCAGTCGCTAGCGCCCTCGGAGACACAGGCTTGAGCAGGAAGGCGTCGGCGCCCGCCGCGCGCGAACCTGCCTCGTCTTCGCCCCGGCCCGACACGCCGATGATGGCGATGCGTCCGAGCGGGGGCTCGAGCTCGCGGATGCGCCGGATCGCCTCGATGCCGTCGATCCCCGGCAGCACCATGTCCATCAGCACCGCGTCGAATGCGCCCTGCTCGATCCGTTCGATGGCCGCTTCGCCCCGGCCGATGAACTCCGCCTGATGGCCGAGCTCGGTCAGGATGGTGTTGAGCACGACGCGGCCGAACGGGTTGTCCTCGACGCCGAGGATGCGCAGCGGCGCCAACGGCTCGCGCACACCGGCGGCGCCCGCGCCGACGTCCGATGCTTCGCCCGCGTCCGCCGCCTCCAGTCGCACCGTCAGCGTGAAGGTGGTACCGCCGCCGCGGCGCGGCGCCACGGCGATATCGCCGCCCATCATGCGCGCAAGCTGCTTGACCGACGACAGGCCGAGCCCCGCCCCGCCATAGCGCGAGGCGATCGACACATTGGCCTGCGAGAATGGGCGGAACAGGCGCTTGATCTCCGGCAGCGTCAGCCCGATACCGCTGTCGGAGACGGCGAAGGTCACCGCCAATGTGTTCCTGTTGCCCTTGCCGCCGCGCTCGGGTGCGGCGACCAGCGCCACCGCGCCGGTTTCGGTGAATTTCACCGCATTGTCGATCAGGTTCTCCAGCGCCGCCCGCAGGCGGATGGGATCGCCCACCACGAGCGAAGGCAAATGGCGCGAGATGTCGATCTCGGCCTGCAGGCCCTTGGCGGCCGCGCGGCCCGCCAGCGAATCTCCGGCGCTGCGGGCGAGCGCGCGCAGGTCAAACAAATCCTCGCGGAGCGCGGTGGGCATGCTGTGGGACTTGGCGGCATCGACGAACAGCGTCGCCAGGTTCGCCAGATGCTCGGCGCCCGCCTTGATGGTGTCGACCCATCGCCGCTCGCGCTCGCCGAGCTCGGAGGTCGCGAGCAGATCAGAGATGGCGAGGATGCCGGTCAAGGGCGTGCGCACCTCATGGGCAAAGACGGCGAGCGCGGTTTCCACGACGCCGGTTGCAGCGACGCGCTTGTGCACCCTTGCCGCTCCAGCGTCGGACTTACGCTTCTTCGCCGGCCGCTTTTTCGGCGAGCGTTTCTTGCGCTGGTCGCGCGAACTAGCCGCCATGAGACTCCCGGCTCCCCCGCCTGCGCCACCATGGCATGGCGAGGCCGCCGGAGTCACGGCACCGTTTCGAACTTGCCACCAGGGATTTTACGGGAGTCCGATCCGACGACGCAGTTCGGCCGCACTCATGCCCGAAGCGCGCAATTCGCGCAGGCCTGTCGCGCCGGTCGATTTGGAGAGCTTGAGCCCCGCCTCATCGCGAATCAGCCGATGATGCCGGTAAGCAGGCTCGGCGAGGCCAAGCAGATGCTGCAGCAGCCGGTGCACGCTCGTGGCATGGAAAAGGTCCTCACCCCGCACCACCTCGGTCACTCCCTGTAAGGCGTCGTCGATCACGACCGAGAGGTGATAGCTGGTCGGCGTCTCCTTGCGCGCCAGCACGACGTCGCCCCAGGCGTGCGGGGCGGCCGCGATCCGGCCGGTTTTGCCGTTCGGCCCCTCGCCGCGCTCATGCCAGGAGAGATCGCGTGCGCGCGCGATCGCGGCCGTCATGTCGAGTCTCAGCGAATAAGGCGCGCCAGAATCGATCAAGCGTGCGCGTTCGGCGGCCGAGAGCCGCTTGGCGTTCCCTGGATAGAGCGGCGCGCCGTCGGGATCGCGCGGCCAGACGCCGTGCGCCTCGCGCTCTGCCACCAGTCTTGCGATCTCGGCGCGGCTTTCGAAGCTCGGATAGATCAGCCCCTGCTCCGCCAATCTCTCCACGGCCCGGCGATATTCATCGAGATGCTCGGACTGGCGTCGCACCGGAACCTCCCAGGCAAGCCCGAGCCAGGCGAGATCCTCGTAGATCGCGGCCTCGAATTCCGGCCTGCAGCGGGTCGGATCGATATCCTCGATGCGCAGCAGGAGTCGCCCGCCGCTCGCGCGTGCCATGTCGAAATTGAGCAGCGCCGAATAGGCATGACCGAGATGAAGCGGGCCGTTCGGGCTTGGGGCGAAACGGAGGACGGGGGGTATTGGCATCAGTTGTCATTGCCGGGCTTGACCCGGCAATCCATCCTTCAAGAGTCTGTTACGATATGAGATGGATGCGCGGGTCCCGTCTACGCCAAGGCTTCGCCGGGCTCCAGTGCCTGGCCGGCGAAGCTTCTTTGCGAAGACGGCAAGCCCGCGCATGACGACTGAGCCACGCAATGACCATCCACCTCAACACCCAGGACGACCTCGAGGAAGCCATCCAGGCGCTGGTCAAGCAGGACCCGCGCCTGAAGCCGATCCTGGAGCGCGTCGGCATGCCGAGTCTGCGGCGGCGCGAGCCCGGCTTCGTCGGGCTCGCCCATATCGTCTGCGGCCAGCAGCTCTCGACCGCAAGCGCCGGCGCGATCTGGGACCGCCTCTGCAAGGTGTTCGATCCGTTCGACCACGACGCCGTGCGCCGCGCGCGGACTGACCGGCTCGGACGGCTGGGACTCTCGGCCGCCAAGATCAAGACGCTGAAACTTATCGCGCGCGAGCTTGCGGCCGAGCGGCTGAACCTCGATGTGCTGGCCGAGGAGGACGCCGACGCCGCCCATCACACGCTGACCGCGCTGCACGGCATCGGCCCCTGGACCGCCGACGTCTACCTCCTGTTCTGCCTCGGCCACGGCGATGCCTGGCCGGCCGGCGACCTCGCCGTGCAGGAAGCGATCAAGATCGGACTGGACCTGAAGCTGCGGCCGACTGCAAAGGAGATGGCGCCGCTAGCCGAACCCTGGCGGCCGCTGCGCGGTGCTGCGGCACATCTATGGTGGAGCTTCTATCGCGCGATCAAGAAACGCGAAGGCGTGATCGCGCGCCAAGAAAACACCCAAGACAATACCGACGATAAAGCGAACGCAGTTTCAAACATTGTTGCTGTTGCAAAACGGCGCGTGGCAAGCGCAAAGATCGCGGCAGGCAAGAATCCGGGATCGAAACGTGCCAGCCGCCGATTTCATCGTCGCACGAAGTGATTGTCAGCACGCGCCGTCGAGGCCCACGGAGCAGGTCTGCCGCGACATCCTCGAGGGGACCTATTCCGCCTGATCAGGGCCACATGCTCTCATTGGCCGCTTAGCCAGCTTTCTGCGCGCGTCCGATGGGTATAGCCTTGGCTCTCGGGAGAGGCCGCGGAAAGCCGGCCGGCGAACGAGGTCGCGCATGCTCGACAAGACCGATGACATCTCGGTTTCCGCCGAAAACTGGCTGGTGCGGTTCGAAGCCGCTCTCGCTGACGCCGATGACGGGACGTTGAAGGCGCTGTTTCTCGCCGACAGCTATTGGCGCGACGTGCTGGCGCTCTCCTGGAACCTGCAGACGCTGAACGGCGCCGACGCGATCCTGAAAGAACTGCCCACGCTGGCCCGCCGCGCGTTGCCGAAAAACTTCCGGATCGACCCGGAGCGCGCTGCCCCGCGCCGGGTGATGCGCGCCGGCACCTCCTCGATCGAGGCGATCTTCAAGTTCGAGACCGAAATCGGTCGCGGCCACGGCATCCTGCGCCTGGTGGCGGATGCGAGCGACGGCAACCGGCCAAAGGCGTGGACGTTGTTCACCGCGCTCGAGGAACTGAAAGGCTTTGAGGAAGAGCAAGGGAGCACCCGGCCGCGCGGGCAGGCTTATTCACGCGATTTCCGCGGGCCCAACTGGCTCGATCAGCGCAAGGCTTCCGCGGACTATGCGGACCACGACCCGGCGGTGCTCGTGGTCGGCGGCGGACAGGCGGGATTGTCGATCGCCGCGCGGCTGAAGCAGCTCAAGATCGACACGCTGATCGTCGATCGATGGCCGCGCATCGGCGACAACTGGCGCCAGCGCTATCACGCGCTGACCCTGCACAACCAGGTGCACGTCAATCACTTGCCCTATATGCCGTTCCCGCCGAACTGGCCGGTCTATATCCCCAAGGACAAGCTCGCCAACTGGTTCGAGTCCTATGTCGACGCCATGGAGCTGAACTACTGGACCGGTACGGAGTTCATCAGCGGCGCCTATGACGAGAGCCGCGGCCGCTGGAACGTCGACCTGCGCCGCGGCGGCGCGATGCGCCATCTGCATCCGCGTCACATCGTGATGGCGACCGGCGTCAGTGGCATTCCGAATGTGCCGGATCTTCCTTCTCTGAAGAACTTCACCGGGAAAGTCGTGCATTCCAGCTGCTATGACGATGGCGAAAACTGGCACGGCAAGCGCGCGCTGGTGATCGGCACCGGCAATAGCGGACACGACATCGCGCAGGATCTCTATTCGAGCGGCGCTATGGTCACGCTGGTGCAGCGCTCGCCGACCCTGATCACCAACATCGAGCCGTCGGCGCAGCTCGCCTATGCCGCCTATAGCGAAGGCACGCTGGACGACAATGATCTGATCGCGACCTCGATGCCGCTCAGGCTCGCGCGCCGCAGCCACCAGATGATCACGGAGCAATCGAAGAAGCTCGACCAGCCCCTGCTCGACGGACTGGAGCGCATTGGTTTCAAGCTCGACTACGGCGATGACAACACCGGCTGGCAGTTCAAATACCTGTCCCGCGGCGGCGGCTATTACTTCAATGTCGGCTGCTCCGATCTCGTGGCGAGCGGCGCGATCAAACTGGCGCAGTTTTCCGACGTCGACGCTTTCGTCGCCGAAGGCGCGCGGATGAAGAACGGCGAGACGCTGCCGGCCGATCTCATCGTGCTTGCGACCGGCTACCGGCCGCAGGAAGAGCTGGTGCGCAACCTGTTCGGCGAAAACGTCACGAAACGCATCGGTCCGATCTGGGGCTTTGGCGACGGCCAGGAGCTGCGCAACATGTATGTGCGCACGAAGCAGCCCGGCCTCTATTTTATCGCCGGCAGCCTCGCGCAATGCCGCATCAACTCGCGCTATCTCGCACTGCAGATCAAGGCGATCGCGGAAGGACTGATACAGTAACAGCCGTCATTCCGGGGCTCGCGAAGCGAGAGCCCGGAATCCACAACCACCACCTGTGAGTATGGATTCCGGGCCTGCGCCTAGCGGCGCATCCCGGAATGACGACGCGGTTAAACGGGAGAACGCCAATGAAAAACATCCTCGGCTCCGGAGAGCATCGCTATCGTGTGGTGGAGAACTGGGCAAAACTGCCCGACGGCTGGCAGCTCACAGATGTCGCCTCCGTTGCGGTGGACAGCAAGGACCGCATTTACGTCTTCAATCGCGGCGCGCACCCGGTTGTCGTGCTCGACCGCGACGGCAATTTCCTGCGAAGTTTTGGTGAAGGCCTGTTCTCCCGCGCGCACGGCTTGCATATCGATGCCGATGACAACCTTTATTGCACCGATGACGGCGACCACACCGTGCGCAAATGCACCACCGACGGCAAGGTGCTGCTCACCATCGGCGTTCCAGGCAAGCCGGCGCCCTACATGAGCGGCGAGCCGTTCCATCGCTGTACCCACACCGCGCTGTCGCCGAAAGGCGAGATCTACGTCTCCGACGGGTACGGCAATGCCTGCGTGCACAAATACACGCCCGACGGCAAGCTGATGAAGACCTGGGGCGAGCCCGGCACCGACCCCGGCCAATTCAACATCGTGCACAACATCGCAACCGACGCCGACGGATTCGTTTATGTCGCCGATCGCGAGAACCACCGCGTGCAGGTGTTCGACGGCAACGGCAAATATCAGACGCAGTGGAACAATCTGCACCGGCCATGCGCGCTGTGTTGCTGTGGCGGCAAAGTGCCGAACTTCATCATCGGCGAGCTCGGACCCGGCATGCCCGTCAATCTCAAGGTCCCCAATCTCGGCCCTCGGCTTTCGATCGTCGATGCCAAGGGCAAGCGCATCGCTCGCCTCGGCGGCGAGCACGGTCCCGGCGTCGAGGTCGGAAAATTCCTCGCGCCGCACGGCATCGCGCTGGATTCGAAGGGCGACATCTATGTCGGCGAGGTCGGCGTGACGAACTGGAGGACCAGCTTTCCGGATCAGGAGATGCCGGTGTCGGTGCGGACGAGCCGGTGTTTGCAGAAGTTGGAGAAGATCGCGTCGTAGGATCCGCCACCAGCGCTTGGCTTCCCCCTTCTGATAGTGCGCAACGCCCGGGCGCGAATTTGGCGCCGGTCACCTTCTCGGAACCACGCCAGCGGTCATCCCGCCGGGCGAAAACGGCACGATCATGGTGATGGGCGTGCGGGTAATCCCGCGCGGACGCGATGCCGCCGCATCCAAGCCAGAGTGCGGCCGCAATTGCAGCCGCGAGCCATTCGCCGCATCGACGCCTCCCACCCTGACTCATTGTCCTCAAACAGGCTTGCGGACACGCGTGGAACGCGGACCGTACTTGCGGGATAAGCTCTTCTAAGCTCTTCACAATCCCGTCACGCTGCATGTAGTATGTCAACACATGCTGCTTCGCAGCCGATATGGGAGTCAGGAGCGTTATTTGAACGCACATGTCTCGCAAGGCGGTTGGCCGGTCCTGGTGCTGAATGCGGATTTCCGGCCGCTGAGTTATTACCCGCTGTCGCTTTGGTCGTGGCAGGACGCGATCAAGGCTGTGTTTCTCGATCGTGTGAACATTGTCGAGCACTACGACCGTGCGGTAAGAAGTCCGAGCTTCGAAATCCAATTGCCCAGCGTCGTTTCGTTAAAGTCCTTCGTCAAGCCGACCACCCACCCCGCCTTCACCCGCTTCAACGTCTTCCTCCGCGACCGCTTCGTCTGCCAATATTGCTCGGCGAGCGACGACCTCACCTTCGACCACATCATCCCTCGCTCGAAAGGCGGCCAGACCACCTGGGAAAATGTGGTCGCGGCCTGTTCGCCCTGTAACCTGAAAAAGGGCAACATGACACCGCAACAGGCGAAGATGTTTCCCAGGCAGGCGCCGTTCGCGCCGACGGTGCACCAGCTCCATCGCAACGGCCGGCTGTTTCCGCCGAACTATCTGCACGATAGCTGGCTCGACTATCTCTATTGGGACACCGAGCTGGATCCGTAGCGCGCGAGCTTAGTTCGAGCTGGCGTGCATCGTGCGGAAATAGTGCTCGGCGTGCTGCAGATAGTTTTCGGCGGCGATCGGGTCGCCCTTCAGCTCTTCAGTGCGGGCCAAAGCCAAGTAGGTTTCATAGCTTTTTTGCGCCTTTCGCGGATCCATCGCGTCCTCGCGAGGCATGTGTTCTCGTCTGGCGTTTGGGAGCATGGTTGCTCGCCGCATCGGGTTGGCTGCTTTCGATGTCGGGCGCGGCCGTACGGTCGTCTGCGTTGGTTTGAAGGGGGCTTTCATGTGCTCCATGGCAGCGCGAGGAACCGCACTGCATCGTCCTGGAAATGTCGGTTTATCAAGGGATCGGGTTAAAGGCTCCGACCAGGCAGCGTGCCGTTCTTTTCTGCAGCGGTTGATCCCAAAGGACCACCGAACGGCGCACGATCAACGACCCATCATGTAGGGCGAAAGGCGTCTTTTTCAACCTGGCCGGAAATCCCCAATACCTACCCAAACAAATAATCGCGCGATAACTTGACCCGGTTTGGCAAGGGAGGCCGGCCAGGATGGACGTCGGGACGTGGCTGCGCAGTCTCGGCCTCGATCAGTATGAAGATCTGTTCCGCGAACAGGCGATCGAAGCCGATATCCTGCCGGAGCTGACCGATCAGCATTTGATCGAGCTCGGTGTTCCGCTCGGACACCGGCTGAAGCTCTTGCGCGCCATCCGCGAGCTCGCAAGCGAGCCGCCCGCCTCCGAGCCGATGGCGCCGGACGCGCCCGAACGGCGGCAATTGACTGTCATGTTCTGCGACCTCGTCGGCTCGACCGAGCTGACGGCGCAGCTTGACCCTGAGGACATGGCCGACCTGATCCGCGCCTTTCAGGGCGCGGTGGCGGCCGCGGTCGGCCGTTTTGAAGGCCACATCGCCAAATGGATGGGCGATGCCGCGATGGTCTATTTCGGCTATCCGCGCGCACATGAGGACGACGCCGATCGGGCAGCAAGGGCGGGGCTTGCGCTGGTTGAGGCGGTCGCAAAGCTCCGCCAGGAGCATGCGGCGGCGCTCGAGGTGCGCATCGGCATCTCGACCGGTCTCGTCGTGATGGGTGAGCTGATCGGCGAAGGCGAAGCACGCCTGCGTGAGTTGGTCGGTGACACGCCGAACCTTGCGATGCGGCTGCAATCGGCGGCCGAGCCGGACACGATCGTGGTTGGCGAGGCAACGCGCCGGTTGCTCGGCGACGCCTTCGTGCTGAAGCCGCTCGGGCCACAGACGTTCCCGGGTTTTGCCGCGCCACTCCCGGCCTGGCTGATCACGGCCGAGCGTGAAAATGTCGGCCGGTTCGAGGCCTCGCATCCGGAAGCGCTGACGCCATTCGTCGGTCGCGACGAGGAGATCGCGCTCTTGCTCGACCGCTGGCGTCGCGCGGCCAAAGGCGAGGGCCAGGTGGCGATGCTGTCGGGCGAGGCTGGCATCGGCAAGTCGCGCATCCTGGCGCGGTTGCGCGAAAGCCTGAGTGGCGAGCCGCATGTGCAGCTCCGCTACCAATGCTCGCCACATCACGTCAACGACGCCTTCCATCCGGTGATCGGCCAGATCTGGCGCGCCGCCGGCTTTGTCTCTGGCGAGCCGGCCGACGCACGCCTCGACAAGCTGGAAAGGATGATCGCAAGCGCCGGGCTCCCGATCCAGGACATCGCGCCGTTCTTTGCATCGCTGCTGGCAATCCCGACCGGCGATCGCTATCCCCCGCTCGACATGGCGCCCGGCGAGATGCGGGAGCGGACCATCACCGCGCTGCTCGCCCCGGTGCTGACGGTCGCGAGGCGAACGCCGGTGTTGATGATGCTGGAGGACGCGCACTGGATCGACCCCACCTCGCTCGACCTTACGAGCCGGTGGGTCGAGATGGTGCGGCACCTGCCGGTACTGTTCGTGATGACGTTCCGGCCCGAATTCGTGCCGCGCTGGCTCGGCGGCGATCACGTCACGGCACTGTCGCTCAACCGCCTCGCCCGCGACCAGGCGCTCGCGATGATCGACGGCGTCGTCGAGCACAAAAGGCTGCCGGCCGAGGTGCTGGACCAGATCCTGGCAAAGACCGACGGCGTGCCGTTGTTCATCGAGGAATTGACCAAGAGCGTGCTGGAATCCGAATATCTGCGCGAGGAAGACGACGGTTATGTGCTGACCTCGGCGCTGACGCCGCTGGCGATCCCCTCGACGCTGCACGATTCGCTGACGGCGCGGCTCGACCGGCTGTCGCCGATCAAGGAAACCGCACAGATTGGCGCCGCGATCGGCCGCGAGTTCCCGCACGCACTTCTGGAAGCGATTTCCCCGATCAAGGGCGCGGCACTGAACGACGTGCTGCGCCAGTTGATGGAAGCGGAGCTGATCTACCGTCGCGGTATCCCGCCGAAGGCGAGCTACGTTTTCAAGCACGCGCTGGTTCAGGACGCGGCCTATGGCTCGCTGTTGCGCAGCCGCCGCCAGCGCATCCATGCGCAGATTGCGCTGGCGCTCAAGGAGCGCGTAACCGAAGAAGAATATCCGCCGGCCACCATCGCGCATCACTTCACCGAGGCGGGCCTCGCCGCGTCCGCAGCGCCGGCCTGGCTTGCCGCAGCGGAGCTCGCGCTGTCGCAGTCGGCGCCAGTCGAAGCCGAACGTCATGCCAGCGCGGGGCTGGCGCTCATTGGCAGCATCGCGGAGGGCGGCGAACGCGACGCGCTCGAGCTGGCGCTCCTGGTCGCCCGCGCCAATGCGATGGTGCCGCTCAAAAGCGCTTCGGCGCCGGAGACCTTTGCCGCGATGATGGCGGCAAAACAACTGCTCGACCGCGGCATCGGCACGGATCTGCAGCGCGTCTCCGTCCTGTACGGGCTCTGTGCCGGCACCACGCTCGCAGCGCACCTTACCGAGGCGCTTGCCTTTGCCCGCGAGATCATCGAGGTGGCGGAACGGCTGGACGATCCGGCCTACCGGGTTCTTGGCTACCGGCAATTGGCCACGATCCAGTTCTATTCCGGGCAAAATCGCGAAGCACTGGCGAGCCTGCAGAAGGGCTTCGCCTATCGCGACCAACAGCGGCAGCGGGCGCTGAGTTACCGCTTCGGCTGGGATCAGGGCATCGCGATCCTGTCCTTCGAGGTGCTGGTGCGGATCTCGCTCGGGCTGCTCGACAGTGCCGCCCACATCCGCGACCAGGTGCTCGCCGAGGCGTCCGGCCATGGCCACGCTACGACAGTCGCTTCCGCGAACTTCTGCGTTCGAACCTGGCCCCAGCTTGCGCTGCATGAACTACCCGAGCTGGAGCGCGACTCCGCCGAACTGGCTATTTTCTGTGCCGAGAAGAAGGTCGAGCAGATCCGGCTGCTCGCGAGCGTTCATCATGCCTATGCGCGGGCGATGCGCGAGCCTGGACCGGCCAATATCGCGGCACTTCGCCAAACGCTCGATGCGCTGAAGCGGTCGGGCGGAAATACCGGAAACTCCATCATGCTGTCCAATCTCGCCGAAGCGGAGCTCGCAGCGGGCGATCTCGACGCCGCGGAGGCTGCGCTGAACGACGGCTTTGCCTTTGTCGCGCAATCCGGCGAGCGCTACTGGCTCGCCGATCTGCATCGCCTGTCCGGACAGGCGGCCTTGCAGCGCCGCGGACGCGACCCCGCGCGCGCCGAGGCGTGTTTTCACCACGCGATCGAAGTCGCAAGGGGCCAGGACGCGCGTCTGCTCGAACTGCGCGCAGCGATCGATTTGGGCCGATTGTGGCAAGGCGCGCGAGCAAGCGATGACATTCGCGCGCTGATCGAGCCGATCCTTGGACAAATCGAAGGCGGCGAGTTCGCGCCCGACGTGCGCAACGCCCGCGCCTTGCTTTCCGAGCTCGTATGAACACAACGTTCACATCCCGCTGTGCTTACCATGACGGAACTGGTGCGCTTTCAGCCAAAGATGCTACATTAAGCGGTGAAAGCTGCTTGGGCGCCTTACGCGAAAAAGACGCAGGGCGCCGATCGTCCCCGGCGCGCTGCTTCGCGCCGACACCACAGGAGAGCCGCGATGCCCTCTTTGACCGAATGGAAAGTGCCGCCCGCCTTCCAGCCTCATGACGGTGATTACGGTTTCGACGTCGACCGCGTGCTTTCCTCCGTCGTCGGGCTGCATTCCATCATCCCTCAAGACGGCTTCACGGCGGAGACGCTGGGGACCGAGCGCGCCGGCAACGGCGTCGTGATCGACGACGGGCTCGTGCTCACCATCGGCTACCTGATCACCGAGGCCGAGAGCGTCTGGCTGCATCTTGGCGATGGCCGCGTCATGGAAGGCCATTCGCTCGGCTTTGACGCCGTCACCGGCTTTGGCCTGGTGCAGGCGCTGGGCCACATGGATATTGAGCCGTTGCCGCTCGGCTCTTCGGCCGCGTCGCGGATCGGTGACCGCGTCGTGGTGGGCGGTGCCGGAGGGCGCACGCGCTCGGTCGCAAGCCAGATCGCGGCCAAGCAGGAATTTGCCGGTTACTGGGAGTATCTGCTCGACGAGGCGATCTTCACCTATCCGGCGCACCCGAACTGGGGGGGCGCCGGACTGATCGCCAATAGCGGCGAATTGATCGGAATCGGCTCGCTGCAGCTCGAGCGCGAGCGCGGCGGAAAGGCCGAGCATGTCAACATGATCGTGCCGATCGACATCCTGAAGCCCGTGCTCGACGATCTGCGTCGCTTCGGCAAGGTCAACCGCCCGCCGCGGCCCTGGCTTGGCATGTATTCGACCGAGATCGACAACCGCGTGGTGGTGATCGGCATTTCCGGCAACGGGCCGGCGGCGCGCGCCGAGCTGAAGACCGGCGATGTGATCCTGGCGGTGAAGGGCGAGAAGATCACGAGCCAGGCCGGCTTCTACCGCAAGCTCTGGGCGCTGGGGCCTGCGGGCGTCGACGTGCCGCTGACCGTGCATCATGAAGGCGTCACCTTCGACGTCGTGCTGGCCTCAACCGACCGGGCGAAGCTGTTGAAGGGGCCAAGGCTTCATTGACAAGGCTTCATTGACGAGGCTTCACTCTCGAGGCTTGACTGACGCGATTTCACCGGTGCCGCATTGAGCTTGAGAGCTTGGCAATGAGCGAGGCCGTGGTCGATGACATCGTGGCCGTGCTGCCGCCGCTGTTGCAGTCGCTTGAAGCGCTGTCCTTTGTCGCCCGACATCTCAACCCGCCGGATTTCGGCCGCGTGATGGAGGCGATCGGCGCGCCTGACGAAGCCTTGCGGTCTGTACGCGCGCAACTTTGCGAGTGGCCTGATGATTTCGTCGATGTGCGCGCCGCGCTCGAGACGGCAAGCGATGCTGCGCTTTCCGCCTTCACCGGCTTGCGCGCCGTGCTGCATGGGCAAGGCGATCTGGTTGCAGTGTTTCGCGCCCTGCGTTATTCGGCTCGCGCGCAGGAAGCGCTCTATCCGCTATCAGGACGATTTCCGCCGGTCAGCGACTTCTTCCTCGATCCCTCACGCCGCGATGACGAAATCCTCAAGGCGCGTCTTGCCAAGCCCGCCGCCGACCACAGCGGCGTGATGCACGACCACAACGAGCCCGGCAGCCGCGGCGGCTTCTCGCTTTACGTTCCCGAATACTACACACCTGATCGCGCCTGGCCCCTGGTGGTGGCGATGCATGGCGGCAGCGGCAACGGCCGCAATTTCGTGTGGAGCTGGCTGCGCGACGCCCGCAGCTTTGGCGCCATCCTGATTGCTCCGACCGCGACCGGCCCGACCTGGGCGCTGATGGGCGAAGATGCCGACACGCCGAATCTGTTGCGCATACTTGCGTCCGTGCAGAGCCGCTGGAATGTCGACCCCGCGCGGATGCTGCTGACCGGGATGAGCGACGGCGGCACCTTCTGCTATGTCAGCGGGCTCGATGCCGCCTCCCCCTTCACTCATCTCGCTCCGGTCGCGTCCACCTTCCATCCGCTGATGGCGGAGATGGCCGACAGAGATCGGCTGCGCGGCCTGCCGATCTATCTCGCGCACGGAAAGCTCGACTGGATGTTTCCGGTGCAAGTCGCGCGCCATACGCGAGAGACGCTATCGCTTGCCGGCGCCGACGTCACCTATCGCGAGATCGACGACCTCAGCCACACCTATCCGCGCGAGATCAACGCAGACGTGCTGCGTTGGCTGAATGGGAAATGAACGAGAGATTGCAGCGCAGAGAACTCTTCTCAAGACGGAACCAACCCGCATGAACCGCGTTGATGGCCGTCACCGGAGAGGTTGCCATGCAGTTTTTTATCGGACTGATTGTGGGAGCGCTGCTGCTGTTCTGCGGCGTCTACGTGTACGACTCGACGCAGACGTCGAGCGTGGCCAGTGGCCAGGTCGCCCAGACCAATCGCACCATCGTGAACTGGGATGTCGCGTCGGCAGACTGGAACGCGCTGAAGAGCCGCGCGCATCAGGACTGGATCAGGATTTCGTCGAAGTAGTTGCGGCGTGAAGCGCGCATCGAGGCGGCGTCTTCGCTTTCCGCGAGGGCGCCGTTACGTTTTATTGATCGCCTTTTTCGCCTTGCGCGCGTCGGCGATGACCTGCTCGAATTCATCCATGCTCAAGACGCCGGGCACGCGGAATTTGCCGACGATGAAGGACGGCGTGCCGCGGAAACCCAGCCCTTCGGCCGTCTCGTTATTGCGCGCGAGCATCGCGTCGATCGCCTTGGCATGGGTGTCGAGGTCTTTTTTGGCGCGGTCGACATCGACGCCGGCGTCTGCGATCAATTCATAGATTCGCGGCTCGGTCAGTCTTGAGCTGACGCCGATCATCGCATCATGCGCCTTGTCGTATTTGTCCTGGTATTTGCACGCAAGCGCCACGCGCGCGGCCACGACTGACACCGGCCCGAGAATCGGCCAGTCCTTCAACACCAGGCGCACCTTGCCGTCGTCCTGCACCACCTGGCGCAGCTCCGGCTCGAGCTTGCGGCAATAGGGGCAGTTGAAGTCGAACCATTCGACAATGGTGATGTCGCCGTCGGGGTTGCCGAGCACCGGATTGTCGGGATCGCGCAGCACCGCGGCTTCAGTCGGCTCTGCTTGGGCCCACGCCGTACGCGGCATGACGCCCAGCATCGCCGCGCCGCCGAGCAGCGCCAGCGCATCGCGGCGGTTAGGTGTCAGTCCAGTGAAATCGATCCAGTTGCGCATAAGTCGTCCCGCTTCGGCCCTTACTAACTCCTACGCCGCGAAATAGGAGATGTTACGCGCCAACATATAGAGTGCCACCGCGATAATGACAGCGGCGAACACGATATTCAGCGCGCCGCGCCGCTCCGCCAAGAGCCGCGCCGATCGCGTGCCGGCAAGCCCGCCCGCGATGCCGCCGGCGATGAACAGGCCGGCCAATCCCCAGGACACCAGGCCCGACCAGGCATAGCTCAAGGCCGTGGTGAGGCCGAAAGCCGTGACCGCGACCAGCGACGAGCTCACCGCATTCATGATCGACATGCCGGTCGCCAGCATCAACGCCGGCACGATCAGAAAGCCCCCGCCGATGCCGAAGAAGCCGGATAGCGAGCCGGTGGCGAGGCCAAGGCCGACGATCGCCGGAAGGTTTGCCATGCTCATCTTGACGTCGGAGGCGCCGACCTTCGCCCGCGTCTTCAGCATCAGAAGTGCAATCACCAGCATCACCAGCGCAAACAAGGCGAGCAGCTTCTGGCCGTCGAGCATCTTGCCGAGCAGCGATCCAAAAAACGCGCCGACAATACCGGCGGCCGCGAACATCAGCGCGCAGGACCACACCACCGTGCCGCCTCGGGCATGGTTGGAGAGGTTGATTGCGGCGTTGGCGGCGACCGCGATCGCACTGGTGCCGATCGCCACATGCGGTTCGGGCACGCCGACCACATAGACCATCAAGGGCACCGCCAGGATCGATCCGCCGCCGCCGACGAGGCCGAGCGAAAAACCGACCAGCATTCCCGATGCCAGCCCGAGCAGGCTATGCGCGAGGGAGATCATTGGAGGGGGAGACTCAGTTGCACCGAGTGCCTATAGAAGAAATTACTCTGCCTGGCCATGCCAATGGCACAAAGCCGCACTGCAAGACGGCCAGGGGAGCCAAAAAGCCACTACCTGCGGCGCCGGGACCAAGGTCCAAAGCGCTCGAGCCCTTGTCAATCAGGACGGCGTGGCATCGCCATCAGCGTCCCCGTCATGGTCGCAATCAGGCTTTCGACGCCATTTGCCATCGCATAGGCCCGGCCTTCGCACACCGTCAGCGTCCGGCCCGGCTTGACGACGGCGGCGCGAAACTCGAACCGCTCGCCTTTGGCAGGCGCCAGCAGGTTCGTCTTGAACTCGACCGTCAGGATGTCGGACCCCTCGGGCATCAGCGTGAAGGCGGCAATGCCGCAGGCGTTGTCGAGGCCCGCGGTGATGATGCCGGCGTGGACAAATCCGTTCTGCTGGCTGAAGTCCGGCGAATAGGCCATCGCCAGATCGACCTCGCCCGGCTCAAGCCGCGCAATCGAGATGCCGAGCGTCTTCATCGCCGGCTGCGCCTCGAAGGTCGCGGTCGCGACCGCGCGGAAATCCGGATTCTTCGGCTCGAAGCGCTTCATGCACAGCTCACGCGATCGCTGCTTCTGTGACCGCAAGGTGGCTGGCCACCGTCTCGCGAATATCAGCCGTAAACGCTGTCGATTTGCGCAAAGCGCGGTCCAGATGCACCGCGGTGATCTCGCAGGTCGCCGCGGTCTCACCGGTCTCCGCGTTGCGCATCTCGTGCAGAAGGCGGATCGATTTGGTGCCGATCTCGAGGAGCCGGCTCCGGACTTCAACGATATCGCCGGCCAGCAATTCTCGTTTGTAGGAGATGCTTTGCTGCACCGCCGCCTTGCCGCGGCCGGACTGGCGAAAATAGGCCGGCGTCAAGCCGAGGTGCGCGAAGCAATTCCAGTTGGCCTCGTCGAACTTGCCGACGTACCACATGACGTTCATGTGGCCGACGTGATCGCATTGCCAGGGATAGACCGTGCCGCGATAGGTCACCTCTGCCGCCATCAGCCGCTCCTGTTTTGCCTGTTTTGCGCTCTGATACGGTAGCGTATCACGCTGCGGACGGGCTAGCAATACGGTACCGTATCAAGAATCGGTTAGAGAGACTGCTTCATGGCCGAAGTCACGAACGAGAGCTGGATCAGGGCCGGATTCACCGAGCTGGCGCGCTCGGGCGTAGACGGCGTGCGGGTCGAGGTGCTGGCGAAACACCTCGGCGTCACCAAGGGCGGCTTCTACCGGCGCTTTCGCGATCGCGCGGCGCTGCTTTCCGAGATGCTCAACGAGTGGAGCCGGGGCCGCATCGTGGCGATCGAGCAACAGGCGAGTCTCGATGGCGAAAGCGCGCACGATCGGCTGAAGGGGCTGATCCTGCTCTACTCCGAGCGGATGAATACCGAAGGCATGGCGATCGAGCTCGCGGTCCGGCAATGGGCGCGCTCGGATGAGGCGGCGGCGCGAGCAGTGGCGGGCGTGGATGCAGCGCGGCTGAAAAACGTCGCGCAGCTTTATCGTGCGACGGGCCTTTCTCCGGAAGAAGCCGACGCGCAGGCATTCCTGTTCTATTGTTTCATCTTTGGCCAGAGCCTGCTCTTCCTCGAGCGCGGCTCACGCAGACGGGCGCAGCTTGTCGCGAAGTCAGCCGCAAAGCTGCTCGAGGAACCAGGCTGATTGCGGCCGGACGGCTGTCGCATCCGGCCGCATCCTCGACGTTCAGGCGATCACGCCCCTTTCAGGTGCTTGTTGCACTGTGAGTAGTAGCCACCGCCCTTCTGGATCCACTTCATGCCGGCATTGCCGCCGGTCGCCTTGTTGGCGTTGTACTGATCGACGCAGGTATGCATGCGGCCCTTGCCCGGGGTCTCCTTGGCATATTTCGGATCGATCGCATTCGGAAACACCGCATTGCCGGCCGCGGCCGGAGCTGCTGGCGCAGCCGCAGGCTTTGCGGCCGCCGTGCTCGGCGCAGGCGCGGCTGCGGGAGCTGCGGCAGGCGTCGCATCGGCACCGCATTGCGCCTTGCGGAAGTCATTCCACTTCATACCGTTGAGTGTGCCGTCCTTCTTGGCGGCCTGATATTTTGCGCTGCATTCCTGTCGAGTCAGCGCATTCGCCGGCGCGGTCGCTGCGAACGCAGCAAAACCGGACACCGCAACTGCGCAAAGCAGCTTGTTTTTGAAGGTCATCCCTGAGTCTCCCTTACGACGTGCTGAATGGGGAGCACATCCTATCCGCGAGGCGCCTTACCACAAGCCCGCGACCGCCAAAATATAGTCTTCGCGAGGGCGGCGTTGAACCGGCTTCATTCATCGGAGGTTCATCATCGTGGCGCGAGGTTGCCTTCCTTATCTCTTTTCTTTCCCGAGGTGCCTCCATGATCACGATCTCCTCCCGTGCGGCCGGCCTTGCGCTCGCCGCTTCGCTCCTCTTTGCGGGCGCTGCCTACGCGCAGACGCCAGCTCCCGCCGCCAGTCCGGCGCCCGCTGCCAAGACCGCAAAGACCACAAAGCCCCGTAGCGCCGCCTCGCTCGAATGCTCGAAGGAGGCGGATGCCAAGGGCCTGCACGGCAAGGAACGCAAGAAATTCCGCTCCGACTGCAAGAAGGAGCAGGCCGGCAAGGCCGCGCCCGCGAGCAAGTAGTCTCATCCCTTCCCTTTTGCCCTCCCTTGGCCGCCGCAAGTCGGGCCTGCCCGACTTGCGCACCATAAGCACGCAACCGGCATAGATCCCGGTTGCGTGGCAAGATGACACGCGCATTGCTGCATCGCATTAGCGCATTTGTTCCCCTCTTTCGGATTTGCCATAAGGTAGCGTGAGGCAAATCCTTTCATCGATCGCTGTTTCCCTTCCGAGCCGGAATAAGGCGCTGATCGCGCTTGAGACGCTGGCGATCGGCGCAGCCGGCGGCCTCTTGTTTCTCTGGGCGAACCTGCCGGGCGGGTTGATCTCCGGCGCCATGGTCGCAACCGGCGTCGCGGCGATTTGCGGCCGCCAGCTCGCAGTCCCTGCGTTCGTCACCCAGGCCGTGCTGGTCGTGCTCGGCATTTCGATCGGCGGGGTGGTGTCGCGCCAGCTCATCGCCCATGTCAGCGCCTATCCCTTCACGATCGGCCTGCTTGCGCTCGCGACCTTCTGCTCGACCCTCGGCTCCAGCCTGTACCTGCAGCGTGTCCATGGCTGGGACCGCACCTCGGCCTTCCTCGCTGGCGCGCCCGGCGCGCTGTCGCAGATCACGATTCTTGCGGTCGAGCGCGGCGCCGACCTGCCGGCGATCGCTGTGGTGCAGACCGTGCGCGTCATCATCCTCACCGCGGCGCTGCCGATGGTGCTGGCCTTGAGCGGGCTCGCCCCCGCCAGCGGCTCGGGCATCCTGCTGCCCGCCGCTTCGCCGATGAATCTCATAGCCCTGGTCGCGGCTTCGCTGGCGCTGTCGCTGATTCTCCGGATCCTGAAATTTCCGGCGAGCTGGATGTTCGGCGCGATGATCGCCTCCAGCGTGCTGCATGGCGCCGGCCTCGTCGATGGCGGCGTGCCGCCCTGGGTGCGCAGCGTGGCGCTGGTCGGCATCGGCGCGGTGATCGGCAGCCGCTTTGCGCGGATGAAGCTAAGGGTGCTGGCCGGCCACCTCAACGCGGCGCTCGGCTCGTTTGCGATCGCGATCGCCATTTCCGGCCTCTTCGTCGGCGTCATCGCGCTCACCACCCAGGTACGCTTCTCCGACGCCGTCGTTGCCTTCGCGCCGGGCGCGATGGACGCCATGCTGGCGCTGGCGCTGACACTGCATATCGATCCGATCTTCGTCGGCGCGCACCATCTGTCGCGCTTCGTGTTCGTCACCATCGCGATCCCCGGCATCGTGCACCTGTTCGGGCGCACGCAGGACGACGTGGACGATTAGATCTCATTCTCTATCCTGTAGGGTGGGCAAAGGCGCGAAGCGCCGTGCCCACCAAAAATGCATCGACACCATTGCTTTGAACGGTGGGCACGCTGAGCCTGTCATCGGGCCGCGCGCTCGCGCGGACCCGTTGGCTTTGCCCACCCTACGACCTCGGCCTGCGGGTCAACGCTTGGCCGCCTTCGCCATTCCCCACGCCGCGATCGCGGCCATCAAGAGCGAGATCAGCGCGTTGTAGCCGGCGAGCGAAATGCCAAGGAAGCGGAATTGCACCTCGTCGCAGCGGATCACCTTGACCTTGTCGAGCTGATCCAACAGGTTGCCGGCCTTGCGGAAATCGACCAGCGGCCCGGTGCACTCGGTCGGTCCCTTCCAGAAGCCCCATTCGACGCCTGCGTGATAGGCGCCGAACACGGCACTGCCGAGCGCTGCGAGCGCAAGGATCGCAAGGCCCGCCAGCACCACGCCGCGCGGCGCGCCCTTGCTGGCCGCGATCGCCAACAGCGCCGCGAACGGCACCGCGAAATAATAGGCGTAGCGCTCTTCGAGGCACATCGGGCACGGCAGGATCTGCAGCACGAGCTGGAAGAACCAGGCGCCGGCGAGCGTCGCCGCCGCGATCACCAGGATCGCGAGCGCGGAAGCTGCGGCCGGGCTGGCCTCGATGCGGCTTGCGAGCGGAAAATGCGATATCTCTGACGTCACGTGCTGCCTTTCCCGGTAAACAGATCGGTAAACTTGGTATCGCGCATCCCCAAAGCTGTCGAGCCGATGCGAAATCACATCCGCGCGGGTTGACCCCCATCTGCCGCCCGTTATAGTCCCGCCGCTTCGCCGCCCTGTTCGGCCTTTCCGGCCAAAGGGGACAATGCGAATGCCCCTGTGGCGGAACTGGTAGACGCGCTCGACTCAAAATCGAGTTCCGCAAGGAGTGCTGGTTCGATTCCGGCCAGGGGCACCAGTCGGGCATTCGCCGTCATCCGCCAATGTTCACTTTCCTCAATAACGACGGCCACAAGTCGCATTTTTGACTTCGCGGCCGTTCGCCCAAATTTCATGGTATCCGGCGACTTTCATGGTATTTTCCATGGTAGATTGTTGGGGTCATGGTATCGCGACTTTTGGGTGGAATCGAACCGATGCCGGTCAAGAACGACACCTATTTTCGGCACCTGAAAGCTGGCGAAAAAGACTACAAGCGCTCCGACAGTGGCGGCCTCTTCATGCTCGTCACCAAGACCGGATCAAAGCTCTGGCGCTACGCGTACAACTTTGACTCCAAGCAGAAGCTGCTCGCGCTAGGCCAGTATCCTGTCACCTCTCTCGCAGACGCGCGCATCAAGCGCGACGATGCCAAGAAGCTGCTTGCCGAAGGCATCGACCCCTCCGTCAACCGCAAGGAAGAGCGCCGCAATGCGCGAATGTCGCGAGCCAACACTTTTGAAGCCGTGGCCAAAGAACTCATGGACAAGTCCGAGGCAGAGGGCGATGCCCCGAAAACGCTGAAGAAGAAACAGTGGCTGCTTGATTTCGCCAACAAGGAATTCGGCA
>Ga0209166_10000671_pt1 | contig 34309 bp, 29 predicted proteins | sample Coa_R1_3_FD_187151 | JGI IMG/M metagenome (GOLD analysis project Ga0209166, IMG submission 187151) | Surface soil microbial communities from Centralia Pennsylvania, which are recovering from an underground coalmine fire - Coalmine... | ecosystem: Environmental > Terrestrial > Soil >...
CGTAATATTGGTGATATTGGTCACGTTGGTGATGTTGGTGATATGAACTTCATTGAAACGCTCACCACGTCGCCCGTACCAGGGAAAGAAGCGGTCGCACGGTCCAATCGGCAGCCAGCCTACGTGGCCAAAGCCGAAGCCCACGCCGACACTCAGGCCGTCCCCGAAGCCGAAGAATGATACATATGCAGGTGCCCATATTGGCCGATAATTGATGATTACCGGTCCCGGCCACCACGCCCACACTGCGCCCCGGAGGTACCAGCGGCCATAGTGATAAGGCGCCCAGCCCCAAGGCTCATAAGAGACCCAGGTCCAGCCGTAATACGGCTCCCACACCCAGCGGCCTTCGCGATAAGGGACCCAATCCGGTCCGACCTCTGGCACCCACACCCGGCCATAACCGGGATCATCGTCCCAGTGCCCGTAGGCGTCGAGGTCCTCTGACCCGACGTAGTAACGATTGGTGTTGTGCCAGCTTTCGGCGCTGTGGATCGTGTTGTCGCGATCGTTATTGAACCGGTCCCAGTCGTCTCTTCCGGGAGCGTCGCTGATTTGCGACTCGGTGCCATCGCCCGTGCCGCGCACCGTGATCATCTGCCCCTTGTGGACCTCCGTGCTGCCCTGGGGAGTCGAGATGTCCGCCTGGCCGTTGCGCACGATGATGCGCGTCTCGTCGTCGCTGAAGCTCTCAATGCGGAAGCTGCCATCGTTCTTATAAGGATGGATGGCCGCGTTGGGCGTATCAATTTCGGGCTCGGCATCGCTGTCTTTGAAGACGGTGTAGTTGACGATGCCCTGCGCCAGTTGTACCTGGATTTGCGTGCGCGAAAGCGTGGAGATATTCGCCTGTGTGCGGTTGCCCAGCCGCACGATGTTGGAATAGTCGAGCTGCACTTCGGCGTGAGACTCATCGCCCGTGGAAACTTTGTCACCGCTCACAATGGGCTGATTCAGAGCCGCCGCCGCCCAGTCGCCCGAATCGCCACGCTGGGTAGAGACATCGCCGTGAATCAAGCTGATTCGCCCTACGCCCGGATCTGTCTGTACCGGCGCCTGCGCGTGCGCAGTGCCCAGCAGGAACAGCATCATCAGTAGAACTACAGCCTCAACGATCCCGTTTTTTACGACCCATGCGCTTTTCATAGTCTTACTCCCTTTTATCTGAGGGCGCAGCAGCCAACCCAAGGCTGCTGCGCCCTCGCTTTTGATTCGCGCGCGACAGCACTCATCAAAAGCTCACCCTTCATCTGAGGAAAACCCTCGCCTTCTATAAGGCATGTCCCGTGCCAAAGTTACTTAGCCCGGCTAAGGCGCTGCAAGTTATTGATTCAGAGGATGATTGGACTTCTGTTATGAGGATGAAGAGTTTCCGTGTGGTTTTGGTTTTTGGTGGATTGCAACCGCAGGTGGTGGATTTCAACCAGGTAGGCATTCAGCGCGTGTTGGACTAACCGCGAAGGCGCGGAGACTTGAGGAAACAATAATTTCCCTCCGCGTCTCCGCGGTGAAAAGGCTTTTGCTTTTCCTTGTAGCTTGGAACTGGCCTTATCCCTCGTCGTCGGCAATACCAATCTTCGTCAGCCGATAGCGCAGCGTATTGCGTGAGACGCCCAGCAGGCGGGCCGCCTGGCTCTTGTTTCCATTGGCGCGGCGCAGCGCCTCGCGGACCATTTCATCTTCCCACTGGTCGAGCGTCATCCCTTCCGGCAAGAAGTTGTTGTTGCCGGCGGTGCTCGACTTGGCGCGCGGGGCATCCATATGGATGTCACCGGTGTCGAGCACAGGACCGTGGGCCAGCGCGGCCGCGCGCTCCACAATATTTTGCAGCTCGCGCACGTTTCCCGGCCAATGATAGTTCGCCAGGATTTGCATGGCTTCGGGCTTGATGCCGGTGATCGGCTTTCCCGATTCCGCCGAGAAGTGGGCCATAAAGAGCTGTACCAAATCGGGAATATCTTCTCTGCGCTCCCGCAAGGGCGCGATGTCTATGGGCACGACATTCAGGCGGTAATAAAGGTCTTCACGAAATGTCCCCTGCTCCAGCGCGGCCCGCAGGTCGCGGTTGGTCGCCGCGATCAGCCTTACGTCTACCTTCAAGGTGCGCGTGCCGCCCAGGCGCTCAAACTCGCGCTCCTGCAGCACGCGTAGCAGCTTTACCTGCGTGGCCGGGGGCACATCGCCGATTTCATCGAGGAAGAGTGTTCCTTTATCCGCCAGTTCGAACTTGCCCGGCTTGCTGGCGGCCGCGCCGGTGAATGCGCCTTTTTCGTAGCCGAACAGCTCGCTTTCCAGCAGGCTCTCAGGGATGGCAGTGCTGTTGATCTTGATGAACGGCCCTGACGCCCGCCGCGACTTCTCATGAATGGCGCGCGCGATCAGGTCTTTGCCTACGCCGCTTTCTCCGCCAAGCAGAACGGTGGAATTGGTTTGCGCAACCCGTTCCACCATGGCCAGGACTTCCTGCATCTTTGGGCTGCGCGCCACCACGTTCGGATGCACATAGCGCTGTCCCAGGGCCTCGCGCAGCGAGCGGTTCTCTTCGCGCAGCTTGCCGACATCCAGCTCTTTGTGCAGGACCATCCGCATCTCAGCCAGCGAAAATGGCTTCAGCACGTAGTCGCTGGCCCCGGCTTTCATGGCTTCAACCGCGGTCTCAATGCTGCCGAAGGCGGTCATCACCACCACAGGCAGCGCCGCGTTGAGGCGTTTGGCGGCTTGCAGGAATTCCAGGCCTCCCATTCCGGGAAGCTTCAGGTCGGTCACGACGATATCCACCGGCTGCTCGCGCAGCAGCTTCAGTCCGCTTTCGGCGTCGGCTGCGGAGAGCGTAGTGAAGCCATCCTCGCCCAGATCGAGTTCGAGCAGGCGGCGCATCTTGGCTTCATCTTCGACAATGAGAATAGTTGGCATGCAGTTTCAAGTTTCGAGTTTCCAGTTACAAGGAAACAGTTCCCAGTTGCCGGTTGCCAGCAAAGTAACCGCTAAGGAACATGACGGTGAATCTCTTTCACACTTCGTGTCTCTGTAGAGGCACAGAGATTGAATCATCGGATTATCGAATCATTAAGATCATTGAACAACTACCCGATCTCCAATGACTCAATGACCCGATGACTCAATTTCTCCGTGTCTCCGTGGTGAACTTTTTTATTTTTCCTCCGCGTCTCAGCGCCTCCGCGGTGAAATAAAAACTTGGCTGCTCACGCGGTTCGCGACGACGCCATTGCTTCCTCTGCCGGGAAGAAGAGCACAAAGCAGGCGCCACCGCGTGAAGTGTTCTCCACGCGAATGGAGCCGTGGTGCTCGTCCATAATCTTGGAAACAATGGATAGCCCCAATCCTACGCCTGTCTCCTTCGTAGTGACGAATGGATTGAAGATCTGCTCGCGCAGCTCCGCCGGAATCCCGGGGCCTGTGTCCTCGACGCGCACTTCCACCCCCTGGCGTTGGTTCGCTTGTCGCGGAGAAACTTCCACGCGAAGAGTTCCCCCTTTGCTTCCCATGGCTTCGTAGGCGTTCTGTACCAGGTTGATGAAGGCCTGCTCGCAGAGATTTTCATCCAGCGGCACCGGCAACTGTTCTTTCGCGTACTTGCGCTCGACCTCAATCTCGCCGCCGCGCCATTGGTCTCCCACGGATTTCAACGCGCGCTCCAGCAGAGCCGTAATCTCTTGCCGTCTGGCCTGGGCGTGCAGCGGCCGGGCAAAATCCAAAAAGCGGCTGACCAGGGCGCTCAGCCGGTTCACCTCACTCGAGATATAGCCCGCCAGCTCGCTGGCCAGCGGATCGGCGGTTTCGAGTTTCTTGCTCAGCATCTCCGCCGATCCCTTGATAACGCCCAGCGGATTGCGGATCTCATGCGCCAATCCGGCGGAGAGCTGGCCCAGGGCGGCCAGGCGTTCCGAGCGCCGCGCTTCCGCCTGTACCCGCTCCAGTTGGCGGTTGGTCTCGGCAAGCTCTTCCGCCAGTTTCTGGTAGCGCTCGACCTGCTGGCGATTTTCCACCACAAACCGGTTCACCACCATGCCCGCCAGAAAAAAGAACAGAATGCGGATCGCCAGTTCAGCAATGCCGGCCGGCGTCAGCTCGAACTGCTGGTTCGCGGGAATAAGATAAGAACAGTATGCCGCTGAGGCCAGCAGGGTCCAGAAGAGCGTGCCCCAGGGACCGAAATAGATGGCGGCGGTGATTACCGGCAGATAATAGATCGGGTAATAGCTGCTGTTGATGCTGGGTTGCTCTTCCGCTGCGGTGTGATCAATGAGCAGGGTAGCGAGCAGAATCTTCAGCAGAACAGTGTAATAGCGGCCGTGGCGTGGCGCATGGGCCAGAAGCCAGCCTTCACCCAATTGCACCAAGCCAATGGCCAGCAGGATGAGTTGCTTGTGAGTCTCGCGCACCGGCGGCAGAACGGCAAGGCTGGCCAGCACCCCCAGCCAGACCATGTCGAGCCAATTAAACTTCAGACGCCCATCGTTTCGTTCGTCCAAGTGCTCGTCCACCGGAGCCCTCTCGCTGTTGCTTACCCTATCATCCACCATGAACCCCCTATCATGGGACAAGTTTCATGGGATTCGCAAGTTTGGTTCGCCGAATCGGATCGAGTAGCGCAGGCGTCCCGCTGGCTGTCCTGTGGCCCTGCCCCGGCGTGCCGTGGCGCATCTTGCCCACAGAGTTGTTATGAATTCGCATGGATGTTAGGTACGGATTTAGAGACTGCGGAAAAACTCGCTGTAACGTAAGACATGTCAGTACACAATAGTCCCCTTTTAAGAATGTCATCCTCAGCGAGGGCGAACGCCCGAGCCGAAGGGACCCCGAGGATGCGCAAGTATTAAATACAGCCGCAAGGCATTCTCTTAGGTATTTCGAGTTCTGGGTTTATATCGTGGGCGAGCCCGACGAACCTGCGTGCCCCACACGCGCATCAAGCGCGTGTGGGAAATTCGAGCCGCGAACTGAGAGTTTGGAAGCCGAGTAAAGGGGGGTGGGGGTTACTAAGTAACGCTTCTGCCGTGCCTGAGCGGCCGGGAGCCGCGTCATTGCCGGCGAAAAAGGAGATTGGGCGGGGCATTCCTGGACGCGCACGAGTAACCCATCGGCCGGTTTCGTGAGACCTGCGAAGAGTCGCTGTGAGTTTTCAAAGACCCGTGGGACAAGAGCCCAAATAAATCATGCCAGCAATTTTGCAGAAGGCAATGATTTGATACCACTCTTTGCAGATCAGCGCTTTTTTGTAGTGGCAATAATTACGAAGAACTATCATCCTAGCTGGGGCGTAAAAGTCGCTTCCGGAGTACATTATTGGCGATTGGCTGCGAATGTATTTTTGGAGGTAAGATTGTCTTACTATGACCACCAAGGTTTCCACCAAAGGACAAGTTGTTCTGCCAGGACCATTGCGCCGGAAGCTTGGCATCCGTGCGGGCGATCCGCTTGAGGCAAGAATCGAAGGCGGCCGAATTGTCTTGACGCCGCAAAGGAGCCGGCCCCGCAAGATTAAGATCGTCACCGATGCGGTTACTGGACTTCCCGTTCTGAGCGCAGGTTCCGACGCCCCGGTCATGAGCAGCCAAGAGGTTCGCGAAATTCTGGCGAATTTCCCATGACCTATTTGCTCGATGTCAACGCTGTTCTGGCCCTCACCGGATGCCAAAATTTCAGATGCCTTCCTCATCCCGTCCAATTGATCGAGCAGAACCTTTAATTCCAGCACGGCAGCTCTCTTGCATGCAGGCACAGGCAAAAGGTGAAACCACCCAACGTAAGTTCGCTGGAAATAACTACTGGAAGATGATCTAGCCTCGAAGGAATTGGAAAGATTTGGCTCCTTAGGTAGGACTCGAACCCACAACCCTCAGGTTAACAGTTGCGGTGTGATGATTGGGATGGAGTACCACTGAGTCCTATCTGTTTGAGCATTCAGGCGATTCTAACGTAGCACATTGCGACCGAGAACGATTGTTTCTGATGGGGAGGGGGCACAAAAGTGGGCACAGCTATAAAGACGTTCTGCCGAACCGTCAAGCCCGCCTTCGGGATGTTTCTGAATTTTTCTAATCCGGCTGCGGAGTTCGAAGTATTTCAGAAACGGAAACAAGCTCTTTACCTTGATAGCGAGTGATCATAATGGAAACGTATTTTTGGCCGGGGCCGCAGACCAGATTCACATACTTTGTCTCTGCCGATGGGTTCTGCTCGACACTTGTACTAAGAGAGCAGGTAGACCGACCTTCCGCATACGCGGCTGATAGAGCACCGTAGATGCCGTTTCCGACCGAGGCGGCGTCTGAGTCATCTGGAGTCCAGTCCCTATTAATGAAAGACAGTCTCTTGTTGGTAAAGGCCACGACCCCTAGGATGCTATTGTTGTCCTTGTTCTGAAATACGTAAAACTCATCCTTTCCAAAGGGGGTCAGCGAATACCCGGCAACTGTGAGCTGAGAGATGACCGTCTCTTGCTGCATTCCGAGATAAAGCGCAATAGTGCCTATCAACAGAGATTCCCGATTGGCTTGCAAATTCCTTGGATGGACCTGCGCTTGCATGGGGAACGCCAAGAGAAGTGCCAGGATTGATACAAGGGTGCGAGCAGCCATAAAACCTCCAAGCATCTGTGTTCAATACCGTAGCTGCAATATTACGCCTGTGTTCTTTCCCTCCCAACAATGTATTTGAAGGCTTCCATGTATCAGGCAGAATGGGGGGGCAATCGCTGAAAATTTCAAGGTAGGTATTGTCGCAGAACATCAAGTGTATTCTCGCCATTCCATTGGGGATCTTGGTCGCAATTGCGCCGCTAATATGTTTCCCAGCGATGTATTTGAAGCTACCTTTCATCTTTGCCTCCTGTTGCTTGGGCACGATATCCATCTACAGCAACGCATGCAAGCAAAATGCACGGCGGAAATGACTTATGGGGCTGACCGCCAGACGAGCCTCTAACATCCTGGATTGTCACCGCTGAAGTGCGCCATTATTCTGGAAACGAACTCTTTGAGTTGAGGCGGGCACTCACCATCGTGTAGTTTCTGAAGTGCCGCTACTATCCACTTGGACTTCTGTGACGTACCAAGATTCATCCAACTTTCGAGCTCGCCAACGGGCACAATGAAGAGTCCGAGTGCTGATAGTTCCTTCGTGATTTCATTGGCTTCAGCTCGAACAGCCAGCGGCACGCCAGCCAAACCTTGGCGTTTCAGCGGTTCCCATTCGCTCCCGCTGCGCTCAATCCGGCGTAGCGCACTACGAGCGCCGGAAAGCGTGTGATCTTTGGATGCTAGCTGCGTCATTAGTTGCGAGACCGCGACAGTCAATTCATTTAGGGATTCGTTTTCAGGTTTTGCCCTCATCGCCACTGCAATTCGCTGGCGTCTGGAAAGAATATTTTCACATCTCTCGTGTATTCCAAAGGGCTGCAGAATTGCCTTGAGTTCATCGTGTGAGTTAAGGATATCCGCATCCACGATTGCTGCGACAGGGATTGCCGCACTCTTCAGCATCTCCACAATTGGCTTTATGGACTGCTTGTCGTGGGCATGCATGAACAGCAAATCTTGGCGCGCTAAGACATCGCTAGCAACCGTACCATAGACGGCCCTATCCGCGTCTCCCTCACAAACGATAACACCACGGAAGAAGATTGCTTCCAACACGCGCTGACTTGAGAGTAGGGGCGAGGTGGCAAGTCTGGAAATCGCTTCTGGCGCTATTCGATCAAAGGTTGTCGTGTTACTAGAGCGGTTCAGACGATAGATGTCAACCTCGGCGCCACTCCCGACAATGCCGGAAAGGAAGCTAGCATTGTGCGTTGCGACCAGAACTTGGCTTTCGATAGTCTTTGCATGCAGACCAAGCCAGTGGCCCAGTTGACGAGCCTGGGCGGGATGGAGGAATGCTTCTGGCTCATCAAGAAGTATTATTCTGCCCTTGGACAACAAGACGCTGAGAACAACGCCAGCGAAGCTTCTGTAGCCATCCCCCTGTTCATCTAAGGCGCTGTATTTCTGCAATACCGGAAAGGCCGCACGAGGGTCTTCAGGAATGTCTTCGAATTGCTCAGCTACTCGTAGGCTCAATGTCATGAGTCCGCTGTAGTCGAGGCGCACATCCATTCCAAAGACTTCCCAAAATATGCGCCTGAGTTCCTGTTCAACCTCGCTGTTCTTGTATAAAGCTTGCAGCACAGATTGAGGCCCGGCAACGTGGGGGTTGAATGAACCGCAGCTCTGGGTTGCATGGAGACGCGACGCGCCGTCCATGTGTGAGTAAAAGAGCTGACCTAGATTCCCAAAACCATGCTCGCCCGTTCGATATTTCTCATTCTTTAGGTCCTGCTCCAATTCTCCGGCAATGATTGGGATGTCTTGAAGACCGTGCATGATAGCGCCACGCAATAAGTGCTGACCCATGTTATTAGGGTCCGCAAGCATATCTATTCCAAGCGAATTTAATAGTGTTGGAACCGATGGTGGTATATCTAACATAAGCTTTTCGACTAGCGTGCCGGAAACGTCTGGGCCGTGTACGATCTTTACGGTGATGTCTCTGAGAGTGCGCGATTTCCCCGCGTTGTTCGGTCCGACTAGAACGGTGAATTTGCTTGGGCAGATTTCCTGACCGTTGCGCAGAGCTATTTTTTCAATTCGCAAAGTGGGCTCCGGCTCAAATCTGTTCTACACTCAGTGTAGCGTAGCAGGTTTGGGCGGTAATGCAGCCCTGTTGCAGCAGCTTCGCCTGAACATCTTGTTTTGTCCGGGCCCCGCAGGGGAATCATTCTTGCGAAACACGTTCGATATCGAGATTTGGCTCTCATGAAGCTTTTGCCGCAAGTGCTAGAAGTAGCTTTGAGACCGGCGTGTACTAATCAATTCACCATAGCGACCAATGCATCGATGGCCGTGACACATTCTGCAACCCGTGCGGCATTGATCTGAACATCTTGGCCATGCACCGGGTAATAGCCGCCCGTCATCTCTGAAAGCCTTCTGCCTAGATGAGCGGCAACAACACCCGCTGTGTTGAAATCCCGCAGCGCGACAGAGTAGTTGTTTCTAAAATCTGCAACCGTGGCTGAGACCGTCGGACGCGGAGTAAAGTAATTGCCATGATTCTGATACGCAGCAAATAGGGTGCCCGCTGTTGCATCCGACAGTGCGCTGAAGGCTGTTGCAGCTCCTTGGTACTGCGTCAGCCGATTGCCAACAACTACGTGTATTTGAGGCACGACAATGTTGTGCCCCTGGGCGCGGGTGGCATAAGTCCATGAGCCATATATGGGATGTGGGGGTGTCTGTCCATGTAGCAGAATGAACATCGCATTTGTTGCTACTCTCGAAGAGTCGTCCGCGTTTACGGGGACGATCAGACGGTCTGCTGCTGAGACTGCCAGTTCAGTATAGATGCCAAAACTCGGGTTCGTGTCGAGTATGACGAGCCAGTTGCGATCAGAGACAACCTGACAGATGTTCTCGATGAGTGCGCGTAAGATCAGGTGCACCCACTGCCACGGCTGCGATTGCGGTGTAAGGGCGGGAGCAGCCGCAGCACCGGAAATTGCTGGGGCCATCGGCTCCATATTGCCATCACCGCAGAGCAGGAAGAGATTCCCGGGTAGGTTGGTATTGAATTCCGCAACACTAGTGACAAAGTTCATTGGATTGGGGAGGGGAGCCCCAGCGCCGGACGCGATTACTTGACTCAAATACCCCACAATCGTGCGGGGGGATGCCGCTGTGCATTGGGCCAGGACGTGATTCTCGCCAGCCGTGCCACCACCCAGCAGGAGCATGCTTACATTTGCTTGCGGGCAGGCATCGATCACCAACACGTTGATTTCTGGTCGAACCTCCGCAATCCGAGCGGCGAGGTGAAAACATATCGTGCTTTTCCCCACGCCCCCTTTGTTGTTCCATACCGCATAACTTCTTATTAGCGCCATAGCCTCACCCCTTATCCTCCGCCGAAAACAATGAAAGAAAATACAGCATAACACTGCCTTTGCTGGCCGGGAGTTCCCTCTTGACGGAGAGGGGGGCACAAAAGTGGGTACAATGGCAGGATGCGGGAACGAGCAATCTTCAGTAAGTCGCTGAGAGAGGTTTGGCTCCTCAGGTAGGACTCGAATCCACATACAAACGTACATTCAACAACATACAGGGCGACGGATGGCATATAAGTATATGGAAAGCAGCATTAGACGAGCAAACGGATTGCAAATGGATTGCGGGATCTGGATCAAAGGTGCGGGGATTGACCTGTGGTCTGCTACTACTCCACCTAAGCTAACTCTTCAGGATAGTAGAGTTGCCATCTCTCATCATATACGGGATGTTTTATCCCGTAGTCTAAAAAGAAGTCAAAAGAGCTGCGGAGGGCCTCTAGTTTTTTTAGACTCTTCTCGGGTTGTCCGGCTCTCTGCAACAAGAATCCGATCGACTGCTGATAAGGGTATAGGTATTCGATTCCATTGAGCAATTCAATTAGGTAGTCTATGTTGATTCTGTTGTTAGCAGCGTTATAGATTGCGGCAACTCGCTTAATTCCTCCACTGTAGGCAGGTCGAACAACAATATCGATGAGTGTTCGTTCGAGATCTGTTGAGTCCACTGTTTCGCCTTCTGGTGTTAATAGTTGCACTACTCCGGCACGTTCAGTATTTTTGCCGCTTAAAAGAACATAGCTATTTTTGTTGTAGTGAAAAACGTATTGTGATTTTCGTTGTTGATTCTTGAAAGCAGCTCTGATGCCGGCTTGGGTTAGTTCTGAATCGTTTGACTTTGTTGCTTGCTCTTGGTTGACAAAAATCGTGTTTGAGGCTGGTTCAAATCGGTGAAGAGCAAGGGCTGTTGCATGTGAAAGGAAGGAATGGTGACGTAGTGACAGTGCAAGTCGGTAGTTCGATGGGCCTCCGTGCACGTACCTGGTAATTGCGTCATACTTAGGCGAGGTAAAGGCTGCGATTTTTACTAAGGAGTTTTTGGTAAGAAAGTCTAAGAAATCATTGAAGCGGAGACCGGATACACCCCAAAGCGAGCGATTTTGAGTGAGAATACGCGAGAGATCACTTGGCCAGAAGACTTCACCTCCCTTTTGGCTGAAATGTTTTTTTATTTGTTCTTGGGTGGATTCGGTCATTATGCCTTATCAAAGCCTACATTAGGTATATATACCTAATGTAGGCCTTGATTGACAGTTGGATTGTAGCCCCCCTTAGATATTTCCTCACCGCAGCAGGTATATATACCTGCTGCGGTGAGGTTTTGGTTAGTGTACTTAGGACATCAGAAAACAAAGAGGGGATAGGAAAGTACCACAATGTCAACGTTCGGCGACAAACACTATTGTCAACGATCATTGACATCACTATAATGTCAACGTACGTTGACAAACGATAACAAGTGACCATAAGAACTCCAATCGATCTAGGAGCACTCATTCGTGAGCGCCGAACTAGGCTTGGTCTTGATCAAAGCTCTCTTGCACGAAAAGCAGGAACAAGTCGTCAGTGGCTTGTAGCACTTGAGAAGGGTAAACCTCGCGCAGAGATTGGGCTAATCTTGCGTACCCTTGAAGCCCTAAACCTCTCTCTAACAACAACCGAACGTCCCAACGCGAAAGACACAAATCAAATCAATGCACGATCTAAGACTTCGTCCGCTATTGATATAAACAGACTAATCAATGATTTGCGCACTGACAAACGATGACTCACCAACTTATCGCGCTCCTTGATGCTCAGCAGGTTGGGGAAGTGCTTCGGGATCGCAGCGGAAAGCTGTCGTTCCGCTATTTTGAGCAATGGCGAACCCTTCAAGATGCTTATCCCCTCTCTCTCTCAATGCCGCTCGCATCCACTGAGCACGGACACGCAAGAATCGACGCATTCCTATGGGGACTACTACCTGACAACGAAAGGATTCTTGAAGCATGGGCACACAAATTCCATGTCTCTCAACGAAACGCATTTGGACTAATTGCGGCTGTTGGTGAAGATTGCGCCGGCGCTGTACAGTTTGTTCGCCCTGAACGTCTTGAAGCAACCCTTGGGCAAGAGACTCCTAAAATCATTTGGCTGAGTGAAGCCGACATCGCCCAACGTTTAGGCTCCTTGCGGGTGGATCGTGCCGCTTGGCGGGCGCCCACCGACACAGGTCAATTTAGTCTTGCTGGCGCGCAACCCAAAACTGCGTTCTTGTATGAGAGCGGGCGTTGGGGAGTTCCTTCGGGTCGTATCCCAACAACTCACATTTTTAAGCCACCTAGTGGCGAATTCGAAGGGCACGCAGAGAATGAACACTTTTGCCTCAGACTTGCGAGATCGTTCGAACTACCAGCTCCTAATTCAGAAATTAAACAATTTGAAAACGAAATTGCGATGGTCATTGAACGATACGACCGTGTCCGGACCGAAGACGGTCTGAGACGCGTGCATCAAGAGGACATATGCCAAGCACTTGGTCTGATGCCAACGAGGAAATACGAGAACGAGGGAGGACCTGGAGCCGGTGAGGTCGTTGAGCTCTTACGAACCTACTCAGCTGATCGAAATCAAGATGTAGCAACATTTGTCGACTCCTTAGCCTTGAATTGGATAATCGCAGGAACCGATGCTCACGCGAAGAACTATGCGGTACTGATTGGGGCCGGAGGAGTGGTTCGACTTGCTCCACTGTATGACTTGGCGAGCACCTTGCCATATAAGAGTATCGATCCGATGCGCGCTAAACTCGCAATGAAAATTGGGGGAGCATATCGTATAAGGGATATTGGAATTCGTCAGTGGCAAAAGCTAGCCACTGAGTTGCGCCTTGACGAGGAGCAAGTAGTCGCGAGGATTGGAGCCTTTGTAGAGGCGTTCCCAGAGCATGTTTCTCAGATTCGGAAAGAGATGATTGCGGCCGGCCTTACGCATCCGATAATCAATGATCTTGCACAGCGTTTTACAGATCGATCTATCCAATGTCGACAACTGTTGCAGGTAGCCTCCCAACAATCGTCGATTTGAGCACATCTTTGGTGAGGCTCATATTTGACAACTCTTGAAAATCACGAGTCTAGGCAGGCAACTCAAATAACACGCCCAGAACTGGAATTACGGCAACGAGAGCAGCTCGAGTGCCTGGGGCTGTACCCAGCACTACAGAAGACTCACGTCCTGTAAGATCCAGGCTTTCCAATATGATCATTTCCGGACTAGGCATCCGAAGCCTTTTGAAATAATGCCCACCATTTTCATCAAGCGCTACCACCATTTTTCCATCCAAATAGGGCAGTTCCTTACCATCCGACGAGCGCGACTTAACAATTAGGTATTGGCCATTAAGAACGTACGGCTCGGCACTACGACCATCTACTTTGTAGAGGCCATAAGCCTCTCGCAAGATATCGTCAACTGAGTTCTGGTTAGGAATCTCTTCCACTTCGTGGCCGTCGGTGGCAACACTAGGTGGCGCCATGTTATACAAGATACCAACGATCTTCTTAGGGCTAATTGAGGAGCAAGTAATGGCGACAGGCGGTTTGATGTCGTACGGGTTAACGGCCTGAGCACTCAGAATGGCTAGTTCGGGACTTGCTTCAGAGATATCAAATCTACGCGCATAAACACCGTCGCCCACGGTTACAACCACAAGGTTCTTAGGGTTGACATTCGCCGAATGAGAGACAATTAATCCATCTCCCGTGGTCGCAACGGGTTCAATTGTGGGCGCCGTCAAGAGATAGACCGCATGATTGAGCAGCTTGACTGACGTCTGACCACTAAGCTCATATTCCGCGACCGCCAATCTCCCATCCGAAACGCGTCCGCCGCTCATAGCGGCTGCACAACCGCGAACTAAGAAATCAGTCCTCCGCAGGATCTCGGCATGGCCATCTGGTAAGGTGATCGATTTCCGTGGTGAAATAGAGAAAGAACGCTCCCCGAAAACTGCGACATAGTCCCGCTGCGCTTCAAAAGCCTGAATTAGCGCTGGTCCCAACTGCTTACGCCAGAATTGTTCTACCTCGACTGCTTGGGCATAGCCAATGTCGTCATCCTGAAAGTGGTGAGGCCAATTAATCAATTGAACTTGCTTGAGACTTGCTGAAATGAGTCCTAGTAGGCTCTTCATGAGAGGTCGATCAAACGGTGGTATGCGTTTCACATGCAAGCTCTCCAGACGACCGCGCAACTCTGAAAAGATTAGCTTGGGAACGTCGGTACCCTCCCCTCGAAGCATGATGCGTAGGCGTATTTCAATTTCCAGACGGACCTCACCGATAAAGTCACGTGCAGCTTGTGGCGCCTTGCTCTCGCTGGCTACCTGCCAAAGCTGGTCCAACCGTCGACCGTCCAATATGATCGCTGGAAGGCCGTCTGAAATCCGAACCCCAGACATCGTTCCCGTCGATCCAGAGTAGCCCTCGACCTTTAGATTATGAACAAAGGCCGATTCGTGGGTCGCAATCAGAAACTGTGCATGATTCAAATCTTGTGGTGGAAGATTCTGAAAAGTCGAAATCAGTTCTGCCCATTTTCGGCGGTGTTGCGGATCGAACGTCGTTTGTGGATCGTCCAAACAGATTAACGGTAGGGGATTAAACTGCAACCGTGAAAGAGTCTCATGTCGAAGTGCGAAGATAAATGCCCAAAGAACTGCCCGCAACCATGAAGTGTTTGCAACTAATGTCGCATCAACTTTGAATCGTTCATTAAATGAACCGTGCACAGTCACCGCTTGCTTGGTGAAAGTAGTATTTTCGTATCGAAGATTGTCGATCAGATAGATCTTCTCAAGGATGTCACCGATTCGAGATGACAGCAGGTTGATTGCCGTGAAGGTTTGGTGCTGAATATAGGTGCGGAGATCTTTCAGTGGTGCGATTGTTTCTGCAATAGCATCGCGCGCCGCCTGCTCAGTTTCAATTTGGTGCCACTTTGCAGCTGAAACAGAGGCACTCTCAAGATCGGCGGCGGCCTCTCGAAATGGTGCGGCTAACGCGAGTGCATCGCTGCATCGGTCCAAGCACGACGACAGCGACCCGCTTTCTGATATCGTTTGATCGCCTGCGCCTTGAGTGAGGTTCTGCCATGCGGCCGTGAATTTGTTTTGCGATGTCCTCCACCATTCGGCGAGCCTGATTAAGCGCTTGCCAGCCTCGATACAGGTCTCGACTCTATTGTCGATACTCTTACGCTCGGACAGCTCTGGAAATTCCGGTGCATCAGACTCCGCCGATACCAAATATTCGGTGACCCGGCGAGCAATACCGACAAGCGTTCCGGAATATCGTTCGGCGGAAACAAACTTTGCTTGAATACCCGCAAGAATGGTTGCCTTCGGCTGGACACCTGTCCAATAATCAGCATCGAAAGTAACGTCTTTTGGCCAGTTTTCGCGAATTTCATTTTCTAGCACTATACAAGCTTGGTCAAAAGTTTGCTCTGCGACTGCTCCGGCATGGCGAAGATCGCTAAGCTCTAGTGAGAGTTCTGGAATGTCTTCGAGACCTTGCCCACAGAGCGGACAGATCACTATCTCGTCGTGTGCAGGGTGATGTTCCTTGTGCCAGCGAGCTGCAACGGTCTTCAAGCGAAGGCGAGAATCGGAGAGTTGACGATCACGCCAAAGCCGGGCTTCATCGATGCTGACCTGGGCTCTATCTAGCTGTGCGCGAAATCCATCGAGTTGTCCTGAGACTAGCTGTTCCACAAGACTTTCCAAGCATTTCACGACTGGTATCGCAGCGAGTCCTCCCATCAACTCTTCCCTTGCATGTTCAACAGCCAGGGTAAGGTGTCTTTGCTCCTCGGCTGTCGAGGGCATTGACATATCTTCGGACAGTGTTCGGAGGTGTTCGCTGGCCTTTGTTATCAATAATTCCTTTGCACTCTCTAGATCGACGAGAACGTTCGCGGATTGTAGACTGTAGAGCCGATCAAAATTTACGATGTCTCTTGGTAGCTTCCTCTGTGCCGTCTCGAGAAATCTCTCAAAGTTGCTCTTGTATTGTTGCTGATTCTCACGACGGGCATAGCGACGAAAATCAAGATTGCCGTTGCACAAATCCGAGACGAAGTCTCCAAGCACGCTCAAACGATCGAGGCCAGTCAGCGCTTGAACAGCATCTAAAAGAGTGTCAGCTTTCTTGCCAAGGCGAAGGTGCCTAAGTCGACATGGCATGATTGTTCCCGTTTGCACCATGGCCTCAAAGCCTGCTGTGGCAGTAAGTTGTGGATCACAAGAGAGTATCTGCTTGCCATCAGAAGTGAGTCTCCGCATACACAGGGCTTCTTTTCCTGAAGCGACGTCGTAGAATGTCAACCTCACTCCCACCTTTGGCCCTTTTGATAGCTCCTCCAGTTTGCTCGGATAAGCGGCTACGGGTGGCCACGCACCAATCTCCTCTCCGGACTGGTTTAGTACCGGCTGGACATTGTTCAGTTCGGTCGTAGGTCCTATGTGATCGTTTGTCCTGAGCCCGGTCAAGGCCCATGCGATCGCTGCTACTAGGGAGCTTTTACCACTTCCATTCGATCCCTCCACGCATGTGCTCAAACCATCCATTTCATATCTGAATGGTGTGACGCTGTTTGGAGTTAAACCACCGAAGCCATAGGCCTCGACTCTCTTCAGCATCCAAGTCCGGAATATCCCTCCGCCAGCGGGCGTTTGCTCGGCAACTGGAAGCGTATCCTCGCCGGCGGCATGAGCTTCCTTCAATGACTCAATGAAAGACGCGGGAAGTGCTTTTACACTCCGAGTTGGTGAAGCTAGCAGTACCTTCAGTATTCGGCGCTGGCGCGGAAGTGAAAGTTGAATAGACCTCGTCTTGCCTGTGTGGGGATCTATCCATTTTAGTGACTGGCCCGCCAGCAACTGTTGCTCGATTTCTGTGGACGAAACTCGCATCCCAAATGGGTGCAGCCAGCATGATTACATCGGCTACACGCAATCAGTATCCCACATGCACAAAGCCCTTTGAACTCATCTTCGACTGAATTGGCACCACGATGCTTACTGAAGTTTTGAATACCTTCAGCACACTTGGCGGTTCGCTCCTGCGGGTCACCAGTGCTCGTAGAATGAAGATTGGCATACCACTGGATGTTTCGTTATGGAACGCAGTTTCATCTTGGAAACGACGCAGAGCCATTCTAGGTATTTCCCAGTCCAGAATCTATCCGCTTACTATCTGCAGGTTGGAATGGGTTGCCAGCTTCGACCAAGTCAGTGACCAAAATATCCTTCAGATTTTGTACTCCTTAAGTATTCGTTCAAATCTGGCCTGGAGCTGAGGAGGTACATTTTTGAATAAATATTGATCGTCTCTGGATGGTATCTTTTTGCGGTCGCCCTGTTGCGCCTTAACCAAGTCGGCTACCGGCAATGAGATGACTTGTGAGGTGGCCAACTTTGCGCCCTCATGCTTGTATATCGTTCTTCGCCATGGCTGATAGAAAGGAGCGACAGCCAGCGAGCCTCCATAAAATCCAGCATTGCATATGACAACATTGCAAAACATAACGCGCGAGAGAGCTTCGGTAATGTGGAAAAAAGACTGGGTATCTTTATTGTAAGCAAGAACAAACAGGTGCTGAATTCGCCCCGCGTAAAGAGTGGCCCTTTCTAAGTCCATGAGGTCATAACAGATCGCTACACCGAATCTGCCGATGTCCACTCCATCAAAAAGGGAGTACACCGGGTCCACGAAAAACTCCAGTCCCCTCGCTTCTAGTGCTTCGCGTTCTTTGGGAGCAGCACTCATTTTGCCTACTCGAATCTGCTGGCAGAAGCGACCGTAGCCCTTCTTTCGCCAATTGTCCGGTACTAACACCAAGGCTTCATTGACGGCTCTTTTAGTATCTTCTCTGATCAGATAATCCAGTCCCACTATGATTATCACGCCCAATTCTTTCGCAAAGCGTTCGAGATCCCGAACCCTAGCCCTTGGCAGAGAAAGCTCCGGCAAGAGCACAACATCAATCCTGTCCGGCATCAGTTTCAAGCCAGCAACGCAGCTTCGGACGTACGACCACAACTGCTCTGCATAGACTGCTCGCTGTGTAACATCGAAACGCCAGAAATCTGGCGAGCAGTTGGTTTGCACGAGGCATATTTTCAAAGTCTCACGAAGGTCAGCCATCACTCGATATCCTCTCCTTGCTGGTGCTGGTCTTGCTCTTCAGAAGATGGCCGCCAATTTGCGCCGGTATATTGCTCAAGATAAATAGGAATCAACTGTCGTGGCTGGTGTGCTGACACCGTAAGCTGGTAGTCCGCAAGCACTTTTTGGGCTTGGCGCAGTTCGCTTATGAACTCTTTTAGGGTAATGATAAGAGGAATGTCCCTTGCAATATCTTCATTCAAATGACGACTGGCCGGTTGGTCTTGCTGTTTCCACCACAGCGTTTCAATACTTCGCTCCATCAAACAGGACTCCATTATCGCCATTGTCCTGGAGGAACATGGCCTTTCCTGAATGTGCGCAATGGCGGCCCTACTAATGAGTCCTTGATATCCAGTCGTAAGGAATTGATTTGGCAAGCGAAACTCTCGGCGAAGCAAGGACAAAAGAATGGTGGCCGCGGCGCGTACGCTTCCAAACTCGAGATTCAAATCTGGATAGTCAGATATCGATGGTATTGTTCTGTCATCCCTCAATGGCCGTCTAAGTCGAGCTTCTACTTTTCCTGCGACAGCGCGTCTCCACGTTTCCCAAGTGACGTCTTGGACCTGCTGTTGAGTCCAGACTTCAGGAACGGTGAAGTTGAAGATGCTGCTGACCAGTTCCTTACGGAGTTCATTCGCCTTGCCACGCACAGCCTCCGCGACCTGTATCGTTATTTCGAGAGCAGTCCATTCGGAGAGTCTTGGATCAAAAGGCTGTCTCTCCTCTGAGGCTGTCCACTTTGCCCAGTCGGCAAGATTCAGTCTGCCCTTGACATCAGCTGTGATCACTTGCGAAGCACGGCCAATAGGCCCACTCAGGCGCCTGAGCGAGCGAACGGAACGAACTGGCTTCGCATGTAGGACTTCCGCTACCCATCCCTCCACTCCTTTAGCAAGCGTCTCTGTTCTTGCTACTCGTCGGAGAGCGCGCTCCGGTACATCGAGCTCGAGATAGCGCCATATCCTCCACGACGCGGGGATTTGTGGAGGAAGAGCAGAGAGTCCGGCCTTCAGTACTGCTTTCTTGATCTCCGGATGATCCCATACAAAGAAGTTACGGGCTAGCCACCACGTTGCCTCAAGTTCGGTCTTTGCAAAGTTCAAGAGGCCTCGTGTTGGTTGCATTGCAGCTCGTAGCCGAACACCAATCTTTGGCGGTAAGTCACTCGAACGGGGATTTACTCTTAGTAAAAAGGAGATAAAGGTAAGGGCCATGTTAAGCAGCCGATCAGACTGAGCGATGTAGTCGTAGCGCATGCTGCGGCGGATTCGACGGAGCGCAAGAGGGACGCTTGACAGATATGCAGCCGACGCTAATCGCCGGTTCAACGTCACATTCTGATTAAAATAATCATTGAGACATGCAGCAGACTGTTTTGCAAATACCTGCATCAATCGCGCTGTAACATACGTTGCTGAAAGTGGGTGTTGTTTCTGTATCTCTCGAATCGCATCAACAACTATTGTTGCCGAACCTCCGCTTCTCCGGGAAAAGTCAAGCACGCGCTCCCACATGCGAAGCTTTTCAGGATGAAGCTCAAGAGCCTTTAAGAGCACGGCGGTGGTTTCCTTGTTAAGTCTGTCTCGCCTCCGCGCTTCGCGTTTCCTAAGGTGCCTGATTGTGGACTGGAGTTGCCGAAGTCGGCGCTGACATGCTGTCAATGAGAGTCGTAATTCCCTAAATGACGAAGCAGATCGACGAAGGCTTCTCAGCTGTCGTTCGAGATACTTCCCCTCTTGAGATCTTTCGTTGTTCTCCAGTAACGCATTTAAGAGATCAGAGCTGTCGTGTTCAGCTTGGACGGTGAAGCGGCCAAGTAGTGTTGCCGCAAATGTAACCCGTGTCTTCTCAGGGAGTTCTTCTTCAGGCAGACGAGCAAGCAACAAATGCTCGAGATCGTTTAGCACTCGACGCTGTTCCTCGCTGTCGAGCAGGTCAAAGTTTGTATGAGCGAGGTCGGAGACCTTTTCCAGTGTTTTCGTCATCAACGGTGACGGAAAGGCAGGATCTAGCCAGGTACTACCCATCGCCGCAGTTTTTCGTTTTCTGCTCTTCTTCTCGAGGTATAGCCTGAGGTCTTTTGGTTCAGTTTTCTCCTGCTTGATCTTGCATCCCAAGTGGTCTCGAAGGTATTTCTCGTAGTCCGCAAACCATCGGGATAACGCGTCAAATTTAGGGGCAACGACAATATGGTCGTCAACATATCTAAAGTGCGCGATCTGCCTTCGTTTGACTTGGGTAGCAGCCCAGTCATCTACGGGCAGCATTGCTATGTTCGCTAGAAATCCAGCCGCGATGAGTCCTGTCGGGATCACGGGAAGATATCTTGCTTCCGGTATGCCGATACTCCTCAAATCGGACCGAGACCAACCTCTGCGATCAATTTCAAATCTAGTCAGTGACTCAAGAAATGTGCTTCCAATTGAAGTGGCTATTTCTGATCGGGAAAGTATGGTCTTGCGGACGGTTTCTAGTGCTATGGACGGATAGAATTTTTCGATATCGAAGCTACACCAGTAAACCGTCTTCGAGTAGTGGTCCCAATAGTCGTCTCGCAAATAGGCAAGCTTTTCACTAGCACCAAGCTCTTTCTCTGCCGACAAGAGCTGCTCCTCGCGCTCTTCCCAGGCCACTTTGAGACCAGGCCGAATAAGCTTCTTCAGGGCCAACAGCACGTGCCTTCTATAGAGTGGCCAACTCTGCTTGAACGGGCGATAAGTGTGGCCCCGAGTATTCCGATAAGGCCCACTAATGAATCGAGGCGCTGCGGACTCACTTTCTTTTACGATTGTTGAACGAAAGAGCCGATTACCATAGCTCCAAGCGGGCATTTGGGAATCGAGTTCTGCGCCGATAACATTTAGGTAGGCCAGCCACGCAAGTTGGTCGCGAATACTGATCCAGAAGAACTGCCTGGCCTCAAGATTGCCATCGGCATTGCGTTTTGGGTATGGGAGAGGGCGTATGGGCTTGGGTGCATATTTTCCGGACCCCAGATCCTCAGACAGCGATGCTAGTTCGTTATCCAATTGCAGTTCGAAATTGGCCAGCTCCAATTCGTCGTACCAGACTTCTGACTGGCGATAGTAGCTCAGAAGCTTGTACCAAGCCCAGACGACGTTCTCATAGCTGCTCAATTGCAGTACTGTCTGCGCGATCATAGAGTGAGAGTCTATGGAAGTGTAAATTTAATAATACGTTCGCGAAAGTGCTTTTCTTCCATTTTTCCCGGTGCGATTGTAAGGAGCGCAGGATGGATTTCCACATCAGGACTCGCCGCAAATTAGGTTTCTTAACTTGACATATCTGCCGTTGGAACACGAACACCATCAACTTTGCTTATTTAGGTTCTGTTCCAAGGATAGCTGCGAGTCTCTCTACCTCCGCTTTTCACGTGGGCAGTGTGTCGTTTTGCCAACAGTCCAACGAAATGACGTGAAGACAAGTTATGTTTCGCCATGTACTGGGTTACCACTTTGTGTTCCTCACCAGACAGATAGTATCGGAGTATTTCTTCTTTTGGTGTGTTCCAAGCTCGCTGCTTGTCCAAAGATGGCTGGATAAGTTCATAGATGCATTCCTCGACCGTAGCTCCGCGAGCGGCAGCCAAGTAGTCGATTTTGGCATGTTGCTCATAAGGTAGGTTGATGACTACGCTTCTTAGAGCACGTTTGCCCTTGTATCGTGCTTCCCGTAGGACAATCTCGGCGAGGAATTGACTTATGGCTATTCTCTGGTCCGTGCAATACTTGATGATCTCTCGCTTTTCTTCATGAGTTACTGCGGCCAAGAGATGACGGTTCCGCACCGACGTTGTCTCGAGCCTCTTTTTGCGGCTGCTCTTCTTCTTAGTTGACAATTTATCCTCTGAAGTTCACATCGCTAACTCGCTGACCGATCTACCAAAGCTTACTCGGATCGATGTCTTTCGTTCCCTTCCATTCAATACCTTGAGCCTTTTTCAGATGTTCTCGCGCCCTCGCTGCGGATTCAGCTGCCGTTGACAATGGCGATGGTTGTTGTCGGCCGCGATCTGCAGTAAGGGTCGGGGCCATCGCGGATTCTCTCCCCTTCTCACTCTGTGGAAGTTTCTTCTTCATGCGCGAAAAATAGGTACGAAACTCGTTATGCTTCATCTGCAGTCCGTTCGCACAAAGACACTCCCAGATCGCCTTCAGACGGTGCCCGTTCTTAATTGCTGCCGCGATCTCGGGCCACAACCACTCAATCATCGCGGCTTTGCCGTTAGGCGGTTTTTCCGCCAAGGTCCGCATGGCGCGCTTCAAATTGCCGGTATTCTTGGAAATTGTCATATTTCTCTGCGTCCGATTGTGGGTAGCCACGACTTACCAAAGCAACAACGAGCAACAAATCGCAACAAATAGCAACAGTCAGCAACACTGTTATGCAACACTTAGCAACACATAGCAACATTCCGCAACATCGAGCAACATCCAGCAACATTCAGCAACACTGATGTGCAACAGTTAGCAACAACGAGCAACAGTCAGCAACATTCAGCAACAACCTTTCGGAGGCCGATTGTGCCTCCGGGAGACCGCCCAAACACCTGTAGTGGAACATAAAAGGGCGCGGGTGGCGGTTGTGATGATTTTTCACATCTATCATCCATTGCAACAAGAACATAAGTGTGAACCCAGAATTTCGTTTCTGCCACCCGTTCGTCACCCGTGACATAGTTGACCTGGAGTATATCAAACAAGACACAATTCAATGGTAATATGTGTATAGTCCAAACACAAGCCGGTGGACACCTGGAACTTTTCGGGAGGCGGCATGATGAAGCGGAGTTTCCGATTTCAGGATGAGTTGATGGAAGCCATCAAGGATACCGCCAAGAAGCGCGGCTACAAATCCACCAATGCGTTTGTGGTTGAGGCTGCTCAAAACGAAATCGAGCGCGGGAACTCAGCAATGAGAGAAAGCGAACAACGAGTTAGCGCTGTTCTCGACGCGCTCTATCGGGAAATCCGCAAACTGAACGATGGGCAGCAAGTTCAAATCGCCTTCCAAGAAGCTGTTATCAAATTCCTCCTGACATGCATTCCCGAACCACCCGAAGGGGACGTCTTAGAGGAAAGCAGAGCGGCGGCGCGGGTTCGATATGAAAAGGTCCTTCGGAGTATTACCCACAGTCTCAACAGCGGAAATCTGAAGTCCACAATTGCGGAGTTGATAACCGATGCAGAACCAGCCGGATCCTGAAAGAGAAATTCGTCTAAGACCGCCACGCCCACGTAGGCCACGAGCTGAAGTTCAAGTGTGGGCAAGCGCCTTTCGCAGAATCCAAATCATGCTGCGAGCAGGGCGACGCGCAAGTAAGAGATTGTCTGCTGCCGCGCGCCGCAGCTCCTACGTGACCCCGCCTCACATACAGCGTTGTTCTGTGAGAATCACATATTCCAAGAATAAAGGACCAGGACAATGGAAAGCCCATGGACGCTATTTGGAACGAGAAAGCGCCACAGGAGGAGAGAAAGGAAAGAAAAGCGGATTCGACCAGGATCGCGAAGGGCTCGACCTGGCCGACATCGTCAATTCCTGGCAGCGGGCCGGCGACGAGCGGCTTTTCAAGATTATTGTTTCGCCTGAGTTTGGCGAGCAAATGGACCTCGTCCAGCATGCCCGCGAGCTGGTCTCACGCATGGAGCGGGATCTTTATACAAAATTGGAGTGGGCCGCGGTGACACACTTCAATACCGACCATCCCCACGTGCACATTGTGTTGCGCGGTCTCGATGACAAAGGCGTTAGCTTACGATTGCAGAGAGATTACATCCGGTGTGGGGTGCGCCGGCAGGCGGAGGAGCTGGCGACAAACCAGCTCGGGTATCGCACAGGAATCCAGGTGCTGAACGCGCAGGCCAACGAAACCAAACAACAGCGGTACACATCGTTGGACCAGATCATTTCTCGCCGGCGAGAACCGGAGCCGCGGCTACTTCCGACTGACTACCAGGGCAGCCATTTTGTGATTCAACACCAGAGTACGCAGTTTCCTCTGCTGGGTGACGCTAGCCGAGACCGTGAATTCTATGTTGGGAGACGGCTGAGGACTCTAGAGACAATGGGTCTAGCCTTTCGTGGCGCCGGCGAGACTTGGTACGTGAGGAACGATTTTGAACAGGTCCTAAGGGCGATGCAAAAGGCCCAAGACCGGCAAAAGATCCTGGCGCGGCATGGAGCCTTGGCGTCCGATCCTCGACTCCAGGTGCAGCTGACCCAACCGAGAGACATCAGTCGTCTTGAAGGCCGAGTCTTGGTACACGCGGAGGACGAAGCGATGGGGAGGCCCTACATGCTTCTGGAGGGTACAGATTCGAAGATTCATCTGATCTACCACACCAAGGAAATCGACGCGGCCCGAGCCACGGGCAACCTAAAGCCTGATCACTTTGCCGTTTTGCAGAAGAAGTTTGTCAACACACGACCCAGCCTGCTCATCGCGGACCTAGGAGATGCCGACAAGATTCTTACCAACCGTTTTACGTTGCGCGAAGCCGCGCACCGGCTGATCCGCCAGGGTCTATTCGGTGATTTGCAACAAACAGCTTGGGGAGGCTGGTTGGGCAAATACCACGAGGAGGTGCGGCGAGCTGGAGAAGAGGAATTGCAGAAGAAGAAGGAACGTACGCATGGGCGCTAGGAATCCGCGCGAGTGTGCGAAAAAGCAAGTGCGATAACCGGGGCACGCGTTCCGCCGCCCAAATAGACGGATGCCGCAACAGGAGGAAATCTTGCCTATTCATTTTCTTCTGCTAGCCTTCTTGATTTGTTTTAGCAGACGTTCTCGATATTTCCACTCTGCTTCTATCTTTCGAAAGCCTGAACTGCTCTTTGGATGTGCGCGTTTTGTTAGATTTCCCCAAGTGCACCGAGGATGGAGCAAGACAGCTTCGTCCACGCTCAAGACTTCTAATCCAGTTAATCGATAATAATCCACTTTGTCGCCGGCTTCGAGCCAATCGTCAAGACTGCAGATCAGATACTCAGGTTCCGAGAACGCCAGCAGTTGTTCGTCATTTGAGAACTCGGCAATCCGTTTGGGATCGCCAAAAAAAGGATTCGTTACGACAACACCGGAGATAGCTCCTTCGCTGTGCTTGATTTCACTTGAACCAATGCTCGCGATGAAATCTCGTGGGTAAATTCTCACAGAGGAAGGCAGATGGCAATGATGCCTTCTCAAGGGTTCTTCAGGAGAGAATAAGACACTGTCGGGTGTAACAGAACGAATAAACCTGTTGAACGGCTCTGTATTAGATGGCACTCCAGGCAGCCGCACAATAACTTCTCCCGAGTGAATCTGGCCCGGGCGCGTTAAAGACTGACGCGCGCTAAGCAGGAATATTCCTCCACCGTTCAACTCATCGAAAAACGCTAATTCTTCAGAGTGATGAATACGGTCTGTGTACCCTTTATATCGCTGCGAATAGAGGCCGACTTCTTTTAAGAAATTGTCGCTTCCAAGTCCGTACCAGCCTGAGGCCTGCTGTCTAATTCCAAATGTTCCCATGCCTCTAAGACCAAGGTAGTTTTCAGCGGCGATAAAAACCTCTCGGAGCTCGTTGGCGGAAGAAGAGTTCAATCGGATACGTAGGCTGGCCGCCCAGAGATACTCATCGAAGATCAGAGGAGTTCTAGCAAAAAGAATATCTGAAATATGTTTGCTTGCAAGTCTTACCATTATGGAACAAGCGGGCAGATTTATGGACTCATGTGAAGGCGGCATTTCCACATACCGACTCCTCGAATCTCGAGGACTTTGTCCAAAAAACCACATCACTCCATCCCGACTTAGTACTCGCCGTTTGCGATCAATAAGCTCGAAGATGCCTAATTTCTGAGCGAAAAGGCCATAGATTTCGTAGGGATTAAGAAGCAATATCTCATACTGCGAACGCTGGTCTTCCACGTCCTTGATCAGAGTCTCGGTAAACCCAGAGACACTGCATATGCAACCAATGGTGTCCTTTGACGCTCTTCCCAGTCGATCCTTAATTTGCGCAACGGCATCGATATCGACCTTTCGTTTTTGCCATTTCGTTTCAAACAAAACCTTGTCGTTGCCATATTCTGCAAGTAAATCTGTTTGTCTCGGATTTGCACTTTTAGGGTCTTTGTGAACAATGAACCCGCTCCTGAAAAGCAGTCGACAAAACAACGCTTCAAACAAGCGACCTCGCTTCGCCCGATCTTTTGAATTCCACAGTTTTTCGAATTCGTCTTTGAGATCTGAGGTCATGAGAATAGAAATCGACTCCTAGGCGTTCCTTTCTTGGCGGGACGACTGTCGTTGTCTTCGACCGTGAGAAATAATTGGCGGTCGGCTATTTTCTTTCCGCATGCGGTTCATCGCCTTGATTGTCTCAATGTAGTGGCGTTTTGCTTTTGTTTGTATTGTTTCGTCTTTCATTTCCTGGACAGCCTCGAAAAGACCTTGATTGGCCTGCTCCGGTGTGGGTTTCTCTTGGGCAGGCCGAGCCTCGTAAAGAAAATCCAATTCCCAATGCGCATCCTTGAACGACGTCCCCAACGCGATAGTCTTGGTTCGTTGGCGAACGACGGCCAGTTCCGGCGTCACTGAAGGGTGAACGAAGATCCTGAGTCCTTTGCCGCCGCACCGCTCTGCCGCATGAGCACGGACAACTGCCGTGCCAACGAATAGCGAGCGTGTCACAATTGTGGAATCAGTGATGTCCGTAGAAAACTTAAACGGATAAAATGTTCCTCGCCCGATGCCCATGCGAACTGGGACCTTTTCTAGGATGAAGTCTCGCATCAGCTCGGTCGCCGTTAGGCAGGCAAGCAGTGAGTTTCCGAATTCGAGAAATGCACAATCTGAAAAGAGCATTGCTCGCACACTGCCAGACAGGCTTTGCCGATGTACACTGACTTCCAGAATTCGGTTGAAGCGATTGAATTGATTTGAGGCTAGGCTTGTCGATGTCCCTTTGAACTGCTCGTCGCTAGTGTCAATAAGACGTGTGGGGAATTGTTCAGTTAGAGCTGCAAAGCCTAACATATCTACAAAAACGAGCGTGTGCTCCGCGTCTTCAGTCCGGGTCATTCGCGGCCGTCCCAAAAGTGATTAACCCATCGCTCGACTTCGCTTTTGACGGGTGGCTGATCGCCACCGATATTCCACAGGAGCTGGTAGCAGGCGTCGACTACCAATAAACGCATTTTCTGCTTTAGACTGTCGGGCGGGCAGCTTAGATCTTCGGTCGTAACTTCAGGCAGAACGGCCTTGTGAGGAGGTCCGATCTCGCTAGCCAGTTTGAAAAGGTGCCCCCGAAGCTTTTCCAAGCTCACCTTCAAGACGAGATCGGCTTCTATAGCAAAGGTCTGATAGAACATGACGGCCCAAGACAGAAGATGGCGAAGATATAAAACGACATGCCAAAAAAAATAACTGGCGGTCTCTCCCGCCGGTCCTCCGCCAGGGTTCAACCGCGTGTAGTATGTACGCTCCCATAAAGTGATCTGGGAGGTCACAAAGCCGTATTGGTCAAAGCTAACGAACCGGGCTGTTGACATTCGTCCATCACGGCGATCCCACGAATTGCGCTGCGCTGCTTCTTCAAAACAAGAAATTCCACCCTGGTAACGTGCGATTGCGGGGTGACGAAAAAGGGCATTCATTTGAACGTCAGAATCAAACCTTTGTTCAGGAGTCACAACATGATTTTGGGAAACTGTCTGTTTGACAAATGAAAACAGCGCTTCTCGTGTTGCAATTTCACGATATGCAAGTTTTGGACCAAGCGACACAGAGAGCAGCGGCGTACGGAAGGCATGTATGTGCTCTTCTAAGATTGCACGTGCGCTGGCGAGCGCGTCGCTGCGGGTCTTCTCAGCTCTCGCATCCTCTTCCCTGCGATTGTTGCTCTTCGATTTGAGACTTCTGACCTGCTGAACCAGATCACGAAGGAGTATGCTCCGCAACTCAGCCAAGTCACTGAATTTTCCCACCAATGCGGTTTTGTAGGTCTCTTGCTGAAATTTCTTCAACCTTGCATGCTGGGCCGGATCGACCTTGTCGGGACTGACGGGACGGTTGGAGAAGTAGAGCATCGCAGGCTTGCCAGCAGCAACAAATTGGTCGATCTCTTCCACGGTACCCGATTCAGCAACCCCGGTGTCGGTACCGAACTTGGTCCAAAACATTCCGATTAGAATGTCGCATTTGCTTACCAGCTGGTCGTTAATGGCTTGTTGAGGACGAATACCCACCTGTGGAAGCGCGTGCGTTTCGTATTTCACAGGCAACAAGACAATTGATTCTGCCGCCGCATGCTGAGCGTTCCAGTCATTGATCGCGTCCGTGGCTACTAGCCGCTCCTCGGTTAAATCGGAAGGGGAGGCGATCAAGACTCTGTAGGTCTCTGTTCTAAAGGACATTAGCCGAATTATACGGCGCACCTCCCATTTCTGCCGCGTGTCGGCGGCCCAGTAAAAGTGTCTGGAGTGCTTTCAAATAGAAAACTCGAAGAACAAGGCACGCGCAGCATTGTCACGTTTGCTTAGACAATCTATGTCTTGGAAGCTAGTACGATGGTAGTTAGGATATTTCCAAATGAAACCCCAGCACTATTTTGTGATGATCGATAGCTGTGCGGTTGATCGCTTTGCCAAATCTCCGTTCGATCCTGTCATGGAACTGCGGAACACCGAATTCAAACTTGTCTTTACTCTGGACTTGAAGCAAGAATACGAAAACGCGCTGCAGGAGCACGTACCCACCTGCCATGAAGCCAGACAGTTGATTAGGAGAATTCTTTCCGAAGGCACTGTTCGTGGATTCTTCGGATTCGGTGGTCGGCCGTATAGCGGTTGGAATGAAGGCGATTGGATCGAACCAGATCAAGTTCAGCTAGTGTCAAAAAGGCTAAACGAGGCGAGCCAGAACCGGCCTGGGAAACGAACCGACCTTCACCTTGTTGCTTTGGCGAAACATGACATCGTGATTACCGCCAATATTAAGGAAAATCACTGGAATCAAGCGCCCAAAGGCGAAGGGCAAGTTATTCAGTGGCGTGAACTTGAGTTCTTTTTGGCTAGGGAGGTGAATCTTGCATCAGCTCTGCGACGCTTGCTCTGAATCTGGATTCTTGTTCTTGGAGGAAGCACTTTGTCACGGCGCGCCTCGATCATGTTTGTCCGTGGCTCAAAGATCAGGCATTTCAATTTGTTGAAGAGTTAAGCCGTGTTTTGGCTGAAACCCCGTTCTCAACAGGCATCCTTAATTGAAGCGCTCACCTAAACCCGTACAGTTTATCGACGATGTCTTAACTCTTTTGGGCAAGGCCACTGCTCTGCACAATTCACTCAGGCCTGCGGTCGACAATATACCGCAGATCAATCAAGCGGCTGAAGAATGCGAGTTGCTGGCTCGGAGCATGAATGACCCAAATCTGGCCGAACCAGCGCGCAATCGTGCCCGTCGAAAGTGGGAGAGGCTTCAGAAGCTGATCCAGCGCAAATATGAACGACTAACGGCACACAAGTCGAACGTTACGCAGTTCGCGGCTGAGCTCTGCCACGTCTTAGCGTATGCTCCAGTTGAACCAGCGCGGTTGCGGGCCACACGCGAAGAGATCGAGCGGCTTGGGTTCCCTCCCAAGAATGCAGCAGGTATCCTTTGGCAAAATACGGCTAGAGATCTAGCTATCGTGATCCGAAGACTGAATGAGATGTCTAACCTGCTAGCAGGTACGGAAACCTTAAGCGGATATCGACAAATAGATATGAAGTTGCATGAAATATTTGACAGAGTCCGTAAGGTGAGAAGAGTTGAGCGATCCGAAATAGCTGATTTCATACGGTTCTTTAGTTCGATCGCCGGGATAGCAGGGCAATCTTTACAAGACAACTTGTTTCCAGGTTTCTACACAGAAAGGGAGTTCCAGCGGGAGATGAAAAAGCTTCTGCGTTGCCGTGCAGAAATTGGATCCGAGCTGGAAGAACACAATCACACAGCAGGAGGAGTCACCGACCTGTCATTTCGAGGCATCCCCCTAGAGCTCAAAGTGAAACAAACTGGAAACATACGAGCGTCACACATAGGCGTCGAGTTTGAACAGGTCGCACAATATGTTGCAGGCAGTGATCGCCGTTTTGGAGTGATCTGTGTACTCGATTGTTCACATAAGCTACGTGCACCGGGAGTTCCAGCGAATGACATCTCGTTTAGGATTGTTTCTCCGCCACTCAGAGGCCGTCTGCCGATCGGCTTGGGGATTGTTTTGATCCGGGGAAATCTCTCGACGCCGTCCAAAATAACAAAAGGCGGATCCGATAGAAGAAGACAGGTGCAAAAGCGCGCCCAGTCGAGATACTCCAGGTAGAAACTCCTCTCAGAACTGCTTCAAAACAACCTTCGCGGATGCCCATTGCGATGAGCCCTCTCAGGGACTCTCTGACGGACAAGGGGTGCAACTCTCATCGGATAGGTGCCTTTCAACTGCAACTGAAGTTTCATAGTTTCCCAATTACAATTGTGGCGAGGAGCAATCAAAATGCCCGAAGTAAGCGTATCCAAAGAAGTCCACGCGCGAATCAAGGAATTCAAGCAGATTGTCGAGGCTGTCATTGGAGAGGAAATCGGCCTAGATGCTTGCGCGGAGTTGATCCTTGGCCAGGGCATGGATGCCATCCTGGCTGAAATAATCGGTTCAGTTGACAAGACCACATTGCTGAAATCCTTCCAACAGCTCGGTTCACAATTTCCGAGCGAGATTTATGGATACGTTGCGGAAACGCTCAGCAGAGGTGTTGCAAACCAGGTGAAAGAGGAAATTCGGCAGCGCATCGGATTTGTAGCGAACGAGGATTCGAACCCTCAAGAGGCGAATCTCCCTACTGATCCTGCGGAAATTCACGAAAGGTCTAAATAATCCCCTTTAACAAGCTGGAGACGGTTATTTGCAACGTTTTGGCTAGTTTGTAAAGTGTTGCCAGGGTCAGATTGTATTCGCCGCGCTCAATCGCTCCCATGTAGCTGCGGTGGATGTCACAGCGGTCTGCAAATTCTTCTTGCGACCACCCCTGTTTTTTTCGCAAATCGCGGATGCGGTTTCCCAATGTCCTCTGAAATTGTTCTATTTGCATCAAGAAGCATTTGGCGATATTTGGTCTGAATCGTCCACCATGTATAAAGAGGCCATGTAAACATGGTATAACGATACCGTGAGATGCCTGCTAAAGCTCAAGCTCTTACTCCTCACACACGGGAGGTGTTCGGCATGCGAGGACCAAGGTCACAGGAAACATTGCCACATATGCTTTGATACGCGTCTGGAATCAGAAGTTTTGGAGGCCATCACAGCACTTGATCTGGCCGAAAAGTTCGAGGAGAGCAGCAAGCGTTTGTTTGAAGACATTTCAGATGACAATTACGAGAGGCCACCGGAGGGAAGCTATTTTCATCATGTCATTCAAACGAAAGAAAAGCTCGAAAAAGTGTACTTGCGCTGCGTTGGTGATGGCACCGACATAAGGGATGAAAAGGAGATCGTCAGAAGACTTCTGGCAGAATTGTCGTACGACGACAAGGAGGATCATCCGGTTATGGCGAAGCGAAAGAAGCCGCTCACGATAGATTCCATCGATGTGGACAATGACCAGGAAATAGATAGTTTCTTGGCTCAGGTTCATGCCGTCGGCGACAAGATTTGTCACGAGCAGGTACAGGAAGCGATCCGCCTGGGAATTATCGACGACAAAGGCAATCTGCTTAAGAAAGAGATTCCGGAGGATATGCAGGAAGGTGCAGACCGAGACTTCGGAGGCTAGAAAGAAAGACGGTGTAACGTGATCGACAACTTGAAGGTATTGTGGGACAACCGCGACATCGTGCAGATGCTTGTCACCATACCAGTGTTGTACATCATCTACATGCTGCCAAGTATGATTGCCGTCCACCGCCGGCATCCGCAGAGACGGGTTCTCTTGTGGGTAAATTTCTTCTTGGGATGGACCGGTTTTGGGTGGATCCTCGTACTACGCCGAGCATTAGATACTGCGAGGTATATATGAACACGATAGTGAATCATGTACACAAATCCGACCAGAGATTCCAGTTCGTAGCGGCCAAAATCGCAACGTATCTACAGCACCAATACCCGAAACAGTACACAAGGCTGAACCACAGCGGCCGCCTACAGGCCTATTTGGAGGCCCAGGCGGAGCAAGCCTGGGAGCAAATGGAGCGGGCGAGAGAGGCGGGCTACACCACAACCCAGGCGGAGGAGTTTGCGGCAACATTCCTGTATCCGGAGATGAAGGAAGATTCTCACCATGAGGACCACGATCCCGAGGATATCTGGCTAAGAGACAGGCTGGAAAAGAGACTGCTAGACGCCACAGGGAAAACAGTGCCGTTCGACTAGACAGAAGAAAAAGAGCCCGTTCTTAGCCATCGACACGCTTTATCACCGCCACAGCACCTGCAAGCAGGTACTGTCGGCACATAGGCCCCAACTCTGTCTCTAACATTTCCAGTTTGATTTAGCCCGCCACACTATACACAATTCGTATATAATGCGGGTATATTTCAACAAGAATCGACTACAGCCCCCGTTTCGATTCTGCTGAGTCTACAGGCAGGCTGATATGTCTCATGATGGCAAGAAGCCGTGTGGCACGGCAAATCCAGATTTCGAGTCTGTGCCGGATGTTAGAAGCCGGGAGGCGTCTCGGGGACACAGGCCACATGGAATTCCTTCGGGCGAGTGGCTCACCACCAATGAAGCGGCTGAGTACCTCAAGGTGAAAGCCCGGACTGTATTGCTCTGGGCACGGCAAGGAAAGTTGAGGGGTTACACGCTTTCAGGCGTCAAGCGCCACGTTTGGCGATTTCGCAAAACCGACCTCGATGCTACTCTAGAGCTGCCATCCGTGCGCCCTGCAGAAAGGATGGTTCAATGAAAAGGGCAGCACGGTTCAAGACCGGAAGTGTAGTTTTCGATAAGAGACGAAAGACCTGGTACTTCCTCTGGTGGCAAGACGGAAAGCGACGCTCGAAACTGATCGGTACCCTTCGCGAATTTCCGAGCAAGAGTTCCGCCCAGCGCACAGCGCAGGCTTTCCAAACGTCACTGGAAAGTCCGAACACAATTACAGAGGTTGAAACCATCAAGGCATTGGTAGCTCGTTACAAGTCCGAGAGATTGCCTTCGCGCAAATCAACGGCGCGAGTGTATCGCTCGTGGCTGGACAATTACGTGGTGCCGAAATGGGGAGAGACGCCAGTGGCCGCGGTTCACCCGAGGGAAATTGAGCTTTGGCTGAAGCATCTGACGTTGTCACAAAAGAGCAAATCCCACGTCAGGAACATGTTTCATCTCCTTCTGGAGTTTGCGATGTGGTGCGGCGTCATCGAACTGGCCCGAAACCCTATCGATCTTGTGGTCGTAAAGGGGGCAAGCAAACGGGTTCGTTCCCCGCGCAGCCTGACAGTTGAGCAGTTCCGGAAACTCTGCGAGCACCTGAAGGAGCCGTTTAAGACCATGGCGCTCGTGAGTGTCTGCTTCGGTCTGCGCATCAGCGAATGTCTGGCATTGCAGTGGTCAGATGTGGATTGGCTCAACGCAACGCTCCGCATCGAGCGCGGCATCGTGGAAAGAAACGTGGACGACGTAAAAACGGAGAATTCCCGAAGGCCGTTCAAGATCGCTCCTGAACTCTTGCAAACACTGAAGGGGTGGAGACTGAGCGCTCCTTTCTCGGCAGATGGGGATTGGATCTTCGCCAGCCCCTTGAAAGCCGGGCGTCTGCCATATTCGTACACCGGGGTGTGGCGGGAGTTGAAGAGGGCTGCCAAGGAAGCGAAGGTTGGAGACTTGGGTACGCATGCATTTCGTCACACGTATCGTTCATGGCTTGACGCGGTGGGGACCTCGGTTGCTGTCCAACAGAAGTTGATGAGGCACTCCGATATCCGTACCACCATGAACATCTACGGCGATGTCGTTACAGACGAGATGGCATTGGCCAATGACAAGGTGGCGGAGCTCGCGTTGAAGCAGGTCAACTAACGGATTGCAAACGGATTGCGGAGCTTTGTAAGTGATTGAAAAATTGGCTCCTCAGGTAGGACTCGAACCTACAACCCTCCGGTTAACAG
>Ga0209166_10000672_pt1 | contig 34268 bp, 35 predicted proteins | sample Coa_R1_3_FD_187151 | JGI IMG/M metagenome (GOLD analysis project Ga0209166, IMG submission 187151) | Surface soil microbial communities from Centralia Pennsylvania, which are recovering from an underground coalmine fire - Coalmine... | ecosystem: Environmental > Terrestrial > Soil >...
TGGTGTAGTTCAGAATCTTGTCCTTCTTGACTGCCACCAGCAGGACATCCATCTGCGGGCTGCCCACTTCGTCGGAAAGAATCTGGTAGTCCAGGCTCACATCGGCCAGATCAAAAGGAATGTGCTGCGCCGCTTCCTTCTCGATCGTCTCGGCCAGTTCCTGGTCGCTCATCGAGGGCAGCGAGATTTTCTTCACGATCACCGAGTGTCCGCTGACCGCCGTGGCCACAGCTTTGGTCTTGATCTGGTTGTCGAGGAACAGCTTCGAAATCGCGCTCGAGACCGTCCCCGAGTCCACGATCATGGAGTCCACCACGATGTCCGACGACAGCGGCTCCAGACCGAGGTGTGCCACTTCAATCTGCCCACCCTTTTTCTTCAGCTCCACCGCCTTGATGCTCGAGGAGCCTACATCCAGGCCAACAATGGACTTCGATCCGAATCCAAACATGTGCCCACCTTTTGTGTGGCGCGGGCATTTCTGCCCGCGACGTTTTCTAAACTTGCCCTGCCGCTTTCGCCGCAACTTTCGGCTTGCGCCTTGCGGCCGGTTCCATCTCGCTCGACTTCTCTTCCATCCACTGGTCCAGCTTCGATTTCTTGAAGCGCCAGCGGTTGCCCAGCTTAAACGCGGGAATTTTCTGTTCGCCAACGTACTTGTACAAAGTGTCCGGACTGACGCCCAGATACTGTGACGCTTGGCGAATGTTCATCACTTCTCGCGAGTCGGCCATAGTTCCTTTGCCTGTTCTGCCAGATTCTTCCCGCTTCGTTCTCTCACCGCTGCGGGCTTTCTCGGCAGACTTCCTCACCCTCACTATCGGCTGCGAGGGCTTTTGGTGTTCCGAGCATATATCAGCCTCGAAAAACCCCGGCTCCAAGCGAATCTCCGCGTTTTGCCGGGTTTTTTGCCTGTTTTCTGGAATTTTCAAAAAGGCGGGCGAAGGCAGGATTCTATATATAGCGGGTTAATAAGTAGTTAACACTAGGTGTTGCGGTTTTGGAAGGAAGCACGCGAAGTCATTCGCAGTGCGGTAACTGAAGTACTAGGCACGGTACGGAGGTACTATGTCGCTGGTCCAAGCTGTTGTTTCGGCGGCCTTTGTCCCGGCCGCCGAAACTTGGCTTGGGGTTACTGAACGTCCGCTACTTTGCCTCCCAGAAAGGTCACTTTCAGGTCTTTGTACACGTAAATCTGCTTGGGACCGAGATTCACGATCTTCTCCGGCGTCCCCATCGACGCCTTCACCTGATCCGTCGTCATCCCCATCTGGATTGTCTGCGGTTCTTGCGCTTGCTGCTGCGGTGCTGGCTGCTGCTGTTGCTGTGCCTGCTGCTGCCCGCCCTGTTGATCTCCACCCTGCCCTTGTTGTGGCGCGTCGTCGCTGATCGACAGCAACTGCCCGATCGTATCCTCTACATCCCCCGCGCTCGCTTTGGCCAGCGAGCCTTTAGGAAACTGGAATACGACTTGGGCTTTGTTATACGTCGTCGGATTGGTGTTGTTGCACGTATCGCAGGCCACGATGTTCATCGCCACCGTGTCCTTCTCCACGTTCACATCGATCTTCGTTGGATACACCTTCTCGCCTTTGCCGAACAGATGCGTCGTCTGCCCTTCCGATGCCGTCTGGGAGAAATGACCGAACATCCGCTTGCGCGTCTCAGTCATCAGCCCGCTCGGACCATGCACTGTTCCACCCTCATATTTCGTGGTCAGAACAGTTTTGTCCGTATACGGCACGCCCAGGATTCCGCCCTTCTGGATCGCCAGCAGTGTCCCTTCCTCCACGACTGAATATCCGCTGGTATCGGAACCCATCTTCACCAACTTGTACTGCGCCGCAAGCTGTTCCTGCAGACTCGGTGCCTGCGCGCCTGCCGGTACCGCCGCTACCGCCAATCCCAGCACCGCTGCTGCCGCCGGGATGAGAACCCGCATTGTTTGCCGCATGTCGAACCCTCCTGCAATCCTGGTTAAGGAATCCCGTTAAGAGTTTTGGTCGCGAAATCCGCACATGACGGTGATGGAGGGCATATCCCTCTGTGGAATACGCCCTCGCACATCCATCACTGTGTTCCGCCGCCCGTACTGGCTTCCTGCTTGACTTCATTTTCAGCTTGGTCGGCAGCTGCTTGTTGATCCTGCAACGCCTTCTCGGCACTCTTGTCCGGCGGAGGAGCAGGGACATCGCCATTGGTTGTAGTGGTGTCCGGCGCCTTCGGTAAACCGCCGGTTCCGTTCTTCTTGGCGAGTTCCGCCATGCCGTCTTTCAATCCTTCACGGAAGCTGTTGTACATCTCCTGCAGATCGTCGGTGGAAACCGGACCTTCCTTGCCCACCGCGCAATCCGATTTCGTGCTGGCGACCACCTTCACGTTCACGTTGCCGTCGTCGTCCGCAGTGTCCGTGGTCCTCTCAATCACATCGCCTTGCGACAGCGGACATTCTTCGCCGTCCCCTACCACCAGGCTCATATCCGAGGAAACCATGAACGTGCGGAACTTCGGATCCAGCGCCGGCGGAGCTTCATTCGAAGTTGCCGGCTGCGATCCCCCTGCGGCTGAACTGCCGCCGCTCTTCGCTGCTTCCTGTTGCTCCGCGGCCAGCGTAGCTTTGACTTCATCGGCAAGCGCTTGCTTGACCTCCGGACTCAGCTTCGCAGTTTCCGGCGCCGCAATTGGCATCAGGCTCGCGACCAGCGTTCCTCCATCGCTCGCATCCGGTCCCAGCCATGCCGTTGCCTGCGCTTCGTACGCCGCCTGTAAGGTCGCTGCAATCATGAAATCGGTGACCCAAAACGCTGCCGACGGATACACCGGGTAAGGCTGGTAGTAAGGACCGTAGTACCCATACCACGGCGATCCGCCCCAGCCCCATCCGTAGGCCACCGGCGCGGGCCAGGGGTTGTAGGCCCACCCGTAATACACCGGCTGGTAATAATAGGCCGGGTAGTATCCGTAATACGGCCGCCCGCCGTAGTAGTAGCCGCGATACACGCCCGCGCGATATTCGCCGTGATAGTAGTAGGTGCGCGAGTAATACGAGTGGCCTCCGCGCACGACGTAGGCGCGCTGCACGTACCCGCCACGATGTCCAACACTCACCACGCGCGCCCCGTTATGGGTGCTCACCACCGTGCGGCCGCCGTGCATTCCATGGTTGATCTGCATCCCATTCCGATTGACGGAGCGAATCTGCCCGTTCGGCCGGATACTTGCCGATCCTCCGCCTCGCAACGAAACTTGCTTTCCCGGTGCTACATGCGCGGTGGCGTTCGGCCTGCCTGCGCCGGGATGGCCCGCATTGGCCGAGTTGGTGTGTCCCATAGCATTTGCACCGGCACCCGGGCGACCATTGGTCGCGGTGCTGCCGTGCCCCATCGTCGCATTGCTGTGGCTACCGTTCGCCGCGTTGCCATGGCCGGCATTGCTTGCATTCCCATGACTCATCGTGGTGTTCGCCGCGTTGCCGTGGCCCATCGTGCTGTTGCCAGGCCCGTGCGATGCTCCAGCGTTGGGCGCGTTCGAGTGCTGCGTGGGAGCGTTCGAGTGCTGCGCCGGTGCCGATGTATGCCCCGGCGCGCTGGCGTGAGGTGCGGGCGCAGCCTTCGGCGCCGGAGCCGAGTTGGTCTTCTTCTGGCCCCAGGCGAATACCGGAATTACAACCAGTACCGCCATCACAAAATATTTCTGCACACTAGGTTTCGGATTCATCACACACTCCTCGAGAATGGGTTCTCCCGGCCGGCAACACGCCGCACGCGTGCGCAACACTGTTGGCAGGTCGAGAACTTGCTTTTCTTTTTTCTGGGGCCCAAAAACCGGAAGAGAAAGATCCGCAAAACTAGGCGGCGGAATGTTGGGGGTCCGCTTCGCAATTGCGGCGGTGAAACGTTACCAAAACTCCATAGCAGGCGCAATTGTTTTCGTTCCGCCGTGTCATTTTCTTTACACCGTCGCGCAGCAATGAGAATGAATTCTCAATCGCTCCTAACCTTGACTTCCTTCTTCGTTCGATTCGCTTGCTGTAGTCTAATCTGCTCTGTCAGGAGAACGACTTGCGCTACCTCGATCGCTTGCAGCCACTGGCCCTTCTTTTCATGCGGCTTGCCTTAGGCATCATCATGCTCGCCCATGGATATCAGAATCTTTTCCGGCACCTGCATGAACACGTGCACTTCATTACGAGCCTGGGCATGCCGGCCTGGCTGGGCTACGTTTCGTCGGTCGCGGAATTCCTCGGCGCGATTTTCATCCTGGCTGGATTTTTCACTCGCCCCGCTGCGTTCGCCCTCTGCATCGATCTCGCGGTCGCGATCTGGAAAGTGCATTGGCATAACGGGCTGATGGGACCGGGCGGCGTCGAATTCCCTCTCGCCCTAGCAACCCTGGCGTTCGCGCTGATTTTCTTCGGCGCCGGCCCCATCGCCCTCGACCACGTTCTGCGCGGCGGCAGCACCCGCGGCTCATAGCGCCGCCTTCACTCGTTGCGGCGGCATCGCTCGCGATTCGTAGCGCCGGCATCTTGCCGGCTGTCGCGCGGGCGTCCCGCCCGCGCACCTCGCACCACACCGCACCCCAATCTTTTTACCAACGCCGCGAGCACGCAACTTCTGTGCTCTCTACGGGTTCTTTCGCAAATAAAGTTCCGCCAGTGCGCGGCCACCCTTGGTACCACCGGCCGCCTCGATTTGAATCTGCTCTCGGCAGGAACTATGATGAATGAACGTTAGATGTAGGCGCTTGCATCCCAATGACTTGGCACTCGCATCTTAACCGCAGCAGTCCTAATCACAGGAGGTTTCACTTGAGAAAGATCCCCTTCCTCGCGGCGGTTTTTGCTTTTCTCGCACTCGCCAACTTCGCCTCGGCCCAGCAGGCTGATGCCATGATCGGCTTCGGAACCGTGATGTCGCCCGGAGCAGCCGCCTGCGGCTCACCCAACTTCAGCAATTTTGTTTGCCCCGAGCGTGGCGGTCTCTACACCAATATCAGCGCCGATGTCATCTTCAAGGGCCGGATCGGCGCCGGCTTCGATGCCTCCTGGAGATCGATTGGCGACTTCGGCGGCCTGCAACAGGCCTACCGCCCCATCCTTTTCGATTTCAATGCGGTTTTTCAGCCTCGCCTGAGCAAGAAAGTAGGCGCTGACCTCTTTGGCGGGATCGGTTGGCAGACTACCCGGTTTTACAGCTTCCAGCCGACATACAACTGCTATGCTTTCGGCGCCTGCTATTCCAGCGCGAACCACTTCCTCGTTGATTTAGGCGGCGGACTCCGTTACTACGTATGGGGCCACCTGTTCCTTCGCCCTGAAGTGCACTATTACCATATCCTCAACAATAGCGATTTCTTCAGCTCTGGCAACGTCATCCGGGTCGGAGCCTCGATCGGATACACTATCGGTCCAGACTAGACGGCGGTTGCAACCGCGGCGAAGAGCGTCTCCCCAGGCGGCGAGTCCGCAATTCGCTCACCCGCGGATGTCTGTAGTTTTTAGCCCGATGATTCAAATACCTGTTCTCACTGCTGAAGGCAGGTCTTACCGAGAACTGACAACCGAATACTGTTACCAAGTACTGAGTACCTAGTACTGACGACTGAGTACCGAGTACTGCGTACTGAGTACTGACTTCCAGGGGGCTGTATTGAGAAAGTTCCTGTCGCTCGCGTTTGTGTGTGCACTGGTGGTATCCGCGAGTCTTGCCCACGCGCAACAGCTTGATCTCGGTGCCGGCGGCAGCACGCTCTGGTCTTTCAAGAACACCACTGCCTCGGTCGGCTATCTACCTCCCCCGGAGAAGGGCGGCACCTATCCCAGCGTCTTTGCGCAATACACAAACAAGAAGCACTTCGGCTTCTCCGCCGAAGGCTCTTTCCGCTATCACCGGGGCCTTTATAACGGCATTCAGCCCTATCGTCCGATCCTGTACGACGTGAATGCTGTCTACGTCGCGCCGCATCTTGCAAAAAAGACGACCGGCGATTTTATGGCGGGCATCGGCGCCCAAACCTTGCTCTTCTACAACAATTACGGAGCCTGCAACATTCCCACCGGCGGCTGCCGCACTTACGTCAACAGCACCCATTTCCTGTTCCATGCCGGCGCCGGCATTCGCTACTACTTCTGGCGAGAGTTCTTCATACGGCCGGAAGTGCATTGGTACATCATTCCCAACAATTTTGAATTCCATTCCGATCATGTCTTCCGCGTGGGCGCGTCCATCGGCCATACCTGGCGTTAAGGACGAAAAGTTTTCGTAAACGAAAAAGAGGCAGCTTCTGCAACGCTGCCTCTCTTTTTTGCTCGTGATTCCCTGGCCTACTTCATCGACATGCAGACCTCGGCTTCGTGAATGGCCTGGTCCAGATGTTCTATCGCCTTTACGCGATGGCCGTCGAAATCGTGCTCGGCGCTTTCCAGGTGTTTCTTGGCACTCCGCATCGCTTCGAGCGCCTCGTGAATGTGTGGATGCGGCGGCGGCAGAGGTGCCGCCACTGCTGGCAATGGTGTTACCAGCGGAGCCGCCGGCACTGGAGGCGCGGGCGCTTTGGGACCGGCAAACGCCGGAAATGCGATCATCAACAGGACTGTCGCCGCGATGACCAGACTCAGAAATCCAACCTTTTGCATATGGTCCTCCTCGTCCGAATTCCGGCTCGGACGCGGCCGATATTCATGGGAGTGCCACGGCCCACGTTATCCCGGATTGAGGGATCGCGTGGCACGGCGTCAGTATAGTCGCTGAAATCGGCGGCAAGATCTCAAATAAGGTTACTCCGCGGGTGCCCGCCCGTTTTGGCGGCTGCGGCGCCACAGCCACACCATCAGCAGCACCAGCACAATCGCGGCCGCCACGTCGAAGCGTTTAATGTCATGCTCCAGCCGCTGCCAGTGTCGCCCGAACAGATACCCGGCGCTGGAAATCACTGACACCCACAAAGCGGCGCCCAGAAAATTGAAAATCAGAAATCTTCGCCACGGCATGCGCAACACGCCCGCCAATGGTCCCGCGATAACCCGCATCCCAAACACGAAGCGTGCGAAGAAGATGGTCGCCGCCCCGTAGCGTGCAAATAGATTCTCTCCCCGTGCGAGAGTCGAATCGCGAATCCGGAAAACCGACTGATAGCGCGCCAGTAATCGGCGCCCGCCATAAAATCCGAGAGCAAACCCCAGATTGTCGCCCAGTGTGGCGAAGATCGTCCCTACTACGATGATCCAGGAGAGTTCCAGCTCATGTCGCGAATAGGCCGCAAAACTGGCCAGCAAGAGGATGGTTTCGCCCGGCACGGGCAATCCCGCATTTTCCAGCAGGAGTGCGGCACCCACAGCCCAATACCCATACGCGACCACCGCATTCCGCAACAGTTCGAGAATGGACTGGCTCATGCGTTCCGCTTTTTTCCGTAGCGCCGTCGTCTTCGCCGGCTGTTCACGCAGGCGACCCGCTTTTTGCGTAGCGCCGGCGTCCTCGCCGGCTGTCACGCGGGCGTCCCGCTTTTTCGTAGCGCCGGCGTCCTCGCCGGCTGTCACGCGGGCGTCCCGCTTTTTCGTAGCGCCGGCGTCCTCGCCGGCTGTCACGCGGGCGTCCCGCCCGCGTTCCCGATACCTACACCGCCCCTTACTTTTTTAAGAACCGAATCAACTCCCGATTAAATTCCTCCGGACACTCCTCATACGGCAAATGCCCCACTCCCGGAAACACCACCATCTGCACATTCGAGAAATGCCGCGCCAGCGCAGGCATCGAAGAAACGTACACCGCCGGATCCTTATCTCCCCACATCAACAATGTCGGAACCGCCTTCAGCTTCGGCAGCACGGTTTCCAGCTCCTTCAGATCCGCCGTCCAGGTCTTCACAATGCTGAGTCCGTGCTCGATGAATCCCGGAATCGCCAGCGGCGCCTGATACCCCTCCAGGCTTCCCTCCGGAATCTTGCTTCGGTCGGCATAGAGTCGCCGGTGTGCGTATTTAAAAACAGACGGCACGCCACCCGCCACCCAGCGAAATCCCGCCGCACCGAACCGGGTCGCAAAGAATGGAGCCATCCGCTTTCCGTGTGGCGAATACGGATTCACAGGGCACACCAGAATCAGCTTGCGCAGCTTGCAGCGATTGGTGGCAACGCACTCCGCTGCAGCCATCATCGCGACCGCTCCGCCCCGCGACGTTCCCAACAGGTCAAACGATTCCAGCCCCAACTTCTCGGCAAACTGCAAAACCCGCCGCGCGGTTCCGCGCAGGGAGTGATCGAGGTCGCGAGGCCGGTCAGAAAATCCTGCCCCCAGCAGATCGGGCGCGTAGACGCTGGCGTGCGAAGCTAAGGCTGGCAGGGCATACCGCCAGGAAAAAGAGTACGCGAACAATCCGTGCAAAAGGATCAGCGGCGGCCCGGAACCCGCGCGCAAATAGCGCATCCGCGCGCCATCCAACTCAACCCAGCACTCCTCTACCCCTTCGCCCAGCCTTGGCGCTGCTCTGCCTACATCATTCATCGAGCCCTATGTCCCGAAAATCTCCGGCGCAGGACAACTCTTTCCATATCCCCCGCTTCTATCTAAAATGAAACAACGCCTCTGTCGCTTCACTTTGGGGAGCCTTTCGGCTCCCCGTTTTTTGTCCCATACAGAGGGCGGGATGGATGCTCTATTTCGTGCGCGCCTTTTGCGCGAGAAGTGGGGAAGCTGGAGAAGTCTTACGCGGCGGCCTGCCTCTTCTTTCCCAACAATTTCTTCAGCACCCGAATGCCCTTATCTACATGCTTCTCTTCCATTAGGAACGGCGGCAGGAAGCGCACCACAGTATCCTGCGTGCTGTTGAACAACACGCCCTCGGCCAGTCCCGCATCCACAATCGGTCGCGCCGGTATCTCCAACTGAATCCCCTGGATGAATCCTCTGCCGCGAACGCCAATCGCCGCGTTCCGCTTCGATACGAGATCTTTTAATTTTTCCTGCAGGTACGCGCCGACTCTATTGACGTTCTCCAGCAACTTCTCTTCTTCCACGATGGCGAGAAACTCGAGCGCGATGCGGCATGCCAGTGGCCCGCCCCCAAACGTTGTGCCGTGCTGCCCCGGCGAAATCGCCGTGGCGAATTCTTCTTTCGCGATGAACGCCCCCAGCGGCAACCCCGCCGCAATCGGCTTGGCAATGGCCACAATGTCGGGGGTCACTCCAAAACTCTGAAATGCGAAGATTGTCCCCGTTCGCCCCAGGCCGCACTGAATCTCGTCGAATACCAGCGCCGCCCGGTGCCGGTCCGCCAGGGTTCGGCACTCGCGCAGAAACTCGACCGAGCACTCGTAGATTCCGCCTTCGCCGAAAATCGGCTCCAGCACGATCGCGCACGTATTGTCGTTCACCGCCGCCCGTAATCCTTCAACGTCGTTCTGCTTCACGAACGTCACATCTTCCAGAAGCGGCTCGAATCCCTTGCGATGCTTGTCTTGCCCGGTGAGCGAAAGCGCTCCAAAGGTCCGCCCGTGATACGAGCCTTCCAGCGCCACCAGTCGGCTCTTCGTCTCGCCTCCTACGCGATGTCCCGCCAGCCGCGCCAGCTTGATCGAGCCCTCGATCGCCTCCGTGCCGCTGTTCGAAAAGAACGCGCGGTTCAATCCCGACAAGGCGCATAGTTTTTCTGCCAGCGGCCCCTGGTATTCGTGATAGTAGAGATTCGAAACGTGCACCAGCTTCGCCGCCTGCTCGCGAATCGCCTTCACGATCCGCGGATGCGCATGCCCCAGCGCATTTACGCCCAGGCCGGAAACAAAATCCAGATATTTCTTGCCCTCGATGTCATACAGAAACACGCCCTTGCCCCGGCTCAACACCACCGGGTAGCGGTTATAGGTCTGCAGTAAGTATTTCCGTTCGCGATCGGCAATCTGTTCAAAAGTTTCCATAAGATAATTCATTCTACCGGAACGCGTAGATCCAGCGAGTGCGCGGCATCACACGCGCTCGCGCCTCCTCGCGGATCAGATACAATTTCGATCCATATCAGCTTGAGGATGCAATCACCACGACTCCACGACGCCACACGTAAATGAGAATTTTGAAAACATTCTTCATGGCGCTTCTCATTCTCGTGCTCGTCGCGATTCTGGGCAGCGTCTTTCTGATCCATCGCGGCTTCCGTGCCACCTCAACTCCTCTCCCGCTGGAAGCGGACCTGGCCCGGCACGTGCGCGACTTCGCCATGCCTCGCACCGAACGCGACCGCAAGAACCCGTTCGCGCCCACTTCCGAAGCGATCGAGCAGGGCCGTGATGCTTTTATGAATCATTGCGCGTCCTGTCATGGCATCGACGGCAGAGGCCAGACTCCCGTTGGCCTGGACGTTTATCCCAGAGTCCCCGATCTCCGCCGCCCCGAAACCCAGAACCTGTCCGACGGCGAAATCCACTTCATCGTCGAGAACGGCGTTCAGTTCACCGGCATGCCTGCCTGGCGCAATTCCCGCGCGGAATCTTCCCCCGACATTTGGAAGCTGGTCCTCTTCATTCGCAGCCTCGGATCTCACAGCACCCCGGAAATGGGGCAGCACGCCCTACGTTCAGCACACTATGTCGGCTCCCAATCCTGCCAGAAATGCCACGCCTCCATTTATGAGCGCTGGAAAAAGACTCCCATGGCCAACGTCGTGCACGATCCCCGCGAGCACCCCGACGCCATCGCTTCCAACCTCGCCGCGAACCCGGTCGCGAGATTCACAAAAGACCAGGTCGCGTTGGTTTACGGAAGCTTGTGGAAGCAGCGCTACTTCACCAGAATCGGCGACGACTACTTTCCGCTGCCCGCGCAGTGGGTTTTCGCCACGCATCAATGGCTTCCCTACAAAGTTCCTGCTACGGGAGCGGACTGGTGGACGGCGTTTTATCCCGACGACAACATGCAGCGCCCGACTGGCCCCACCTGCGACGGCTGTCACTCCGTCGGTTACGACATCCATACCAAGCAGGTCGCGGAATGGAACGTCGGGTGCGAGCGCTGCCACGGGCCCGGCAGCGAGCACGTCAGCCACGCCACCCGTGAGAACATCCTCAACCCCGCGCAGTTGGACTCCGTCGCCGACACCGACACCTGTATCCAATGCCACTCTCAAGGACGCCCGCTCACCATTCCCATCGAAAGCAAGTATTACGACTGGCCCGTGGGTTACAACGTCGGCCTGAAACTCGCCGATTTCTGGAAGCTCGAAGATTGCACCCTGGGGCAAACGAACTTCTTATATTTCCCCGACTGCACCGCACACAAGAACCGCATGCAGGGCAACGACTTCGTACAGAGCGTGATGTACCGCCGCGGCGTTACCTGCTCTTCCTGCCATGATGTGCACGGCACTTTCAACTATGCTCAACTCAGGAAGCCCGCGGCCCAGATATGCCTCGACTGCCACGGCCCGACCTCGGCAAATGGACCTCACACCGCTTCCATTGAAGAACACACGCATCACAAAGCCGGCAGCGCCGGCAACGAGTGTGTCGCCTGCCACATGCCGAAGATCGAAACTGAGGGGGTGCCGGGCACGTTCGTTCACGCGCACACGTTCCGATTCATCTCACCCGCCGAAACCGACAAATATAAAATTCCCAATCCCTGCACTTCCTGTCATCAGGACAAATCCACCACGTGGGCCGCGGAAGCTCTGCGCCGCTGGCCTCAGCAATCCCCTTGGACCCCGCTGCTCTAACCGGAGTACCCCATCGTGCACTTCCCTTCCGTTCGTTTTGCTCCCATTATCAACGCAGATAGTTCTCCGCCGGTTTCCATCGCCAGGAAAAACTCCTGACGCGATCGTCCCTGAACGTGTGATCTCGTGCATCAGCGAAAGGTCAACGCGCGGATCAAGGCTCAATGATGTTTGAAGAACGCCGCCACTGCGTGCGCCACAAAGTCAATGGACCCGTCTTTGCCAGCTTCGATGGCGTGACGGGCGGCATGATCCTCGATCTCAGCGAGCAGGGACTCTCCATGCAAACCCCTGCCGCGCTCGATCCCGACCGCCGCGAACTCCCGGTGCACCTGCGTTTCGATCTTCCCGACTCCAACGCGCACCTCGAAACCACCGGCTACATCGCCTGGGCTGACGCGCTGGGCCGCGCCGGAGTGCGCTTCTCCGATCTCCCCGCGGATGCCCGCCAGCGCCTGGACGAATGGCTCGCGATCAACAATGAAACTCCCAGCCGCAAGGCGCCCAAGTTCACGCTCGATCGCTCATCATTGGTTTCGCGCGCGAGGATGCCCACTGAAGCAGCCAAGCGGCAATCAGTCAGCTTGGAAGCGGATACCCCCTCCGACGCCCGCAACCCTCCGGCCCCCGTTTCCAATACGATTCAATACGAATTCCACTCGCTGGGCTCCGACCTGAACAGCGCCTTGCGCGTAATCGCGGAACGTGCCCGCACTCTGCTGCGCGGCACCGGCTCTGCCATCGCTCTCGCAGAGCATGGTCCCATGATGTGCCGCGCCAGCGTCGGCACTGGCGGCCCGCCGCTCGGCACTCGCGTGGACGCGAACTCAGGTTTTACGGGAGAGTGCATTCGCGGAGGCAAAGCCCTGCGCTGCGACGATGCCGAAAGCGATCCGCGCGTCGCCGCCGAAATCTGCCGGCGTCTCGGCATTCGCTCCATCGCCGCTGCCCCGATCCGCTACGAGCGTGACGTCATCGGACTACTCGAAGTCTTCGCCCCGCAAACCTTCGCCTTCGATGAAGGAGACTTAGCCATCCTGGAACGCCTGGCCCAAACCGCTCTTCTAATGGTGAGCGAAGCCCAACTCCTGAAACGCACGTAATCGTACCGTACCGCCGGCGTCCCGCCGGCTGTAGCGGGGACGTCTCGTCCCCGCAGCCATTGGCGCGAGGGGTGTTCCATTTCTAGGAGCGCCTATTACGCGAGAAGCGACATCCCCGGCTGCCACATTTCTCGCGCGCCTTTTGCGCGAGAAGTCGGTCTTTCCCTGAAACCTCTGCCTTCCTCGCTACTTCCGTCCCTTCCTGCTCCAACTCCACAACGGCGCTCCCCAGGCTCCCGCTGCCAGCAACGCCCCGAATAAAATCACCGCATCGATGCTGGCTCGCCCCTCCCGCGCCCAGTACACATCCCGCAGATTCAGCCACAACGCGAATTCATCGAGAGTCAGCGCCGCCCCCACGCCATAAAGAATCGACATCAGCCGCCCCACCAAAATCGACGACGCATCCGATCCGTTCCCCACCTCGCACAGCCAGCCGTATCCCACCAGCAGCAGGATGATGATCCCGAACACCAGATGATGAATGTGCCGCCCGCCTACCTGGACAAAATGAAATGGCGGGATATTGTGCACCACCCCATACACCACCGCCCGCACTCCGGCAAACGTCAGAAAGAAACTGACGGACGCGACGAACAGCCGCCGCCGTGGCCGGTCCGGAATGCCCTCATGCAGCGCCGATCCCAGCGAAGTCCCATGCAGCAGCAACAGGAAGGCAGCCGTCCCCGCCATCGCCAACAGCAGGATGAACCACGTATAAGCCATGTCGCATTAAACCGCAGAAAGGGGGCGTGCCGCCAGCATTGACTCTCCTTCGTGCTACTTCGTGTCCTTTGTGGTTGCCGCACTGAACAAAAGCAGAAACCACAAAGGACAGGAAGGATCACGAAGGGACCACGGTTCCTGTTTGCAATTCGCTACTGCCTTAGAATCTGAAGACCACCCCACCTGAATAGCGCAAACCCTTGGCCGCTGCATTGCCGGGCACGTTTACCGACTCGTAATCCAACTGCGCGAAGCGAACCGCGACGCGCCTGTTCACACTTACGTCCAGCCCGCCTCCAATCGCCCACGAGAATACGTTGTAACTTGCAAAACTCTCGGAAGTGCGTCCGAGTAGGACATGGGCAAATGGTGTAGCCCGCTGCGTCCGCCACGCGAAAGTCGGCCCGAACATGTAGCTGTATCGCGATGCAGTTTGATTGAATGCGGGATTCCCGTAAGAACCGTAGTGACCGCTGAAATCTGCCGTCGCGCCAAGGAATTTGGAGAAGTAGCCAGTGACCGACGCGTTCCACCCGTTGAAATTGCTTGTGCGCGGCAGTTCACCCTGTTCAGCGCCGCAAGGAAATTCACCCGAGAGCGGGGGGCCGCAAGGGGCGATGCGCTCCAAAGAATACCCGCCAAACACTTCGATGTGGGCCCTATCCTGAGCTGCCATCGTTACGCAGAGGGCCATCATGACTGGGAACTCCAATCTCAAGTTGTGCATTCTTCCTCCAGGTGGTGCCTTGGCGGACTCTACATCGCAGATGCCTGCGATTAGTGCCGGGATGCCCGGCCATGCGGTCCCGCCTGATCCCTTAATTTTTGCGCTCATTGGCCTTTCGATAAAATCTGACGCGGATCACGCCCATCCCTCTACACTGATTGCCGGACCGAGGAACTGCACATGAATCGTCGAGACATGTTGAAGGGTGCGGGGGCTAATTGCGGGCGCAGCCGCCGTGAAATCAGCGGCCCAGAATTCTTCAGCGTCGCGCCGCCAGGGTCGAACCCCTGACCGCACTGCGGGAAGAATAAGGTCAGGCATACTGCAGCTCGGAGGTCCTCTACCCGCGCCACAGGTCATTCATCCGCAATGATGGTAACGGTCAGTCTTTATTCTCAATCTGAATGATCTTTATCGGCACATCGGAGGGGTTTTCGTCCGAATGCGGCCCCTCCCCAGGGTTCCACAGCACAAAAGGCGCCTTTTGCTTTTCGCTTTCCTTCATCTGGCGAGAGTCGAAGACAAGTTTCCCGTCAGGGTCTCGGACGATGATGTCGCCAATTTGCTGGATATAGAGCGTACTGGGCAAACAATGCGTATGGACTGGCTCTTTGCTGTTTGGTGGGATGGTTACTTCCAGCACTCGGACGTGCTCATTCTCAAAGATGACCTTGTGAGTTTCAGGCGCTACTTTCACGCCATCCAGGTTTCCGGGCCAGGGGCATACCCCCTTAGAGGGATTATTGTTCTGGGCCTGAGCAGACCCGACAACAACCATTAAGGCGGCAACTAAGCACACCCGCAATGCGATTGTCTTCATGAATCTTTGCCGTCGCGTTGTATTCACGCGCTTGCCCTCCTGCCCAAGAGAATGGCGAGGCGATTGTAAGTGTGCGGCGGACCATCGGGCAATCCTGACTTTTGAAAAGAGGCGTGGCATCAGCATGCACTGTTTGTTCGCTTAAATCCGCGCCAATTAGGAAATCGAAATTTTTCGCCGGTCTGTTCAGTAGTACTCGATCGTTCTGGCGTCGTACTCAATTTCAATCATTTGGTTGGAAGTAGCATCGCAGACGAAGACCGATCGTGAGGTCCAGTTCCCATTGACATCGCGTGCGTATTTGATTTCTACCTTTTCATCCAAGATGCCATCGAAGTTGTAGTGCTCTTCACTGTCGGGTTCAAGATTGCCTTCGCCAGACGTGTGTTGGACAAGCTTCTCGATCCGCCCGGAACCGTCTTCATCGAATTTGTAATCAACACAAAGTCTTGGACGGCAAATGCCCAAACTGTCGGAGGACGACAGCTTGGGCTTGTACCCGAAGTCGTACGAGTAGGACAACAGCTCGCCCTCACTATTTAGAGCAAGATGCCAAACGAGGTCGCCTTTTGAATCGTAAGCCCAGCGGTCGACCCGCGTGCTGTCTGCGGACATATGAGTTCGTTCGTTTGACGCGACGTGGCCGCTCTCGTCATAAATCTTCGAGGTGGTCGAATCGCCGTCACTGCCAAACAGCGTCGATGCCTCCGATATCAACCTGCCATTCCCGCCGTAGCTGTGAGAAGCCACGGGCCGGCCCTTTTCATCGAAGCTGGTCACCTCGCGGTTTTGCATCTTGGAACCCAGAAAGTAGGCTAGCTCGCGACTGCCGTCGGGTAGACTTGTTTCCTGCTTTCGAGTCTCCTGACGATGACCTGTGCTGTCTTCGCAGACCTCGGTTCCATCTCCTTGGAAGGTGCACTTTGAGATAGTTTCGACACGATTGAGACTGGACGCCGAGGCAAACTCTATTCGCCTGCCTTGGGTATCAAAGGCCTCCCAGTCTGGGTGCTCTTCAACACTCAGCTTGTGTTGTCCGGTGGGACGTGGATCAGGATGAGGTCGAGTGACCGTAGTCAGAACGGATCGAACCGCACCTTTAAAACCGAGATTACTTCGCTCTGTTGCTTCTTGAGCGTTACACGATAAACCGAGTAGCGCAAGCGCACACAGCGAAGAAAGAATACTCATTTCGTAATTCTACCGCGATAAGTGTTGTTATGAGGCCCTTTCACGTCTTAACCCGGACGATGAGTGCGATTAGGATTTAGCGACATTTAGAATATTCATGCCACACACTGCGTTCGAAATACTTTCATTGTCATGCCGAATCGCCGTCCTACGTGGAGAGACATCGCGTTTCCTCTAATACTGGGGCTGATTTCGCTCGCAACCGTCATCCGCAGACCACGATTTGCCAGCTTCCATACTGTCGATGTGCTAGAACTCATTGCGGCAGGCGTGATGTTCGGTCTAGCACTGAGGGCATTCGCAATGTGGATGCACGACCGTCTGAACCCTTAACGAGCGCTATCGCGATATTACGTCAACTGACCAGATCCGAGTCTCAGACGAAAAGTGTCTAACGAAGTGTGTGAATACAAAACCTGATACGATTTAGCGCCGCTGCCTTCCATCGGCTTGTGACACCTCCACTATGGAACTTTGCATGAGACTCTCGTCTCTGGTTGTTGTTTGGCTGGTCCTCAATACCTCGTGGGCGACACAGGACGCACCTAAATCTCACATTCGTTTTTTCAACGATTCCGCGAAATACACTAACTTCTACGTCGATGGCAAGTTCGGCTGCTTCATCCCGCAAAACCCGAACGAGAGCAATGCGTGGTGTGACGCCGAAGCATCTACTGGCAAACACAACGTAAGCGTGAAAGGGGTAAAACTGCGCGACCAATCCTGCGAGCTCTCCGTTATTTATCGAGGATTTGACGAGCCGGGTGCTGAGGCCCATCTGTCCAAAGGCGAAGTTCTGCGTTGTATGTCATTCGTCACAGATTGAGTTGTGGAGAAGTATGCTGGTCAACTAGCGACGCAAGTCGTTTATCCTTTAAATCGTCAACTGTCGAAAACAGGCCCTAGCGCTCATTGAGGTTTCTGTATCGGAATCCGCGAGAACCAGGAATCAGAATCGCTCGGACAAGATCATCACCCTCGCATTCTGCGACCCCCCTCGCACCCGTGGCCCTTCGATAAAATCTGACGCGGATCACGCCCATCCCTCTACACTGGGTCGGACCGAGGAACTGCACATGAATCGTCGAGACATGCTGAAGGGTGCGGGAGTAATTGCGGGCGCAGCCGCCGTCAAGTCAGCCGCCCAGAATTCCTCACAGCCCGCGCGCAAATCGAAAATCATCGTCACTGGGGGACATCCCGGCGATCCCGAATACGGTTGCGGCGGCACCATCGCGCGCCTCACTGCGCTGGGCCATGAGGTCGTCCTGCTCTACATGAACGATGGCGCCTGGATGCAAACTTCCGCCGCCGTACGCATCGCCGAAGCCAGGAAGGCTTGCGAAATTCTTAAAGCCCGGCCTGCCTACGCCAATCAGATCAACGGCCACGCCATCGTCGACAACCCGCACTACGAAGCCTTTCAGCAAATCATCGACAAAGAGAACCCCGACGCCGTCTTCACCCACTGGCCCATCGACAATCATCCCGACCATCGCGGCATCGCCAACCTCACCTTCGAGTCGTGGAAGCAACTGAAGCACCGCTTCGCGCTCTACTACTACGAAGTTTCTGATGGCGAAGACACCACGCAGTTCCCCGCGCCCACTCACTATGTCGATATCACCGCCGTAGCCGACACCAAGAAGGCCGCCTGCTACGCCCATGCCAGCCAGACTCCGGACTTCTACTATCCCCTGCAGGATACGGTCGCGACCTTCCGTGGCTTCCAGATCGGCGCCAAAAAAGCCGAGGCCTACATCTTGCAACTCGGCAGCCCCTACGATATCTTCCCGCGCACGGGACTCTCACCAGCATGAAGGACAAACATTTTCCGGACGACCTGCTGGCTGCCCTACAGAAGAGTTCGATTCTTCGCATTCGCGCCGGGAGCGGCGCGCACCGCTTCATCGGCATCTGGTTTGTCATCGTGGAGGGCCGGATTCTGGTCCGCTCCTGGAGCATCAAACCGGAGGGTTGGTATCGCACCTTTGTCAAAGAACCCCGCGGCGCCATTCAACTGGGAAAATCCGAAATTCCGGTCCGCGCCAAGCCGATCAGACCTGAGCGCTTGCGCAGCGCCGTCGATCGAGCCTACCTCGCGAAGTACAACACCAAGGGAGCCATCAAGTACGCCAAAGACCTCGCCAGTCCCAAATCCAGAGCCACCACCCTGGAACTCGTGCCCCTGTCGGAACCCCAACCATAACCTGCCAATGTCCGCTTTTGGACGGCCGCAACCGCCAGCGGACAATCTCCCCCTCCCGCACTTTTAAAACATCTCGACATAGCAAGGGATTGCCCGTCTAAGCAGTTGGAAGGCTAGATGCTGCCCAGCCTCCCAGAATAAGTGGGGCGCCCTCGGGCGTACTCGTGGGACCCTAAGCCTTCGCAGGGGCGCTCCACCGCCATCAAACGCTGTTTAGCGCTGTTTTGTAGAGGCCAGACCTATGTTCACCACCTTCATGCAGGATGTGCGTTACTCGCTGCGGCAATTGCGCAAGACCCCGGGATTCACCACGACCGCCGTGCTCACTCTCGCTCTCGGCATCGGCGCCAACGCCGCGATCTTCACCCTCGTCGACGCCATCCTCATGAAGAACTTGCCTGTCACCGACCCAAAGTCGCTGGTGCGTTTGGGCGATCACGACGATTGCTGCGTCGGCTTCGGCACGCAGGACGACAATGACTATTCCCTCTTCTCCACCGATGCCTGGGAGCAGCTCAGAAAGAACGCTCCCGAATTTGAAGAACTTGCCGCGATGCAGGCGGGATTCAGCTACCGCCCGATCGTCATACGCCGCGACGGCACACAGGAAAATGCCCGTTCGGTCATGGGCGAATTCGTCTCCGGCAACTACTTCCGCACTTTCGGTCTGAGGCCCGAGCGAGGAAGGCTGTTTACCGACGCGGACAATGCCAAAGGCGCGGCCATCAATGCGGTGATGAGCTACGATACCTGGAAAAATCAATATGCCGGTGACCCTTCGGTCGTGGGCAGCACGTTCTTCGTCAATACCAAGCCGGTCACGATTGCCGGCATCGCGCCTCAGGGATTCTTCGGCGATCGCCTCATCACCGCTCCCCCGGATTTTTATTTGCCGATTGAATCCATGCCGGCCGTTGCGAATACAGCCTACGTCCACGATCCCGACGCCAAATGGCTCTACATGATCGGACGCGTGAAGCCGGGTGTCCCGCTGCCGGCGCTGCAAGCCAAACTGAGCGGGCTGCTCCAGCAAGCGCTGGCATCTACTCGCACCTACTCATCGGCCGAACACAAAGCTCTCCTGCCGAAAGTGCATCTCGTGCTCACGCCCGGCGGCGCTGGCATCCGGCACATGCAGGAGAACTCTTCGTCGGCGCTTCACTTGTTGACCTGGATCTCCGCCCTGGTTCTCCTGATTGCCTGCGCCAACATTGCCAACCTGCTGCTGGTTCGTGGCATGGCCCGCAAGATGGAAATGTCGGTGCGCACCGCGCTTGGAGCCATGCGCACAAGAATCATCCGCCAGCTCCTGACCGAGAGCATCCTCCTCGCTGGGCTCGGCGGATTGGCGGGGCTCATCATCGCTTACGGCGGCACGCGCACTCTGCTAGCACTGCTCTATCCCGGAGCGAATGATCTCCCCATCCACCCCAACCCGTCGCCCACTGTGCTGGCCTTCGCTTGCGGTCTTTCCCTGCTCACCGGGATTCTCTTCGGTGCCGCTCCCGCCTGGATCACCGCGCAAGCCGATCCTGCCGACGCCCTGCGCAGCGGATCGCGCACAACCACCGGCGGCGCAACCCTGCTGCAACGCGGACTCGTCGTCACCCAGGCTGCGCTCTCTCTGGTATTGCTGGTGGGCGCCGGCCTGTTCTCCCAGAGCCTGAGCCAACTGCAGAACATCGACCTCAAGCTGGAGTCGAAGAACCGCTACATCATTCACATGAATCCGCAAGCCGCGGGCTACCCTCAGCATCAGGTGGGCGAGCTCTATCGTGAAATTGAAGATCACTTTCACGCGCTGCCTGGTGTCGACAAGGTCGGCATCGCCACCTACACGCCCATGGAAGATAACAATGACGGCTGGGGAGTCCAGCTCGAGGGACAGCCCGACCTAAACGTTTCCGCCTCCGACGTGAAGGCCACCGCCGAATACTTCGATTCCGTCGGCACGCACGTGCTGCTGGGCCGCGGCATCCAGGTGCAGGATACGCCTGCCTCCCGCACCGTCGCGGTCGTCAACGAGTCTTTCGTGAAAAAGCTTTTCAAGCCCGGCGAGAATCCCATCGGCCACCACTTCGGCACCGGCCCGAAACACGCCGCGGATTATGAGATTGTCGGCGTGGTCGAAGACACCGCGTACACCGACGCCCGCTGGAAGAACCATGCCATGTACTTCGTGCCTATGCTGCAGAGGCCCGCGAGCGACACCGGTCCCCTCGATCAAGACGAGATGATGTATGCCGGAGCCATCGTGCTCAAGACCACTCACCCCGTCAGCGACATGGAATCTCTCGCCCGCCAAACTCTGTCAGCGATCAATCCCAACCTCGCCGTCGTAAAATTTCAGACCTTCGATCAGCAGATCGCCGATCGTTTCAACGACGACCGCCTGCTCACCCGCCTCGTCACCCTCTTCAGCGTGCTCGCCCTGCTGCTCGCGACCATTGGCCTCTACGGCGTGACCGCATACACCGTCGGCCGGCGCACCAGTGAGATCGGAATCCGCATGGCTCTCGGTGCCGAACGCGCTGCCGTCACTGCCATGGTGATGCGCGGCGCAGCCCTGCAGACCGCAATCGGCCTCGCCATCGGAATTCCTACGGCACTGCTTTGCGCCCGCTTCGTCGAATCGCAGCTCTATGAAGTCAAAGGCGTGAATCCTGCCGTGTTGCTGATGGCCGTCGTCACGCTGGCGCTCGCCGCCTCGATCTCCGGTCTGATCCCCGCACGCCGTGCCGCCAACACCGATCCCGCCCGCGCCCTTCGAACGGAGTAGCGCCGGCGTCCCGCCGGCTGTCGAGGGGGCGTCCCGCCCCCTCACGTCGAATGGGAACCGTCGCCTCTCAGTACAGCGCCTTCTCCCCCTCCGGCCGCGTCTTCCATCGCCGGTGCACCCACAGCCACTGATCCGGATACTTCCGCACGTACTCTTCAATCACCTTGGTAAACATCTGCGTGTTGGCGACGATGTCCGCCTCCAGATTCCCTGTTCGAATCAACTCCAGCGCTGGATCGAACCGCAGCCGGTACTTCCCCAGCGCCTCATCCCAGATCGTGAACCCCGGCACCACCGCCGCATCCGTGCGCAACGCAATCCGCGCCAGCCCGCTCGCCGTACATGCCGCGATCCCGAAGAAGTCCACAAAAACTCCCTGCGGCGGAGTCATATTCGTATCCATCAATATGCCCACGGTCTCGCCGCACTTCATCGCCGCCAGCAGCCCGCGCACGAAATCATCTTTCGGCACGACTTTGTTTCCGTGCATGGTGCGGTAGCCCTGCAGCATGCGGTCCAGATATTCGTTATCCATCGGCCGCATCACGATGTTCACCTTGTGCCCATGCAGGGAATGCGCGAACGCCGACAATTCCCATGCCCCGAAATGCGCCGTCAGAAACAGCACTCCCTTGCCGCGCGCGTAAGCCCGCTCATAATTTTCCAGCCCGTCGTAGACGACTACCTCGTCAATGTTCTCCGCCGTGTATTTCGGAAACTGGCACAACTCGGCAAGCTGCCGCCCCAGGGATGTGAACACGCCCCGCAAAATGCGTTTGCGCTCAGCTTCACTTTTTTCGGGAAACACCATGGCCAGATTGCGCATGCCCACCTGCCGCAATCGGAAATGAAAGAGGTAAACGACCTGGGCAATCGCGACTGCGAATGCGCGCGAGAGAGATCGCGGCAGAATACCCAGGATTTTGATGAACGGCCACGCAGCCGCGTATTCGAGTTTCCGCCGCATCAGGAAGCGTGACCGTATCACCCGCAAAAATCGCTTGTCAAACCGACAGGAAGAAAAGCAGGTGCAGACTGCCGCCCATCTTGCCCTGAAACATGTGGGGACAGCCGCCCGCGGCTGTCCGTCGAGCGCCAGCTCGACAGCTCTACTCGTCGAGCAGCACCGAATCGTGCTTCTCAAACACTGCTGCCAGTGCTGCCGGAGACCGCTCCGTCATGGCATGAATATCCTGAATCAACGAATAGATATTCGACGTCATTACCAGCAGGTACCGCACCAGCCCCGGCCCCGGATTCCAGTAGGTATGCGCCGTGCCGCGCGGCACAAACACCGCCGACCCCGCCTTCGCTTCCACAACATCTTTCCCCACGCGCACGCACAGCGTCCCTTCCAGCACGTACCACGCCTCATCATCATTCCGATGAAGATGCAGCGGAGCAATCCACCGCGGTGAGCCCGGAGGCCCGCCTGCATCCTTCCACTCGGCAATCACAAAGTCCGCTCCCACCGAACCGAGCACCGATCCCGCCAGCGGCGGAGCCATCCTTGGAGAACTCATATTCTTTAAGGTGTTTCTGAAGGCGAGCCGTTCTCCCGGAAGCCGGAAGCCGAGCGCCGGAAGCCCTTCCTACTTCGCCGCTTCCTGCGCCCACTTCGCCAGCGAGCTCAAGAACGCATTCGCCGACGCTGGCGGTTCCACCTCGCCCAACAGCGCCGCCTTCGGCGTCACCATGTGCCCGTAAAACTCGCGAGTGCTGTTCTTGTCCTGCTTCACGACCGCGCCGTTCAGGCTCACGCCCGCAAAAATTCCGCGCGTCCGCGAATAAGTCAGCACCTGCGCCCGCATCTTCCAGTCGGTATTGCCCTCCGCATGCCGCCCCACCGGGCCCGCCGCCACCGACGCATCCGCTCCCAGCGCAAACTGGCTCGACAACAGGTGTTGCATCCCGTCGTTGTTCATGATCAGCATCACCAGATCGACTGCCTGCCCTCCAATCTGGAATCCGAAGCTCCCGCCCGTCACCATGAAGAATGCCGGTGAACTCCAGCCTTTCGCGGTCCGGCAGCTCGCCACGCCGCGCCCGTACTTTGCGCCCACGATGAATCCGCCTTTCAACATCGACGGCACCACCGCGACACACTGCGACCGGCCCAGGATCTCCTCCGGTACGCCCGAATCCGGCGCCGACTGAATCTCGTTCAGCACATCCGCCGCCGCCTGCACCCGATCCGTAGCTTTCGAGTCTTTGGATTGCTCATCGGCTCCAAGCACAAATGAACTCAGCGACACAAACAGGGTCAATACAACTAATTTTTTCATGGCTCCTCACCGCAGAAAATGAATTGGGAATGTACTTGGGATTGTAAATGAACTGCTTCAGGTTGCACGGCACAGCCGGAAAGGAATGCGAATGATAAGTCCAGCGTGGCCCGTTGCGCGTCTTTCGTTTGCCGTGCTATAGTCCCGCCTCAGGAAATTCGCAGCATCGTTCCGTCGCATTCTCCCCCGCTGTCTCTGATCAAAATTCCGGATTCTCTCAGGAGATCTCTGCATGTCCACACTACGCTCTTCCAGCCTGTGGATCACCGTTCTTGCCGTCATGGTCATGGCAATGACAAGCACAAGCATGCGCGCGCAAACCGAAACCACCATCTATGACTTCGGATCAACGTCTCCCACTTATCCTCGCAATGGCCTCACCGTCGATGCCGCCGGCAACTTGTACGGAGTCAGCGCATACAACAATGGCGTGGTCTACAAATTGTCGCTCGTCTCCGGAGCCTGGCAGGCGACCGTCCTCTATACCTTCACCGGCAAATCCGATGGCGGAACTCCTTACGCTACCCCCGTTTTCGACAGCGCCGGCAATCTCTACGGCACCACCGAGTATGGAGGTAACTTCACCAGTCCCTACTGCGGCACCGTGGGCTGCGGCGTCGTCTATAAACTGAGTCCTTCCTCCAGTGGCGAGTGGACTGAAACCGTTCTCTACGCTTTCACCGGCGGAAAAGACGGCGGATTTCCAATCCAGGGCAATGTTGTCCTCGATAAGGCCGGAAATATTTACGGCTCCAACGTCGCTGGCGGAAACATTTATAGCCTGTCCTGTCAGAATACTTCCGGCTGCGGCGTGATCTTTCAGCTTCAGCCGATGGCGTCTGGGAAATGGAAGTTCAACGTGGTCCATCTGTTCTCCGGCGGTTGGGACGGAGTCGGTCCCGCACAGCTCGCCTTCAATTCCGCTGGCTTGCTCTTCGGGTCTGCTGCGGGAGCCTGGGGAGGCTGGGAGTTTCCCAACGCGCCTGGGCTCGTCTTCCACCTCACGCCAACCGCATCTGGCCAGTGGAAAGATACCGTCGTCTACTCCTTCACCGGAGGCACTGATGGGGGCCTTCCCTCCAACCTGACTTTCGATAAAGCGGGCAACATCTACGGAGCCGGCGCCGATGGCGGCACAATCAATAATTGCTGGTCTGGCTACGGCCCGATCGGTTGCGGCGTAGTCTTTGAGATTTCGCGCAGTTCAACTGGCAAGTGGACCGAAACTCCGCTCTACGCCTTCACTGGCGGCTCCGACGGAAGCCAGCCCGATGGCGGCGTTGTCTTCGACAAGGGCAGTCTCTATGGCACCACCTGGGGCGGCGGCACCGGCAGCGGGGTGGTCTTTCAACTCACACCCACCACCGGCGGAACTTGGAGCGAGACCGTAGCTCACACCTTCAGCGGATCAGATGGCTCCATTCCGGTCGCGCCTCTCGCAGTAGATTCTTCCGGCAACATCTTTGGAACCACGCTCTATGGTGGCAGTAGTCCGAGTAATTATGGGGTAGCCTTCGAGATCACTCCCTAGGCTCTGCCTTGACTGGCTTGTGATTGATTTAATTCTTGGGAGTGCAAAAAAATGCGGGGCTGAAAGCAGTGACCCTAATCGCCACTCTCAACCCCGTCTCCCAGGTTCTGTGGTAGGTGAGCCGAGTATGCGGCAAGCACCCAATCCTGCCAAGATTACGAAGGTAAGTGGCCCAGGTAACCGGCGATGAGCAGTGAGCTATGAGCGATGAGCGATGAGCTAAACCGCTGATACTCATTGCTCACTGCTCATTGCTCACTGCTCATTGCTCACTGCTCACTGCTCACACCTACTTCGTCGTCACCAGCGAATGCGTAATGGCATGCACCGACAGTGCAATCCGGTTCTGCACGCCCACCTTGCGCATCAGCTTCGCGACGTGCGCCTTCACGGTGCGCTCTTCGATTCCAAGCTGGGCTCCAATCTCTTTATTCGAGCGGCCCGCCACCAGCATCTCCAACACTTCCTTCTCGCGGTCGGTGAACGTCACGCGGCCCGCGGGAAAGATGCGTCCCGGTGACGACGATACCCGCTCGATGAACATCGACAGCACCCGCCGCGGCGCCCACACTGATCCCTGATTCACGATTCGTATTGCCTGCGCAAATTCCGCCGGAGTAGCAGCCTCGTCCACGTACCCCTTGGCCCCCGACGCAATCGCCTTCAGGATGGTTTCTTCGTCAATCCCCGACCCGGTCACGATAATTCTCAAGTCCGGCCGCGTGGCCTTCAGGCTGGCCATCACATCGAACAGGTTCTGTCCGGATCGGTTGCCCAGCAGGATGAGGTCGATCCCCTGCAGCGCGCTGATTTCGGGAAGCGCGGCCGAGATCAGTTCGAACTCGGGCTCTGAGTCGAACAATGCGCGGAATCCAACAAAGCGCAACGGGTCGCTCTCCACTACCGCGATTCGGATTACGGGTTTTCTCGCAACGGCTGCTTTCATAGTTATCCCTTGTAGGGTTAGATTCTTGTACTCAGCATAGTAATAATTCGGCCTGATGCAAAGAGAAGGTGACCGAAGGGAAATTACGGGAGTAACATGGAATTGCGCATCAAAACTGGCAGATCGGCCCTTCAGATCGCTTGCGTTCTGGTTTAGGTGGAAGAGCGGCCCTTCGGGGCCGCGTTAAGCTCCGCGGAGAAAAGAATGAAGCTGCTCGCCCTCATTTTGTCGTGCCTCATCACCGCATCTCTCGTCGCCCAACAAACTCCTTCCTCCGATCAAGCGCCGCCTGCCGCGACCAGCCAGAACGCGGCGTCCGGCTACACCCCCAAGTACAAGGGCGATCCCGCGCGTTCCGACTCCGAATTCGAGGCTCTGGCGTACATGCGCGTCGTTATTCGCGCCCAGAAACTGTTCAACAAGCAATATGGACACTATGCCACCAGCCTTCGCGAACTCGTCCATACCGGCACGTTCACGCAACGCATGGTCAGTTCCGAGCGCGGCGACTATACCGTCGGCTTCAAAGGAAAGAAAGATGGCTACGTGCTGACCATGACCCCCAAAAATTTGGATGCCCAGCACCGTTCGTTTTACGGCACCGAAGACGGCAAAATCCGCGGCGACGAAACCAAAGCCGCCGACGCCGACTCGCCGGTAGTAATTCTGGCGATCCGCAGCCCAAAATAAGACCATCCCCGTAATGCCGGCATCCGCGCAGCGCCGGCATCCGACTTACCGTAGCGCCGGCATCCTGCCGGCTGTCCGGCGGGCGTCCCCGCCCGCCGCCCTGACCGTGCCACTCAACCCACGAGTTTTCCCCGCCGAACTCTCTGCGCAGTCACAACTCACCAGCCCACTCCGCAGCCCAATCCCCTCCGCTTTGCTAGCATGTGTCCAGATGCCCCAGAGCGAGATCAAACTCAACATCGGCTGCGGCCTCTCCGGAATCCCCGGCTGGCACAATCTCGACAACTCCCCTTCCATCCTGCTCTCTCGTATTCCTGTGCTGCGCACAATCCTGAAGCCCCCCGCATGGCCAAAGGATGTCCAACGCTACGACGTCCGCAGAGGGCTTCCCTTCCCGCCCGACAGCGTCAGCTACATTTACATGTCCCACTCGTTCCATCAGTTCACGCGTGACGAATCCCTCGCGCTGGCGAAAAATTGCTGGCAGGTGCTTCAGCCCGGAGGCGTGCTTCGCATTGTCGCCCCGATCTCGAACGCTGCGCCCGCGAATATCTCGCCGATCCCGAGCCGCTCGCCTCCGAGAAATTCCTCAAGCGTATCTCCCTGCGGCGTAACTGGCGCGATTTCGTTCACCCGGATCGAGCGTGACCCAGATGTTCGACGCGCGCTCCCTGGTTCACACCCTGCGCGCCGCCGGCTTCGATCGTGCAGAAGTCAGCAGCTATCGCATCAGCGCGATCCCCGAGATCGACCAGATTGAACTGGAAGTCCGCCGCCGTGAAAGCATCTACGTCGAGGCGAAAAAGTAAAAAGCGATTGCAGATTGCAGAAGGCAGATTTCAGATTGCAGAATGAAGAAGGCAGATTGCAGATTCCAGATTTCAGATCGAACGCGAATTCAGGACAATCTGAAATCTAAAATCTGCAATCTGAAATAAAAAAGGCGCGCTCCCCGCGCGCCTCATTCAAAATTACCGGTGCATCATTACGCCGTGCATCCCGCCGGCGTGCATTGCGCCTCCCCGCATTCCACCACCCATCCTTGGCGCCATCCTCTGGCTGCCCTGGAACGCGGTCACCGCGTGATTGTGGAACCCGCGTCCAATGGCCACTGGACGCGTTCCGTTAAAGTGGTGATAACCTCCCACCACTACAACCGGCGCACGCCATACCATCAGCGGCGAATAAAAGCCCCAGCCAAACGGGTTATAGAAGAATCCATCACCCGGCAGGAACGTGAATCCCGCGAACCACGGATCCCAGTACCATCCCGGACCCCACCATCCCGGACCATACCACCCATTCGCGTAGTACAGCCGAGCTGTATTCACGTTCGCTTCGGACAGGTACTCCGAGCGCAAGCTGCTCCAGCGGTACAAATCATCATTCTGCTGGACCGCTTTGCTGTCGAATTTCTCCGGCTTGATCTTCGCGCTGGTCAACTGCACCTGGTGATCTTTCTTCACCGCCGTGTCGCGGTCATCCGCCTTGACCACCGCCTTGCCATCGAACACCCGGACTGTGTTATCCGCGGCGTTGAAGTCGTACAAACCCGTCTTCAGAACGCGCGTGTCCGCTCCCGGCTGGCTGACATGAATCAAGTTCTCTTGATAAAGCCGATCCACTTCCAGCATCGCTTCGCCCTGTTGCAGCGAAACCTGCGTGTTCGTCAAACTATCGTTCACCATCTTCGCCGAACTGTTTGACCCCAATCGCAGATACACACCCGGGGTCAACAAGATCTCAGCCTTGCCATTTCCCGTCTCCAGCACCTGGCCGTTCTGCAACGTAGCGTTACCCACCGACTTCTCGTCCAGGTTCTGATTGTCCATCGACGCCTGCCCCTCCACGTAGTTCAGCGTCCCGGGCATGGCAGTACGCCTCGTACCCGTGTCAATTCCCCACGCGGGCACAGACAGAAGGGCCGCCAGAAAGCAACTAACGGCCACCGTTTTCCATCTTGCCTGCCTCATATCGAATATCCTCCTCAATAATTCCTCACTCCATTGGATGTTCAGAGACAAAGCGAAGATGCAAGCCAAAGACACTGATCCTAATGGCTTTACGGCAGGTTGAGATAAACCAGAAGTGGTGCTTTTCAGCCACTTTTTCAACGTCCGAATTGACCTGTCGAACTGCAGGAATTGCAGACCATGAAAGCATTCTGGAAAAAAGCAGAAAAGGAGAAGACAAGGAAAGGAGAAGACCTACAAAAGGAAGATGAGAAGACAACGAAAGCAGAAGACGGCAACTTTCAGCCCGTCCTCAGCGATAGTGCAGGAAAGAAGCAAAGAAGGATGTCGTAACCGGCCCTCAGAACTCCAAGATTTTCACTCCAGTAACTCCGAACCCGGAAGTGATCACTGATCACTGACCACTGAGTACTGAGTACTGAGTGCCGAGTACTGAATACTGAGTACTGACCCCTGGCCTCTGACCCCTGACCCCTGCCTACGGCCGCCAATTATCCGCCACCGCCGGCTGCACCAAACTCAACCCAACCGACGGACACACGTCGGGAAATTCCGCATACTCAAATTCTTTTCCGTCCTTCGGCTCGAAGCGCTGCAGCCAGTTCACAATTTTTGCCACCGAGTCGGGAAACGGGCTCTCCCCATCCGCATTCAGCCATCGCAGCCGGCGCGCTTCCGGTTCGATCCACACACCATTGCTATCCGCCCGGTGATAATCGGCCAACGGAAGCTCCGCCGCAAAGCTCTCCGCGTCCTGGCGAATGAGTCCGCCATGCTTTTCCGGCAGCCCGCGAGACTTCAGCGACTCCAGCAACTTCGATAACTCCTCGAACTGTTCCTTGCTCAACATTCCATGCAAGCGCTGCATCGGCTTGTCTCGGACTAACCGCACGATGCGGTATTCGCGATCCCGCGACACCGCCAGACACACGTGCTGAACCCCATCCCGCTGTACTGCCGGGGACGTTTGATAGGAAAGCCGCGCCAGCACATCGGGAGTTTCAGATCGCGCGGGCTCTTGCGCCCACAACACCAAAGGAACCACCAGAAAGGACAAACTCAGAAGCACTCTCGCGCAGGTTCGCATCTCACAAACCTCCAACCAGGCTTTGCCCCATCTTAGTACGAATTCATCGTCAGAAAAAGGGTTTGAATCCCGCCGAACTCATGGAGGATGCGCCGAGTTCCTAGGTTTTCAATCAACAATCAAAAATCAACAATCAACAATTGTCTTCCCTACGGCTGCTCCTCGCCAGCCGCAATCGCCTCGACCGACAAGCTCTTCCTCTCGCCGTCGCCCACCCGCAGCGCCACGCCCCGCGCCTCATAGACCTTCAGAAACTCCGGATTGTAATAGGCGTCTCCATCCACGCTCTCCCACGCCAGCACCGTGTATAGCCCGGGCCGCAGGCCTCGCAAGCTGAAATGCCCGCTCTGATCGCTGACCGTCTTGCCATAGCGATCCATCCGCGCTCGCACTCTCGCTTCCGGAACCGCCACCACCACGGCATTCGCCATCGGCACGCCTTTGTGATCGGTAACCGCTCCCTCGATCAAGCCGCCTTTCGCGCTCGCCACGAGATCCAGCGCGACCAGTCCCCCATTGATGGCGATCCCCGAATCATTGACGTCGCGGCCGCCGGCCAGCACCGATTTCAGATACCAGCCTTCGCCCGCGCCATTATCGCCGGCCATCTGGACGTAATAATTTCCTGCCGGAACATCCACCCACTGGAATGTGCCGTCGGCCGCGACGTGCGTCAGATTCGAGAAATTGTCTCCTACCGTCACGGCCCCTTCCTGCTCTCCATCCACGGCCTGCAGCGCGAGGAACATCCTGTCGGCATCGAAGCCGCGCATGCCGCTTCCGCTCTCCAGGCGCAGGCGCCCGCGCACCGTCGCGCCCGGCTGCGGCACCAGCCGCAATCCATCCACATTCCCCGCCCCGATCTGCAGCGCTTGCCGGGCAGTCAGCGGGACAGGCGAGCCATCTACCGTCGCCAGGATCGTATAGTTCCCGGGCGAGACGTCGCGGATCACGAAGCTACCATCCTTGTGCATCTCCGCCCCATTCAGCACCAGCCCAAAATCCCGCGACTGCAGCATGATCGAAGCAGACGCCTGCGGCGGCACATTCACCACCATGCCGCGAATGCTCAGGCTCGGGCTCGGCACCAGCGCGAAGTCGATGGGAAAATCATCCCCCGCATGCAACTGGATCGGCGTCGCCTGGCTGCGATCCGTGGTCCCGGGATAGTACGTCGTCTGGTACGACATCGCGGGCTTCTCGGGGACAGTGCTGCGCGATTCCCGCGCCGCCACGCCTCCCTGCTCGATCAGACTCTTGAAATCCGGCGGCGGCACAACCGACACATACACATTTCCCGACGCCAGATTCGCAATCCGGTATTCGCCGAGATCGTTGGTCCGCTCTGCGCCGGCCTGCTCCCAATGATTGTGCCCGCTCACGAACGTCTGCCGCAGCACGCTGACCTCCGCATTGGGCAGCGGATCGCCATCTTCATCCGTCACTCGTCCCCGCACCACCGCCGCAGCCTGCAGCCGGATATGCACATCCGTCACAACCTGTCCCGCCGCCAGCGTCAGCACGCGCCCGTCGCTGCGCCCGTGATTCTTATCGGCTTCGAGAAATCCGGTTCGCTCCGCGAACAGGTGATAGCGTCCCGGCAGTATGTTTTCGATTCGGAAGGTCCCGTCCGCGCCGGTGCTCGCGGTGTAATCTCCGCCCTGCGCCTGATTCTCGGCGATGAGCTCAATCAGCGCCTTCTTCACCGGCTCGCTATCGGGATCTCTGGTCACGATCCCGTCAATCGCCGCGCCGGTCGCCGGCTTTGACACACCGGTCGGATTTTGGGCGGCGCCGGCAATCAGCAAAATCAGCCAGCATGCGAGAACGGATTCCATGGAGATGCGTGAGACGGGGATAGTCTCTAACTGACCGCGATGCGGTCGCATCCTAATTTTACCGTGCGCACTCCCCGCGCCCAAGCCCTATTCGCAGCCCCGTTAGCGAATTCAGAAGCGCAGCGCGAATCTACAAAATGTGAGTAGGGTAAACGTAGGGACGGACGCATTGCGTCCGTCCGCCGAGCGAAGCGAGGCTGATTTGAACGCGACGAGAGGGGCTAGGCTGACCTCAACTATCCTTGCGATAAAGCAGATTCTTCATAGCGTCACGCCGAGCGGCATTCGCCCCCTTGTCGCCCTTCCATCCATCAGCAGACTTCGACGCATCCACCGATTCATCTTCGCTGCACTCCGGACACCGATTGGCGAACCCAGGTTTCCCCGGCTTCAACTCAAACTCCTCCCCACAGACCACACAAACTTTAATAGGAAAAGCCATATCAAAATTTACTCACCACTCCGCTGTTCTGAGTACAAGGTACTGAGTACTGAGTACTGGTCACTGACCACTGACAACTAGCCCCTGACCCCTGCCCCCTAATTCAAAAAATACTGCCGATACAACGTATCCCTCTGCGCCGGCCGGAACCCCGCATCCCGAATGATCCTTCTCAACTCTTCCTCGGTCGTGCAGTTCGTGACGCCCGCCGCGCGCACCACGTTCTCTTCCAGCATCACCGAGCCCACATCGTTCCCGCCGAACCGCAGCCCCATCTGGCAGACTTTCAATCCCTGCGTCACCCAGCTCGACTGCACGTTGAGAAAGTTCGACAGATAAATCCGCGAGATCGCCAGCACCTTCAGATACTCCACGGCCGTCGCCTCATCCCAGTGCCGCCCGCCCAGCGCGGTGTTCTGCGGCTGAAAGCTCCACGGGATAAACGCTGTGAACCCGCCCGTCTCTTCCTGCAGCTCGTACAGCCGCTGAAAGTGATTGACCCTGTGCTCGTACTTCTCGCCCACACCAAACATCATGGTCGCGGTCGTGCGCATCCCGATCTGGTGCGCCGTGCGATGCACCTTGATCCAATCCTCGGTCAGGCATTTCAGCCGCGCAATCTTGTAGCGCACTTCGTCATCCAGAATCTCCGCCCCGCCGCCTGGAATCGAATCCAGCCCTGCATCCCGCAGCCGCAGAATCGTGTCGCGAATCGACAGTCCGCTGTACTCCGCAATCGCAATAATCTCCGACGCCGAGTAGCAATGCAGGTGCACCTTCGGAAACCGCTGCTTGATCCCGCGCAGCATCCTCTCGTGCCAGTCAATCTTCAAGTCCGGATGCAGCCCGCCCTGCATCAGCACGCCCGTGCCGCCCAGTTCCACCGTCTCGCGAATCTTCTCGTAGATCGTGTCGAAGTCGAGGATGTACCCTTCCTTCGCCGCCGGGCCCTTCAGCGGACGGTAGAACGCGCAGAAGGTGCAATACTCGGTGCAGAAGTTCGTGTAATTAATGTTGCGGTCGATGATGTAGGTGACCACGCGCTCCGGATGCAGCTTCCGCCGCACCGCATCCGCTTCCATCCCGATCCCGATCAGGTCATCGGACTCGAACATCTCCAGCGCCTGCTGTTTGCTTAAGGACATAGGAGTTCCCAGAACCACCCTCAATTCTAGCGGACCGAATCCAATCCCACCAAGCCTGAGCCAAGCGAAGGATCCCTTTCCCGCGGAACGTGACTCCATAGCCATGTCATCCCTCCATAGCCCTGTCATCCTGAGAGCCGTTGTCATCCTGAGCGAAGCGAAGGATCCCTTTCTCCCGGAACGCGACTCCATGATTCAGGGGGACTTCTCACGACTGACCTGCAGCCGAAGCAGCATGCATTCCCTGGGTGTTTACTTTTGGTACCGGGGATAACCGGGCTAGCGGGAAAGCTCCTGGTTCATCGTGTCCGCATCAAGACCGCCCAACTAACCAGGCAGAGCGCAGCCGTTTGTAATAGGACCCGCGCAGTTTGAAACCGCCACCATAGCTTAGCAACCGGGAGCCAGTCTGCTGGCGGAGAGTCGATATTCCACGTCAGTATCTGATTGTTGATCGGAATATTGCCAAAGCGGGTGATCAAAGCAACAGCAAGAACGCACAAGCATGCTGTGAGAAGCAACGAGAATACTGCGCGATCATTGCGTGCCTGATACGCAGCGACGGCGGTAAATAACAGACCCAGTACAACAATTGCCGGCAAAGGAATGGTCAGCCTGCGAATTGCCTGCTGCATGCTTTCAACATAGAAAGCTGACGACATGCCATCCGGCCTGTAAATAAACCAGACCACATAGGCTGCGCCCGCGGTCAGGCCAACAAACAATAGACTCCCGCAGAGAATAATTTGTCGTCCCATGTTTTGAAGCCGATGCTAGCTCAGCTAGCCTGATGCTGCGGCCGCTGCAACTCTCCCGAAGCCCGGCAAGACTATAGCGGAAAGGGCCGTCTGTAACAACCGCGGCCGTGCCTGAGTGTCGGTAGCACATGATATGTCCGGTTGAGATAGCACGTGATATGTCCGCTTTGCGGGCGGCGAGGGTAGGAGACCATGCGGAGCATGGAATCCTACCCGAAGACCGCGATGGAGCGGGCGATGAAAGTACAGGACGTGATGTTGCAGGCGATGGCCAGAAGATCAGCTGGTGGCAGGCGGCGGAGATCCTGGGCATTA
>Ga0209166_10000675_pt1 | contig 34103 bp, 31 predicted proteins | sample Coa_R1_3_FD_187151 | JGI IMG/M metagenome (GOLD analysis project Ga0209166, IMG submission 187151) | Surface soil microbial communities from Centralia Pennsylvania, which are recovering from an underground coalmine fire - Coalmine... | ecosystem: Environmental > Terrestrial > Soil >...
GCCACCGCCGTCACCGCCTTGGTCATCGAAGCGATGTGGAAAATCGAGTCCAGCGTCATCGGAACATCTTTCGTGCTAGCGCGCTTCCCGAACGCCCCTTGGTAAATGACTTCGTCTCCCCGCGACGCCATCGCCACCACCCCCGGTGCCTTCTTTTGCTCCACCGCCTCCCGCAGCACCAAGTCGATCGAGTTCCCCGGCTTCGTCCCGCTTCCCGCAGCCAGCGTCAGGATCACCATCCCCGCCAGCGCCGCTGCCGCCAGCAAGCCTCGCCGCACCGCCCCTCGAACCGCCTTCATCCTTTTCATTCCCGCCCTCTCAGTTACGTTCAGTAGCTCGCACATGACGATCATCAAAGCTTCAGCTTCTTATTTCGCCCGCGTCAGCCCCGCAACAACCGCAGCAAGTTTGTCGAGTATCTGATTCCAGCCCTCGAATTGCCCGCTGTTCTTGGCGCTCTCCATCGGTTCATTTCCAATGAAAGTAAGCTTCGTCTGGCCGTTTCCTAAGTCCTCAAAAAGAGTCACGTCGTAAGCACCCTCGATGGCTTCAGCTTCGATTCCCAATTGCGCAGGATCGATCTTGTTTCCCTCCGGGTCAGAAAAGTACATCAAGGAAACAATCTTCTCGTACGGAACAATCTCGTAGTATTCAACCGCATTCCAGCCCTCCTGCCCATCCGGCGACTTCATGCAGCAGAGAAGTTTTCCTCCCACGCGAAAATCCATCTTGCAAACGGGCGAAGTAAAACCCTTCGGTCCCCACCACTGCATGATGTACTTCGGGTCTGTCCAGGCCTTCCAAACCAACTCGCGTGGGGCATCAAAAATTCTTGTTATGACCATTCGCTCTGTCTCGTTCAGCGTGCTTTTTGTCATCTCTCACCTTCTCTTTCTTCATTTGATTAACAACTGCGTCCAGTTTGTCGAAGCTCTCTTCCCAGAACCGGCGATAGCTGAATGCCCAGTCGCCGACTGTCTTGATTGCCTCTGGCCTCAGCGTACAGACACTCTCTCGTCCACGCTTCGTCTTGATCACAATCCGCGCCCGCACCAGGTAGGCGATATGTTTGGAAATCATCTGCTGCGAGAGGGCAAACGGTTCCGTCAACCCATGCACAGAGGCAGGGCCATGGGAGAGTCGTTCGATCATCGCCCGCCGGGTTGGGTCGGACAATGCGGCAAATGTTGTACCCAGTCGATCCACAACCATATGGTAGTGGATTATCTGGGAATGTCAAGTGGGGATTTTGGGATGCAGGGCCGATCGAATTGGTGGTAGCATCTCCCGCCGATGCGCGATCGGATTCTGAATCGCACTTGAGGTATATCGCACATGAACTCGAAAATCGTAACCAGCTTCGTCACTGCCGGCGTATTGCTGATTGTGGTGATCATCCTGCTTCTGGTGTGGCGGGATCTGAACCCACTTCTAGGGGCGATCGTTGGAGCGTCTTTGGGATGGGCCGGTGGAATCCTTCTGGCCCTTTATGACGAGGAGAAGCGGCGGTTCGAGCGTCTCTCAAAAAGTGTCGCGGCGTTTCTAGGTGGATACGCCGTGGGCAAAAATGACCGAGTGTTCGATCTGCTGCTGGATAAAAGCGGCGGAATGCCTCGCGTGCTCGACTCCAGCCTGCAACATGCTTTCCGGATTGCCTTAGTGTGTTTCATCGTGACCGCAGGGACCGTGTTCGTGGCGCGGACATATGAATAGGCCCAAGGGGTCGGCAGTCCGTAACCCCGCATTTCCTGGACATGTGCGGCAAAACGCCGTACAATAGCTTCTTACGGTTCGAGCCTATGGCTACTCCTCAAACAGCACTGAAACGCGACGAACGGCTGGATGCGCGCCTTACCCGGGAAGAGAAGGAACTGATCGAGGCTGCGGCGAATCTGCGCGGCACCTCCTCTTCGGATTTCGTAAGAATGGCTCTCAAGGAAGCGGCCCTGAAGACGATCCGCGAGAACGAATCGCTGACGCTGGCCGGAAAATCCAGAAAGATTTTTGTGGAGGCGCTGCTGAATCCTCCGAAGCCGAACGAAAAGGCCAAGGCGGCTGCCCGGCGGTTCCGGCAGGAGATTTCGTAGTTGGCCGATCTGCCACCGGAGATTGCGACGCCCTAAATTGCGACAGCCGAAATTGTTACACCCTAAATTCCGATTTGAGCCGCTCGGCGCGAAACACGATCGAGCGGCTTTTTCTTGCGAGCACGAACGGCTCAACGCTTATCTGAAGCAACAGGCTGGACAGGACGTCCGCAAGCGGGTTGCCGCCGTGTACGTGCTCACCCCGGACGGCAAGACGGTTGCCGGGTACTACACACTCTCGCAATACGCGGTCGATGCTGGTGACGTGCCAGAGGAACTGGCGAAGAAACTGCGGCTGCCCAAGTACGACAAATTGCCTGCGACGCTGCTGGGGCGGCTGGCGAGAAGCCAGCAATTCCGGGGCGCAGGGCTGGGCGAGATTCTGCTCATGGGAGCCCTGGCCAGGGCCCTCGAGCACAGCAGACACATTGCTTCTGTTGCAGTGGTGGTGGACGCGAAGGATGAGAGAGCCAGAGAGTTCTACAGAAGCTACGGGTTCATTGATTTGCCGGAGCATCCCAACCGGCTGTTCATTCCCATGCAGACGATTGAGGAACTGCTGGAGGGCTAAAGCATCGTTTACCGTCATCTAGGACGTAGCGGGACTTCATCGCGACTTAGCTTTGAGAGCTTTCAGCCGCGCATCCAATTGGTCTCCCGGGATTCCTTCGCCCCGATCGAGTTGAGCCAAGTCGCGGCCGATCTTGGCATTGAGGTCATCTCGATTTTCCAGAAGCCATCGGTCCTGCTCCTCCTGCGTCTCCAGTTAAGCGGGCCAGCAGCTCTTCGACACTCCCGGAACCGGTGGCCTCAAGCTGTTTTTGGATGCGGGCTCTCAGGGTCGAATCCCGAATTTCGATATTCATCGCGTTTCCCCTCTCAATCGTAGCTTGGGCCGCCCCAAAGTCAAGCCACAATCCCGTGCCGCCATCCACTGCTTTACCGTCCGCAACAGCCCGTGATATTCTCTAAACGTCACAAAGACAATCGATTAAAGACAGGAGTGCAGGAACTTAGTGTTAGCCAGAGAGCAAAAGAAATCCCTCATTGACCAGTACGGCACGCATGCGAGCGATACGGGCAGCCCGGAAGTCCAGATCGCGCTGCTGAGCGAACGGATTGGGCAGTTGACGGAGCACTTCAAGACGCACCAGAAAGATCACGGCTCGCGCCGCGGGCTTCTCATGCTGGTCAGCAAGCGCCGTAGCTTGCTGGACTACCTCAAGAAATACGATTCCGAGCGCTACAAGACCGTCATTGGCAAACTCGGCATCCGCAAGTAGGGAAGACCAGGTTTCAAAGTGCAAGCTTTCAGGGTTGGAAGACCTTGAAACGTGGAACTTTCGAGACCTTTCAGCCTTTCTCGCAAGCTATTTCTGATGACCGTCTCTGGTGAGACGGGTGGCATCGAGGATCTCTCCACAAGTGCGTCCTTCTAGCGCAGGATATCTCTCACATCGCGTGATAACGGGTGAGGTGTCGCTTGCCGACGTCAAAATCCCCACCCTCTTTCGCACAGAACGCGAAAGAAGGATGGGGCAACCCGCTGTTATGGGGTACCCGCGCACGGCTCATGCGCTCGTGGCTCACAGCTCCCACTCCGCAAAGGAATGAATCAATGAAACCAGAACCAACGACAGTTACAGCGCATCTCAGCGGCGGCAAAACCATCTCATTTGAAACCGGAAAACTGGCCAAGCAGGCCCACGGATCCGCCGTGGTACGTATTGGCGAGAATGTTGTGCTTGCCACCGCGACCGCCAATGCCGATCCCCGCGAAGGCATCGACTTTTTCCCGCTGACCGTGGACTACCGCGAGTACACCTATGCCGGCGGACGTTTCCCCGGAGGCTTCATCAAGCGCGAAGGGCGCATGAGCGAGCGCGAAGTGCTCACCAGCCGCCAGATCGACCGGCCGATCCGTCCGATGTTCGCGGAAGAATTCAAGTGCGAGACCCAGGTCATCGCCTTCGTGCTGTCGGCTGACACGGATAACGATCCGGACGTGTGCGGCATCAATGGCGCTTCGGCTGCGCTGCACGTTTCCGACATTCCTTTCCTCGGCCCGATCGGGGCCGTGCGCGTGGGATTAGTGGATGGGCAGTTCGTGGTCAATCCCACCTACAACGAGATGCGCGAGAGCCTGCTCAACATTATGGTCGTCGGGACATCGGAAGGCATTCTGATGATCGAGTCGGGCGCGAAAGAAGTGAAAGAAGAGACGGTCGTGGACGCGATCGAGTTCGGGCACACCGAGATCAAGAAGATTTGCGCGGCCATCGGGGAACTGCGCGACAAGGCGGGCAAGCCCAAGCGCACGGTCGAGCCTCCGGCATTCGATGAGGCGTACTACAACGACCTGCAGAAGCGCATCGGCGCCGAGCTTACGGACGCCCTCGATACCAAGAAACATCCCAAGGCCGAAAGCCACACGCTGGTCAAGGGGATCAAAAAGAAGCTGGCGGAAGCCCTGCCGGAAGATGACGAAGACGCGAAGAAGAAGCTCGATCATTACTACGAAATGTTGCGCGAGCGGATTTTCCGCGACGCGGTGATCAAGCAGAAACGGCGTCCGGATGGCCGCGCGTTCGACGAGATCCGTGAAATCTGGATCGAGGCGGGAGTCCTGCCGCGCACTCACGGCAGCGCGATCTTCACCCGCGGCGAGACCCAGGCGCTGGTGACGACGACGCTCGGCACCAGCGACGACATGCAGCGCCTGGAAGGCTTCGAAGGCGAAGCCAAGAAGCGCTTTTTCCTCCATTACAATTTTCCGCCGTTTTCGGTGGGAGAAGTGGCGTTCATGCGTGGCGCCGGACGGCGCGAGATTGGGCACGGGGCGCTAGCGGAACGGTCGATTTCAGCAGTGCTGCCGAACGAAGAGACTTGGCCTTACGCGATGCGGGTAGTCTCGGACATTCTGGAGTCGAATGGATCGTCGTCGATGGCGACGGTTTGCGGAGCGTCGGTTTCGCTGATGGACGCGGGCGTACCGTTGAAGGCTCCGGTGGCCGGAGTGGCGATGGGGCTGGTGAAGGAAGGGGAGGAGTACGCGATCCTCACCGACATCGCGGGCGCAGAAGATCATTACGGCGACATGGACTTCAAAGTTGCCGGAACAAAGGACGGCATTACCGCGCTGCAGATGGATATTAAAGTCGGCGGCATCACGGCGCAGATTATGCGTGAGGCGCTGTCGCAGGCGCAGCGGGGAAGGATGCACATCCTCGGCAAGATGGAGGAAGTGATCTCGACGGGGCGCGCGAAGATTTCCGATTACGCGCCGCGCTTCTACACCGTGCAGATTCCGGTCGACAAGATTCGCGACCTGATCGGGCCGGGCGGGAAGATGATTCGCTCGATCGTGGAGCAGACCGGAGTGAAGATCGACGTGGAAGATTCCGGGCTGGTCAAAGTGGCGTCGAGCGATCAGGCGTCGGCGCAGAAGGCGCTGCAGATTATCGGCGACATCACCGCGACGGCGGAGGTAGGGAAGACGTATCTGGGGAAAGTCACGCGGCTGGCGGATTTCGGCGCGTTTGTCGAGATCATTCCGGGCACGGAAGGGTTGCTGCACATCAGCGAAGTAGCGGAGCATCGCATTGCCGATGTGCGGGACGAGTTGAAGGAAGGCGACCAGGTGCTGGTGAAAGTGCTCGCGGTGGAAGGCAACCGCATCCGGCTTTCGCGCAAGGCGATCCTGAAAGAGCAGCGCGCGAAGATGGGCGGAGGCGGCGGCGAGCCGCAAGCTGGGACGGTGGCTCCAGCAAGCCAACCGGCTCCGACCGGTACGCTGGTGATTGAGGGTGGAGGCGATTTTCCGGATGAGCCGGATGAGCCGAACTTCAATCGCGAAGGCGCGCCGCACGTGGGCGCTCCTGCTGGAGATCGTCCGCACGGTGGAGATCGTGGCGGGGATCGTGGCGGCCGCGGAGGACGTCCGGGCGGCGGAGGCGGCGGACGCGGACGTGGGCGCGGCGGACGTCACGGTGGAGGAGGCGGTGGACGGCATGGCGGTGGCCATGGCGGGCACGGCGGCGGCGGACGGCACTAACTTTCATCTCCGCAGATTCACGCGGATTCGCGAAAAGGGGCTGCGGCTTTGGTCGCGGCCCTTTTGCTTGTTTGCGGGTCGCCTGCGAGACTGCGCGCGCGACAGCCGGCGAGGGCGCCGGCGCTACGGTTTTCATGCGCCCTTTGGACGGAAGAGTTTTCTTCTGGGCGAGCAAGAAATTCCCTGACGGGATTGGAAAACAGGGAATTCTGGGGCCAAAGCCAGTACAGGGTTTCTGGTAGTGAAAAGAGAAACATTCCCGACTCGCGTCTCCGCCATTCCGGAGCGCTGGGGCTAACCCTTGCGGATGCAACGACTAGGTGGGCGTACACAGGAGGGCACGTTTTTGTGGCAGAACGTTTGCAATCATCTGTCCACGAGCCGTATTGGCTCCTGGAGGATTTGTGAAAAAGATTCAGTCTCTCTCGTTTCTCGCCACCCTGGCGGTCGTCATCGGAATGATCTCCTGGGGCAGTGCGCTCAACGCGCAGTCCACCCCGTCGTCCTCGACGCCGTCGTCTTCGACGGACCAGCAACAGCCGCAGACGCAGCAGCCGCCGTCTCCGGAGATGCCGCCCTCTTCGCAGCAGACTCCGACTGCGCAGACCCCGTCCAGCACGCCGGACCAATCCTCGCAGGCTCCGTCATCGCAATCGCCTTCGAGCAGCACGCCTCCGAGCAGCACGCCGGACCAGTCCGCGCAGCCGCCGGCTTCGCAAGCTCCGTCGCAGACGCCTTCGGCACAGCCGCCGGCTTCTTCGACTCCGGACACGACCGCTCCTGAAGCAGGTTCGAAGAGCGCGAGTCCTTCCGGCGCAGCGGCGTCGAACCCCGATGGCAGCCAGACCTTTTCGGGAACGGTTGTAAAGCAGGGCGACAAGTACGTGCTGAAGGATGATTCGGGCAAGACCTATGACATCGATCATCAGACCGACGTCGCGAAGTTCGAAGGCAAGCGCGTGCGCGTGCAGGGCACGCTCGATCCGAGCGGCAAGATCATGGTGAAGTAAGTTTTGTAAGTTTGTTTCTCTGGAGAAAGGGCACCGACAGGCGGTGGGCTAACCGGCCCCGCCGAGATCGGTGCCAAGTTTTTTTGGGGAACCTTCTTTGCCACGGATTTACGCGGATTTCCACGGATAGGGCACGAGATTGGAAGAGGATTGGCTGATGAGTCGGCTGGGAATATAGAGTCACTCACGGTGTATAGAGAGATTGGTCGGTTGGCAGCCGAGATCCCTCCCTTCGCCTGAAAGACGGCTCCGGTCGGGATGACGCCAGAGTGCTCGGAATGGCGCGATAGTTCTTGGGATGACGCCAGAGTTCGCGTCGCGACATCGTTTTTTGATCTTTAGGCGGCGGAGCGCTTGGATTCTACGGGCAAGCCGGCGTTTTGCCAGGCCTGGAAACCGCCTTTAAGAGCATAGACGTTCTTGTAACCACGGCCGAGAAGCTTTTGCGCCAAACTGGCGCTGGATCCCTCGTCGGGTCAAGTGCAATAGGCAACAACCGGCCGGCTTTTCGGGATTTGGGCAAGGTGTTTCTCCCATTCGTCCATGGGAACGCGGATCGCTTCGGGGATCTTGTTGTCGGACTGCGCCCACGCCTGCGGATTGCGGACATCAATGACGGTGAAATCTTCTCCCGCTTCCATTCTTTTTCTCAATTCGTCGACGGTGATTCGTGGGGCTTCCGGCATACGCAATCTCTTTCCGGCTGAAGGTCAGCCTGACCCGCTTCGAGTGGACTGGATACTTGATTCGAGAGCTTGCATAGAGGTTGGCGGGATTTGTGGATTGAGGCGTTGGCTTTGGCATCCTGGCTCGCCGTGCCAAGTACGGGGCTCGTCGCACTCCGCGTAGGGAAATCCGTGTGTATACTTCCTGTCGCAGAGAAGGCTTCCACCTTACTGAATGAACACAACGGCAACCATTACGACAAAAGCGGCAGCGAAGAGTAAAGGAACAAAGCTTCTGGGGCGACATTGTTTGACGCTCGCGCAATGGCGCAGGTGTTGGCCCGAAAGCTTCGGAGTTTTGCCGGCGGTGGCCTTGATCTTGGCGCTCGGGTCCTCGGTGGCTCATGCGCAGGCAGCTGCTTCTCAGGCGAACTCGATCCAGTTCGTCGATGTCGCGGCTGCGGCCGGGATCAAGTTCGTGCACTATCGGGGAAACGACGGAATCCCCATCAACCGAGAGATCTTTGCTCCCGGGGTTTGTGTCGCCGATTTCGACGGTGACGGCTATCAGGACATTTACTTCGTCAACGGCCGTGACCTTTACGGTCGCGGTGTTTCGGCCAGGAATGCGCTGTACCGCAACAACGGTGATGGAACCTTCACCGATATCACCGACAAAGCCGGGGTGACGGGGACTGGCTACGGGCTTGGTTGTGTCTGGGGCGATTACGACAACGATGGATTCCCGGATCTGTTTGTCACCCAGTACGGGCGGAACGTTCTCTATCACAACAATGGCGATGGAACTTTCAGCGACGTAACCGACAAAGCGAAAGTGGGCGGCACAGAATCGGGGACACTGTTTCATAGCGGCGCCACGTTCTTTGATTATGATCGCGACGGCCGCCTCGATTTATATGTCGGAGGATACGTCAACCTGGATTCCGGTCCCCGCACCTGTATGTTCGCCGGAGTGCGCACCAGCTGTCCGCCGCTTGCGTACAAAGGTAGCGCGAATATTCTTTACCACAACAACGGCGACGGCACCTTCACGGACGTGACGGCGTCCTCTGGAATCTCCCAGCCGCAAGGCAAAAACCTTGCCGTGGGAGCTGCGGACTACGACAACGATGGCTGGCCGGACCTTTTCGTGGCCAATGACGGGATGCCGGCTTATCTTTTCCATAACGAACGTAACGGGAAGTTCACAGAGATCGGGATGGCTGCGGGGATGGGCCTGGCGGCCCTCGGCAATACCATGGCGGCGATGTGCATTTCGCTGGGCGATTACGACAACGATGGTTGGCTCGATCTGTTTATCTCCGACTTCCAGCTGGCTTCGGACCACGTCTTCCACAATGAAGGCAAAGCCGGGTTCTGGGATGTCAGTTCGCAGGTCGGCGTCGCGGGCCCGACGCACGACGTCCTCAGTTTTGGCGGAGGTTTCTTCGACTACGACAACGATGGCTGGCTCGACCTCTTCATTGCGAATGGGCACGTGTATCCGGAGGTCGAACAGGTTCAGGCCACCACTCACTTCAAGGAAATCAATACGCTGTTCCACAACGAAGGAAAAGGCAGGTTTGTCGAAACTACAAAGGTGGCGGGAAGCGGTTTCCAGACGGCATATGTCAGCCGCGGAGTCGCCTTCGTGGACCTGGACAACGACGGTTTTGTGGACATTGTTGTGGGCAACAATGGAGACCCGCCGTTGCTTTTGCACAATGGAGGAGGGAATGGAAATCATTTTGTGAATTTCCGCCTGGTCGGAACGAAAAGCAATCGCGATGCCATGGGCGCGCGAATCCGCGTCCTGGCCGGCGGATTGTCGCAGATGCGCGAGATTTCCGGGGGAGGAAGTTATCTCTCACAGAGCGACTTGCGCGCCAACTTCGGACTGGGCAAGGCGGTGGTCGCGCAGAAGGTAGAAATCAGCTGGCCCAGCGGCCAAAAGCAGGTCTTCCACGACGTGGCCGCGGACAAATTCTATTTGATCGAAGAAGGGCGGGATCAATTGCAGTTGCAAAAATTTCCGAGAAAAGGTTCGAGCCTTCCGACGCAGGCCTCACCGGCCTTGAAGCAGCCGTAGCGGCCCCGGACGAATGCGTCCGGGGTTACGTGGCCTATTTTGCGGCAACGGCTTTTTTGGGGAACATCTCGCCGATGCGCTTGATTTGGGCTCCGACACCCTTCAGCTTTTCTTCGATGTGCTCGTAGCCGCGGTCGATGTGGTAGACGCGGTCGATGATAGTTTCTCCGTCGGCAACTAATGCGGCCAGAACCAGCGAGGCGGAGGCGCGCAAGTCGCTGGCGAGGACTGCGGCGGCGCTGAGCGGAGTCTTGCCACGAACCACGGCGCGGCGTCCTTCAATCTTAATATTGGCGCCCATGCGAACCAGTTCCTGCGCGTGCATGAAGCGGTTCTCGAAAATATTTTCCGTGACGACTGACGTGCCTTCGGCCTGCGTGGCGAGCGCCATGTACTGCGCCTGGCAGTCGGTGGGGAAGCCGGGATGCTCTTCGGTGCTCATGTCGGCGGCGGTGAATGGATTGTCTCCCATGACGCGAACGGAATCGGCTGAAACTTTCGTCTTGACGCCGACTTCGTGCAGCTTGGCGAGCAGCGCGTCGAGGTGGGTGGGATCGCACGCGGCGATGTTGAGATCGCCTCCGGTCATCGCTCCCGCGATGATGAAAGTTCCGGCTTCGATGCGATCGGGGATGATGCGGTGCTTCGCGCCTTTCAGCTTGCTGACGCCTTTGACCCGGATGGTGGGCGTGCCTGCGCCATCGATCTTCGCTCCCATCTTATTAAGCAGGGCGGCAAGATCGGCCACTTCGGGCTCGCGGGCGCAGTTCTGCAGGATGGTTTCTCCCTCAGCGAGCGTCGCGGCCATGAGCAGGTCTTCGGTGCCGGTGACGGTAATCTTGTCGAAAACGATTTCCGCGCCCTTGAGGCGAGAGGCAGTGGCTTCGACGTAGCCGTGCTCCTGCTTAATCGTAGCGCCGAGCTGTTCCAGTCCCTTGATGTGAAGATCAATGGGACGCGATCCGATGGCACACCCGCCGGGAAGCGAGACGCGGGCGCGGCCGCAGCGGGCGAGCAGCGGACCGAGGACGAGCGTGGAGGCGCGCATGGTCTTCACTAATTCGTAAGAAGCTTCGGGGCTGGCAAGCGTGGCGCAGTGGATGCTGGTGCGGTGCTGGGCACGTCCGTAGCCGAGTTCGACCTCGGCGCCCATGGCGGTGAGCAGGTTGCGCGTGGTCTGAATGTCGCGAACCTGGGGAATGTTTTCGAGGATGACGGGTTGATCGGTGAGCAGGGCGGCAGCCATGCAGGGGAGCGCGGCGTTCTTTGCGCCACTGACGCGGACGGTGCCGAGCAGCGGCTCTCCGCCGCGGATGACGAATTTGTCCATGAACGAGTCCTGGATTTTATTGTAGCGGGGATCGTGAGTGGGATCGTTATTACGGAGGGAACTTCACTTTTGGGGAAGGCTTAAAAACGGGAACCACAGAGGACACAGAGGGGCACGGAGGAAGGTTTGAGGCGGGGGCGAGACGCCCCCGCGACAGCCGGCGGGACGCCGGCGCTACGGTGTGGATGCCGCGGTACGGTGGGGTGCGGTTGCCCGGGGTTACTGCTTTGCTGACGCGATGGCTTGGCGGACGTGGCCTTTTGTTTTTTTCAGGGCGGCGGCGGCTTGGGATTTGGTTACGCCGGCGGCGAGCATCACTACGGCGACCGGAGTTCGATTTCCGCTGGCTTTGAGGGCTTGGGCGGCGGTCTCGTGGTCGGCTCCCGTTGCTTGCTCGACGATGCGGATGGCGCGCTGGATGAGCTTTTCGTTCTTGGTCCAGACACTGACCATGAGGTTGCCGTAGACGTAGCCGAGGCGTGTCATGGCTCCGGTGGAAATCATGTTGAGGACCATTTTGTGGGCGGTGCCGGCTTTCATGCGCGAGGATCCGGCGAGCACTTCGGGGCCGACTTCGGTCACGATGGCGAAGTCGGCGGCGCGCTCGAGTGGGGAGTCGCGGTTGCAAGTCAGGGCGATCGTGTGGGCTCCGCGGCTGCGGGCGTATTCGACAGCGGTGATGGTAAAAGGAGTGCGCCCGCTGCTGGCGATGCCGAGGACGATGTCGTGCTTACGCGGTTTGCGTTTCTTGATTTCGGCGAGGGCGAGGCGGGTATCGTCTTCGCTGGCCTCAGTGGAGGCTCCGAGAGCTTTGGGACCTCCAGCCATGATGTATTGCACCGTGCGCGGATCGGTGTTGAAGGTAGGCGGAATTTCGGAGGCATCGAGCGCGCCGAGGCGGCCGCTGGTTCCGGCGCCGACGTAGATGAGGCGTCCGCCTTGGCGGAGACCGGCGGCTACGACATCAATGGCGCGGGCAATCTGGGGCAGAGCTTGCCGCAGGGCACCGGCGATAGTGGAGTCTTCGTCGTTGATCAAGCGCACGATCTCGATGGATGGCATCTGGTCGAGGTCGACGGCGCTGGGGAGAATTTGTTCGGTGGGGAGCTGGCGAAGATCAGAATTCGCGGTCAAGGTCCGTGTCAAGTCGTGCGCCTTTCGATTCAGGTCTCGGGAAATCTCCACCTTTCGCAAGCGACGCGAGCAGTGGGCACCCTTGGAGTACGGGACGCTCTTGCAGTCTGGGCATCCATTAAAACGATTCATTGTAACTGTTAGGGCTTCTCGCGGCAGTGATCACGTGCACACTCCGGCGCGGGGTTAGGCGAGAGCCTCGATCACAGCATCGTGAAATCTCGGACGTACTTGCTTGATGGATTGATTGGAGCAGTCGGGCCAGGTGCGGTTGGTGAGCAGAGTGATGGAGAGTTGGCGATCAGGATCGATCCAGAGCGAGGTGCCGGTGTAGCCGAGGTGACCAAACGATCGCGGGCCGAAATATTTTCCGGATTGAGAGGGCGTGGAGGGAGTATCCCATCCAAGCGTGCGGGTTGTTTCCGCTGGGGTCGAGTTGCGGCGAGTGAATAACGAGACGGTTTCGGCGCGAAGAATCGGGGCTCCGCCTTGCAGCAGGGTGTGGGCGAATCGCGCGAGGTCCTCGGCGGTGGAAAACAGGCCGGCGTGGCCGGCGACGCCGCCAATCACGGAGGCGTTTTCGTCCTGAACTTCGCCCCGGATGATGCGGTGACGGAAGAGGCTGCGGGGCGCGTTGGCCGCCGGGAGGTCTCGTTCGTCGGCGGTGGGAGGAATCTGCTGGCGCTGATCCGCGGGAGGGTTGAAGGTCGTGTGCGTCATCGCGAGCGGCCCAAAGATCTCGCGCCGGCAGAAGACGTCCAGGGATTCTTGTGCGATGCGCTCGAGGGCGACCCCGAGAATGATGAATCCGATATCACTGTATTCGGCGCGAGTGCCGGGAGCGGAGGCGAGCGGGGTGGTGAAGGCGGCGTGGAGCAGATCTTCTCTCTTGCGCGCTTTGAGAAACAACTTTTCGTAAGCGGGCAGGCCGGAGGAGTGGGCCAGAAGCATGCGGAAGGTGACTTCGCGGCGGCGGGGATCGGGGTCGCGAAGAAATTCGGGGATGGTGCCGAAAATGGGGGCATCGAGTTCGAGCAGGCCGCGCTCGTATAGGAGCATGGCCATGGTCGTCGTGGCCACGGGTTTGGTCAGGGAAGCGATATCGAAGAGCGTCGTGGGATCGGGTTCATAGTTCCCACGTCTCGCAAAATCAGCGGAAAGTGGAGCAGCCTCGGGTTCTTCTTCGTAAACAAATTTTCCAAGAGCTTTGAGGGCGATAAGTTTTCCGCAAAGTGTGACGGCGATGGATACGGCAGGGAAGGCGCGCTGGGCAATGCCTTCGCGCACGATCGAGACGCCGGAGGAAAAGATCCGGTCCTGATCGTGGAACGAGGCGAGTATCGGCGATGGAGTATTAGCCGTCAGGACGGTGCTCTCAGGATTTCTGATCAGAGCGGGTTATAACAGAGCGCTTGAGTAGCGTAAAGGGTGTAACCGTTGCTGGGAGTCGAATAAGACTGTAGGGCCCAGACTGTATTCCCACACGCGAAAAGTTTACTCGTCCAATAATTAATTTGCGTCGGGTCCGGCAACCGAAGCTATTCGAGCATCATCCTACGGCCTCCGCTCGCTTTAAAACTAAATCCGACATGTCAAACGAATCACTCTGCTCCAGGGAGAATGCACCATATGCTCAGTGCAGAAGCAAAAGGCCGCACACTTGCCCGCCTCGCGGTAAGTTCTATATTGATGCTCGTGTTTGGAGGAATCGCCGTGCACGCGCAGGAAAGAGTGCTTGTCAACTTTCCTCCAGAGTACTCGTCTCCATCTGAAAGCCTGGTGTCCGACGCCACCGGGAATCTTTTCGGTGGGATCGCCGGAGGCACGAGCAGCCCAGACGGTGCCATATTTGAACTTTCTCCGACCAGCACCGGCGCGCGGAAGGCGAAGTTACTCGTCAACTTCAAAGGCCCAAATGGAAACTGGCCCCAAACGCAGATGATCTTCGACGGCAAAGGGAACCTGTACGGCGCAACCTATCTGGGCGGCAATGGGTCATGTACCTACGCTGGCAAGGCTGCGGGCTGTGGCCTGGTCTTCGAATTGAGCAGGAACTCTTCCGGGATCTGGAGCGAAAAAGTCCTGTATCAATTCCAGGGCGGCAACGACGGCTTCCTGCCCTACGGCAACATCGCCTTCGATAGCGCCGGAAACTTGTATGGCACAACCCAGGAGGCTGGAGGAACCGGCTGCTTTGATAGCCAGGGATGCGGTGTGGTTTACCAGTTAAAGCCATCCATCAGCGGGCAGTGGACGGAGCAGATCCTGTATCGATTTACAGGTGGCAATGACGGCTCGTTTCCGGGAGGAGTTGCCGTGTCGGGCAGCACGGTCTACGGAACAACGGAACAGAATGGCGCTTCGGGAGCAGGTAATGTTTTTTCGCTGAAGCAGTCCAGCGGCGCGTGGAATTTCTCGATTGTCTATTCATTTCCGGGAGGCACCGCCGGAGGAAATCCGAATGCTGCGGTCACGGTCGATTCCTCAGGAAACATCTATGGCTCAGCGGTCGCCGATGGGCAATACGGTTGGGGGAACGTGTTCAAGCTGACGCCCTCCAGCAGCGGTTGGACCGAAACGGTGCTTTATAACTTTACTGGTGGATCGGATGGCGCCAGTGCCGTCGCACCGCCGATTCTGGACAGCGCTGGTAACCTTTACGGCACTACGTTCACCGGCGGCGAGATCCTCGAGTGCGGATGGCAGAATCCGGATGACGGCTGCGGAGTAGTCTTCAAACTGACGCCACCGGCAGCGCAGGGCAATCCATGGACGGAAACTGTGCTGCACGAGTTCAGCTTTAACGGTACGGACGGGGTTTTACCCTTTTACACCGGGGTGGTCTTCGGAAAAGGCGGACTGCTCTACGGCGTGACCGCGGAGGGCGGCACCGGCCAGTGTATCTACCCGCCGCTCGGAACGAATGTCGGCTGTGGAACGGTTTACGCGGTGAAGCCGTGATCGACTCGATAGCACGCCTCTACTAGCACGAACCGTAAATTCCGCCGCGGTGCCGCGCCAGGGCGGCACCGCATTGATTTCTGGTGGTCTCTTACTCTTTCGCTTCTTGAGTGTTGGGGAAGGGTTTGTGTAAAGTCAGTACATCCATCCTTCATTCTCCAAGCCGTGCCGCGAGCGCACTCCCCGCCTGTGGGGGAGATGGCGTTTAATCGCCATGCTCGCTCTCAGCGTATCGATTGGACCGGCGGTTGCGCTCAGCGTATCGACCGACGCTGCTTTGGGCGCTGCCACGCCCAAAGCCGACGTCCGCCTGTCTCAGGGTGACTCCATCATTAATCAGGCTGTCGCGGACGGGAATATTCCCGGGGCCGTTTTGCTTGTCGGGCACGATGGCAAGGTTGTGTATCGCAAGGCTTACGGGTACCGCGAATTAGAGCCGAAGCGCGTGCCAATGACGGTGGACACGATCTTCGACCTGGCCTCGCTCACGAAGGTGATTGCGACTACGACGGCGGTGATGCAGCTGGTCGAGCAGGGGAAGATCCGGCTGAACGATCCGGTGGCGAAATATCTTCCGGAATTCGGGCAGAACGGGAAAGAAGACATTACGATCCGGCAATTGCTGACGCACTACTCGGGGCTGGCGCCGGATCTGGATTTGACCACGCCGTGGGAAGGGAAGACGACGGCGTATCAACTGGCATGCGTCGAGCCCCCGGAGACCACGCCGGGGTCGGGATTCGTCTACAGCGACATCAACTTCATCATGCTGGGCGCGCTGGTGGAAAAGGTTTCTGGAGAGAATCTTGATATTTATACCGAGAAGCACATCTTCGCACCGCTGAAGATGACGCATACGCGGTTCGTGCCGCCCGTGTCGTGGCGGCAGAAGATCGCTCCCACGCAATATGACGAGAACAATCACATGCTGTGGGGAGTAGTGCACGATCCCACGGCGCGGCGCATGGGCGGGGTCGCGGGCCATGCCGGGCTGTTCTCGACGGCGGACGACCTGGCGAAATTTGCGCAGGTTCTGCTTAATGGTGGAGATGGGATCCTCTCGCCGCTGACGGTGGCGAAGATGACATCGCCGCAGACGCCGCCATCGGCGCCGATTCTGCGCGGCTTTGGATGGGACATTGACTCTCCGTTTTCCTCGAATCGCGGCGACCTGCTGCCCGTGGGCTCGTTCGGGCATACGGGATTTACGGGAACATCGATCTGGATCGATCCGACGACCAAGACATACATCATCCTGCTGACGAACTCGGTGCACCCGCGCGGGAAGGGAAATGCCATAGGACTGCGAGTGAAAGTGGCGACCGAAGTGGCGGCGGCCATGCATCTCTCCCCGGACGAGAAAGAAGCCGTGCGCCTGCAGAATCTGACCGGCTACAACGAGGCTTACACGGCGGGGCGGCGGATGAGCGCGCGCAACGGATCGGTGAAGACCGGCATTGACGTGCTGGAAGAGCACGGGTTCGATTTGCTGAAGGCGACCGCGGATGGTCAGGCTCCCGCGGAAAAAAAGCGCATCGGGCTGGTGACGAATCAGACCGGGATCGACGGGCAGGGGCAGCGGACGATTGACGTGCTGGCGCAGGCTCCGGGAGTCGAGTTGGATGCGATCTTCAGCCCGGAGCATGGGGTCGCGGGGGTTCTCGATACCACGGACATCAACAATTCCAAAGACGCGGCGACCAGCGTCCCGATCTACAGCGTGTACGGGGCGACCGATGCGGCGCGGCGGCCATCGCCGGACGAGCTTAAGAATCTGGACGCGATTGTGTACGACATCCAGGACGCGGGCGTGCGCTTTTATACCTACGAATCAACGCTGGGCTATTTTTTAGAAGCAGCGGCCAAGGCGGGGATTGAGATGATCGTGCTCGACCGGCCTGATCCGATTACGGGGTCTTTTGTGCAAGGTCCGGGCACGGATGAGGGGCACGACAGCTTCACCAACTACTGGACTATCCCGGTGCGGCACGGGATGACGGTGGGGGAGCTGGCGAAGATGTTCAACACCGAGCGCGGCATCAACGCGAAGCTGACCGTGGTGCCGATGGAAGGCTGGCAGCGCGGGGATTGGTTCGATTCGACGGGGCTCGAGTGGGTGAACCCGTCGCCAAATTTGCGCAGCGTAACCGAAGAGGCGCTGTATCCGGGCGTGGCGCTGATCGAGGGCACGAATGTTTCGGTAGGGCGCGGGACGGATTCTCCCTTTGAGCTGGTGGGCGCGCCATGGATCCGCAGCAGGGAATTGGCGGGTTATCTGAACGTGCGCGGGATTGCCGGCGTGCGCTTTGTGCCGGTGACGTTTACGCCGTCGTCGAGCGTGTACAGCGGGCAGGCATGCCAGGGCGTGAACATTATTGTGACCGATCGCAACGGGATTGACGGGCCGGAGCTGGGAATTGAGCTGGCGGCTGCACTGCACAAGCTGTATCCGTCAGACTGGAAGATCGAGAAGATGCAGCAGTTGCTGGTGAATCAGACTGTGTATGACGCGCTGAATGCGGGACAGGATCCCCGGCGGATCGCGCAGGAGTGGCAGGAAGCGCTGGAGAAGTTTCAGGCAGTGCGATTGAAATATTTGATTTACAAGTGAAGGCCATCAGACGTGATGCTTACTGGCATCAAACATCCCACCCAGTCGGCCCCTAATCCCACCTCGCCTTAGGTTTTCCATCCCGCAGCCAGACAATGAAGTCGGTGCTTGGAGGAACGCCGCCCAGCTCGCGCAGCCGCGTCGCGTTCTGCCCGCGATGGTAGTGACTATGCATGGCCGCCTGGGTCAGCGCGTGCCGGCGGCTGATCTTCAGAGGTGGCTTGAACCAGACAATCTCAATGATTTCTTCTAAAGCGTCTGGAGTCGTGCTCTCTACGCGGTGCTCCAGATCCGCCAGGCCCTGTTGCGCGTACTTCTTCAGAGCTGCGGCATCGGCAAATTCCTCCAGCTTCTTGTAGTCGAACTGCTCAGTCCGGGCACCGGTAATCCAAAGAAAGGCATGCTGCACCACGTGAATGTGATAGAGCCGTTCGTAGAGGGCTTTGTCCGCGAGGGCCGCCGGATGCGCTTCAAAGGCCCGCCAGTGTTCGGCGTCAGCCCAGTGCTGGTGGGCGAACAGTTCGTGCAGATAGGAGCTCATGCCTACCCCCGGGAGTGAGTTTACGCGTCCGTGCAGTGTGTTCCTAATCACAGTCCACCCGTTTAATGGCGGTATAATGAGCGGTTTGCGTGGTTAGGAGTTTTGCTGCCTGGAGTTTGCAATGGAGAGAGCCATCGCCCACGAATTACAACTTGCCCGCCGCATGTCGCGCCTGGGAACCGAAACCGCCTTCGAAGTGCTGAATAAAGCGCGCGCGCTCGAGCGGCAGGGCCGCAGCATCATCCACCTGGAAATCGGTGAGCCCGATTTCGATACGCCCTCGAATGTGGTCGAAGCGGGCGTGACCGCGCTGCGCAAAGGCTGGACGCATTATGGCCCGTCGGCCGGCCTGCCTGATCTGCGTCAAGCGCTGGCTGAATACGTGAGCCGCACCCGCGGGGTCAAGGTCAGCAGCGATGAGGTAGTGGTGGTCCCCGGCGGAAAGCCCATTATTTTCTTCACCATCCTGTCATTGATTGATGAAGGCGATGAAGTCATTTATCCGAATCCCGGGTTTCCCATTTACGAATCGATGATCCATTATGTCGGCGGGCACGCAGTGCCGATCCAGCTGAAGGAAGAGCGCGACTTCTCGCTTGACGTGAACGAACTGAGTTCGCTTATCACCGATCGCACCAAGCTGATCATTATCAATTCACCCCAGAACCCAACGGGCGGAGTGCTCGCCCGGCGCGATATCGAGCAGATCGCAGACGCGATTGGCGACCGCAACATCATGGTGTTGTCGGATGAAATTTACAGCCGGTTGCTTTTCGATGGCGGACAGCACTTCTCCATTATGTCGGTGCCTGGGATGCAGGAGCGGACGATCCTGCTCGATGGCTTTTCGAAGACCTACGCCATGACGGGATGGCGCATGGGCTATGGCGTGATGCGGCCGGACCTGGCTGCCCACATGACGCGGCTGATGACGAACTCGAATTCATGCACAGCCAGCTTTACGCAGATGGCGGGCATCGAGGCCATCCGGGGAGATCAGAGTTCGGTGGATCACATGCGGGATGAATTTCAGCGGCGGCGGGATGTGTTCGTCGCCGGACTGAACAAGATCAAAGGATTCTCCTGCCGCATGCCCAAAGGCGCGTTCTACGTTTTCCCGAACGTCAAGCAAACGGGATGGAAGTCGAAGCCCCTGGCCGACGCATTGCTTGAACAAGCCGGAGTCGCCGCGTTGTCGGGTACGGCGTTCGGAGAGTTCGGGGAAGGGTACCTGCGCTTCAGCGTCGCGAATTCGCTGGAGAATTTGCAGCAGGCGCTCGAACGCATTGACCAGTGGACTAGGAAGAATCTGTAGTTGTACGCCAGGAAGAATCTCAAGGCGTTACCACAGAGGGCACAGAGTACCACGGAGGTACCACCTCTGTGGTGTACGATTTTCTGGAGGCGCTCCGATGCCCAGAAAAAAGAGCTCCGCACCAAGACCCAGCCGTCTGCACGCCCCCGGATACGGTTTTCCGAAATCAACCAAAGGGCTGCTCAAGTGGTCCTGGGCCGAGCAGCGCCTGAAAAAATCGCATAACTACTGGATCACCACCGTGAAGCCCGACAACTCGCCGCACACGATGGTGGTCTGGGGCTTGTGGGAGGACGGCCGTTTTCTGTTCAGCACGGGCAGCAAATCACGAAAAACCCGCAACCTCGAGCAGAATGCAAATTGCATCGTGTGCACCGAACACGCTCACGAAGCCGTAATCGTCGAAGGTGTGGCCGAGATCGCCGACGTTGCCACCCGCCGCAAAATGATCCCCGCCTACGAGCGCAAGTACAAGTTCGATATGTCGAGCATGAAGGACGATATGCTCACCATGAAGGAGCCGGTGTATTCGGTTCGCCCGCGCGTCGTTTTCGGCCTGTGGGAGAAACACTTTCAATCCAAGTCAACCCGCTGGAAATTCGAGTAGCTTTTTGAAGATCGGGGCGCCCGTTCATACTCACGGCACATTGTGATTGCGATCACGGCCTCTACGCGCCGTTCCTCATACCCTCTCTAAAGCGCAATTTGTGACGCCTTCGTTCCGGCGGGGAAGGAATGAGAATGCCCCTGGTAGATTCCTCCACTAAAAAGCTCATCCGCGAGTATTCGATTGAGGAGTTGGAAGATGCCGCGAATCTGATGCGCGGCTACGACCTGGTCGCATTGCATGCGGCAGGATCCGGCCACGCGGGGGGCACGCTGTCCATCATGGACATTGCCGCTGCTCTGTACCTCAAGATCGCGAATCACGATCCCAAGAATCCCAACTGGCCTGATCGTGACCGGATTATCTGGTCCACCGGTCACAAGGCGCCGAGCCTTTATCTGGGCCTCGCATTCGCGGGGTTCTGCCCGATCGAGGATGTCGTTACATTGCGCAAACTGAGTTCGCCGTTTCAGGGGCATCCCCATTGGCTGAAGCTGCCGGGAGTGGAGGCGTCCACCGGATCCCTGGGCCAGGGATTGAGCATCGCCGTTGGAATGGCGTTGGCGGCCAAACTCGATGGCAAGAAGCACAAGATCTTCTGCATCATGGGTGATGGCGAGCAGCAGGAGGGACAGGTCTGGGAAGCCGCCATGGAGGCGGGCTACCACGAATTGGATAACATCATCGGCATCATCGATTGCAACCGCCTGCAGATCGATGGACCCGTCGACGAAGTGATGGAAGTCGAACCGCTGGCCGCGAAATATGGAGCGTTTGGCTGGGATGTGATGCGCATCGATGGGCACAACATGGAGCAAATTGTGGATGCGCTCGAGCAGGCACGAAACGTCAAGGGCCGCCCGGTGATGATCCTCGCCGACACAGTAAAGGGCAAGGGCGTCAGCTTCATGGAAGATCAGGCGGGCTGGCACGGGAAGGTCCCGAACTATCCGGAACTGACCCAGGGGCTGAAAGAACTCGGACTCGCCGATCGTATTCCCGTGGCCCGCCTGCTCGATAGAGCGAAGGCCTACCAGGCGGAAGTCGACCGCAAACTCACGGCCAAGATGCCGAAGTTCACCCGCGACTACTGGTGGAATGCGGGCGACACGATGAAAGTGAAAATGGAACCCACCCGCAAGGGATTCGGGCAATCGCTCGCGGCGAATGGAGACGACGACCGCGTGGTCTGCCTCGGGCTCGATATCTCGGGGTCGATCACGATCAGCGATTTTTATGCCGGAAAGCCCGAGCGCAAGAAGCGCTGGATCAGCATGGGGATTGCCGAGCAATCCGCGACCTCGGCTGCGGCAGGGCTGGCGCGGGAAGGGAAGCTGCCGGTTTTCGGCACTTACGCCACTTTTGCAGCGGCCCGCAATCTTGACCAGATCCGCACCTCGGTGTGCTACGGCAATTTCAATGTGCTGATCGCAGGCGCCCACGGTGGAGTTTCAGTCGGTCCTGACGGCGCCACCCATCAGGCCTTGGAAGATCTTTTCGCGATGGAGGGGCTGCCCAACATGTCAGTTGTGGTGCCCTGCGACGTTATCGAAACGCGCAAGGCGACGGACTATCTTTTGCTGGCACACCAGGGCCCGAAATACATCCGCTTCGCGCGGGAAGCTACGCCGATCGTCACCGGTCCGAACACGCCATTCGTTTTCGGACAGGCGAACGTGATCCGCCTGCGCCGGGAAGGCCCGAATTTTCTGGAAGCATTCGAAACCGTACTTGCGGCCAACTACGCTGACGAGCACGAAGATCTGAGCATTGTCGCCTGCGGGCCGATGGTTCCAGAGGCGATGCGCGCAGCCTACATCCTGAAAAGGGAATTTGGGTACGAAACGCGAGTCCTGAACCTGCATACGCTCAAGCCGATCGATGCTCCGGCGATCATCAGAGCGGCACGCGAAACGGGCGCGGTGGTCACCGCGGAAGAGCACCAGATTGGCGCCCTGGCTTGGCGCGTCAGCGGCATTTTGACCGAGAGCCCTGTGTTATATGGAGTGCCCATCATCACGGGCGCAATTGGCGTGAAAGACCGCTTCGGAGATTCCGGGGCTCCGTGGGAGCTGATCAAGGAATTCGAAGTGAGCGCCGAACATATTGCCCACAAAGCGATCGAGTTGATGGCGATCAAGAAGAAGGCGCCCGCACATCGCGAAGAAGCGATCTTGGCGCGTTAAGCGGCCCTGGTGCGCGGCGGTGGCGTCGCTCTAGAGCAGAAATCGGCGTCCCGGAGGCCCTATCCGCCTCATTACTTCTGTCATCCAGGCCTTGTTCCGGCAGTCACCGGGCACGAGGTTGCGGTTCGCCTTATAATTCCGGCAGAAGCACAGGATGCGTGACCGGGCGTGCCGCGCAGCCCGGGCATCGCTGCGTTGTGCCTTATGCATCTTATGAACTACATTTACACTGCGTGGTCCTGCTGAACAATCATTGTTCGTAAAAATCCGTTTCTCATGGCTTCCCAGAGGAGGAAGAGTGTATGGCCGATGAAGGTGAACATATCAACATGGAACCTCAGTCGAACGCCGGCAAATGGGTGCTGTTTGTGCTGGCGCTGCTGGTAGTGGCTGGTTTCGGCTACGCAACCTACGTCAACCATCAGGCGGTAAAGGAACTGAACGCAGAACTGGCCGCCAGCCAGAACCAGGTCAAGGAACTGCAGAACCGCATGCAGACCGCCGAAGCTGAGGAAGAAACTCTCGCCCGGCAAGCTGGAATAACGAAGAAAGAACTGGTGCAGCGGGCGGCTCAGTTGCAAGCGGAACAGCGCGCGGCCGCAGCACGCCTGGAGCAGGAACAGAAGGCGCAGATCACCGCGGTCAGCGGCGACATAGCAGGGGTGAAGACGGACGTAGGCGGCGTCAAGACGGATGTTGCTTCCACCCGGGCGGACCTTGAGGCCACCAAGGCGAAGCTGCAAAGCGCGGTCGGAGATCTCGGCGTGCAGAGCGGGCTTATTGCGAACACGCGTTCCGATCTTGAGGTCCTGAAGCACAAGGGCGATCGCAACTACTACGAGTTCACGCTGCTGCGCGGCGCCAAGCCGCAACCCATATCCACGGTCAGCCTGCAGTTGAAAAAGGCCGATCCCAAACACCAGAAATTCACGCTGAACGTGACCTCGGACGACAAGACGATCGAAAAGAAAGATCGCAACGTCGCCGAGCCCATCCAGTTCTATTCCGGACGCGATCACCTGCTGTTTGAACTGGTGGTGTGGAGCGTGGACAAGAAGAAGGTCACTGGGTACCTGAGCACTCCGAAGGCTGCCCCGGTGCCGGTTACGGCCGGCGGCGTTTCAGGTAGCGGGAATTGAGCGGAGCGTTCTTCCCGGGCGGACACGTTCTGCTGCAGATTGTGCTCCGCACGGGGGTCATCTACCTGCTGGTCCTGATTGGTGTGCGCTTGAGCGGCAAGCGTGAGGTGGGGCAGATGACCCCGTTCGACCTCACGCTGCTGCTCCTTCTTTCCAACTCCGTGCAGAATGCGATGACCGGGCCCGACACGTCGCTGATGGGCGGCGTAATAGCAGCGTGTACCTTGCTGCTACTGAATTACCTGGTAGCGGACGTGTCCGGCGCAAACCGGCGGTTCCGGCGTTTGATTCAGGGGCAGCCCACGCTGCTGATTCACGACGGGAAAAGCATCGAGTCACACCTCGCGCGCGAGCACGTCAGCATCGACGAACTGCAGCGGGCGTTGCGCGAACATGGGATCGGCACCATCGAACAGACCGCGCTGGCGGTACTCGAAGTGGATGGGTCCATCAGTTGCCTGAAGTACGACGAGATCAAGCCGGACGCGAACACGCATCTGGCGCGCAGGAGATTCATTAAGAAGACGTAGGTGGGGCGGTAAATCTGGCGTTCGCCTCTGCGGCCTCGGGGAGTTCTTTGCGCGCTCGGCGGAAAAAATCTTAACCGCAGAGGACGCTGAGAATGGCTGAGTTCGCGGAGAAAAACAAATCAGATCTCGCCTGCGGGGTCGGGTAGGTCTCTGGGCGATTTAGGCAAGGGTCGATGCAATTCTTTGGGCAAGTCGCCTAGTTGATGTATGGATTTTGTGCTGCCGCCGTGGTCCGTAATGGTTGCGCTAAAGATGCCGGGAGCGCCCGACACTCCCTTTTTGAAAGTTCCGACCGCAATCATAAGGGTCACGGCCTGGTGGTCTTTATCGAAGTCGGCCTCTACGCAGATGGGGAAGTCACGTTCTTTATCGGTCTCCGGATCGCCGGTTTGTTCTCCGCAATCGTTGACTTCCCAGTGAATGGCGGCTCCTCCGCTCTCGTATTTCAAAAAGTATTCCAGAGTGATTTTGGGCAGGCTGCGGTCCAGGGTCGAAACCAGCAGGCTCCTGGCATGCTGAATCGTTTCCGCGTCTCTCTTGTCGTCAGAAGACGATTGTGCGCATAGAGAAGAAACGAGCATCAGGAATGAGAGGCTGAGGATGGTTCGTCGCATGAGTCGAATAGACACGGGCATGAAAGATTACGGGAACCATCTAATCAATCTTCAGGAACTTCAGGTCCACCGGGGAGCCGACATCCAGGACCTTTCCTGTGGCACTCAAGCGCCCTGTCTTTGGGTCAATGCGGAAGACGACGATGTTGTCAGATTTTTCATTCTCGGCGAACAGGTAATTGCCGGTGGGATCAATCTCGAAACTGCGTGGAATCTTTCCTTGCGTGGGAACGTCTTCGATCTGGGTTAGGGTGCCTTTCTGTGGATCGATGGCGAATACCGCGATGCTGTCGTGCCCGCGATTGGAGGCGTACAGAAACTTTCCGGAAGGATGCATTTGAATTTCCGCGTCGTCGTTCTCCCCCTTGAAGTCTTTGGGCAAAGTTGAGACAGTCTGCAGCCGCTGCAGCGTTCCTGCATTGAGGTTTACGGAGAAAGCCGTCACCGTGGAACCCATCTCGGCGATGACGTAAGCGAACTTGCCCGAGGGATGCAGAACAAAATGTCGCGGACCAGCTCCCGCATCCAGCTTGGCAAATGGCGGCGTGTTCGGGGTCAGCGACCCCTTGGCGCTATCGTATTTGTAGACCTTCAGCTCATCGAGGCCGAGGTCATCCACAAACGCGAGGCGGTTGTCGGGAGAGAGATCAATGGAGTGCGCGTGCGGTCCTTCCTGCCGCTTGGGATCTGCTCCGTGGCCGGTGTGCTGCACGAAATCGGAGGACGCACCAAGCTTCCCGTCTGCCAGTACGGGGAACACGGCGATGCTGCCCCCGGTGTAGTTGGCGACGAGCACGTGCTTTCCGGCCTTGTCGACGATGATGTAGCAAGGATCGGCTCCGCGGGACGGCACCTCATTCAGAAAGGTCAATTTTCCGGTCGCGCGATCGATGGAGAACGCGCTCACGCCGCCGCTGTTCGGACCCTCGTAATTCTGCAGTTCGTTGACCGCATAGAGAAACTGTCCGTTGGGATGGATCGCGACAAATGATGGATTGGCGGTCTCGGCGGCGAGCCCCAGGGATGTGATCTGATCCGTGGCCTCGTCGAAGCGATAAGCATAAATGCCTTTGCTCTTGCTGCCCTCCTGGGTGTAGGTGCCCACATAGAAAAGATATTTCCCGTGACTTTGGGCGGTCGCGGGCAGGGTGGAAGAAAGCGTTATTGCAAGAAACAGGGAGAGCGAGCAGAGAAAGCGCGCGGAAAAGTTCATTCCGTTATACAAACGCATTCGCAGCCATCGCGCAAGTGGGACGATCACTTGGTCAGGGTCACGGGAACCGTCTGACTATAGGGCCAGATCAGCACGCTAATCGATTTGCGCTGGTTGAAGGTATTCAAAGGCATGGAAAATGCCACAATGACGGTGCCTTTGACGGTGTCTCCGGCAGGGATCTTGGCTTCGGGAGAAAGGGCAGGTTGCGCGCCCTCTTTCAGCGTCGGGAAGGCCTGGAAGTAGCGATCGAAGTCGACGGCGGAAACGGCATCGCCGGTGGAATCTCCCGTAGGCGTTTTGGCGATGGCCTGAATATTGTGGACGTAGAGCATTTTGTCGCTGGTGTTGCGCAGGGTGAAGGTCAGCGCCACCATAGTTGACTCCTGGCCGGGAATATCCACGGCCGCCACATTGTCAAGCGAGCCCGAGGCCTGGGGCTTGGCGCGCTTAATGAAGGAGGCAATCAGCACCACAACCAGAACGGCGCCCACGGCGATCAGAACGATCTTGGCCGGAGGAAGATTTTTCTTCGCCGTACCGTATTCTTCGCCAATATTGATCGTGGGCCCGGCCGGAGGCGCGGGCGCTGCAGGAGTCTGCGGTGCTTGGGGAGGGACAGGCGGCTGATCAGGCATAAGTTAGGTCCGTTCCCGAGATTCTACCCCTTTACCAGCATTTCTTCGCGATTCAGCACGCGGCTTCACCAGGCGTGCTTCATCGCCTGGGCGAACTTTGACGCGGGCAATGTGTTGAGCACGTCATCTTTGGTCAGCCAGCCGCGGCGCGCTTGCAGGACCCCGAAACGGATTTTTTCCATGTGCGAAATGTGGTGCGAGTCGGTATTGATGACGATCTTTACGCCGTGCTGCTTGGCCTGCCGCAGATGGACGTCATTTAAATCGAGGCGGTCGGGATACGCATTCAACTCCATGGCGACTTTGTTTTTCGCGGCGGCGCTGAGCACGGCATGCATGTCGTAGGTATACGCGTCGCGCCGGAGAAGGATGCGGCCGGTGGGGTGTCCAATGATTGACGTGTTCGGATTGGAAATCGCCTTCAGCAGACGGTCCGTCATCTTTGCGGGCTCCTGATTGAATACCGAGTGCACGCTCGCAATTACCAGATCCATTTGGGCCAGCACATCGTCGGATAAATCCAGATCGCCGTCAGCGAGAATGTCGACTTCAATGCCCGCGAAGATCGTGATTCCGTCAATCTTTTTGCCTGCGCCGCGAATGCGGCGAATGTGCTCGACGGCGCGCTTGTCGTCGAGCCCGTTGGCGAACGCCAGGTTCTTGGAATGATCGGTGATGGCCATATATTTGTAGCCACGCGCCTTGGCCGCCTCGGCCATCTCTTCAATGGTGTTGCGGCCATCGGTTTCGACTGTGTGCATGTGCACATCGCCCTGCAGGTCTTTTTGGGTAATCAACTGGGGCAGGGAATGCGATTGTGCCAGATCAATTTCTCCCAGGTTTTCCCGCATCTCGGGCGGGATGTAGTCGAGCTTAAGTTTTTCGTAGATTTCCTGCTCGGTTTTGCCTGCCACCGGCTTCTCGCCCTCCAGCGTGGCCAGGCTGTATTCGTTGAGGGTGTACCCCATCTTCAGGGCGCGCTGCCGCAGCGCCACATTGTGGGCTTTCGATCCGGTGAAATACTGCATCGCCGCGCCAAAGGATTCAGGAGACAGCAGCCTGACGTCGACCTGCATTCCGCTGCGCAAATGAAAGCTGATCTTGTTGTCGCCGCTGGCAATGACGTCCATCAGCGGCGGATACTTCGCCACATAGGCAATGGCCTCCTGCCGCCCGGAATCGGTGCAACAGGCCTTGCCGGTCACGAGAATGTCGAGATCGCCCACGGTCTCGCGCCCGCGCCGCAACGAGCCGGCGGGGGTGATCTTGTCGATCCCGGCGAACTTCTCGACATAGGCAGTGATCTTCTCGCACTCGATTTCAGCGGCATCAATCAGATATCGGCCGCCGATTCTTTTAAAATCCTCGATCGCCTTGATCAGCTTGGCCTCGTGCTTCTCGCCGAGGCGCGGCAGCGTGCGAATCTTGCCCTCGCGCGCCAGTTTGTCCACGCCATCTACGTCGCTGACCTTGTAGGCGCTCCAGATCAGCGCGATCGTCTTGGGGCCAAGCCCCTGAATCTTGAGCAACTGCAGCATTGAGGGATGGTACTTCTCGAGCAGTTCCGCCTGCACCGCCAGCTTTCCGGTGTTGAATAGTTCCTGCAAGTTGTTGAGCATCCCCTTGCCGATGCCGGGAATGGCCAACACCTGCTTGGGATCGGAAATGATCTCTTTGATCTGCTGGGAATGATTTTCAATCGCCTGCGCTGCATTGCGATAGGAGCGGATGCGAAACGAATCCTGCCCGTCAATTTCAAGCAGGTCGGCAGTCTCGTATAGAACGTTAGCAATGGCTTTGTTGTCCATGGATCAAGGTAAGGGTAAACAAAGTTGCCACGGAGAGCTAGTGCGGGGGATTCGATATCGGAATGAAGTGGAAAGTACAACCGATGTATTGAGTAGAGGGAATCCAGCGCCTGGAACAGAAATGCGCTTATAAAATCGGAAGAAGGACAGGAGCTATCAAGAAGTAGAAGCTCACAAGCCCCATTCACCACGGCGTCTCATGCGCAGATCAAACTCCAACCTGCCAGCGCGTTGCGCGCCGTCGTGCCGCCGTTGCTACAACAACTCCTCTTGGCTAGGCAGCCTTCACTACGTTCGCGGCCTGCGGACCTTTCTGGCCCTCGGTGATTTCAAACTCCACCTGATCGCCCTCCTGCAGGCTCTTGTATCCCTCCGAGGCAATCGCGCTGTAGTGAACGAAAACGTCCGGGCCATCCGCTCGTCCGATGAACCCGTATCCTTTCGCATTATTGAACCACTTTACGGTTCCCTTCAGTCGTTCCATTTGCACTGAATCCCCTTCGTGCGCACGTCCCGATGTATTGGGGGCAGGACGTGCCCGCAGTCCACTTTAGGATGCAGTTTGTGGCGCGAAGGTAAAGGTGTCAACCAGTGAAAACCCTTAGGGCAGGGCGAGACAGGTGACAACAAGGGCGACGACCTTCTGCATCGAATCGAGCTGTTTTTGGCCGCTTATGGTCTTTGCCGGCGGAGCGTTCCGGCTCGCGTAGCGTGATCTAACCACAGGACCGAAGAGATCGTCTTGCCGTCGCGAATCGTCCCCTTCAGAACCATATTGACGGCGGCGGGCAGGGGAAACATCCGCTTACGAATGACTTCGTCGTCTTCCGGTTCTGCCTGGCCCTTCTTCAGTCCCGTGGCCATATAGACCGCCATGGTCTCGGCCATGAATCCGGGGCTGGCATAGAACTGTAGAATCTTGCGCCAGCGCTCGGCCCGGTATCCCGTCTCTTCAATCAGTTCCCGCTGGGCGGCTCTTAATTCCTGTTCGCCGGGATCGATGCGACCGGCCGGCAATTCCCACAAATAGTCCCCGGCCGCATGCCGGTACTGCCGTTCCAGTAACAGGCGAGGGATTGCGCTCGAATCGTCCACGGCCAACACGACGACGGACCCGGAATGATGAATGAGATCCCGCCTCACTTTGATGCCGCCGGGTTCTTGCACGTGGTCGGTGGTGACCCAAAATACCGGCCCGCGATACACGGTACGGGAAGAGATCAGCCGAGCTACCGAAGATTTGCGCGCGGAAGGTTTTGCCATGCAGACAATATAAAGCAGACCGGATAAAGCAGACCGGGGAAGGCGCGGCGCTTCTGCTATCCTCGCCGCATGCCAGCGAAGCCGCGGATCGCGATTGTCGGGGCGGGGAATCTTGGGACCGCGCTGGCGAGGTCGCTGTCGCGTGCGGGGTTTCCGATCGCAGCCCTCGTCGTGCGGCCGCATAGCAAATCCATCAAGCAGGCCAGGCAGTTGGCAAAGCAACTCGGATCGCGCGTGGTGTCTGATATCGCGCAACTCAATGCCGACTTACTGTGGTTCTGCGTGCCGGACTCGGAAATTGCCGAAGCGGCGCGGTTATTCGCAAAGTCCACTAAAGTGAGGGGAAGATTCGCATTTCATTCCAGCGGAGCGCTGAGCAGCGATGAACTCGTGCTACTTCGTCGCAAGGGATTCGCCGTAGCGTCGGTTCATCCACTCATGACGTTTGTGCCCGGCTCCCGCCCGTCGTTGGCTGGGGTTCCCTTTGCAATTGAAGGAGATGCCGCCGCGACACGCTTGGCGCGGCGCATCGTGGATGCGCTCGGAGGCCGGTCGTACCCGATTCGCAAGCAGGATAAAGCCGCCTATCACGCCTGGGGGACCTTTGCCTCGCCGCTTTTGACCGCACTGCTGGCCACCACGGAGGAGGTGGCGGCGCTTGCTCGAGTAAGACGTCCCGATATCCGCCGCCGAATGATCCCTATCCTGCTGCAGACCTTCGCAAACTATGCACAACACGGCGCTTCAGGCGCTTTTAGCGGGCCCATCATCAGGGGGGACGTCGCAACCGTGGAAACGCATCTTCGCGTGCTGCGCTCCCGACCCGCAGCCCGCGGCGTGTATACCTCTCTCGCGCAAGCTGCGCTGCAGCACCTGCCGGCCAAAAACGCGAAAGCGTTGAAATCCATTCTGAATTCAGCATCGTAGGTCGCCGAGAGGTCTCCAGCATCGGAATTTTCCGTAGGCGCGGTTGAAGTCAGTAGAGGCCCAGATGGTGGGAGTTGGGAGTTTTACCCGCACGCGCTAGGGAATGGACCCGATTAGCACCGTAATGTAAGCCTTGCTACATTCTTTTCAAAGCTATAGGGAGTGCGAGGAGTGCAGGACAATATTACGAAGCTTTGCACGCGGCTCGTCGTCGAAGACGACCCGAGCGAATTTCGCCCCCTTGCTGATGAGTTGCAATGCGCAATTCACGAGCGGGTGGAGAGGGTACGAGGCAAGGCGATTGCGGTTGCATTGGTCGATCACATTGTGGATTGGCAACCGCTCCTGCCAGGACAAGTCCAAGAGGAAAGCGCCACGTAAGCCGGGCGCCCCGGCATGACTGACGATTCCAATTCGTACCGCACCAGGTTTCCCGAGCCGGATTGGCACGAGATCGCCGAACAAGCGTCCAGCGAAGCCGATCCCAAAAAACTGGCATCTTTGATCAAAGCCCTATGTGACCGGCTGGAAGAGCTCCAGCGAATTCGCAAGCAGGCCAGCTAGGAAAATCCGGCCTGGCAGCCGTTCCGTTCCTCCAAAAATCGTGCGATCATTCTGCAGCCATCGCTTTGCCAGGAGCGAACATGCAGGATCTGCTTCAGGATCTGCGGTATTCACTGCGGCAACTTATCAAAAGTCCGGGATTCACAATGACTGCGCTGATTTCGCTGGCGCTGGGGATTGGCGCGACGACGGCTGTGTTCAGTGTTATCTATGCCGCCCTGCTTAATCCCTATCCTTATCCCAACGCGGACCGGATCGTGCGGCTCACGGTAGAAAGCAAAAGTGGGCCGGACGATTGGACAAACCTTAATGGCCCGCAGATCCAGCAGGTGCGTCAGTTGAACATCATCGAAAGCGTGCTTGCGATGGATTTCCACGCGATGACGCTGACTGGGGGCGATGTTCCTGAAAACGTAAATGTGATCGGATTGATCTCCAATGGCTTCACCGATCTGGGCGTGCCTCCGTTGCTGGGACGGGGGCTGCTGCCGTCGGATGCGATTGATGGAGAGGACCCGCAGCCGGTGGTTGTGATTGGCTACAAATTCTGGCAGACCCATTTCCTGGGGAATCGCGGAGTGGTGGGACAGACGCTGCAGCTGGATCGGAAGAATTATCTGATCGTGGGTGTGGCGGCGCGCCGATTCACGTGGTACAGCGCGGATATCTACCGGCCGCTGAAGTTGTCACAAGATCCGGCGAGGACGAACCTTGTCAATCTGCGGCTGAAGCCCGGTGTCACGCACGAGCAGGCGAATGGCGCTCTACAGCCGCTGCTCGAACAGTTCGCGCGTGATATGCCGAAGCATTTCCCTGAGCACTTCAAAGTGAAGGTGGAGGACCTGAATGCGTGGGTACGGCGCGGAATCAGCAGAACGCTGTATCTGCTGTTTGGGGCGGTCTCGCTGTTGCTGGCGATCGGGTGCGGGAATGTCTCCATTCTGTTGTTAGCGCGAGGCACGGCGCGACAGCATGAATTGGCGGTGAGAGCTGCGATCGGGGCGCAGCGGCGTCGCATTGTGCGGCAACTGCTGACGGAGTCGCTCTTGCTCGCGAGCATGGGCGCGGCACTCGGAGTTGCGGCGTCATATGGAATTCTGGCGGCCATGAAGGCCGTGTTGCCGCGGGATGCTTTTGCGCCGGAGGTGGTGATCAACCTCAACATTCCGGCGCTTCTGTTCTGCATGGCGGTAGCGCTGACTACCGGAATTCTGTTCGGGCTGGGGCCGGCGCTGCGGTTGTCGCGGACGAAGGTCGGACAGGTGATGCAGGCGAGCGCACGGAGAGTGTTGGGCGGCGTGCACGGGCGGAAGACATATGACTGGCTGATCGGAGGGCAGATTGCGCTGACGCTGTTGCTGCTGGCGGGCGCGGGGTCAGCGATGGAAGGCTTTGTGCGGTTGGTTCATATGCGGGTGGGATACGATCCCCATAATGTGATGTCAGTGGGGATTCCGCTGCACGAGAACACGTTTACGACGTGGGGGGCGCGCAATGCTTACTTTGAGCAGTTGCGCGCAAAAGTGGCGCAGACGCCCGGGGTCACGATGACGGCAATCTCGACGAATGCCACGCCTCCGCACAGCGGCGACAATTTGCGTTTTGAAATTCTTGGCAAACCCGCGGCGGAAGATCAGATGGGACTCGTCCACTCCGTGAATGAGGGGTATTTCGCGACACTGCGGATTCCGCTGCTACAAGGGCGTGTGTGGGATGAAGCCGAGAATCGTCGCGGGTCGCTGCTAGCCGTAATTAATCGGACGCTGGCACAGCGGTATTTTCCTGGTGAGGACGCGGTGGGGCATTCGCTGAAGGTGCCAGGATTTGAAGAGCGTCCGCCATTGATCTTGTCCGTGCCGAAGCTGGCGGATTCGTGGTTGCAGATCGTTGGTGTGGTGGGTGACGCGAAGGACAATGGACTGCTCGAGCCGATCGAGCCCGCGATTTATATTCCAAACACCTTAAGCTTGAGGCAGTGGACGCAGATTCTGGTGCGGGCGGATGTGCCTCCGCTGATGCTGCTGCATACGATACGGCAACAGCTGGCGCAGGTGAATCCGGAGCAACAGACCTTCAGCCAGGTGGAGGATCTGGAGCAGTGGCTGGCGGACGAACCGGAGTGGCAGCAGGGACGTCTCGTAGCGTCGATCTTCGCGGCGTTTGGCGGACTCGCACTGGCGCTGGCGGCGGTGGGGCTTTACAGCGTGGTCTCGTACACAGTGCTGCAGCGCACCAACGAGTTTGGAATTCGCATGGCGCTCGGTGCCGGGCGTGGGCACGTGTTGCGGATTGTGTTTACTTCGACGCTGCTAAGCGTGGGCGGCGGGGTCGTTGTTGGAGTAGGCCTGACGCTAGGGCTGAACGCGGTTGTCCAAAAATGGGCGCAGGGAAGCGCGCGCGACCCGCTGATATTGCTGGCAGGAACGTTGCTGTTGGGAGGGGTGGCCGCAATCGCCTGCGCAATCCCGGCGCGGCACGCATCCCGGTTGGATCCGATGATCGCGCTCAGATATGAGTGACCGACATTCAGTAGCGAATGAGACTCCGACCGGGCTGCAGTCACGCCCTGAGCATCCCTGATCTTACGGGTTGCGACAATGCACCGGTGGGTTTTCCAATTCGCTGTCCTGCGAATTTTGTCCCCCGTGCAACCACCAGACGAAAGGACCCTGTATGCAAGTTCCTTCATCTGTCGGTAGCAAGTTAAAATGTCCGGTTTTTGTAGCAAGTGAAATGTCCGGTTTCAAAGTTGTGCCCTCGCCGTTCGGATGGGGTTGATTTTGGGGATGGGGTTGCAGGGGAAGGGGGCCGTTCCCC
>Ga0209166_10000676_pt1 | contig 34072 bp, 32 predicted proteins | sample Coa_R1_3_FD_187151 | JGI IMG/M metagenome (GOLD analysis project Ga0209166, IMG submission 187151) | Surface soil microbial communities from Centralia Pennsylvania, which are recovering from an underground coalmine fire - Coalmine... | ecosystem: Environmental > Terrestrial > Soil >...
TCTAGAAGCCATTTCGCTTCCAAAGCGCACTTTGTGGTAGAGTTTCGAGCCGCCGACAAACCTGGAAGAATCTCTTTCGTTTTTCCCGCTAGGAGCACGAAAAAATGTTTCAGCTTACGTCTGGAGTTTTGATGGGCAAGCGCGCGGCCCGTCTTCTCCGTTTGCCTTTTTTGCTTGTTCTTTGCTGCTGCGCTGCGCCAATGGCAAATGCGCAGACTTCCGCGCCGGCGTGTCCGCCGGCGACGGCGGTGAAGGCGGTTCACGACACGTATGGAACGACGGACGTCGCAGATCCTTACCGGTGGCTCGAAGATCAGCAGAGCGCCGAGACGCGGGCGTGGATCGCGGCGCAACAGGCGTGCACGGAGAAAGCGCTCTCGCCGCTGCCCGGGCGCGCCACGATTTCGAAACGCCTCTCCGAATTGCTGCATACCGACACGCTGAATGCGCCGACAGAACGCGGCGGACGGTATTTTTTCACGAAGCGACTGGCAAATGAGGACCTGGCGAAGATTTACGTTCGGCGCGGAAGCGATGCGATGGAAGAAGTGCTGGTGGACCCGCTGCCGTGGAGCACCGACCATTCGGCGAGCGCGACGATCGAGGCGATCTCGAGAGACGGAAAACTGCTTTTTTATGGACGTCGCGAAGGCGGGCAGGACGAAGTGACGGTGCACGTGCTGGACATCGACAAGAAAACGGAACTGCCGGATTCGTTTCCGCGCGCGGATTATTTTAGTGTCGAGGTGACGCCGGACAACAAAGGCGTTTATTACGTGCGTACGGTGGAAGGCGCGCCTCGCGCGTACTTTCACTCGATGGGCACCGATCCCGCGAAGGACAAGGTGATTTACGGCGAGAATCTCGGCAAGGACCGGATACTTGCCGCGACGCTGTCTGACGATGGACGGTACCTTGTATACGTGATCGTGTATGGAAGCGGCTCCGAACGGACTGACGTTTATCTGCAGGACTTGAAAAGTGGCGGGCCGGTGCGGCCGGTGGTGAACGATGTGGTCGCGCGGTTCTATCCGTTCTTCGGCGGAGATACGCTCTACTTGCAGAGCAATTGGAAAGCGCCGCTTTCGCATGTGTTTGCCGTGAATCCCAACGATTTGGCGCGGGAGCATTGGAAAGAGGCCATTGCGGAAAAGAAGTTGCGGTTGGAATCGGTGACGCCGGCGGGCGGAAAGCTGGTTGCGGTTTATACGAAGGATGCGTCGTCGGAAGTGAAAGTGTTTGACGCCGACGGAAAAAATGAAAAATCGCTGCCGTTGCCGTCCATCGGCACGTCGTATTCTTTTTCCGGCCGGTGGGAGAAGCCGGAGCTTTTTTATTCGTTCGCTTCCTACAACGCGGCGCAAACGATTTATCGCTACGACCTGGCCCGGAATGAGCAGGCAGTGTGGGCGCGGAACAGAGTTCCATTTGATGGATCGCAATTTGCGATCGAGCAGGTGTGGTACGAATCGAAAGACAAAACTCGCGTGCCCATGTTTTTGTTTCACAAAAAAGGAATGAAGCAGGACGGCGCGACGCCCGTGTTGCTGACGGGATACGGCGGATTCGATTCGAGCGAAACCCCTTTTTACTCGGCGTTTTATTTGTACTGGGCGGAGAGCGGCGGCATGCTGGCCGTGCCCAGTTTGCGCGGCGGCGGCGAATACGGCGAAGCGTGGCATCGCGCGGGAATGCTGGAAAAGAAGCAAAATGTCTTCGATGACTTTGAATACGCGGCGCAATGGCTGATCGACAACAAGTACACGAACGCTTCGCGGCTTTCGATTTATGGCGTAAGCAATGGCGGATTGCTGGTGGGCGCGGCGCTGACGCAAAAACCGGAGTTGTTCGAGGCGGTGGTGTGCGGTTATCCGCTTGAAGACATGCTGCGATTTCACAAGTTCATGGATGGGCCGTACTGGGTTCCCGAATACGGCAGTTCGGATAATCCGGAACAGTTCAAATATCTACGGGCGTACTCGCCTTATCAAAACGTGGAGAAGGGCAAGAAATACCCCGCGGTTTTATTTATCACGGGAGACGGCGACACGCGCGTGGCGCCGCTGCATGCGCGGAAAATGTCGGCAATGCTGCAGGCGAATACCGGCTCCGACCGGCCGATTTTATTGCTCTACGACACAAAATCGGGGCATTCCGGCGGAAGGCCGATCAATAAAATAATTGAGGAAGATACGGATATTCTGAGCTTCCTTTCGTGGCAGCTCAAGGTTCCGCAAGCGGGACAGTAAGAGAAATTACTTCGAGAGTTGATCTTCACCGAGGCGCTTCAAACGGTCGCGCAGGCGGCGCTGGAGAGGCGTTGGCGTGTTGGGATTGAAAGCCACAAGATACCAGAGCGGCTGGCTGCGGTCGCGGCTCAAATAGGTGAGCGTCGTGGCATCGGCGTTGGGATGCCGCGCAACATTTTCGCGAATTGCACCGTAAGGATGCTTCGCCAATTTGCCCAAGGTTTTGCCATTGGCGCGCGGATGTTCGCTGATCAGGCGCAACAGGTAGTAATCGGTGTCCGGCGCCTGCTTTACCAATTTTTCGAGCATCTCGGGCTTTGCGTCGGCGCTCAAGACAAGGCCGATCTTTTCATCCCAGGCGGTGTTGATGTGGTTCAGTTCGCGCGTGCGCGCGTGGATCAATTCCTCGAGCGAGCGGCGCTCTTGCTGGGCACGAGCGATTGGAAGGTCGGTACCTTCGAGCGAATCGAGAACACGCAAAAGATGTTGGCGTTCGCCAAAGACAATTTGCGAGGTGCGCGTCACTTTTCCCTTCTCTTTTTCCTTGTGCTGCACCAGATCCGAACGTCGCATGGTTTCTTTGCTCCAGCAGCCCCGTGGAATTCCGTTTCGGATACCGCGTCACGCCTGTTTTCCAGAGAGGGCTGCGCTACTGTGCTCGGCTTTCTTTGCTGGCTTCGTTGCTACAATCGCGATTATGTCCTCCCAACCAGGTGCGGTAAAGTTGCATGCGGATCGGTTGTGCCCGAAGTGCAACGTCGAATCGGCGCGAGAAAAAACTTAAATTCCGGATCGAGTGAACCGCATGTCTGCTTTTAACGAACACAAGGAAGAATTGGAGCATTACGAACAGATGTTTGGGCGCGAGCGTGGCCGCCTTGCAGTGACGCTCGACCGGTTAACGAACGCGCTCGTGCTGGTTGGACAGCACGGAGTCTATTGCACGAGCCAGCGCAACCCGACGTTGCCGGCCATGGACCTGCGGATGATCGTGCAAGAGCTGACGCATGCGAAGGAATTGCTGCAATCGGTGATGGAAGAGATGCGCCGGGCCGGCGGGGCTTCGTAGTTGCGCTTATTTGTCGGTGAGAAAGGGATTCGTGGAGCGTTCCTGGCCGATCGTGGTCGTCAATCCATGGCCCGGATGGACGATGGTTTCGTCGGGCAACGCCATCACTTTATTTACGAGCGAATCCATAATTTCGTCGAAGGAGCCGCCCCACAAATCGGTGCGACCGATGCTGCCGGCGAACAGCGTGTCACCGGCAAAGAGTTGCGGCGCGGTGAGTTGCACTTCGCCTGTGCCAGCCGGCAGGAAAAGGCAGGAACTTCCCGGCGTGTGCCCCGGCGTATGCATCACCTGCGCATGAAGATTGCCCCAATTCAGCACGTCGCCGTCGCGAATCAGTTGATGGACTTCGCCGATGGCCGGCGTCGGCACGCCCAAAAACGCGGCTTGCTCCTCCATGCCATGGTAAAGCGGCAAATCCGCGCTGTGCATCAGCACGGGCGCGCCGGTATACGAGTGAAGTTTTTGCAGCCCGCCGACATGATCGATGTGCGCGTGCGTGCAGACGATCGCTTTCACCGTCAACTTGTGGCGGCCGATCAGGTCCATAATCCGACCGATTTCGTCGCCGGGATCGAGCACCAAGGCTTGTCGCGTCACTGGATCGCCGATGATCGAGCAGTTGCATTGCAGCATGCCCACTGGCAAAGAGAGATGAATTAATCCGGCGGGGCTTGTACCGTTTTCTGAAGTTTGTCCGGCCATTCTTTTGTGAGTATACCATTGGGACGCGGCGCGATTGGCCGGCCCGCGCCTGCCGCTCTGTTAAACTAATTTCATCGCCATGGATACCGCCGCCCAAAAAGCTTCGCTGCCGACGCCATTGCTCGAAACGCATCGCGCCGACCGCGCAACGATCGGCGAATGGTTCGGTTGCGCCCTGCCGTCGGACTTTGGCGATTGGCTCGCGGAATATCGCTTTGCGCGTGAAACGGTCGCGCTTCTCGACAAAAACTATCGCGCTTATCTGTCGTTTGCGGGCGCCGACCGCGTGCGGTTTCTGAATGCGATTTTCACGAACGACATAAAAACTTTAAAAACCGGGCAAGGAATCGTCTCCCTTTTTTTGAATCCGCAAGGGCGCATTCAAGCGGAGATCGAAACGTACGCGGAAGCGGACCGAATGCTCTGTATTTCCTTTGCCGAGATTCGCGAAAAGCTCGTTCCCGCCTTGGACCACTACATCATCATGGACGACGTGACGCTGACGGATGAGTCCGCTCGACGCGGCACGTTGGCGCTCGAAGGGCCGCGCGCGGCGGAAGTCGTCAGGCACTTGACGCAGATCGATCTCGGCGCGATGGCCGAATTGGAATGGCGCGCGGGCGCGGTCGGCCCACTTCCCTGCCGAATCGTGCGCCGTTCGCCAGGCGGAAATCCGGGCGCCGAGTTCATTTGCGAACAATCGGACTTGGCGCAACTTTGGAATACATTGCGCGACGCGGCAAGAGCCGCTGGCGGCGGGCCGGTCGGCTACACGGCGCTAAACTCATTGCGGCTCGAAGCCGGCGTTCCCTGGTTCGGTTACGATTTCGGCGAAAAACAGATTCCGCACGAAGCGGGCCTCGAAAAGACGCACATTAGTTATACAAAGGGCTGCTACACCGGACAGGAGATCGTGGAACGCGTCCGCTCGCGCGGGCAGGTGAATCGCGTGCGCCGATTGTTCCGGCTTACCGCCCCGGAAATTCCGAAACCGGACGAAGCAATTTTATTTGAAAGTAAAGAGGTCGGCGCTTTGACGCGCGCGGCGTATTCTCCGGCCTTTGCATCCAATATCGCGAACGGTTACGTTCGTCGCGAACAGGGCGAACCGGGCACGCAAGTAATCATCGCTGGATCGACAGCCACCGTCGTTTCGCCACGCCCGCAAGAATAGCAATCGTTTCTTTGTTGGGCACGTTTCCACCCTGATATACAATGCCGCCACTGCGCGCGGCGAGAATTCCGCGATCAGCAACGTTCTTCCAGCTAACGGCACGACACGGAGCCCGCCGATGCCCACACTGTTCACGTCATTGCAAGCCAAGCACAGACCGTCGAAGCCTTCGCGCCGCAAGCGCGACGTCACCGCAGGCATGAAAATTTCGCCGGGACACGATAACGCGCTGGAGGCAGGCCTCGACCGGATTGCGCGCAGCCGGCCGGAAAAGTCGAAATCGCAAAAGAAGAAGGCCGGAACGGTCGCCGTCGTCGGGGCTGGGCTGGCGGGGCTCTGTGCGGCGTACCAATTGATGGAAGCCAATTTCGAAGTGGAAGTATTTGAAGCGAGAGACCGCGTTGGCGGGCGCACTCACACCTTAAAAGGGATTGTAAATAAAAAGTGCATGGATGCGGGCGCGGAACTCATCGGCGACAATCATCCGCTTTGGCTGCACTTCGCCGATAAATTCGGCGTCAAACTGACCGACGCGAAGGACTACGGAAATTCTCCCATTCGTCTCGGGAACCGGACGCTGACTTGGGACGAATCCAAGAAATTAAATCGTCGAATGGAGAAGCTCATCACCAAGCTGACGCAAGCGGCGGAAGCTATCGTCGATCCCTTTGAACCTTGGCTCAATCCCGATGCGCGCAAACTGGACTGTGTTTCGCTTGCGCACTGGATTCGCAATGCAAAGGCTCATCCGCAAGCGAAAAAAGCGCTGCAAAAAATGCTGGAGGCCGATGGCGGTGTCGTTGCAGAAAAACAAAGTCTGCTGGCCGTTTTGGCCATGATTCGCGGCGGCGGACTCGACCGTTTCTGGAACGACTCGGAACTTCATCGATGCGAGGGCGGGAGCCAAACGCTTGCGAAGGCGTTCGCCGCGAAGCTGAAAAGCAAAGGCGCGAAATTGCTTCTCGGCACACAAGTCTGCGGGCTCTCCGTCACCGAAAGCGGCGCCACCGTCTTCTACCGGCAACTCGCGAGGCCTACAGTAGGTCAAGACGCAAAACCGATTACAAAATGCCCTGCTGACGCAAAGCGCCACACTTTTGATTTTGTCGTGCTGGCGATTCCACCAACGGTCTGGAAGACGATTCCAAAGATCGAGCCAAGCCAACTGAATCGCCTGCTCGGCGGCGCGACGACTCCGCAAATGGGCGCAAACGTAAAATATCTGATGCCCTTCGACACGCGCTTTTGGGAGAATGCGGCATTGGGCCCAAATTTGACGGAGGATGGGCTCGTCGATATGACCTGGGAGACGACCGAAGCCGATCCAGAAAACGATCCGCAATATGGCATGGTGGCATTCTCTGGCGCGAAAGAGGCGGAAGCGCTTTCGAGTATGACTTCCGCCGCGCGGAAGAAGCACTACATCGAGTGTCTTGGCCCCGTTTACCGTGGCATTGAAAAAATGCTCGGCAATGCGGTCTTTGTAAATTGGCCGAAAACGCCATGGACCTTGGCTTCGTATTGCTTCCCCGCCCCGGGAGAAGTGACGAAGTGGGGGCCAGTCTACAAGGCCGGATTCCTCAATCGGCTGCATTTCGCCGGCGAACATACGTGTTACGCGTACATGGGCTATATGGAGGGCGCGCTCAGTTCAGGCTATCGAGTGGCGGCGCGCATCGCTGTGCGCAATAAAATCGGAATGTGAATGGGCAAAGAAGATTGTCTGAGGAAAAATCGCTAAAATTCGCGGCGCGGCGAGGCTTGATCCGCGCCAACGCGGCCCGCGACGATTTCGGCTTTGTGGTAGTTTTCGCCCTTTATGGCGCAGCCCGCCATGCGGCGAAGCATCGCGATTTGTCCGATGTGAGTGAGCGAGTCGGCGATCGGTCCCTGGAATAGCGCGGCGGCTGTTTCGTGCAACTCTTTGCCGGAGGCAAGGTAATCGTCGAAGTTTTTCAACGCCGCGAAAAAGCGCTTCGTTTCGTCTTCCCACGGCAAGGGTTCGGCAGCTTTCCAAACCTGATTTCCGCTTGCGATGCTGAACGCCCAATCGTAAAGATCGCCCATATGCGCAAGGATTTGCGCCGGTGTGCGGCCGTTTTCACCGCTCGAAAAACTCGCAAAAGATTCCGGCGTTCCGCGCAACGCTTTGCCGCCGCGATAGGCAACCGTCGCAAGCGTGTGGCGAAGCAGCGCAAGTTCTTCCGCGGAAATCTTTTTCAATCCTGGCATTAGAAGAGAACTCCTTCGGACGAAAGCTATTGCCTGGTGTAAACGCGCACGTAGTCGACAAGCATTTGCTGAGGAAACTGGGTCGTGGCGTCCGGAGAGCCGGGCCAATTTCCGCCGACGGCCACATTCAACAAAATAAAAAACGGATGATCGAAGACCCACGTGCCGTTCGCGGGCCACTCCGCTTTCTTGAATGTCGCGTAGTTATTTGCATCCACGTAGAACCGGACTTCCGCCGGCTCCCATTCCACCGCGTAAACGTGAAAATCGTCGGCGAAGTTCGCATTGCCCGGCAACGTCACAGTCGATGTTTCGTCCGACGTCGGCGCCGCGGAACTCGGCCCATGCAGCGAACCATGCACCATGCCGGGTTCGCGTCCGATATTTTCCATAATGTCGATTTCGCCGCTTTTCGGCCAGCCGGTCGCGGCGATGTCGTTGCCGAGCATCCAGAATGCCGGCCACATTCCCTGCCCCGCGGGAATCTTGATGCGCGCTTCAAAGCGGCCGTAGGCCTGAGCGAAGAGGTTTTGCGTTTTCAGGCGCGCCGAGGTGTACTCTCGCGCAATTCCGTCGGCGCCGGTGAACGTCTCTTTTTGCGCGGTGATCACCAGGTTGCCGTTCTTGATCTGCGCGTTCACGGCGCGATTCGTGTAGGTTTCAAGTTCCTTGTTGCCCCATCCGCCGCCGCCAAGGTCATACGTCCACTTAGTCGAATCGGGAGTGGAGCCATCGGCGCCGTTGAATTCATCGCTCCAGGCGAGCACGAATCCGGCCGTGGAAGCAATCGGCGAAGGAGCGATCACGCCGCCACGGACGCAGCGCAGCGGGAACGCAACGAGGCAGCAGATAAGAATGACCGGAAAATGTTTTAGGCTACGCAAGGTTCAATGCGCGCTTGAAGGAACCCTTTTCGTTGTCGATTTTCTTTTGCAATTGAAGAATCGCGTAGAGCACGGCTTCCGGCCGCGGCGGGCAACCCGGAACGTAAACATCAACAGGAATCACCTGGTTGCAGCCCTGCACGATCGCGTAATTGTTGAAAACGCCGCCCGATGTCGCGCACGCGCCCATCGAGATGACCCACTTCGGCTCCGGCATTTGATCGTAAAGCTGGCGAATCACCGGCGCCATTTTTTGCGAAAGGCGTCCGGCCACGATCATCAAATCCGCCTGGCGAGGAGACGGGCGAAACACTTCGGCGCCGAATCGCGCCACGTCAAACCGCGCGGCCGCCATGGACATCATTTCAATCGCGCAACAGGCCAAACCGAATCCCAGCGGCCAGATCGAACTCCGCCGCGCCCAATTCACGGCCTTGTCGAGCGTCGTGAAAATGATTCCTTCGTCTTCGAGCAGCTTGCCGAAATCTTCCGGCTTGCTCAGCGTGATGTGCTTGCCCAGGGTTGCGCTCATCGGTCCTCTCGTCTAACGCTCATATTCTGGCATATCGCCGAAACGCGCACAATCGGGTCACTCCGTCAGGCGTTGGGCAAGTCGACCGCCATGCTACGGAAAGCCCGGCGGGTTTTCTTTCACTTGGAACCGGCTCGCGAGAGGCTCGCCGGCAGAAGCTACAACGCCCCGGATTCGCCGCCCCAATCTTCCGGCTGAACGTCCGCGATCGATTGCGAAAAAGTCCAAACGTGCCCCGCGAAATCTTCCACAGTGTATTGCCGCTCACCGTACGGGTAATCGGCCGGCTCGCGAATGATACGCGCACCGCGCTTGCGCGCGCTTTCGCAATGGCGGTGAACATCTTCGACGCGCACGAGGGGAAACGCGCGATCGATGAGAGGCCTCGCTTTTCCATCGCCGCGCGGCTCGACGACGACAATCGCTCCCTCTCCCACATTCATCTGGATGCGATGATTTCCAATCGTCAACCGGACCGTGAAGCCAAACACATCGCGCAGCCACGCGGCAGCCTGGCTTACATCCGGATACGGTATCTGCGGTATTACCGTGCTCCTCGGAATGGAACGGTTCGTCAGCATCGCAACTCCTTTTACGCGCGCAGAACGACTTTTCCAAACTGCGCGCCGGATTCGAGATACGCATGCGCCGCCGCACATTCTTCGAGCGGAAAAATGCGATCGACCACCGGTTTCAATTTTCCCGCGGCTACAAGTTTAAGTACCGTCGCCAATTCATCTTTCGTGCCCATGTACGAGCCCAGAATGGAAAGCTGCTTCGCGAACAAAAACCGCAAATCGATCTTCGCGTCGAAACCGGTCGTCGCGCCGCAAGTCACAAGGCGTCCGCCGGGCGCGAGGCTCGCAAAACTTTCGTCCCACGTCGCCGTGCCAACATGTTCGAACACGACGTCCACGCCGCGCTTCCCGGTCAATTTGCGAACGGCTTCGCGAATCTTTTCCTTGTGATGATGAATCGTCTCGTCCGCGCCCCATTCCTTCGCCTTTGCCAATTTTTCTTCCGAGCCGGCCGTCGCAATCACGCGGCAACCGAACAATTTCGCAATCTGAATCGCCGCCGAGCCGACGCCGCTCCCCGCGCCGAGCACCAGCACCTGCTCTCCCGGCTGCAATTCTGCGCGGCCGATCAACATGTGCCACGCCGTTTGAAAAACAAGCGGCACCGCGGCCGCTTCTTCCCAGCCGAGTTTTTCCGGATACGGAAAGCAATTCACCTCCGGGCAGCGCACAAACTCCGCGCAGCCGCCGTCGTGGATATAACCGAGATTGCTGAACTCCCTGCACTTGTTGTCTTGGCCGGCCAAGCACGCCGCACATCTGCCGCAACTGACTCCGGGCGCGAGCAACACTTTCTGCCCGGCGCTTACGCGTTTCACTTCCGCGCCAACTTTCTCCACTTCTCCCGCGATATCGCTGCCCGGAATATGCGGCAACGGAATCGGCACGCCCGGCAATCCGCCGCGCACCCACAAATCCAAATGATTCAGCGCACACGCCTTCACCTTCACCAAAACATCCCGCGCGCCAAGTTGCGGCTCCGGCGCATCGGTATATTTCAGCACTTCCGGACCGCCGTGCTTTTCAAAGACAATCGCTTTCAACGAACCCTCCGCAGCCTGTTCCCGTTCGTGAATGTGAGTAGAGTCAATAAGACGAAAAGCCCAAAAAAGATCCAAAGGTAATTGTTCATAAACCATCCCAATCGAGGCGACAAATAAAAGAAACTTCCAAATTTCATCTTCAATTCCACTGGGTGTTCGGCGTCCGGAACAATTTGGGCCCACTTAGAAATGGTCGCCATCAAGGCCCAACCAACAACGAAGTCCGCCATGGTTATCCAAAACAAGATTCTCCAATACCATGGAAGTCCCTGCATCCAATGGAACCTGCGCCCGACACCCGTCATCGCATTCTCCTCGGCACAATTCAAACTAACATTCAAGACAAGCGGAATCCACAAGCTTGGATTGACAGCGGACGAAGCCCGCCGTAGTCTCGCTTCATGGACATCTTTGAAGAAATCGTCCGCATGCGGCGCGCGGGGCAACGCGGAGCCCTCGCCACGATTGTCCACACCAACGGCTCCATTCCCAGCTTTGAAAGCTCTCGCATGCTCGTGCGCGAAGACGGCGGAATCGTCGGCACGATTGGCGGCGGCTGCGTGGAAGCCGACGTCTGGGCCGCGGCGCGCGAAGTGATGGAACGCGAAGCGCCGCGCAAAATGATCTTCAATTTGAACAACGAAGCCAGCTTCGACAACGGCCTGATCTGCGGCGGCACGCTCGAAGTTTTCGTCGAACCGATTCTTCCGCAGCCGGTCGCTTATCTTTTTGGCGGCGGCCACGTTTCGATGGCCGTCGCAAGAGCCGCCGGCGCGGCGGGCTTCGGCATCGTCGTCATTGACGATCGCGAACAGTTCGCCAATCGCGACCGATTTCCGATGGCCGAGCAAATCTTCACGAATTTCGAATCGGCTTTCGCACAACTTCGCCCGAACGCGTCGTCTTATCTCATCATCGTCACGCGCGGCCACAAGGAAGACATGCGCGTGCTCTCCTGGGCCGTGCGCACCGACGCGCGCTACATCGGCATGATTGGCAGCAAACGAAAAGTGCTCTCGACCTACAAAGCGCTTGAAGCCGACGGTTTCAAGCCGGAAGAGTTCGACCGCGTTTTTGCGCCCATGGGCCTCGAAGTTGGCGCGCTTTCGCCGGAAGAAATCGCCGTCAGCATCACCGCGGAACTCGTTGCCGTGCGCCGCAATGCGGCATCCGCCGCGCACAAAAAGCTTCAACGCGAGCGCCAGCCGATCGCGGCTTCGCGTTAACTTTTTTTTGGGTTGCCGTTTTACCGGGTCTCGGGAACATTCAATGCTCGCCGCCATAATTCTTTCGGGCGGTGCTTCGCGCCGCATGGGCTCGCCAAAAGCTCTGCTTCCCTATCAGGGCCGCCCCTTCCTTGAGCATTTGCTCGACGTCGCCATGCATCCCAGCATCGGCGTGCGGCGCGTCGTGCTCGGCCCCGACGCCGACGCCATCTCCGCGCAGGTCTCACTGACGAAAGAGGAAATCGTAATCAATTCCGAATGGCAGCGCGGCCAGATCAGCTCGATTCAAGCGGCGATTCGCTCGCTTCCTCCGACGACAGATGGAATTCTGCTCTGCCCGGTCGATCATCCGCTCGTCAGCGCCGCGCTTGTTGGCGACCTGATCGAAGCGTTTCAAAAGAATCATCCGGCAATTGCACTGCCAATTTACGAGGGCCGCCGCGGCCACCCCGTCATTTTTGCCGCGCGTTTGTACGATGAATTGTTGAACGCGCCGGAGGACAAAGGCGCGCGCGCCGTCGTCTGGGCTCACGCCGGCGAAATCTGCGAAGTGGCCACCAATGAAGAAGGCTGCGTCCTCAATCTCAACGATCCGGAAGCGTTTTTGAAAATCTCAAATCCTTAGCGAGCCTTCAGCAGCGCTTTCAGTGCATCCGCCGCCAAAATTGCTCCGTGCCGCGTTTCTTCCGGCAATCCGCCCAGTCCCGCCGCAATCGAATCCGCGCCGATATGGCTCGCCTCTTGCCACGACATTCCGGTCATTCGTTCCGTCGTCCAGGATGCGCAAGCAATCGCCGTCGTGCAGCCTCTGCACAAAAACCGCGCTTCGAGAATTCGTCCGTCTTCCACTCTCGCCGCGAGATGCAACACGTCTCCGCAAACCGGATTCGTCACCTCCACGCGATGCGTCGCGCCCGCGAGTTCTCCCGATTGCCGCGGGTTCCGAAAATGCTCGAGCACGGCTTCAGAAAACGCCGCCATCACTTTGTCTTGGCGGGCAAATATTTTTTATCGATCGACGCGATCACCACGTAATTCGGATCCACCATCTCCGTCAAATGCAGCTTGCACACCTTCGAACAGAGCTCGTACGCATCAAGCTCCGAAAGTCCGTAATCCGCGTGAACCCAGTGAATCAGTTCGGTCACCGCGATCCGCACCGCATCGTCCACCGGCCGGTAAATTCCCGTCGTCATCAATGTCGTTTCATTTTCGAGCCGCGGCCAGTCGATCTTCTTTTTCTTCAGCACATCGATCCGCAGCCGCGCTTTCATCGGAACTTCCACCGCGCTTCCCGCCACTTCTCCGTCTCCCATCGCGGCATGTCCATCGCCAAAATAAAACAGCGCGCCCGCCACGTTCACGGGCAAATAAAGCGTATTCCCCTTGCTCACTTCCGGCGCATCCATGTTTCCGCCGAACTCCGCCGGCACGATCGAGCTGCGCGCTTCTCCATTCGCCGGCGCCACGCCAATACAACCCAAAAACGGATGCAGCGGAAAACTCACTTTGAATTTCGAATCCAAAGCCTCAAACGTCGCCGTGTTCTTTTCATGGTCGATCGGGTAGTACCAGATCTTGTCCTCAAGCGGCTTCGCTTCCAGCACCGGCGTGTAGTGCGTATTGTTCACCGCGCCAAATCCCGGTGAAAACGTCCCCACGCCCTGATTCCCGTCCACCTGCAAATCCAGAATTTTCACCACCAGTGTGTCGCCCGGCTCCGCGCCATCGATGAAAAAAGGTCCCGTCAGCGGATTGTCGCCCTTCACCATCGCCATCGTATCGCCCGGCTTTTGCAGCGCATTGCCAAAGCAATCGAGCGAATTTGCGTCCAAAATATTTCCGGGCTTCAGATGCGCCACCGGCGCGGCAGGACCAAAGACGAATTTCACGTTTTCGCCGGTCGCATGGAATTTCACGACGTCGGCCTTTTCATCCGCCGGCGATTGCGCGGAAAGCGGCGCGGCACAGACCAGCAACAGTATTCCCAATCTCCAGTTCATGGAATTCCTTTCGGCAAATTATTCAGATGGAAAGTGCAACATACGCCGGGGCGCGGCGTCAAACGGCGCTGAGCCTCTCCGTCGCTCACGCGTCGCAATGCCTGGCGGAAATTTCCGCCGCTTCGCGCGACTCGCGGGTTTTGGGCGGCATTCGGAGCCGCGCTTCGCGAACGAATTTTGAAAATCGCAATGCCAGCTCTTGAATGCGCTTCGCTTGCTTCCGCTCGATCGCTTCCACGGGAATGAGTTGGGAACCAACGCCAATCGCCATCGCACCCGCCACAATAAAAGCTTCCGCGTTCTGCTGGTTCACGCCGCCGGCCGCCACAATCGATATTTGCGGCAACGACCGCGTCAGCGCGCGAATGTACGCTTCTCCTCCCACCTGGGCGCAAGGAAACACTTTCACGAAGTCCGCGCCAGACCGCCACGCCGTCACCACTTCCGTCGGCGTCAGCGCTCCCGGTATCGCCACCACGTCGTGCTTCGCCGCAAAGTCCACGATGTCGCAGTCGAACCCCGGCGCCGTTATAAAGTGTGCGCCCGCCTCCACGCATTTTTTCGCCGTGTCCACGTCCAACACCGTCCCCGCGCCGACCACCATCTTCGAATGATGCGTCACCAGGTGCTCGATGACGCCCATCGCGCCAGGCACCGTCATCGTAATCTCCACAATCGGAATGCCGCCGCTCGCAACGGCCTCCACCGCAAAGTGGGCATCGTCCGCCGTCGAAACGCGAATTGCCGGAATGATTCCGATCTCGCAAATAACCGCCGCTATTTCGCTTCTCGTCATAACCTGGGCCTCCGCTAAACCTCAAATAGCGCTCGCGCCCGCGCTCACATCTCTTCGCCTTCCACATCCGGCAACGAATCGCCCTCGCGCGCAATCCACACATACAGTGTCGGCAGCAGAAAGATACTCAAAAGCAGCGCGCCGACCAACCCGCCCACGATCACAATTGCAAAAGGCCGCTGCGAGTCCGACCCGATACCGTGCGACAGCGCCGCGGGCAGCAGACCCAGCATCGCCACCAACATGGTCATCATAATCGGGCGCAGACGCAAAACCGCGCCTTCGATGGCTGCGTCTTCAATGGTGTAGCCCCGCGCGCGCAACTGATTGATGTATTCAAGCAGGATGACGCCGGTCTGCACCGAGACGCCAAACAACGCAAGAAATCCCACGCCGGACGACACGCTCAGATGCGTACCGGTGACGAATAAGGCCAGCAAGCCGCCGATCGGGGCAATGGCAACGTTGGCAAGAATCAGCGCGGCCCATTTCGCGGAGGCAAACATGGTGTAGAGAATGACAAAAATTACGATGATTGTAACGGGCACGACGATTGCCAGCCGGCGTTGCGAGCGTTTTTGGCTTTCGTATTCGCCGGCCCAATCGATGTGGTACCCGGTGGGCAGCTTCACGCCGGCCGCGACCGAGCGCATCGCTTCCTCGACGGCGCCACCGAGATCGCGGCCCCGTACGCTGTACTTAATGGCTACATAGCGCGAGTTTCCTTCTCGGTACACTTCGGAGGCGCCGTCTTGAACCGACACGGCCGCCAGTTGCGCCAAGGAAACCCTTTCGCCGGTCGGAGCAAGGATGCGGATGGTTTCGATGGCTTCTTTCGTTTCGCGGTAGGGCGCTTGATAGCGGACGACGAGATCGAAGCGCCGTTCGCCTTGCAGCACTTGTGTGACGGCTTTGCCGCCGACGGCCGTTTCCACCGCGTCCTGAACGTCCGCGACATTGATGCCGTAACGCGCGGCGGCCCGGCGATCCACCGTGACGTTCAAATTCGGCTGGCCGAGGATGCGAAACAACCCCACGTCTTCGACGCCTTGAATTTTGTGAAGTATGTTCACGATTTCATCGCCCTTTTCTTCAAGCGTGTGCAGATCGTCGCCGTAGAGCTTGATGGCGAGTTCGCCTTTCACGCCGCTGACCGCTTCTTCCATATTGTCTTCGATGGGCTGCGAAAAATTCCACAGGATGCCGGGGGTTTTACTCAGCTCGCGGTCCATTGCAGAAATCAATTCGTCTTTGCGGGAATGAAAAACGGCGCGCCACTCTTCTTTTGGTTTCAAGTCAACGAAATACTCCGTGTTGAAAAATCCGGTTGCGTCGGTGCCGTCGTCCGGACGGCCTATCTGGCTGATAACCTGCGTGACTTCCGGAAACGAAGCGAGTGTCAGACGCGCCTGGTTCGCTACGCGAAGCGATTCGCTTGGCCCCGTGCTGGGAGCCAACGTGCCGCGCACCCACACCGCGCCTTCATCCAGGTGCGGAAGAAACTCGGATCCGATGACGCCGCTGCCAATCAGGAAGGCGGAAAGAAGAAATGCCGCAAGGCCCGCGCCAATCGTGACCGAACGGCGCTCGACTGCCCAGCGAACCGCGCCACGATATCTCGTGCGGAGAAACTGCATCACCGGATTGCGCCATTCACGAACTCCGCCGCCGAATTGCAGCTGCGCCAGCACCGGTGCAATCAAGATCGAGAAAAGAAGCGCGCCGAGAAGGGCGAACGTAACGGTCCAGGCCATGGGCTTGAACAGGCGGCCCTCGACGCTTTGCAAAGTGAAAATCGGCAGGTACGCGGAAATGATGATCGCTCGAGCATAAAAAACCGGACGGAGGACTTCGCCAACCGCTCCCCGGATGCGCTCGCCAGGGGACTTTTCGCCGGGCAGGCTAAAGTGCCGCATGATGTTTTCGATGATGACGACAGTGCCGTCGACCACCATGCCGAAATCGAGCGCACCGAGGGAAAGAAGATTCGCCGGAATTTTATTGAGGTCGAGGCAAATGGAGGCGAAAAGGAGTGAGAACGGGATCGTCAACGCGACAATAATTGCCCCGCGAACGTTTCCAAGAAAGAAAAACAAAATCACCGAAACCAGCAAGACCCCTTCCGTCAGATTGTGAAGAACCGTGTGCGTCGTCAGGTGCAGCAGACTGCTGCGATCCAGAAATGGAACGATTTTCACACCGGGCGGAAGAATTTCGTCATTTAGCTGCTTCACCTTTTCGTGGATACCGGCCAGAGCCTCGTCCGCATTGGCGCCTTTTCGCAGAAGCACGATGCCTTCAACGACGTCGCCGTCGTCCAGTACGACGCCGTCCGCGCGGCGGATGGCCTTCCCGATTTGGCCGAGGCGAATCTTGGGCCCTTGCGTGACAGTTGCAATGTCCTTGATGCGCAGCGGCGTGCCGCCCTTGGAACTTACAACCGTGTCCTCGATGTCCTGCACCGAATTAAATAAGCCCACGGCCCGAACGTTGATCTGCTGCAGTCCCTCCTCCACAAAGCTGCCACCGGCATTCACGTTATTGTTGGCAAGCTGTTGCTCGATCGTGCCGATACTTAGGCTGTGCGAAACGATCTGGTTCGGATCAACACGAACCTGGTACTCCCGTGTCGTGCCGCCAAAGCTCGACACGTCCACAACATCGGTTACGGACTTGAGCTGCTTTTCCAGCGTCCAATCCTGAATGGCTTTCAATTCCATCAGGTCGTACTTCGGATTGGTGCTCGTGAGTGTGTACCAATAAATCTGGCCCACCGGACTCCAGTCCGTTCCCATTTGCGGCTGCAAGCCGTTCGGAAGCGTAATCTGCGAGAGCCTCTCGAGGACTTTTTGCCGGTTCCAGTCATTTTGTGACGCGTCATCGAAGACCAGCATTACGCTGGACAGGCCAAATAACGAAACCGAACGAAGATGCGCCAGGTGCGGGATGCCGTTCATCTGCACTTCAATGGGAATCGTAACCTGTTGCTCGACTTCCTCTGCCGCCCGCCCCGGCCATTGCGTGATGATAGAAACGTAGTTGTTTGCCACGTCCGGGTAGGCTTCCACCGGCAGACTCCGGAACGCGATCGCTCCCCACACCAGCAAAAGCAGCGCAACGGCCAAAACAATGAAGCGACTCTTCAAAGCAAAATTGATCAGGCCATTCAGCATCGCGGAGCCTCTATATCGGTGCGGTAAAGATTCATCTACTGCTCCGTCGTGTTTTGCAAAACCAGCGCGTTGGCAACCACGCGGTCGCCAGCGGAGAGCCCCGTCAACACTTCCTGCATTCCGTTCGGCAACATGTCTCCGCGCGTCACCTGCATGCGCTTAAACTTCTTCCCGCCCAACGGCAAGTACACCCAATCCTGATCGTGCAGATGCAATATCGCCGTCGCCGGCACTTGCACTCGCATCTCTTGCTTCTTTCCATAGAATGTCGCCGTCACGAACATTCCCGGCCTCATTACGCCCGGATTGTTCACTTCCACCCTCACTTTCGCCGTTCGCAAATTCGGATCCAGCACCGGACCAATGTTCCCGATCACTCCCGTGAATAATTTGTCCGGATACGCATTCAACCGTATCTCCGCTTTCTCTCCGACTTTCACGCTGCTCAAATCGCTTTCCAGCACGTCACACAAAACCCAAACCCGGCTCAAATCCGAAATCGTGAACGGATTCGGCGCGCCCAGTCCGGCAATGCCCGCCGCGTTCGTCACTTGTTGATCCGTAATCACGCCGGAAACCGGTGCGTGAATTTCCACCGTCGCCGATGGATGGCCGAGATCTCCTCCCAGCACCCGCACTCGCTCTTTCGTGTTCTCCACGTCCACTTTTGCTTTTGCGTCCGCGTCTTCCGCCACTTGCAGGTCGTTCAGCGAAATCGCTCCCTTGTCGTACAGCAACTTCGCGCGTTCCAATTGCGTTCGCGTCAATTGCTCGTCGGCCACCGCTTTTCGGAAATCGGAAAATGCGGCCGAAAGGTCCGCGCTTTGCACTTGCAGCAGCAGTTGTCCTTTTTTCACCGTGTCGCCCAGCCGCGCGGAAATCGCCACCACCCGTCCCGTTGCCAGCGAGACCACCGGCACGCTTCGCGAAACGTCCGGCGCAATCGTTCCCGTAACTTTCAGCTGCCGCGCCGCCAGGTGCCGCTCCGCCGCCACCACGGCAAACTGTTCCGGCTTCTCCACTTCAAACACGTTGCGGTCTTCCACCTTTTCGATTTTCGCCGGAGGCGGCGCCTCCGCTTTTGGATCGCTCGTTCCGCCGCAAGCGCCCATTCCATAGCAGGCCGCAACGCAGCACAGCGACACGCACGCTTTCCATTTCATGGAAGTACCTCTCGCCCTACCGCAAGATTCAACTGATTTGCCGCATCGAGATAAGTTCCAATCAAATTCAAATAGTTCAGCTCGATGTTCCGGTAATCGGCCTGCGCGTTCAGAAAATCGAGCAGCGACGCCGCGCCGTGCTCGTACGAAAAAGCGATCGTGTCTCGCACGCCCACCGCCTGCTGCAAATACCGTTCCTTGTACGGCCGCAGCAAAATCTGCGCACCCGTCACCGCCGCGTACGCCGAATCCACGTCGCTGAACACTTGCGCCTTCGCCGCCTCCAACACCCTTTCATTCCGTTCGATGTCGATCTGCGTCCGCGCCTTCTCTCCCTGATTTCGGTCGAAAATTCGCAACGGGATGTTCACGCTGAAGCCCACGTACTGGTCAATCGGCGGATTTCGGCCCACGTCGAATCCAAACGTCGGATCGGTCGATCCATTGGCCACCGCCAGTTTGTGATCCGTCTTCGCCTTTTCCACCGATTCCACCGCCGCCTTCAAATCCGGCCGTCCTTCCATCGCCAGTTGCCGCACTTCCTCCAGCGGCGCGATCTCGTTTGAAAATTCATACGGCCCGGTCACATCGAACTGTTCCACCGCCGTTCGATCGTTCAGAAAAGCCAGCAGTTGAATTTTCGCCGTTCGAAGGCTCACCTCCGCCGTCTGCAAATCCGATTCATACTGCACGCGTTGCAGCTCCAGCCGGTCCAAATCCACACGCGCAATCGCTCCGGCTTCAAACCGGTCCCGGTTCACGCCGAGCACCTTGTCGTAATACGTCAAATTCTCGCGTGCCAGCTTCACCACCGCTTTCTGCCGTAGCGCCTGCACGAACGCCATTCGCAAATTGAACAGGAGATTCCGCTTCAAATCGGCGGTGGAAGATTCCGTGATCAGCGTCGCGTCTTTCGCGCTCTCCGTCCGCAATTCCCTTTTGTGATCGCGCTCGTGCAAATAATTCAACGTCGCCACGGAAAGCAAACTTCCAAACGTACTGTGCGGCGGTCCGCCGGCAAAGGGATTCACCTGATCGGCCGTCACGCCCAGCGTCGCATTCGGCCGCAGGTGTGCCGTAATCTCCGCGGCGCGCGATTCGTCAATCGACAGAAGGCCCGCCCGCAGACTCGGATTCGCCGCCTCAAACTTCGCGCGAACCTCCTGCCACGTCATCGCCTGCTGCGCGGCAAGAGCTCCCGGCCACGCACAAACAAAAAAGATTCCCGCGCTTACGCGCGCCTTCCACGTCCCCATTGCGTCCACCTCGCGACCCAACCCTTCCTCAACTTCGCGCACTGGCCAAGCACACGTCGGCAACTCACAACTTCTTTGAATAGTCGGTTATGCTCCTGTTCGCGGCGCTCCGGGTTCCGTCAAAACTCGTGCGCTCGCAAGAAGCTCGATGATTAGACCTGGGGAACAGCAACAGCGTGTCACGGCGATCGTCCGAAACACGACCATCGATATAGTAAGCCAACTTCTTTTTATCGCAAGCCCAACATCTCGATTCGCGGTTCATCGCTTCGATTCGCCGCACAATGATATTCTTTTCCCGTGATGGCTCGCCGTTCCGTCAGGCCAACCCTGCGTATCGTTTCCCTTGCGCCCAACGCTTCATCCATTCTGTGCGCGCTCGGTGCGCGTTCCTCGCTCGTCGGCGTCACTCGCTGGTGCCCCGATGTCGCACCCGTAAATCACCTGCCCCGCTTCGGCGATTGCTGGAAGCTCGAATCCATCCCGAAAATCCTCAATCTCAAGCCCGGCCTTGTGATCGGCTCCGTCCCCTTCAAAACGGAAACGCTCGGCGAACTTCTCAAAAATCCCGTCCGCTTTCTCGCCCTCAATCCGCGCAGCCTCGCCGAAATTGAATCCGACATTCGCGTCTTAGCCGGACTTGTCGGCCGCAAAGCTGCCGCGAAACGCGTCATCCAGACCATGCGGCGATCCTTCGCAAAGATCCGTTCCGCCGCAAGCCACAAACACAAATTGCGCGTCTATTGCGAAGCCTGGCCCAATCCGCGCATCTCTTCCCCGCCCTGGGTCTCGGAACTCGTTCGCATCGCCGGCGGAGAAATGATCGTTCCCGCCGGCCAAAAAATATCCGACGAACAAATCGCGGAAGCAAATCCCGACGTAATCGTTCTCGCCTGGGCCGCCACCGGAGACCGCGCGAAGCCCGCCAAAACCTACGCGATCGAAAAGTGGCGCGACGTCGCGGCCATCCGCAACCGCCGCGTCTTCGTCATTCGCGATGAGCTTCTCAACACGCCCGCTCCGATTCTCACACAAGGCGCCCGCGAACTCGCCCGGCTCTTCTCGGCGTGCCGCCGCGAATCGCGGAGCCGCGCGTGAGAACCGTCGTCGCCGCCGTCATCGAACGCGCCGACCGCCGCATTCTCATCGGCCAGCGCCGCCGAACGGACTCTTCGCCCTTAAAATGGGAATTTCCCGGCGGAAAAATGGAAAAGGGTGAAAGCGCTGAAGACGCCTTGGCCCGCGAACTGCGCGAAGAACTCCGCGCCACCATCACGAAATCCGCCGAACTCGGCCGCGTGCAACACAAGTACGCCGACCGCGACGAACAATTAAAATCCGTTTTCTTCGCCGCCGCCATCGTCAACGACGCAGTGGAACCCATCACGTTCGAACAAATCGCCTGGGTACTTCCAAAGGAACTGGCCCAATACGATTTCCTCGCCGCCAATCGCCATCTCATCGCCCAGCTCGCCACCGGCCGCATCAAACCCGCCGAACTTCTCGATTCCCTGTAACGTACGCTTCAGCGTGCGCGCCTTCTCTCGACTCCCTGTAACGTACGCTTAAGCGTGCGCGCCTTCTCGATACGCCGTAACCTGCGCTTCAGCGTGCGCGCCTTCTCTCGATTCCCTGTAACGTACGCTTCAGCGTGCGCGCCTTCTCTCGATTCCCCGTAACGTACGCTTCAGCGTGCGCGCCTTCTCGATACGCCGTAACCTACGCTTCAGCGTGCCGTGTCGCCCCGCAGCCGCCGTCTCACCTCGCGCCACACCAAAACAAAAAGGGGTGACCGCAGCCACCCCTTTTTCTCGATTTCTTATTTCAATTTTCCGTTTGCTACGAAACGACCGGATTCCACTTCTCCGGATCGATCCCCAGCTCGGTAATCGCCTTCTGCACCGCCGACGCTTCGATCTTTCCATCGAGCGCCAGTTCATGCAGCGTCGCCAGCGCAATAAACTTCGCGTCCACCTCAAAGAAATCGCGCAACGACGCGCGCCCTTCGCTGCGGCCAAAGCCGTCCGTGCCGAGCGTCGCCATCCGCCGCGGCATCCATTTGCTGATCATGTTCGGCAGCGTCTTCAGATAATCCGTCGCGGCCACGATCACGCCCGGCGCGTCGCCAACGCATTGCGTCACGTACGGCACGCGCGCTTTTTCCGTCGGATGCAGCCGGTTCCAGCGTTCCACCTCAATTCCATCCGTGTACAGCGCCTTGTAACTCGTCACACTCCACACATCCGCCGCCACGCCGAACTTCTGCTCCAGAATCTCCTGCGCGTGCAGCGTTTCATTCAAAATCGCGCCGCTTCCAAAAAGCTGCGCGCGCAATTTCGCTTTCTTGTTCGAAGCGGCGCGGAACTTGTACATCCCTTTCAAAATCCCTTCGCGCGCTCCCGCCGGCATCACCGGCATCACGTACGGCTCGTTCATCACCGTGATGTAATAAAAAATGTTCTCGCCGTCTTTGTACATGCGCTTGATGCCGTCCTGCAAAATCACGGCAATTTCGTACGCATACGCCGGGTCGTACGCACGCAGATTCGGCACCGGCAGCGCCAGAATGTGGCTGTTCCCGTCCTGGTGTTGCAATCCTTCGCCGGAAAGCGTCGTGCGTCCGCTCGTTCCGCCCAGCATGAATCCGCGCGTCCGCATGTCCGCCGCCGCCCACACAAAATCGCCAATCCGCTGGAACCCAAACATCGAGTAATAAATAAAAAACGGAATCGTATTGATTCCGTTCGTCGCGTACGCCGATCCCGCCGCGATAAACGACGCCATCGATCCCGCTTCCGTAATGCCTTCTTCCAGGATCTGCCCGTCCTTCGCTTCCTTGTAATACAGCAGCGTGTTCACGTCCACCGGCTCGTATTTCTGTCCGACGCTCGAATAGATTCCCACCGTGCGGAACAGCGATTCCATGCCGAACGTCCGCGCCTCGTCCGGCACGATCGGCACCACCAGCTTTCCAATCTCCGGATCCTTCAGCATTTTCCGCAGCATGCCCACGAACGCCATCGTCGTCGATACTTCGCGCCCTTCGCTGCCTTCGTAAAACTCCTTGAACAACTCCTCGTTGTCCGTCGTAATCGGCTTCGACCGCACCGCGCGAGCCGGCGTGTATCCGCCCAGCGTTTCGCGCCGCGCCCGCAAATACTCAATCTCCGGGCTGTCTTCCGCCGGCCGGTAAAACGGCACCTCAATGCAATCCTGATCGTTCAGCGGAATTCCAAATCGCGACCGGAACTCCTTCAACTCTTCCTCATTCAGTTTTTTCTGCTGGTGCGTGACGTTCTTTCCTTCGCCCGCTTCGCCCAATCCATAGCCCTTGATCGTCCGCGCCAGAATCACCGTCGGCCCGCCCTTGTGCTCCACCGCCGCCTTGTACGCCGCATACACCTTGCGCGGATCGTGCCCGCCCAGCCGCAAACGCCGCAGCGCCTCATCCGGCAGCGGTTCAACCAGTTTCAACAAACGTTCATCGTGGCCAAAAAAATGTTCGCGAACGTACGCGCCGGAGGAAACCACCAGCTTCTGATACTCGCCGTCCACCAGCTCGCCCATCCGCTTGACGAGCAGGCCTTCCGTGTCGCGCTCCAGAATCGGATCCCACTCGCTGCCCCACAGCACCTTGATGACATTCCATCTCGCGCCGCGGAACGCCGACTCCAATTCCTGAATAATCTGTCCGTTGCCGCGCACCGGCCCGTCCAGCCGCTGCAAATTGCAATTGATGACAAAAATCAGATTGTCGAGCTTTTCGCGCGAGGCCAGCGTGATCGCTCCCAGCGATTCCGGCTCATCCGTTTCGCCGTCGCCGAGGAACGCCCACACCTTCGCGTCCGTCGCCGGCTTCATCCCGCGATTTTCCAGATACCGCTGGAACCGCGCCTGATATATCGCCATCAGCGGGCTCAAGCCCATCGACACCGTCGGAAATTCCCAGAAGTCCGGCATCAGCCACGGATGCGGATAAGAAGAAAGCCCGCCGCCCGGCTTCAATTCGCGCCGGAAATTTTCCAGCTTCTCCTTGCTCAGCCGCCCTTCCATGAACGCGCGCGCATACATTCCCGGCGCCGCGTGTCCCTGGAAATAAATCGTGTCGCCTTCAAACGACTCCGTCCTTCCGCGCCAGAAATGGTTGAACCCGATTTCATAGAGCGTCGCCGCCGAAGCAAACGTCGAAATGTGCCCGCCGATGTTGTGCTCTTCGCGATTCGCGCGCACCACCATCGCCAGCGCGTTCCACCGGATCAAAGACTTGATCCGCCGCTCCAATTCCTGATCGCCCGGGAACAGCGGCTCCAGCCGCAGCGGAATCGTGTTCGTGTACGGCGTGTTCGCCGTAAACGGCAGATCGATTCCATTCACCGTCGCATGCGCCCGCAATCTTTCCAGAATCTCTCGCGCCACATCCGGCCCGCTCGCCTCCAGCACGGAGTCCAGCGACTCAAACCACTCCTGAATCTCTACATCCTCAACATGATGGGTCTGCGTAAACGTCTCGTTTGCCATTTCCGACCGTGTCTCCTGGGATTCTTCGCCAAACTGGGAATGTGCCGTCGCCATGCACTCCTCCCTCAAATCTCACCGCCCTCACAACTTTCTAGAATACACCGCCGCGCATTTCTCTGCATCATCGCTTCGCGCAGAAGTGTTCCACTCAGTGGTCAGCCATGTCTGAATGAAACTCCTCGACGTATCGCGGAGTGTCCAAGAATTCAATCTGTAGCTCTGTTCCTTTCGCCGAAATAGATTCTCCAAGCGCCTCCAACTTCAGTTCGACCTCACCCGAATAGCTGGCACGCACGGGAATCATGTTGTCAAAAGAAATGGAACCAATCCTCAGTGTGCCACCTTCCAAATCACGCGGCATCTCTGAAAAGGCGCCGCACACGTTGGCGTTACGAATCCGGAGAACAATGTTCTGTACCCAACCCGTCCCTGAATCGACGCCTGGTTCTCCAGTCGATTTGTGGATATAGGCAGGGACAAGCCGAAACTCCGCATCGCCATTTCGGATGGAGATACTTCCGAGTATCGAATCGTGGATTTCGATAGCACGATTTTGTGACAAGCGGTTCGACTCCTCGTGGCTCGTCGTCACAGCGTCCTTCCCCCGTCCAGCACCAGCACGTGCCCCGTCAAAAATTTCGCGCTCGCCAAATACGACACCGCTTCCGCCACATCCTCCACCGTTCCCGTTTTCTTCAGCGGCGCAATCTTCACGAACTCCCGTTCCCACTCCGGCGGATCGCCCGGCATCGTAATCGTCCCCGGCGCAATCGCGTTCACGCGCACTTCCGGCGCCAGCGCTTTCGCCAGCGTCTTCGTCAGCATAATCATTCCCGCCTTCGAAACCGAGTGCGCAATATAGCCCGGCCAGCCCATCATCCCCGCCGTATCCGCAAAATTCACAATCGCGCCATTCGAACGCCGCAACCACGGCGCCGCCGCCTGCGCCAGAAAAAACGGCCCTTTCACATTCGTATCGAGCGACGCATCCCAAATCTCTTCCGTCGTCGAAATCACGCTCGACGGCAAAAAATTCGCCGCGCAGTTCACCAGCACATCAATCCGCCCAAACTCATGCGCCACTCGGTGCACCAGCGCGCGAATCTCTTCCACGCTCGTCAATTCCGCCGCCATCGCCTCCGCGCGCCGCTCCAACTTCTCAATCTCTTCCACAACTTCCCGCGCCTCGCCGTCCGACCCGCGGTAGTGCACCGCCACCTCTGCGCCTTCGCTCGCCAACCGCAACGCCACCGCGCGCCCCAGCCGTTTCCCCGCCCCCGTCACCAACGCCGCTTTTCCACTCAATTTCATTTCCATCGCTCAAACCTATCACATACCTCTCCCAACCATTTATCTCAGTGAATCTCTGGCGCCACTTCCAGTTCTTTTACCAGTCACCAGTCACTAGCAACCAATCACCCCTCACGATTACAATCCCTCTGCACTTCCCGGAGCCGAAAAATGACCCTCGACCTTCTCGCCATCGCCGCCCATCCCGACGACGTCGAACTCACCTGCGGCGGCACTCTCCTCAAAATGGCGCAAGCCGGCTACAAAACCGGCATTCTCGACCTCACCGCCGGAGAAATGGGCACGCTCGGCACGCCCGAAACTCGCGCCAAAGAAGCCGCCCTCGCCGCCAAAATCCTCAAAGTAAAATACCGCGGCACCCTCGGCGTTCCCGATTCCGACGTCCAACCCTCTCGCCAGCACAAACTTCGCCTCGCCTCCGCCATTCGCGAACTTCGCCCGCGCACCGTCATCATCCCTTACTGGGAAGCCCGCCATCCCGACCATTACAACGCCTCCACGCTCTGCTACGAAGGCTGCTTCCTCGCCGGCCTCAAACAGCTCCCCCTCTCTGGAGACCCCTTTCGCCCGCACAAAATTCTCTACTCCACCGCCTTCACCGGCGCCCGCCCCACTTTCGTCGTGGACATCACCGCCCAATTCGCAGAGCGCCACAAAGCCATCCGCGCCTTTCACTCACAATTCGCCGGCGCCAAGCGCAAGCGCAAAGTCTTCCTCGCCATTGACCGCCTCGAAGACGAAATGAATCAGCTCGCCCGCCACTACGGCCAAATGATCGGTGTCCGCTACGGCGAACCCTTCCTGCAAAAAGAAATGATCAAAGTAAACGACGTCGTGGAAATGGAAGTCAGATCGGTCTAGCGACGTTTGCAGGATGGCGATGGTGTTGTAGGGTCGGCTTTCCGAAGCCGGCCGTTCTTCGATCTAAACACGAACGACAAACTCTACAGACCATCGACTCTTGCATGGTGTTGTAGGGGCCGCTTTCCGAAGCCGGCCGTTCTTCGATCTAAACACAACCGATAGACTCTACAGAACCACCAATGCTTGCATGGTGTTGTAGGGCCGGCTTTCCGAAGCCGGCCGTTCTTCGATCTAAACACGAACGACAAACTCTACAGACCATCGACGCTTGCATGGTGTTGTAGGGCCGGCTTTCCGAAGCCGGCCATGGTGTGAACCCGGCCCTCTTCACTCTACCCGCCAAACTCAATTTCCAATTCAAACTTCCCTCTTGATCTCTTACTTCGGCCCGATTTCCCGCATTCAATCGCTAATCGTCTTGCGCGGGCAAATACCCCGGCAAATTCTGTCCGCCCGCCACCCTGTCCACCCTCACCTTGATCAGCGCTTCATTCTCCGCGCCGCTCTTTCGCAGCACCGCCATCGTCGCCAGCGCCTCGGTATAGACCCTCGTCACCAGGAAGATCTCCCCGCTTTTCTCATTCTTCCACAACTGTCCAATTTGAATTTTCGCGACGGGCATGGCCATTTCGACTTTAGTGGCGCACGGCAGGGGTGTCAACCGCCACTTTCCCCCTTCGTACCCACCCAACACGCTCGACTCCTTATCTACAAAAGAAACCTTCCGCCCCCACTTGTCATCCTAATAAAGCGAACTACCCCGGCCAATCGTTCCCGCCGGGTGTATACTTCGTCTCTGGGGAGGTACCCACCATGCAAGCCATCCTTCGCCGCTCCCTGAAGTTGACGCTCGCTGCGGCCATCGCTCTTCTGCCGGCCTATCTGCCGGTTTACGCCCAATCCGCTGGCCAGGACCCGCAACCTCCCGCGCCAACCCAGCAGCCCCCCGCCGACGCTCCAAAGCCCGACGCGACAAAGCCCGGCGCCACCACGCAGGACCCCGCGCAAACCGACAAACAAAAGCCGGACGCCAAGAAGCCCGCCTCCGACGCTCCTCGCGACGCTCCCGTCCAGCAGCAGGACACCGTCCATCCCAAGAATTCCAAGCAGGACGTTGACGCCATCGGCAATCGCAAGCTCGGCGGCTTCAACATTCACTCGCTTGAAACCGACATCGCCATCGGCAAGCAATACGCCCAGGAAGTTGAACGCTCCTCCAAGCTCATCGACGATCCCATCGTCGTCGAATACGTCAATCGCGTCGGCCAAAACCTCGTTCGCAATTCCGATGCGCGCGTGCCCTTCACCATAAAAGTCATCGATTCCGACGAAGTCAACGCTTTCGCTCTTCCCGGCGGCTTTTTCTACGTCAATAGCGGCCTCATCCTCCGCGCCACCGAAGAAGCCGAACTCGCCGGCGTCATGGCCCACGAAATTTCCCACGTCACCGCGCGCCACGGCACTCGCGGCCAGTCCCGCGCCGAAGTCGCGCAGATGGCCATGATTCCGCTCATCTTGCTCGGCCCCGGCGGTTGGGCCGGTTACGGCCTCTATCAGGGCCTCAATCTTTCGATTCCCTTCGCCTTCCTGCAATTCAGCCGCAGCTTTGAGCGCGAAGCCGATTACCTTGGCCTCCAGTACATGTACAAAGCCGGCTACGACCCGAACGCCTACATCACCTTCTTCGAGCGCGTTCAGGCCGACGAAAAGCGCCGTCCCGGCACCATCCCCAAGGTCTTTTCCACGCATCCGCCAACGCCGGAACGCATCGAAAACGCCCAAAAAGAAATCGCCACCATTCTTCCTTCGCGCGAAGAATACATCGTCTCCACATCCGAATTCGACTCCGTCAAGGCGCGCCTTCGCAACATCATGTTCTCGCGCAAAGCCAAAGACGCCGAACCCGGCAAGCCCACCCTCCGCACCCGCACCGAGCAGACCGACAAGCAAAAGACGCAAACCCAGTCCACCGACCCCAACTCCGCCGACGACGACCGCCCCACTCTCAAGCGCCGTCCCGACAACCGCTAATTTTTCATTTCTTGTTGTTTTGCTTTTGTAAGGGCCGCGTCTTGCCCTGAGCGTAGCCGAATGGGTCCGAGGCGGCCCTTTTTCTTGCTCTAGATGCTTCTCTTCGTAGGGCCGGCTTTCCGAAGCCGGCCTCTTTTTGTATCACAGACTTCAGTCTGTGCTAATGGTGCCAACGCCACACCTGATCCGCCATTTTCCGACTCTACTGTGTATTTGGAGTGCGGCGGCTCGACGCCGCTTTGCCGCTGTTACCTGCACGACCGGCTCACAAACGAGCACCTAATCCTTAACCCGGCTCTTCTTCTCTTTCTCTGCGCACTCTGCGTCTCAGCGGTAGATTTCTCTTTTTCTGAAATTGCTGTGGCATGGCCCTACTTCTTCTTCGCCGGCTTCTTTTCCGCGGAACCGGAATCCTTCGCTTCTTTCGTCTCTTTCGCCGCGCCCTCTTTCGCGCCCGCGTCCTTCTTCTCGCTCTTTATTCCGTCGCTCTTCTCCGTCGCCGCCGCATCCTTCGCCGGACTCTTCCCCGCATAGTCCGTCACATACCATCCCGATCCCTTGAACTGTATCGACGGCGCCGTAATCGATTGCTCCACTTTCCCGCCGCAGTGCGGACACTTCTTCAAATGCGGCCCCGCCACCGTCTCAATCTTCTCCGTCTTCTTCCCGCATTTCACGCACTCGTACTCGTACAGTGGCACCGCTCGTTCCTCCCAAACCAATCTGAATCCAGCAGTATACCACGCGCTATCCAACGTCTCCGCGTTCACCGGTGTGTGTAGGGGCAGTGTAGGGGCAGGACTTCAGTCCGCCCTCTCTTCCCGATAGAAATACCAATAAAAATCCAAAGCTTCGTCATCTAGAAAACAGTAGGGGCACGATATATCGTGCCCTCTTCGCTAGGCGACCATCACAAGCCACCTGCCACCAGTCCACTTGGCGAGAACTATAATCTCGACCATCGTCGCCCCGCATTCCCCCTCGCGCCTCATCTGCGCTACGGGCAACGCCGTTGTAGGGCCGGCTTTCCGAAGCCGGCCTTCTTTCCCGTAACTTTCACAAGCCAACAAAACATCTCACGCTGCCTTATAGACCGCCGTCGCCCCTCATTCCCCCTCGCGCCTCATGTCCGCTACGGGCAACGCCGTTGTAGGGCCGGCTTTCCGAAGCCGGCCTTCTTTCCCGTGACTTTCACAAGCCAACAAAACATCTCACGCTGCCTTATAGACCGCCGTCGCCCCGCATTCCCCCTCGCGCCCTCTCTTATGGAAACGGTGCGCGCGCGGCCACGTAGCGGAAAACCCTCTCCTCGATCTCTCCGTCAACCTCTCAACGACGCACCTCTCGCTATATTCCGCCGCCGTCCCTTCCGCTTACCGAATGCAACACTAAAACAATCCTCGCCTCTCCCTCCGACACCCACTTCCCAGAACCACTTCCATTTCCTGTTTTCTGTTTACCGTTTTCTGTTTCCTGTTTCCTGTTTTCTATTTCCTATTTTAAGTTTTCCGTTTTTCGTTTTTGCTTCTAACTTAAAACTTACAACTTAGAACCACAAACGCCCCCCGCCTCCACATTTCCCTCGCTCCGCCCCATGCTACACTCCCCTCATGCTCGATTCTCCCGCCATCGGCTGCCTCTACCTCGTCGGCACGCCCATCGGCAATCTTGAAGACATCACCCTCCGAGCCCTCCGCATCCTCAAAGAAGCCGACCAGATCGCTTGCGAAGACACTCGCCACACGCAAAAACTCCTTTCCCACTACGAAATCAGCAAACCACTCGTCTCCTATCACGAACACAACGAAATGACTCGCGCCGCCGAACTCGTCGTCGCCATGGAGCAAGGCGCCAAAATCGCTCTCGTCAGCGACGCCGGCATGCCGCTCGTCAGCGATCCCGGCTATCGCCTCGTCACCCTCTGCGCCCGCCATCAAATCCCCGTCATCCCCATTCCCGGCCCTTCCGCTCTCCTCGCCGCCCTCTCCGCTTCCGGCCTGCCCAACGAGGAATTCCTTTTCGTCGGCTTTCTCCCCGCACGCACCGGCGAACGCCGCCGCGCCCTCGAACGCCTCCGCATCGAAGACCGCACCCTCATCCTTTATGAAGCGCCCCACCGCGTCGCCGAAACCATCGCCGACGCCCGCGAAATCCTCGGCGACCGCCCCGCCTGCCTCGCCCGCGAAGTCACCAAAATCCACGAAGAGTTCCGCCGCGCCACCCTCTCCGAACTTTCGTCATCTCTCGAGGAAAAGCCCGTCCGCGGCGAAATCACCCTCCTCATCGGCGCCGCTCTTCCCGGCCAATCCGCCGCCGCCGGAGACACCTCACAATCCCTCGCCGACCGCGTCGACGAACTCATCCGCCAGGCCAAGATCGACCGCAAAGAAGCCCTCAAGCTCGCCGCCAAAGAACGTGGCCTCACTCGCCGCGAAGCCTACTCCAAAATCGTCGAATCCCAAGAAAAAGCGTAGCGCCGGCCTTCTTCCTATCCGCCATCGCGCGAAGCCACCCTCTTTTCCTGCCGCATTGAATTCCTCTCCCTCCTCCCTCTATGCTTCTACATATGTGCACCTGCCTCTGTATCGCTGCCTCTGTACTCTCCGTGCTACCTCAAATACATTTCCGGTCCGTGGTAGGCGCCGACTTCCGAGTCGGCCCTCTTCGCTGTTGCCCCCACACACTCCTTTCCAGCGGCCGCCTTCCAAAGCGGGCCTCCCGCCTTGTTTTTTCTTATGTAGGGCCGGCTTTCCGAAGCCGGCCTTCTTCGATTTGAACGATTCCACAAACTATAAACTAATATCGATATTGTGGGCGCCGACTTCCGAGTCGGCCCTCTTCGATGTAGCCCACACACACCCCTTTTCAGCGGCCGCCTTCCAAGGCGGGCCTCACGCCTTGTTTTTTCTTATGTAGGGCCGGCTTTCCGAAGCCGGCCTTCTTCGATTTGAACGATTCCACAAACTATAAACTAATATCGATATTGTGGGGGCCGACTTCCGAGTCGGCCCTCTTCTCTTACGGTATTGCCTTTCTCTCCGTGCCCTCTGTGCTCCTATCTCCGTGAACTCTGTGTAACTTTTTCTTTCCTCTTTCGTCGCCCTTCCCTCTCCTCACCCAAATCGGATGTGTCCTTTGCCGTATCGCACAAACGAATTTCATCGGTTCCATTCCCCGCAATCCCAATCGCAACGCAACTCTTCCGCCGCACTCGGCTCATTAACACGCGGAGGGCGCCGAGCTCTCAAAGGATGAGTGCGGATCCTGGGTCTGACTTTTCGTTTCCTTCGAACCGTTTTCCACAACCCATTCGAATTGGCTAATACATTAATATTATGTTCTTGACAACACGCCCGTTTTGAATTATACTGTGTACCTGTTTCGCGCCGGCTGGCCCGGTGCTGCCGCTCTTTTACAATTGAATCGCCCCTGCCCGCACGCAATCTACGCGAACAGAATCGTCAACTTCGTTCCATTTTTTCTTCGCCCTAACCCATTCAGAATCAACACTTACAGAAGTGTATGCAAACAAGCCACTTCATTTACCTTTAGAATCAACACTTACGGAAAAATGGGGGGAGGGGGGGGTAAGAGCAGCCGCAGTGGAAATACGTTCCGCTCGCTTGGAGCTCATTCTCAGACTTCTACGCTTGCCATGGAATCGTTCCGAAAAAAAAGGAATGCTTTACGCCGCCGATTCCGAACGGAACATCTTCTGGAATCTCGGCCCCGTAAACTGCACGCCGACAAGCCGTCCGCCCGTCGCTTCCACTTCCCTCACGTGCACCACGCGCCCGCGCGTCGAAAAATCCGGCTCCGTCCGCCGCGCCACTTGCGACGACTTCGGTATCCGGATCTCCACATCCGAACCGACCGCCACCTCGAACCGCGTCAAAAACGCGGCCCCGCTTCGGCACAGATTTTCGCAGGAGGTATCTTCGGTAAAGACGACGCCGCGCGAATCGCGCCCCGTCACTTGCATCGGAAGCCGAACCGCAATCCTACGCTCCGAGCGTTGTCTCGAAGCCAGCGTGCTCACTGCTGTGACCATGGGCAAGGTCCTTTCGAGAGGCATCCCTTGGGTAGGATGCTTCCTCGGCGGCTACCCGTCCGGCGGAGTGCTCGAAAAATCGTTCCACCGCATCCAGCACTTCGTTCGGCGTTTTCGCCGCGTGTACAAATTTTCTTAGCTCGCTGCCGTTTCCCACGCCGTGCGTAAACCAGCCCGCGAACTGCTTCATTTTTCCCACGGCATCGGGCTGATTCGCCGCTTTTATTTCGCTGTAGTATCCGGCAAGTAAACGGTAGCGATCCTGTTCACTTGGCGCGCCATAGCCCCCTTTTTCCGCGTATTGCGCCATCTGCGAAAAAATCCAGGGGTTCGTCGCCGCCGCGCGGCCGATCATCACCGCGTCGCACTTCGTTTCGCGCGTCATGCGCGCCGCATCTTCGGGGGTTTGGATGTCGCCGTTGCCGATCACCGGAATCTTCACCGCCTGCTTCACCGCCGCGATCAGGCTCCAGTCCGCCGCGCCGGAATATCCTTGCGCGCGCGTCCGCGGATGCACCGCCACCGCTTCCACTCCCATTTCTTCCGCCATTTTTGCGACCTCGACGGCCACAATCGAATTTTCGTCCCAGCCCGCGCGCAATTTAATCGTCAGCGGAATCTTCACCGCCGCGCGCACCGCCTTGAAAATTTCTCCAAGCAGCGGCATGTCCCGCAGCAATCCCGAGCCGCCGCACTTCACCACTTTTTTCGCCGGGCAGCCCAGATTGATGTCCACCGCGTCGAAGCCCAAATCCTCCACCATCTTCGCCGCGTCCGCCATCACCGCCGGATTCGCGCCAAACAGTTGCGCCGCAATCGGGCGCTCGTCTTCCTGGAAATACAAATATCGCAGCGTCTTTTTCGCGCTCCGCGTAATTCCTTCCGACGACGTGAATTCCGTCATCAGCAATCCGCAGCCGCCGAGGCCGCGAATCACGCGGCGAAAAAGCGTGTCCGTCACTCCGGCCATCGGCGCAAGAATCGCCGCCGGCCGAATCTCCAGATCTCTCAATCTATATACCGAGTTAACCATGGGTTTATTCTGTCTTTTCTAGTGTATGCCGGGTATCGTGGACGGGCAATGCGTAGTTCGTCAAAGAGAGTAGTTCGTCAAAATAAGCGGCCGGTCGCAATGGGCCGAAGGAGCGATTGGGGTTCGCTGGCATGAAGAAGACTCTCTCGATTTTGGCGCTTCTCGTTCTTGCGCTCGGTGT